>Ga0164296_1000995_pt1 | contig 31758 bp, 34 predicted proteins | sample GEODES057metaG_FD_113533 | JGI IMG/M metagenome (GOLD analysis project Ga0164296, IMG submission 113533) | Dystrophic lake water microbial communities from Trout Bog Lake, Wisconsin, USA - GEODES057 metaG | ecosystem: Environmental > Aquatic > Freshwater > Lake | place: USA: Trout Bog Lake...
AACCAATCCGAGGCCTTCAAAATGTTTCGTATTCCGCGTAACGACAGGAAGCCCGTGACGCAAGGCCGTTGCCGCGATTTGGAGGTCGATTAAGGGCCTTGCTAGGCCAAGTGATTCAAGCTGAGCTTTCAATATTCCCCAAATTCGGGCGGATTCTTCGTCAAAAGAAAGGATTCTCCCGTCAAATTTTATCTCTATATGTTCTAGCCAAAGATTGAGACGTTCTTTTCGGGGGCTATCAGGAATCCGTGTGACGCCGTAGATAATCTCTCCGATAACAATCGTTGACGTATAGAAGTCCACGGGATCAACTTTAGAAAGCCATCTCATAACGGCAATATCGGGGCGTTTGCTACCCATTTCGCTCAACACATTCGTATCAAGCAAAAGTCCTCTCACCGTAGATTAATCTCGCGCATCTCGGTGGTTTCGTCTCGGATAATTTCAAGAGGAGGTCCCGGCGGAAAATGCATTCGGATTTCATTAAAAAATTCAGCTGCGGATTGCTCGGATTTTGGGGCCGCTTTAGCCGAAATTAACTGGCGCAACTCTGCTGACTTTTCCGGATTAGTCCTTAAAATCTGTGCAAGATTTCTGACCAGCGCCGCATCATTCGCTGGAACGACGACTTCAACACGCCGCCGCCCCTGCCCGAGCGAAGACCGATGCTTTCTAACCCGTGCCGAACTTGTCATGGCCCATCTCCAGTGTTTCCGGAAACGTTACCGGAAACGCCCCTAAAACGCAATCAAATCAAACCACGCTTGGCCAGATTACGCATCAAATGCGAGGCCCCAAAGGTCCAAGGCGGGCAATCATAGGCTGATTGCATCCGGCTCACGATAGAGCCGAGCTTCGGCGTATGCACCGTAACGATATCGCCCATTTTATGGGTAAAGCCCTTTCCGGGCGCGTCACGGTCCTTGATCGGCGAATACATGGTTCCGGTGTAAAGCACCGCCCCGTCCGGATATTGGTGGTGTTTTCCAAGCATTTGCGCCGATAAATCCGCCAGATCGCGGCTGATTTTGGCAAGCGAGGACGAACCTTCGAGCGAGAAACCATCGGGCCCTTCAACCCGCAGGGTTACAACCGCCGTCCGCAAATCATCGAGCGTAAACGCCCCATCAAAGAAACGGATAAAAGGCCCCGTTACAGCCGAGGCATTGTTATCTTTCGCCTTACCCAAGAGCAGCGCCGAGCGGCCTTCCACGTCACGCAAATTGACATCATTGCCGAGCATCCCGCCGACAATTTTGCCCGTCGAGGCAACCACAATCACCACTTCCGGTTCCGGATTGTTCCAAGTCGACATCGGGTGCAGCCCCGCATCCGCGCCCGTTCCGACTGCTGACATCGGCGGGGCTTTGGTGAAGATTTCCGCGTCTGGACCGATACCCACTTCGAGATATTGGCTCCACGCGCCTTGGGCGATTAAAACCTCTTTCAGCTTCATGGCATCGGGCGAGCCGGGCTTCAGCTTGGAGAGATCATCGCCGATCAGGGCGGTAATTTCAGTGCGCAACTTCGCCGCCGCCTGAAAATCCCCGCGCGCCTTTTCTTCAATCACGCGTTCCAGCATCGAGACAGCAAAGGTCACGCCTGCGGCTTTAATCGCCTGCAAATCATTGGGCGCAATCAGCCATGGCTTCGAGGCATCGCGGCCATCCGGCGGCGTATTGGCCAAAATAGCCTCAAGCGTACCGATTTTTTCGCCCTTGGCGGCCTTCAAGCTTGCGGCCGGATCAGCCGTCTCGCACAGATCGCGCATGGTTGGAAAGTCTGCGGATACATCGAAAACACCATCCGCCCGAATAGCGACAACGGAAGGTCCATCCACATCCGGCCGCCAAACCCGCCCTGCGAGCACGCCGGCATAGCCATCATCCGGCAATGTTGTTTCAGGCTTTAGCGTGATGGTGGCCATGTTCATCGTCTCCCCCGAATTGATTTTTATTCGTTACCGACAATCGCGATTTTTCGCCCTGATGCAAGACAGGAGCTGCTATGCAGCCAAACTCGATCGGAAAACCTTGCGAAATTTTTCTGCTTCGGACACGATGCAAGCAGGCCAAACACATAAAAATCCAATCGGCCGCCCAACTTTCGGAGAACGCCATGAACGCCCCTGTTGCCAACGCCCCTCGTTTTGTCCGGTTGAATGCGGCCGACACCGTCGTCACCGCCGTCGACCCGATCGAGCCTGGTGCCGTCATTCATGGCGCAACCGCCAAAGTCCGCGTGCCGCGCGGCCACAAAATGGCGATCACCGGCATGGCAGCGGGCGAACCGATCATCAAATTCGGCCAGATTATCGGCTTTTCATTGAACGGCATCGAGCCGGGCGAATGGGTGCACGAGCATAATGTCGTGATGCATGATTTCGAGCGCGATTACCGCTTCGCCGAAGATGCGCGCAACGAGGAAATTCTACCCGTTAGCCAGCAAGCGACATTCGAAGGCTTCCGCCGCGCCAATGGCTCGGTCGGCACGCGCAATTACATTGCCATTCTCACTTCGGTGAATTGCTCGGCCTCGGTCGCGCGCTTCATTGCGGAGGAGATCAACCGCTCCGGCATGCTGAAAGATTACCCTTCGATCGACGGCGTCATCCCGCTCGTCCAAGGCGGCGGTTGCGCCATCGACGTGAAGGGCGAGGGCTATGATGTGCTCAAACGCACGCAATGGGGCTACGCCACCAACCCGAATGTGGCAGGCGTGTTGATGGTTGGCCTGGGCTGCGAAGGCTTCCAGATCGGCCGCTGGAAAGAGGCCTATAACATCGTCGAGAGCGACACGTTCCGCACCATGACCATTCAGGAAACGGGCGGCACGAAAAAGACCGTTGCCGCAGGCGTGGATGCCGTCAAAACCATGTTCCCGATTGCAGCGAAAGCGAAGCGTGAAACCGTTCCCGCTTCTGAACTGATGCTTGCATTGCAATGCGGCGGATCAGACGGTTATTCGGGCATCACGGCCAATCCTGCTTTAGGCGCGGCGGTAGATGAACTCGTCCGCCATGGCGGCACGGCCATTCTCTCCGAGACGCCGGAAATCTATGGCGCCGAACATCTTCTCACCCGCCGCGCGGCCAACAAAGCCATTGGCGAAAAGCTCGTCGAGCGCATCCATTGGTGGGAGGATTACACCGCGCGCAACAAGATGCAGATGAACAACAATCCGTCGCCCGGCAACAAGCTCGGCGGGTTGACCACGATTCTTGAAAAGTCCCTCGGCGCAGCCGCCAAAGGCGGCACGACAACGCTCACCGGTGTCTATGAATACGCCGAAAAGGTCGATGCCAAGGGCTTCGTCTTCATGGACACCCCCGGCTATGACCCTGTCTCGGCCACGGGCCAAGTCGCAGGCGGCGCTAACATCCTTTGCTTCACCACAGGCCGCGGCTCGGCCTATGGCTGCAAGCCGACGCCGTCGATCAAGCTCGCCACCAATTCCGAAGTCTACCGCAAGATGACGGACGACATGGACATCAATTGCGGCGACATTCTCGATGGCGTGTCGATCGAGGAAAAGGGCAAAGAGATTTTCGCGAAAGTGCTGGAAGTGGCCTCCGGCACGCAGTCCAAATCCGAAGAATTGGGCTATGGTGATGCCGAGTTCGTACCGTGGACGATCGGGGCGACGATGTGAGGAAGTTATCGCGTCTTCCTTGACTAAACTACGGATAAGCCGTATATGCTATCTTATCAATTTGAATGGGACGATGCGAAGGCTGAAGCGAATTACCAAAAGCATGGCGTGGCCTTTCTGACCGCAACCAAAGCGTTTAATGACGTTTACGCTATCGATGAGGTCGACGACGGCATGAGATATGACGAGCAGCGGTTCAGATTGCTTGCCAGAGTCGGCGAGGTTCTTTTGCTCGTTGTATACAGCGAACGCGGCGAAACCATTCGCATTATTTCAGCGAGACAAGCAACCAGACGGGAACATGACCGATATTTTCGTGAAAATACACAATACTGACGGTAAGCCTGTTCGCGTTCATCCCGATGGGCGCGAGGAAGTGCTTGTCGAACACCCTATTCGTCCTATGACGGAAGAAGAAATCCATACCGCAGCGTTGAGCGATCCCGATAATCCCCCTTTGACGGAGGACGATTTTAGCCGGATGAAGCGCACGCCTCAGGTGAAGATCATTCGTCGCGCGCTTCGTTTGTCGCAGGAGGAATTTTCTGGCCAATTTCATATTCCGCTTGGTACGCTGCGCGATTGGGAACAAGGACGCAAAGAACCCGACACCGCCGCCCGCGCCTATCTCAAAGTGATCGGCAGCAATCCCCAAGCCGTGCTTGATGCGTTGCAGGCGTAACCCTCACCGCGTCGCCATATAACCCGCCACCAAAAGCTCGGCGGTTGCCGGATTACACGCCATAGGAATATCATACACCAAGGCCAGCCGCGTCAGCGCTTTCACATCGACATCATGCGGATGGGGTGAGAGGGGATCGACGAAAAACACCAGCCCGTCGATTCGACCCTCGGCAATCAACGCGCCGATTTGTTGATCCCCACCCATCGGCCCGCTTTTCATCAGCTCGATGGTGAGTTCGGGGCAACGATCTAAAATGCGCGTGCCGGTCGTGCCGGTGGCAACAATATCGCACAGCGCGAGATTCTCGCGATGCTTTTCCGCCCAATCGACCATGCGGTTTTTCATCTGGTCATGGGCAATCAGCGCGAGTTTAAAACGGGCCATAACAGCGTATCCTTTTCGAAATAAGCGATGCCACCATAAAGCCCCGCGACACTTTTCGAAAGCATCCACATCAGCGATCGAATTGTTGAAAAATGAGCAGCACGCCTTGCCATTGCCTTGTTGAACAGCAATCTGACTAACCGTGTTGCGCGATTGTCAATGAGGCGATTTTCCATGCGCTCCTTTATGCTCGGCGCGATGAGGCTGGCAGGGCTCACATTCGCCGCCCACGCGGATGCGATCAAGCCTGCGAGTGTGAAGGATGCGGGTGATAAATTCGAGCGCATCGGCATGACAAATGGTGAGGAAATGCATTTCCTACAACCCTTGGTTAAGCGTCAAAGATCACCTCTAAAGCTGGTTGCGCTCTAAAAAATACGCGGTTGACACACGTAAAAATCCATATACCGATGGAAGTATAAAAATTTAAATGACGTAGAGGAAACGCAATACGCTTTGCAGTAAAAATGCAAAAGCGAGAGAGGTAGATGCTGTGACTACGCAGAACACGATGTTTTTTCACGATAACTATGACGCGTTTTTAAAATACGAAAATTTTCACATCAATAACTGGATCGATAATGCGCTCCATCTGGATTATTTCACAAATAAATCGGACAAGATGGAATTTTTTTCCGACCAGACCGCGTATCTGGTAAATAAAGCATTTGGCACGTCGTTCAAAGACCAGCTATCTGCTAGATCATATTTTGAAGGTATTCTCGCCATTAAATACAACTGGGATAATTATAGTCCTAAAGACATCGAAAAGAAAAACTATGTAGTTGGGCCATCTAAAGATGATATGGTGGAAACGGCCGAGAACTACTTGGAGAAAGTGAACTTCAATGCTGCTGACAATGGAGTGTATTTGACCGAGGCCTGCACGGTAGTGAAATACCTCGACCCCGTCAACGCAAACTCAGTCATTTCAGCGGCCGAGAAGCGCATTACGCTGGGAAAAATCTCGCAGTCACAGCTGACAAATTTCTTTAATTCATTGGCCAATATAAAGATAGACAAAAATGGTGAATATTCTGATTTTTATAAGAAGTTCGATAATGCGATTATAAATTACGGCAAAATGATAACGCTAATCGACACGCCTGAAAGCTTTCTTGACAAGGCGTTTCTGACTGGATTGGGCACTTCTTCCGATAGCGCGGTAAGTGCTCTAAAAGCTACTAGCGCGGACGGTGGTATAACAATAACTGGCGAATTGGAGAAATACCTCGAGGTGCTTCTCCGTGTGTTGGTCACAACAGCTAGGTATAATGCTTTTAGCGCAGCTTGCACGGCAACAGTCAATGCGTTGGCGGCTAACCCAAGCGACCCGGTACCTGTAATAGAAAATTTTGTTACAGTCTTCAATCAAAAGTTATCTTACTTCGGTCAAGCACCAATAACAGGGAATTGGTTGAAGGGGTTAAAATACGTAATTAGCGGTGCGGTCGTAGGTTCTCTATTTCTCGATATCTGGAATATTAAAAAAGATGGATGGGACGCCAAAAATGCAGGTCGTCTCGCAGGAGACATTTTTTACGCTTTAGGTTTGCCGGGTTTCGCAATGCCCGAAACAACTTTGCAATTCACGTACCTTAATAAGGCCTACACATTTCCATTGAAAGTCTACGATTACATAAAAGAAGCTACAGATTTGGCCTTGATGAGTTTTAGATCAGCGAGCCACGAAGTTAGGGCGGCAAATGCTGTTGTAAGACAACTTACAACAGCAACTCTTAGTAGCGTGGTCGGACATTTATTTGCCCTTGGCGACATCGCGATAGGCGTGGGACAGATTATCGATGGATACCGCAAAAGCAATACCCTCTCGGGCAAATTGGAATTGGGCGCCGGCGTTTTCAATGTCGTAGCCGGAGTGGCTGGAATTGCCACAGCAATTTTTGTCGGAACTGCTGCAGCTCCTTCACTCGGCTTGGCATTTTTCGTTATCACGGGGATAAGCGCCGGTTTGGGGTTAGCCAGCGCGGTCCTCGATACAGTCGCAAAAGTCCAACCAAAGCGTAAATTAGCCATCGTTAAAGTTGTTGCGGCTTAACCACGCTGCCACGCCTCTGGCATATGTTGGCTAGCGCGCTGGCCCTCATACGCATCGGGCTGCATAGCTATGCCGAGCGATCTAGAGGCTTACCCCTATGATCCGCTGGCCTGTGCCATGACGGTTGGCAATGGTCGGTTCGGCCTTGCGCCCGAGGTCTGGGTGTTCTGCCGAAACTGACCGCCGCCAACCGCAAAACCCCCGGCGTACCCAGCACCGCCGGAGACCTGCTGGTGCTGATCGATCATGAAAACGATCCTGATTTCGAAACCATCCATGTGAGCGCGACAATCGCCGCAAAAAGTGGCTTCACGCTTTGGCTGTGCCGTGCCATGGTCCGCAGGCAGCCTAGCCGGGTTGCACGATTGTGAAAGAGGGGATTTTCCATGCGCTCATTTATTCTTGGCGCGATGATGACAGCGGGTCTGACGATTGCTGCTCATGCCGACACCATCAAGCCAGCGATTGTGTATGATCTTGGCGGTAAATTTGATAAATCTTTCAATGAAGGCGTTTTCCACGGCGCCGAAGCGTTCCAGAAGTCCTCGGGCGTCGAGTTCCGCGACTTCGAAATCCAGAACGACGCGCAGCGCGAGCAGGCGCTTCGCCGTTTCGCAAAGGACGGTTTCTCGCCCATTCTAGCCGTTGGCTTCAGCCAAGCTTCCGCTGTTGAAAAGGTCGCCAAAGAATTTCCCGATACGAAATTCTCGATCATCGACATGGTGGTTGATGCGCCGAATGTGCAGTCGATCGTATTCAAAGAACAAGAAGGTTCGTTCCTCGTCGGTCTCTTGGCCGCAAAGGCCTCGAAGACGGGCAAAGTCGGCTTTGTTGGCGGCATGGATATTCCGCTGATCCGTCGCTTTGCCTGCGGCTATGTGCAAGGTGCGAAATACGCCAATCCGAAGGCTGAAGTCTTGCAGAACATGACCGGCACCACGGGCGCGGCATGGAATGACCCTGTGAAGGGTGCGGAACTCGCGAAATCGCAAATCGATCGCGGCGCGGATGTCGTCTATCACGCAGCGGGCGGCACGGGCGTAGGCGTTCTTCGTGCAACGGCTGATGCAGGCAAGCTCGGCATCGGCGTCGATTCGAACCAGAACGGCATGCATCCGGGCAAGGTTTTGACATCGATGTTGAAGCGCGTCGACAATGCCACGATTGCCTCTTTCCAAGCCGCGAAAGACGGCACGTGGAAGCCGGGCATTAGCGTTCTTGGCCTCAAAGAAAACGGCGTCGGCTGGGCGTTGGATGACAACAACAAGGCGCTCATCACGGCCGATATGAAAGCGGCTGTCGATGCCGCTTCGGCCGACATCGCGTCGGGCAAGATCAATGTTCACGATTATATGTCGGACAGCAAGTGCCCCGACTAACAGATACAGTGGCGGGACATGCGCCCGCCATTGCTTTAACGGGCATTGATAAACGCTTCGGCGAGGTTCGCGCGAACAGTAACGTGAACCTCACCGTCGCAAGCCGCTCCGTGCACGGAATCGTCGGCGAAAACGGCGCCGGAAAATCGACCCTGATGTCGATCCTTTACGGCTTTTACGAAGCCGATCGCGGAACCATTCATATCTATGGGCGCGAAGTCCGTATCCGCTCGCCGAAAGAGGCGATCGCGGTCGGTATCGGCATGGTGCATCAGCATTTCATGTTGGTTGAGCCTTTAAGCGTCATCGACAATGTGATGCTGGGTGCCGAAGGCGGCGCGATACTCGCGAAAGGCGAAGCGCAGATGCGCTCAGCCCTCGCCCAACTCGCTGAAACCTATGGTCTGGTGATCGATCCTGACGCGATTGTCGGCGATCTCCCCGTCGGCCTGCAACAACGCGTCGAAATTTTAAAAGCGCTGGTGCGCGGTGCCGATATTCTCATCCTCGATGAACCCACCGCTGTGCTCACACCCGATGAAGCCGAACAGCTTTTCGTGCTGCTGCGCACGCTCGCAGCCCAAGGCAAAACCGTCATCCTCATCACGCATAAGCTCAACGAGATCATGGCCGTTACCGATCACGTCTCGGTCATGCGCCGTGGCGAGATGGTAGCGACCCTTACAACCGCCGAAACCTCGCCCGCGCAACTGGCCGATCAAATGGTCGGCCGCCATGTTTTGTTGGACGTATCGAAAGGCCCCGCCAAATTAGGCCCGGTGCGTTTGAGCGTCGAACATCTCGTCATCCGCGATGCGCATTCATCGCTGCGGGTGAAAGACGTTTCGTTTGACATTCGCGCCGGTGAAATTCTGGGTCTTGCAGGTGTGGCAGGCAATGGCCAGAGCGAGCTTTTGGAAGCACTCGCGGGCATCATCACGCCAACGCTCGGCAGCATCACACTCGACGGCCAAGATTTGATAACGCTCGCCCCCACACCCGCCGAGCGGCGCGAACACGGCGTGTTGCATATCCCCGAAGACCGCCAACGCATGGGCCTTGTGCCAGCCTTTAGCGCGGCGGAGAGCATGATCTTGGGCTTCCAGTCTGATCAAGCTTTTGGCACGGGTCCGTTGCTCTCAAAAACTGCCATCCAAACCCATACTGCGAAAGAGATGGACCTCTACGATATCCGCCCGCGTGACGCTTCGCTGAAGACCGCCAAATTCTCCGGCGGCAACCAGCAAAAAATCGTGCTCGCCCGCGAGATCGAGCATCACCCCAAAGTCCTCCTTGTCGGCCAACCCACACGCGGGGTCGATGTCGGTGCTATCGAGTTCATCCACAAACGCCTGATCGCGTTGCGCGATGCAGGCGTTGCCATCCTTCTCGTCTCGGTCGAACTCGATGAAATCATGAGCCTGTCGGACCGTATCATCGTGATGTGCGGCGGTGTCATTACAGGCGAGCGCACTCCGGAAACCACGAACGACCGCGACCTTGGTTTGCTCATGGCAGGCGTCACGGAGCGCGCCGCATGAGCACGCCGATCGAACTTCCGAAATGGGCGGATTTAAGCCTCGTTCCTATCCTCGCGGTTATCGTTGCGTTTCTCGTCGCTGGCCTCGTCGTGCTCGGCATAGGCGAGAACCCCGTCAAAGCCACGGTGCTTCTCATCCAAGGCGCGTTAGGCTCCGGCGAAGGCATCGGCTACACGCTCTATTACGCCACGAATTTTATCTTCACCGGGCTTGCCGTTGCCATCGCCTTTCATGCAGGGCTTTTCAACATTGGCGGTGAAGGCCAAGCGACTATGGGCGGCCTTGGTGCTGCTCTCATCTGTTTAAACTTGGATTTCTTGCCGTGGTACATCGTCTTGCCGCTCGCCATTTTAGGCGCGATGGGTGTGGGCGCTTTATGGGCGTTTATTCCCGGCTATCTGCAAGTCAAACGCGGCAGCCATGTGGTGATCACCACGATCATGTTTAACTTTTTGGCCGCGACTTTGGTCGTCTATCTGCTCGTCAATGTCATCGGCAAACCCGGTTCCATGTCGCCGGAAACACGCGTCTTTGCCGCCTCGGCGCATCTGCCTTATCTGCACGAAGCTTTGGCCTATTTCGGTATCAAAATTCCGAAATCACCGCTCAATCTTTCCTTCGTCTTGGCGCTCTTAGCCTCCGCCTTTGTCTGGATCACCGTCTGGCACACCAAACTCGGCTACGCCATTCGCACCGTAGGCCACAGCCCAACGGCTGCCACCTATGCCGGCATTTCCATCGGCCGCATTACGTTGATCACCATGGCAATCTCGGGCGCATTGGCAGGCATGCTCGCGGTCAATGAAATCTTGGGCGTGCAAGGCCGTTTGCTGCTCGAATTTTCATCCGGCTACGGCTTTATCGGCATCGCCGTGGCCTTAATGGGCCGCGCCCATCCTATCGGTATCATCTTGGCCTCCATCCTGTTCGGCATGCTCTATCAAGGCGGCACCGAACTCTCGTTTGAAATGCCGCGTGTGACGCGCGATATGATCGTCGCCATTTCCGGTCTCGTCATTTTGTTTGCAGGTGCGCTCGATGGCTTGATCCGCCGCCCCGTTGCAGGCGTCTTCGCCCGCCTCTTAAAAAGCGGGGCATGAGCGGAATGGAAATCTACGCCACGCTGATTGCCATTCTTGAATCAGGATTGAGGCTTTGCGTGCCTTTGGTGTTTGCCTGTCTCGCTGGTCTTTGGTCCGAGCGGTCCGGTGTTGTCGATATCGGGCTTGAAGGTAAAATGCTGGTCGCAGCCTTTGCTTCGGCTGCCGCAGCAGGAGCCACCAACAGCGCACTCATCGGATTAGGCGCGGGCATCATCGCCTCTATCGGCTTTGCGCTTATTCACGGCTTTGCGGCGATCAGCCAACGCGGCAATCAAATTGTGTCGGGCGTCGCCACCAATATGCTGGCTGCAGGCCTCACCGCGCTTGTCGGCAATGCATGGTATAACCAAGGCGGTCGCACGCCGCCATTGGAAGGCGATGCGCGCTTCCAACCTCTGGTCTGGCCGGGTGCCGAAACCATCGATCAAATTCCCATCATTGGGCCCATTTACGCGCATCTGATTTCCGGCCATTCAGCGCTTGCCTATTGCGCATTGGCTGCGACGATTCTGAGCGGCTTTGTCCTTCGCCGCACCCGCTTTGGTTTGCGCATCCGCGCGGTGGGTGAAAATCCTGCAGCGGTTGATACCGCAGGTGTATCGGTTACGCGGCTGCGCTACGCTGCCGTGATCATCGCAGGCGTGTTGTGCGGTTTTGCAGGTTCCTATTTGGCGCTCGGCCAAGCCGCGGGATTCCTGACCAATATGACCGCGGGCAAAGGCTTTATTGCATTGGCCGCTTTGATCTTCGCCAAATGGCGCGCATGGCCCGCGCTCTGGGCGTGTTTCCTCTTCGGCCTTCTGGATGCGGTTGCCATTCGCCTGCAAGGCGTCATGGTGCCGGGCATTGGTCAAATCCCCGTGCAAGCCATCCAGGCGCTGCCCTATCTGATGACAGTCATCTTGCTCGCAGGCTTTATCGGCAAAGCCATCCCGCCCAAAGCCTCGGGCCTGCCCTATACCAAGGGTCGTTGAAAAAGACCCTTGGTATTCTGTATAAACATTTCTTATCCCTTGATAAAAAAGAAATGTTTGTTTTTTCAATCGCCTGATGCGGTAGCATCTTAGGCGATTGGCATAAAGTGAAAGAACGCTGATGGACGCTTCACTTAAAGCCCTTTTTGATGCTGCTGATAAAGCGGCTGCACAGGCCTATGCACCCTATTCAAACTTTTCCGTAGGTGCCGCTATCCGCACAGCGTCCGGCCACATTATAGCGGGCTGCAATGTCGAGAACGCCGCCTATCCCGCAGGCACGTGCGCCGAAGCGGGCGCGATTGCCGCCATGGTCGCGGCAGGCGAAACGAAAATCAGCGACATCGCGATTGTCGGCGTCAAAAGCAACCCTTGCTATCCGTGCGGCGCGTGCCGTCAACGCATCTTCGAATTTTCCGATGCCGCAACGCGCGTTCATTTGCGCGATGGTGCAACGGGTGAAGCGATTACCCATTCGATTGATGCGCTCTTGCCGCATGCGTTTGGCCCGAGAGATTTAGCATGACCCAAGATGTTCAATCAGCCCTTGCAGCTCTCAAAGAATGGGGCGTCGAAGGCCCCTTCGATTTCGGCCTAGTGCTTGGCACAGGCTTAGGCCCTGTCGCGGATCTCGTGGAACATTCGGTAATTGTGCCTTACGCGCATATCCATGGCTTTCCCAAAGGCCAAGTTTCCGGCCATTCGGCGCGTGTGATCGCGGGCACCATCGGCAAAGCCCGTGTGTTCGTCATGCAAGGCCGCGCGCATTATTACGAACATGGCGACGCAGCCACCATGCGCACGCCGATTGAAACCATGGCAGCGCTCGGCATCAAAACGCTGATCCTCACCAACGCCGCAGGCTCCTTGTTGGAAGACGTACCACCGGGTTCGCTTTCACTCCTCGCCGATCACATCAATCTATCCGGCGTCAATCCGTTGATTGGCATGAACGATGACTCGCGTTTCGTGCCCATGGTCGACGCCTATGACCCCGCTTTGCGCGTCTCCTTGAAGCAAGCCGCCACCGCTTCGGGCATCGCGCTCGACGAAGGCATCTACCACTGGTTCCCCGGCCCAAGCTTCGAAACCCCCGCCGAAATCCGCGCCTCCAAAATGCTGGGCGCAACCTTGGTCGGCATGTCGACGGTACCAGAAGTCATTTTAGCCCGCCGCATCGGGTTGCGCGTGGCCGCCATCTCAATGGTCACCAATTACGGCGCAGGCCTCTTTGGCGGCGCCCCATCGCATAGCGAGACAAAGAGTGTGGCAGCCGAGGCAGGCGAGAAGATGAAGGCGCTGCTAGGTGCGTGGTTTGCAACTTGATTATTTTCCGTCATTGCGAGAAGCGCAGCGACGAAGCAACCCAGCCTTTTCTTGCACCATCAACTGGGTTGCTTCGCTGTCGCTCGCAATGACGGGAGAGAGAACGTTGCGGCCTAAATCAGCCCCTTCGCCAACGCCCCAACCCCTTCCCGATAAGTCGGGTAGCGCAACTCAACCCCCAACTCCTCGCGGATGAGCCTGTTCGATACCCGCTTATTATCCGCGTAAAAGCTCCGCGCCATTTCGCTCATCACCGCTTGCTCAAATGGCACTTCCGGCGGCGGTTCGCGGCCTGTCAGTTCTGCGGCATAGAGCAACACATCCTGCGGCGGTGCGGGCTCGTTATCGGAGACATTATACACCGCTCCCTGACGCGGTTTCGCCATCGAAGCTAAAAGCACCTGCGCGATATCGTCGACATGGATGCGGTTAAACACTTGCCCTTTTTTGATCACGCGTTGCGCGCGTTGATCCAGATTGAGGATCGGGTTTCGCCCCGGCCCATAAATCCCTGCCAACCGAAAAATCTGCGTCGCCTTGCCCGAGCGTGCGCCCAAGGCCAGCCATTCTTGCTCCACCTCAACACGGCGCTGCGTGCGGGCATGCGAAGGGTTTGGCGGCACGCTCTCATCCACCCAACCGCCATCGGCATCGCCATAAACACCAATGGTCGAAAGATAGCCGATCCAGCGAAGGGATTTTGATGTTTCAATCTCATGCGCATAGCGCCGCAACACCGGATCCCCCGCTTCATCCGGCCCTGCGGAAATCAGCACCGCATCAGCTTCACTTAAAGCAAGCGAGATTCGAGAATCGGCGCTCTCCTCGTTGAACACCAAAACCTCGCATCCGGGCTTGGTTTTTCGTGCCGCCTTTTCAGCCGACCGCACGGTCGCAACAACAGACGTAAACCGCCCTTCGGCAAAGCGTAAAAACGCTTCCGATGTAAAGCCCAATCCGAAGACCACAAGGTTCATGGCGTGTTCGCCTCTGCCTGCCATTCGTCCGATACCGTTGGATCTGTTTCGCTTGGATGATAGCGTTCATGCAAGGCGGCGAAATGTCCAATGGGTAGAAGACGTGACAGCGCCCATACCGCAGCCCCCCTCACCAAAGGGGACGCATCATCCAGCAAGCGCTCCGCCTCCTGGGCAAGCGCCGCATCGCCCGAATTGCCAATCGCGATCAGCACATTCCGGATAAACCGATCCCGCCCCGTGCGCTTCACCGGAGTGCCGGCAAATTTCATCCGAAAATCGGCATCGTTTAACCGAACAAGTTCGGCCAAGCGAGGTGCTGCAAATTCCTCACGCGCTTGCAATTTGGCTTCCCGCGTTGCCACCGCAAATTTGTTCCATGGACAAACGGCCAAACAATCATCGCAGCCAAAAATCCGGTTGCCCATCAGCGGACGAAGCGTCCGGTCAATCGGTCCCTTATGCTCGATGGTCAGATAGGCAATGCATTTTCGCGAGTCGAGTTGGTAAGGCGCGGGGAAGGCATTGGTCGGGCAGATCGAGAGGCACTTGGTGCAGCTGCCGCAATGGTCGCCTTTGGGCGCATCGGGCGGCAAGTCGAGCGTCGTGAAAATTGCGCCGAGAAACAGCCAGCTGCCATGCTCGCGCGACACCAGCACCGTGTGCTTGCCCTGCCAGCCGAGGCCCGAGGCGGCGGCGAGTGCCTTCTCCATCACGGGAGCGGTGTCGACGAACACTTTGACGGCGGGTTCGACGGATGATTTAGCGATTCGATTATCGGAACTGGCGTTTTGAGTATCGGATGCACTGGCGTTGTTCACCTCAAAGCCCGCATTAACGATCGCAAATTGAGCGATTTGCTTCAATTTACCCTTCAAGACTTCGTGGTAATCGCGGGATCGGGCATAGATTGAAATGGCCCCGAGCTCGGGTTTTTCAAGTATATCCAGAGGGTCAAAATCGGGCGCGTAAGACATTCCAAGCATAATGATGCTTTTTACTTGGCCCCAAAGCTTTACAGGATCGGCCCGCTCCTCAACGCGGGTTTCCATCCAGTCCATCGTGCCATGGTATCCGGCATCGAGATAGGCCTTAAGATGCTGTAAAGCCTCAGGAATGGCGTCTGGTGTTGTGATTTTGATGGCGGAAAACCCCTCCGCCTCCGCTCTGGCGACGAGCGCCTGTTTGAGCGCCTCGGGGGTCAGAAATCAAGGTCCGCATAATGCGCCGAAGGGTCCATTCCCGGCACCCGGTCAGCGAGCAGAGGACGGAACGACGGACGCGATTTTATCCTTTGATACCAAGCCTTTGCGGCATCATTGGTCGACCAGGGCACGTCGCCTAAATAGTCCGCCACCGACAATTGCGCCGCCGCTGCAAGGTCGGCATAAGTCAGCTTCGAACCACCCAGCCAATTCCGGTTGGCCATCAAATATCCGATATAGGAAAGGTGATAGCGCACATTGTTCCGCGCTGCCCTAATCGCCCCCATATCCGGCGCCCCACCGCCCTGCTCGGCACTCATAAAGCGCTTATTGATTTTCTCATGCACAAGGTAACCCGTCACCTCGTCAAACATCTTGCCATTGAACCAATCGAGCAACCGCCGAACTTCCGCGCGCTCCAAGGGTCCATCGGGTAAAAAGCGGTGGTCACCAAGCGCTAAACCCCTTGTTTCATCAAGATATTCGGCGATTACACCTGCGCCCGGCAAAGGCCCCGTTTGCTCTTCGACAAACACCGGTGTGGTGCCGGCAGGGTTCATAAGAATGAAGTCCCGACGCCGTTCCCAAACGCGTTCTTCAACCAAGGTCACGTTGAAGTCCAGCTCGCCTAAGACGAGACGGATAAACCGCGATTGGGGACAAAAAGCCGAATGATACAAGGTGGACATAAGGGATTTGGGTTCCAGTACCAGAATGCCAACAACACCGTCGATCCGGCGATTCGAACCGCTCGACACGAAAGTAAGCGTATAGAATCCACACGTGTGGGAAACAACCTGTTTTAACCGTTAACTCGGTCTATTAATGCCGGGGTGGCGTCGATTTTGGCTCGAATTTACACAGATCCGCAATCGGGCAGCGCCAACATTCAGGTGTTCGGGCTTTGCACAGATAGCGGCCATGCAAGATCAGCCAATGATGCGCATGAAGCCCGAATTCCTTTGGAATTACAGCCTCCAAGCCCTTCTCAATCGCCTCCGGCGTCTTGCCAAGCGCCAGCGGAATGCGGTTCGAAACGCGGAAAACATGGGTGTCTACCGCCATTGTAGGCCAGCCAAAGGCCATATTCAGCACAACATTGGCTGTTTTGCGTCCAACGCCCGGCAAAGCCTGCAAAGCCTCACGGTCTTCCGGCACGCGGCTGTTGTGGTTGTCGATCAGGGCCTGAGACAGAGCGATGACGTTTTTCGCCTTGGTCCGGAAAAGGCCGATGGTTTTGACGTATTCCCGGACCTTATCCTCGCCCAACCCCACCATTTTTTCCGGTGTATCAGCAATTTTAAACAAAGCCCGCGTCGCTTTGTTGACCCCGGCATCGGTGGCCTGCGCCGATAAAACAACCGCCACCAACAGGGTGAAAGCGTTCACATGCTCCAATTCCCCCTTTGGTTCGGGGTCTATTTCGGAAAATCGACGAAAAACTTCCGCAATATCGGCTTTGGCCAAGGGCTTGGGGGCCGCGGCCTTTCGCCTCGTTGGTTTTGTTGGGGCTGATGGTTTTGTTGCCATGATGCGCACGATATAAGAGACTTTGTGGAAGGCGGGCAAGCGCATGACGGATGCAATCGACACTCCCCTGTTCCAAACCATACTCCGGCCGCATCGGTCGTTGCAGCTTGGCGGATTCAGGCTTGTAATGGCGCTTGTGGCGGGCGCTAGCGCCATTGCCAGTCTCCCTTTTGTTATCCTAGGCTTTTGGCCCGTAGCTGGCTTCTATGGGCTCGATGTCCTGTTGCTCTATTTTGCGTTTCGATCGAATTTTAAGGCCGCCCGGCATTTTGAAGAAGTCCGCATCAGCCCCTTTGAACTTCTCCTTCGCAAAGTGTCACCCGAGGGCCATGCCAGGGAATGGCGGTTTAATCCCGCCTGGACCCGTCTTGTGGCCGAAGAACATGAGGAATTTGGGATTACCCGCCTAGCCTTGGTTTCACGCGGACAAAGCATTGCCGTCGGGCATTTCTTAGGAGCGGACGATAAGGCAACCCTACTGAAAGGCTTGTCCCGCGCCTTAGGCGAGGCCAAGCGGGGCCCTTTTTATTCGTGATCGGCGTTTAGCATCGGTTTCGGGTGTTCGATGCGGAATAAGCTTGTTAGGGATGGCATGAATTGCAAGCGGAGCCCTGCATGACTGTTCTCGAGGCCGATTCAACCACCGACTATGACAAAGTCCGCAAGACGCTTGCCTACATCACCGATCATTGGCGCGATCAACCCTCGTTGGATGAGATTGCGGAACATGTAGGCCTGTCTGAGCCGCATCTTCATCACGTTTTTCGCCGGTGGTCTGGCCTATCTCCAAAGGCGTTTCTTCAAGCCATTACGCTCGATCATGCCCGCTCGCTTTTACGGGACTCGGCTTCCGTGCTCGATACGGCCTATGAAGTCGGCCTTTCGGGTCCGGGCCGTCTGCACGATTTGTTCGTCACGCATGAAGCTATGTCGCCCGGAGATTGGAAAGCCGGTGGTTATGGCCTCACATTGCGGTACGGCTACCATCCGTCGCCCTTTGGAGAAGCCATAGCAGTAGCCACGGACCGCGGGCTGTCAGGTTTGGGGTTTGTTGATGGCGGCGATCGTGCCGCCGCTCTGGCCGATATGGTCAGACGCTGGCCCAATGCCATCTTCGTGCAAGATCAGGAGCTGACGGCACCGCTTTCCGCCCGCGCGTTCGATCCGAGCCTCTGGAGGCCCGAAACACCCCTCCGGGTCGTTTTCATCGGTACGGATTTCGAAGTTCGCGTCTGGGAAACCTTGCTTCGTATCCCGTTGGGTGGCGCTACAACCTATTCAACGCTCGCCGAAACGCTCGGTAAACCAAAGGCCGCCCGCGCGGTTGGGGGCGCCGTTGGGCGTAATCCAGTTTCGTTCGTTGTACCTTGCCACCGGGTCATTGGAAAATCCGGCGCATTAACCGGATACCATTGGGGCCTAACCCGCAAGCAAGCCATTCTCGGGTGGGAAGCGGGCCAGGTTGGCAGCATCAAAGAATAAAACAGGACGACAAACTGTAGATTCTTCGCCTTTGATGGCGAAACGCTTCTTGAAGCCTCTAGGACACCCCCCTATATACCCCCTCGAAGCTGGACCGCATGGTCCGAAATTTTGGAGATCGGCAAAGACCTTAAAAGGCAAAACGCCTTTTATCTTTTTGCTAGCGTCGGCACCGCCATTGGGGTCCGATGATCTCGCTATGACAGGGGAAGCAATAGTATGGCAAAAGTTATTGGTATTGATCTTGGAACAACCAATTCCTGCATCGCAGTGATGGACGGTTCAACTCCAAAAGTGATTGAAAACGCCGAAGGCGCGCGTACGACACCGTCGGTCGTGGCCTTTACCGATTCAGATGAGCGCCTCGTTGGCCAGCCTGCTAAACGGCAAGCCGTCACCAATCCTGAGGCGACGTTCTTTGCCATCAAGCGTTTGATCGGTCGTACCTATGCCGATCCGATGACGCAAAAAGACAAGGGCCTCGTGCCTTATGAAATCGTCAAGGGCGGCAGCGGCGATGCATGGGTGAAGGCCCGTGGCACGACCTATTCGCCATCCCAGATTTCGGCCTTTATTCTGCAGAAAATGAAGGAAACGGCAGAAGCCTTCCTCGGAACAGGCGTTACCCAAGCCGTTATTACAGTTCCTGCCTATTTTAACGATGCTCAGCGTCAGGCCACCAAAGACGCAGGCAAGATCGCTGGTCTTGAAGTTCTTCGTATTATCAACGAGCCAACCGCAGCCGCTCTTGCATACGGCCTCGACAAGAAAAAGGCCGGCACGATTGCCGTTTATGACCTTGGCGGCGGTACGTTTGACGTATCGATCCTCGAAATTGGTGACGGCGTATTCGAAGTGAAGTCGACGAATGGTGACACCTTCCTCGGCGGTGAAGACTTTGACATGCGTCTTGTTGAATATTTGGCGGACGAATTTAAGAAAGAGCAGGGCATTGACCTCAAAAAGGACAAGCTCGCCCTCCAACGTCTGAAGGAAGCTGCTGAAAAGGCCAAGATTGAGCTTTCATCGGCCGCGCAAACGGAAATCAATCTGCCTTACATCACCGCCGACGCATCGGGTCCAAAGCATTTAACGCTCAAGCTGACCCGCTCGAAATTCGAAGCCTTGGTCGATGATCTCGTTCAAAAGACGATTGAGCCTTGCAAGAAGGCTCTCAAGGACGCAGGCCTTAAGGCAGGCGATATTGATGAAGTGATCTTGGTCGGCGGCATGACCCGCATGCCTAAGGTTCAGGAAGTCGTTAAAAACTTCTTCGGCAAAGAGCCGCACAAGGGTGTTAACCCGGACGAAGTGGTTGCCATTGGTGCAGCTGTACAGGCTGGCGTGCTTCAGGGCGATGTTAAGGACGTTCTCCTCCTCGACGTTACCCCATTGTCGCTCGGTATTGAGACGCTTGGTGGCGTGTTCACCCGTTTGATTGATCGTAATACGACCATTCCAACGAAAAAGAGCCAAGTGTTCTCGACGGCGGAAGACAATCAAAGCGCCGTCACCATCCGCGTTTTCCAAGGCGAGCGCGAAATGGCTGCGGACAACAAGGCGCTTGGCCAGTTCGATCTCGTTGGCCTGCCACCTGCACCCCGCGGCGTTCCACAGGTTGAGGTGACGTTCGATATTGATGCGAACGGTATCGTGAATGTGACTGCCAAGGACAAGGCCACCAATAAGGAACAGCAGATCCGTATTCAGGCATCGGGCGGCTTGTCGGATGCTGAAATCGAGAAAATGGTCAAGGATGCTGAGGCGCATGCGAGCGAGGACAAAGTACGTCGCGAGCTAGTCGAAGCCAAAAATCAGGCAGAAAGCCTCATCCACTCGACCGAGAAGTCGGTTTCGGAGCATGGCGATAAGGTTTCGGCAGGCGATAAGTCAGCCATTGAATCGGCAATCGAGGCTCTGAAGACGGCGCTAGCGGGTGAAGATCCAGAGACCATCAAGGCACGCACGACGGATCTTATGCAGGCTTCGATGAAGCTCGGTGAGGCCATGTATGCTGCTGGTCAAAGCGAAGGTAACCATGAACATGGTGATGACCATGAAGGACATCACGACGACGCACATGGTAAGGATGACGTGATCGACGCCGACTTCCGCGAAGTAGGCGACGACGACAAGAAAAAGCGGGCCTGAGCGTAGCCGTTTTTCAACATAAGACCCGGCACATCACTGTGTCGGGTTTTGTTGTGAGAAGGCCACTTTCCGCGTTCGAAACGGATTAAGTATGGATCAGGCATGAGCAAGCGCGATTACTATGAAATACTTGGCGTCGACCGTTCGGCGACCGAGGCTGATCTTAAATCAGCCTTCCGCAAACTCGCGATGCAACACCATCCCGACAAAAATCCCGGAAATTCCGAAGCCGAAGCAAAATTCAAAGAATTAAACGAGGCCTATCAGATTTTATCGGATGGTCAGAAGCGTGCAGCCTATGATCGCTTTGGCCATAACGCGTTTGAACAAAACGGCGGCGGAGGTGGCGGCTTTGGCTTTAATGGCGATTTTGGATCGTCAATGGCCGATATCTTTGAAGACTTATTTGGTGGCATGGGTGGTCGCAGTCAGCGGCGTTCAGATGGCCGCGAACGGGGATCAGACTTAAGATACAATTTAGAAATTGCTCTTGAGGATGCCTTTAACGGCAAGACAGAAACGCTGACCATCCCGACAGCGGTTACCTGCGAGCCATGCAGCGGAACGGGCGCAAAGCCGGGGACAAAGGCAAAAGCCTGTCCGACCTGCGGCGGCCAAGGGCGGGTTCGCGCGAGCCAAGGCTTCTTCTCGATTGAGAGAACTTGCCCGAAATGCCAAGGCCGTGGAGAAATCATCCAAGATCCTTGCGCCTCGTGCCGCGGCGCTGGACGTGTGACGACAGATCGGACGCTTTCGGTCAATATTCCTCCTGGTGTTGAGGATGGAACGCGTATTCGCCTATCGGGTGAAGGCGAAGGTGGGTTACGTGGCGGCCCATCTGGCGATCTTTATATTTTTCTATCGATCAAATCCCATCGCTATTTCCAAAGAGATGGGGCGGATCTTTATTGCCGTGTGCCAATATCGATGGTCACAGCAGCCCTTGGCGGCGAATTGCGTGTTCCAATGATGGACGGCGAGATGAAATCCGTCTCGGTTCCAGAAGGCACGCAGTCGGGCAAACAGATCAAATTGCGCGGCAAAGGCATGCCGGTATTACGGTCGCGGGATCATGGCGATCTTTACATTCAGGTTTCGGTCGAGACACCACAAAAACTAACACCGCGTCAAAAAGAGCTTCTCAAGGAATTTGAGGCCGAAAGCTCAAAAGATACGCAGCCTGAAAGCGCCGGATTTTTTAATAAAATGAAAGAGTTTTTCGCGGGCGGACCCGAATAAACGTAATTATCCGAATTGTTTAGCCTGACGATAACCGCTCTGATCTCGTCATGGCTTTCAAGAACGATTTACACGACGCCTCGCGCTTTTTTAGGGCGTGGATCGACGGTCCAATGGTCATGGGTGCGATAGCGCCTTCTGGCAACGCACTTGCTACCGCGGTCGCAAAGCAGGTTGATCCTAAATCTCATGGTCCAGTCATTGAGCTTGGACCGGGCACCGGCTCCATGACGGATGCGCTTATTAAACGCGGAGTCGACCCTAAAAGATTGATTCTTATCGAATTCAATAAGGTATTTTGCGACGCATTGGCGGATCGATTTAAAGGCGCAACCATTATCCATGGAGACGCCTATCAGATTGGGAATGTGCTTAAAAACCTTCACATAAATCCTATTGCGGCGGTTGTTTCGGGTTTGCCGTTATATTCTCGCCCACAAGCAGAGCGGATACGCCTTGTTCGGGATGCATTTCATTATATGGCCCCCGGGGCTCCTTTTATCCAATTCACCTATGCGGCAACCTCTCCCATTCCTCTCGATACCGATGATATTGCGGCCGAAGCATTGCCATTGGTATGGCTTAATCTTCCACCGGCCCGCGTCTGGATATACCGGAAAAAGTCAAAGCGCTTGATATAACCGCTCGAATCTGGGATCGCAGACGTCTGCTCCAGACGAAAGTGGCGAGTGATGTCCAAGATTGAACCACGCGACCGAATGATTGTAGCGCTCGACCTTCCGAGCGTTGATGATGCCCAAGCGATGATTAAGCAGCTTGGCGACAGCGTGACATTTTATAAAATTGGAATGGAGCTTGTTTATGCGGGCGGCCTTGATCTCGTTCGTCAGCTTTCTTCCAGCGGGAAAAAAGTATTTTTAGATTTAAAGCTCCACGACATTCCAAATACCGTCGAAAAGGCAACGCAAAGGGTCGTGGATTTAGGTGCTACCTTTTTGACCGTTCACGCCTTTCCGCAGACGATGAAAGCGGCGGTGAAGGGTAAGGGTTTGAGCCCGCTGCACATTCTCGGCGTTACGGTGATGACGTCCTATGATGATTCCGACCTTATTGAAGCCGGATATTCTATGGGTGTTCGAGATTTAGTCGCCCACCGTGCACGGCAAGCCAAGGCCATTGGAATTAATGGACTAATCCTATCGCCTGAAGAAGTAGCTGGCATGCGGGCGCTCATCGGCCCTAGTCTCACGCTGATTACGCCAGGAATTCGACCAAAAGGATCGGAAAAGGGCGATCAAAAGCGCGTCATGACGCCTGGGGAAGCCATTAGTGCAGGCGCGGATTATCTCGTCATCGGACGACCGATTACCGCAGCCACAGACCCTAAAAGCATCGCGGATGCGGTTGTTGACGAAATTTCATCGGCGCTTGGTTGACCAAGCCCGGCCAATCGCGTTTTGTGCGGCAATCGAATTGTTATAGCGGAAGAGAATTGTCCCGATGTCTGGCACGCGCATTATTGTCATAGGTTCTGCCGGTCGGATGGGCCGAATGTTGATCGAGACCATCCATGAAACGGAAGGTGCAACATTGGTTGGTGCCATTGAGCGAGAAGCCTCGCCGTTTCTGGGCAAAGATTCGGGGCTAGTGGCCGGAATCGGTGAAAACGGCATTTCCATTACCGATGACCCGTTGGTTCTTTTTGCAAAGGCGGATGCCGTCATTGATTTCTCAACGCCAGCATCGACGACACATTACGCGGCATTGGCCGCACAAGCGCGCATTGGGCATGTCATCGGGACAACAGGATTGGCGGCCGAGGATATCGCCAAATTGGAAGCGGCGGCGCGGCATGCCGTTATTGTGCGCTCGGGAAATATGAGCCTCGGTGTGAATTTATTAGCCGCCTTGGTGAAGCGCGTTGCGCAAACGCTTGGCGAAGACTTCGACATCGAAATACTTGAAATGCACCACCGCTTAAAAGTAGATGCGCCATCCGGCACCGCATTATTACTAGGCGAGGCCGCTGCCGAGGGCCGCGGTATTCCCCTTGATGACGCCCATTCTATACGCTCAAGAGACGGCCACACCGGCCCCCGCGACAGCGGTTCGATTGGCTTTGCCACGCTGCGCGGTGGGACGGTTGTTGGCGAACATAGTGTCATTTTTGCCGGACCATCAGAGCGGATTACACTTTCACACAGCGCTGAAAACCGTGGCATATTTGCCCGCGGCGCAGTGAGAGCTGCGCTTTGGGGGCAGGGTAAGAAGCCAGGCATCTATTCGATGATGGATGTGCTTAATTTGGGCGATATATAGTTCGCTTTTCTTTTTAGGAGATGAATATGGATCGGGTGCTTGTACTCGTTCGTCACGGCCAAAGTGATTGGAACCTGAAAAATCTTTTTACTGGATGGAAAGATCCCGATCTAACGCCGCAGGGCGTTACAGAGGCCAATGCTGCCGGACAACGTCTTAAAGAATTGGGTTTAATCTTCGATGTCGCTTATACTTCTGCTCTAACGCGTGCTCAGCATACGTGTAGGTTGATTTTGGACCAACTTGGCCAATCTGATCTTCATACCATCCGCGATCAGGCCTTAAATGAGCGGGATTATGGGGATTTGTCTGGCCTTAATAAGGATGATGCTCGCGCCAAATGGGGTGAGGATCAGGTTCATTTATGGCGTCGATCTTATGATGTCCCGCCTCCCGGCGGCGAAAGTCTGAAAGATACGGTCGCTCGCGTTTTACCTTATTATTGTCAGGAAATACTTCCCCGAGTCTTGCGCGGTGAGCGGGTTATAGTTGCGGCGCATGGTAATTCTTTGCGTGCTCTGGTCATGATTTTGGATGGTCTAACACCTGAAACCATTCCAAGCATGGAATTGGATACAGGTGTTCCACTTGTCTATCATTTGAAGGCGGATTCGACGGTTGATTCCAAAAAGGTTCTAAAGGCTTGATGGAAATAGCTATTTTAGATGGCGAAGAGGCACGGCGACGGATACCGGAGCTAGCTCTTGTCCTTCAAGATTGTGTTGCGAAGGGCGCTTCCGTCAGTTTTATGAATCCATTTAGTCTTGCTGAGGCGATTGGATACTTCACCGATATTGCCGAGTCGGTTGCGAGACAAGAAATTATACTTTTTGCCGCAATCGAGAAGGGTCGCGCTGTCGGAACGGTTCAGATTCATCCATGCTGGAAGCCAAATCAGCCTCATCGGGCTGATATTGCCAAAATGCTGGTCCATTCGGCTCATCGAAAGCAAGGCATTGGTCAAAAACTGCTGGAATCGGCAGAAATTGAGGCTAAGAAAATAGGCTATACGCTGCTTACGCTTGATACAGCCTCGGGAGATGCTGAGAGGCTTTACACGCGGGTTGGGTATAAAATGGCCGGAACCATACCCAATTACGCCCTTTGGCCCGATGGTGGGTATTGTGACACAGTATTTTATTACAAATTAATTGATGGTTGAAGAAATACTCATCAAACCGGGTGTTTTTTACTATCCGGAATATTTCAGTCGTTCCGTTCAAGAAGAATTACGCGACGAAATATTGAGCTATGCCAATGAGTTAGACTGGTTTCAGCCGACGCTTCCGCGGTGGGGGACGCCTTTTTCGGTCAAGATGCTGAATTATGGTCCATTGGGATGGGTTTCCGATAAATCGGGCTATCGCTATCAGCCAACGCATCCCGAAAATGGAGTAATGTGGAGGCCATTTCCGATAATCATCTCCAGTCTATGGAGTAGTCTAAACGCAGGATTCGATAATCCCGAGGCATGTTTGATTAATTACTATAACGCTAAAGCGCGTATGGGATTGCATCAGGACCGCGACGAGCAGGATTTGACGGTCCCCGTGATCTCGGTCTCGCTCGGTGACACCGCCTTGTTCAGGATCGGAACCTCGGACCGCAAGGGACCGACCCAATCGTTAAAATTGAAGTCGGGCGATGTCCTCGTTTTTGGCGGACCGGCAAGACTCGACTTCCACGGCATTGATCGAATTTACCCCGGCACCTCGACCCTTCTACCAGAAGGCGGCAGGATCAACATGACACTGAGGCGGGTAACAAAATCCGAGGCTTGAAGGGCCCTTAGGCTACCGCGTCGACCCCGCCATTAGCCGGACCTTTTGGGCCTCCTTTGGCAACGCCGACCAAGGCTGGACGCAAGACGCGCTCGCCGATGACGAAGCCTGCCTGCACCACTTGAGTGACGGTACCAGCGGTAACCGTTGCATCTTCAACCTCGAACATGGCTTGATGCAGGTTAGGATCGAATTTTTCGCCCTTTGGCTCGAGCTTTTTAATGCCGTGGCGCTCTAGTGTTTTCAGCAAGTCCCGCTCAATCAATTCAACGCCTTCGATCAGGGCTTTGAAAGGACCTTCAGCACTGCTCATCGCGTCGGCAGGAATACTTTCGATGCCGCGTCGTGCGTTATCGGCTACCGTTAACATATCGCGAGCAAATCCCGTGACGGCATAGGCTCTGGCATCGGCGACTTCTTTTTCAGTCCGGCGACGAAGATTTTCCATATCAGCTAAGGTCCGAAGCGCTTTATCCTTAAGGCTGGCGTTTTCGACATTAAGTGCTTCGATAACGGCAAGGATTTCCGCTTCTGTCTTTTCAGATCCGGCGGCGTCAGCAGGGGTGGCGTCGTTTGCAGGCTTCTCGGTCATGATACTCAATCGATGATGAATGGAAAAATTTTATACGCCCGATATCAGGTGTGCGGATTAGAAAATCAAGGTCTATCAAAGTAATTAGACACAATCTGCCATACTTCTTGCATGAATTACCTATCTGACGCCGAAAAGTTCGAGGAGTGTTTTCCGAATTGAGCCCTGCCGAGTGGCGTTACCAATTTTTCCTCCCGTCAGATCGGTGACGTAGAATACGTCAACCACCTTCTCGCCAAAGGTTGCAATATGGGCTGAGGCGATATTGAGGTTCAATTTGCCGAGTATCGTGGTGAGTTCATAGAGAAGACCGGGTCGATCCAGTCCCGAAACTTCGATGACGGTAAATCGACTCGATGCGTTGTTATCAATCACGACTTCTGGAACAACGGAGAAGGCTTTCGATGCTTGGCTCCGCTGAGGTGCGCGCGCTGCGACTGCATCTGAAATTTTAATTTCACCTTTCAGCGCTTTCTCAATTCCGTGAGCGATACGATTGGCGCGCCTTAATTCATCATCATCTTCATCAAAGGCCCGTGAAACGAAGATTGTATCCAGTGCAAGGCCGTCATTTGTGGTAAAAATCTGGGCATCAACAATATTGGCGCCCGCAGCTGCACAGGCGCCCGTGATAATAGCGAGCAATCTCGGATGGTCCGGCGCGGATACGGTTAGTTCGGTAATGCCGCGAAATTTATCCGTCGCAACTTCGGTAGAAAGCGTACGCATTTCCCGTTCAGCTGCATAAAGAAAATAAGCGTGCTTAATCCGTCGTTGAAGATCAACTTTTAGCCAATACGCTGGATAGTGTCTTGAGACATAGGTGTCTAATTCAATATCCGTCCAGTTAGGTAACGCTCGACGTAACTCTTCTTGAGATGCTCTTACCCGTTGCTCACGATTGATGGTGGAATGGCCGCCCGCTAAAACGATTTCCGTTTCCCAAAAAAGCGTCCTAAGCAATTGTCCTTTCCAGCCATTCCAAACACCGGGCCCAACGGCTCGAATGTCACAAACCGTTAAAACCAAAAGCATGCGAAGCCGTTCCAGAGTTTGCACCGTGGCGGCAAAAGCTTCGATTGTGGCTTGATCCGAAAGGTCACGGCTTTGCGCAACGGTCGACATATCCAAATGATGCTCGATCAACCAAGCCACCGCTTCCGTCTCTGCTTCGTTCAGCCCAAGTCTCGGGCATAGACGTCGCGCAACTTTCGCCCCTGCGATCGAGTGGTCTTCGGGTCGTCCTTTCGCCACATCATGCAAAAAGAGCGCAACATGCAAGATGCGCAAATTTCGGATCATTGGAATGATTTCATGCGCAACCGGCAATTCAGCGGCGTGGCGCCCAGCCTCGATTTCCGCAAGCGCACCCAATGAACGCAAAAGATGCTCGTCGACCGTATAATGATGATACATATTGAATTGCATCATCGCAACAACACGGCCAAATTCCGGAACAAATTTTCCTAAAAGCCCTGCTTCGTTCATCCGTCGTAGGGTAATTTCTGGTGAATTTTTTGACACGAGCAATTCCACAAAAAGTCGATTGGCTTCGCTATTGGATCTGAGTGTCGAGTCGACAAGTTTAAGCGATTGGGTGACAAGACGAGCGGCGTGCGGATGGATGGCGCGATTTAAACTATCGGCCACGTGAAATAAACGTATTAAATTAACGGGGTCGCGGGTGAAAACGTCATCATTCGAAACCGTTAAACGTTCATTTTCAAGAATGAAATCTTTTGAACCCGCAACCGCATTGTTCTTTCGCTTCAAACGACCCACGAAACGATTAAGACCTGATGCCGGTTTTGCATGCCTCGCTTCAAGCGCTGCGCAGACAATGGCGGTCAGATCACCAACGTCTTTCGCCACAAGAAAGTAGCGTTTCATAAAACGCTCGACGGCGGATAATCCGCCATGACTGGCATAGCCGAGACGTTGGGCGATGATAGGTTGAATATCGAAAGAGAGACGTTCTTCAGAACGGTTTGTCACGAAATGTAGTTGCGAACGCACGCGCCATAAAAACTCTTCACACCGAAGAAAAAGTTGACGCTCTTCTTTGCTAAAGAGTCCTACGTCGACAAGATCGTTTACGTCACGAACTTGATAGACATATTTAGCAATCCAAAACAGCGTATTCAGATCGCGAAGTCCACCTTTGCCATCTTTAACATTTGGCTCGACGAGATAGCGCGATGACCCTGCCCTTGAGACGCGCGCTTCTCTTTCTGCAAGCTTGGCAGCCACAAATTCTGCTGCTGTACCACTTACAATTTCAAGCTCGTAGCGCTTTTGAAACTCCGAAAACAAACTGGCGTTACCGGTCAATAATCGGGCTTCGAGTAAAGCCGTTCGAATGGTCATATCCGCTTTGCCTTCGCGAATGCATTCTTCGACTGTACGAACAGAATGACCGACTTTTAATTTGAGATCCCAAAGAGCATAGAGAATAATTTCGATCACGCTCTCGGACCAAGGCGTCGCCTTATAGGGTAGGAGGATCAGTAGATCGATATCGGAGCCCGGTGCGAGTGTTCCTCGACCATAACCGCCAACGGCGGCAATTGACATTTTTTCGGCGTAAGACGGGTTTGCTGAAGGATAAAAAATGTTGGTTGCTACATCAAAGAGGGCACCAATAATTTCATCCATGACATTTGAAAGTGCTGTCACGCACTCGATACCGTTACGCCCCTCATTTAGCAAACGCTCAGCGTTTTGACGACCATCCGCAAGTGTTTGTCTTAGGATTGCAACAACAGCCTGTCGTCTTATGGCCATATCCGCGTCGCCGGCTGCGGCCGCTTTGGCGGCAGACAGCAATGGAGATATTTCAATGGGCTCGGGAGCAGAACGATTGACCATGTTTGCCTGTCTAAGAGTGCTTTGACCAAAGGGTGGTTGGCTAAGTTTTACGCTCTCCGGCCACCCAATAAAGACTTTATCACCTATTTGAAGCCTTGCTGCAAAGCCCATAGGCGATTAGTGAGGGGTGATCATCGATGGAGCGATAAATGGACGACGAAGATTTAGTTATTGTAAAAGATTGTAACGGAACGCGGCTCCATGATGGTGACACGGTTCATGTGATCAAAGACCTTAAGGTCAAGGGTACATCATCCGTTATCAAGCAGGGCACCAAAGTGAAGGGAATTCGCCTAACGGATGTGGCCGATGAGGTGGAATGCCGTGTCGATAATATTAAAGGCCTTGTGCTCAAGACCCAATTTCTAAAGCGCGTCAACTGACGCGCTTTACGCTTTAACGCTTTGATTCGATGGCATCCCAGATAGCGGCAGCCAGGTCTGGGCCGCCTAAACGCTTGATGGCACGAAGTCCCGTTGGCGAGGTGACGTTAATCTCGGTGAGGTTACCGTCGATGACGTCGATGCCGACAAAGATCAAGCCAAGTTCGCGCAGCATTGGGCCAATTCGCTCACAAATTTCACGCTCCCGCTTCGATAATTCGGTCGTCTCAGCAGCGCCACCCCGCACCATATTGGAGCGGATATCGTCACCCGTTGGCACGCGATTAACGGCACCGAGTGCCACGCCATCGACGAGAATGATTCTTTTATCGCCCTCGATCACTTTCGGCAGAAACCGTTGAATGACCCATGGTTCACGGAAGGTGACGGAGAACAAATCATAGAGAGAGCCAAAATTAGGATCTTTTGCGCTGACTTTAAACACCGCTGCGCCGCCATTGCCATAAAGCGGCTTCATCACGACATCGCCGTGTTCACGGCGGAAGGCCTCGATTTCAGCCTTGTCGCGCGTGACAAGCGTTGGGGGCATCAAGTCCGGAAATTCGGTGACCAATATTTTCTCAGGCGCATTGCGCACCGATGCCGGATTATTCACGACCAATGTTTTGGGATGGATCCGCTCGAGCAAATGCGTTGTGGTAATATAGGCCATATCGAAAGGCGGATCTTGGCGGAGAAGGATCACATCCATCGTCGAAAGGTCGTGACGGATGGCAGGCTCAATGGTGACATGATCGCCTTTAACGTCGCGCACCGTTACTGCTGATACAAGCGCGCTAACGACGCCGTCCCGCATCGCGAGTGTGTCGGGCGTGTAATAAAACAGCTTGTGGCCGCGTGATTGTGCTTCGAGCATCAAGGCAAAGGTTGAATCGCCCGTAATATTGATCTTTTCGATGGGGTCCATTTGGACCGCTACACGGAGTTGAGCCACGCTTAAAGTCTCCTCAAAGGAATCTGGGTCTCATTTACGCGAAAGGAAGCGAGAATGCATCCTCGATATGATAGGGTAGCCGATAGGGACGGACGATCACGGCATCACATCGTAAGACATAGTCGGCTGCCCAAGGATTGCGCATCAGCCAATGATCGACGGCGGAGGCAAATCGGTTAATTTTTCCGGCATTAATGGCGTCAATACCAGCTTCCAAATCCTTCCTCGCTTTGACCTCGACAAAGGCTACAAGGTCTTTGCGCATGGCGATGATATCAATCTCTCCGCCGCGAGCGAGATACCGGCGGGCCAGAACGCGATAGCCTTTGGCAAACAGATAAAAAATAGCAATCCATTCGGCGAGATGTCCCCATTTTACAGCGTTTTGTCGGCTTTGCTTTGAGCGGGCCATTTAGTCGTCTCCACGCGCCAGCGCGACGGCCCGCGTATAGACTTGGCGACGGGGTAGACCAGTCTCCTCGACGGTAACCGCTGTGGCATCTTTGACGGAAAGATGCGTCAGATGGTGACGAAGCCGTTCATCCAAGCCTGCATCGCTTCGCACGACGTCGGTTTCGGCGGAAGGTGGGCCAATCAAGACAACAATTTCACCTTTCGGGGTGGCCGATGCTTCGAATTCTGCTGCGAGGGTCGATAGCGTTCCGCGTTTGACGGTTTCAAACAGTTTTGTCAGTTCACGGGCGACCGCTGCCGGACGATCGCCAAGGATTTCTGCCGCATCGGCCAGCATTGCGGCTAAACGACGGGGTGATTCGAAAAAGACCAGTGTGGATGGAATAGGCGCAAGGAGGGATAGGCGTTCGCATCGCGCGGATGATTTTGGAGGCAAAAAGCCTTCGAAAAAGAAGCGATCGGTCGGCAAACCCGCCGCAACAAGGGCGGCGAGGACGGCGGATGGCCCTGGAACGGGCGTAACTTTGAGGCCTTCTTCGAGAACGGCTTCGACGAGCTTATAGCCAGGGTCGGACACGAGCGGCGTGCCTGCATCCGAGATCAAAGCGAGCGCTTCACCGGAATGCAAACGTTTCAAGACCTTTGGCCTCATCTCTGCCGCATTGTGCTCGTGATATGGAATTAACGGGGTCGTAATTCCATAATGGGCCAACAAAGTGCGGCTGACGCGCGTGTCTTCGGCGAGAACCGCATTGGCTGCGGCCAAGGTCGAAAGGGCACGAAGCGACATATCGCGCAA
>Ga0164296_1000996_pt1 | contig 31751 bp, 25 predicted proteins | sample GEODES057metaG_FD_113533 | JGI IMG/M metagenome (GOLD analysis project Ga0164296, IMG submission 113533) | Dystrophic lake water microbial communities from Trout Bog Lake, Wisconsin, USA - GEODES057 metaG | ecosystem: Environmental > Aquatic > Freshwater > Lake | place: USA: Trout Bog Lake...
ACTAATTCTGTTACCAATATTTAGGGGGTCAATTTAAGCCGTTACAATGGGGTCACATTGTGCTGGCGAACAGGGGTCAGTTTACGCCGGTATTAGGGGGTCAATTTGCGTGGATTTTCCACTCTTCCCCGAGGGGATTAGGTACAATAGGCAAAAAAGGGAAGTTCGAACTCCAAGGGTGAATACGATTATCTCCGCAATCGCATATACAGCAATGGTTTTAGAGGATGAAAATAAACAAGCCACTCCGAAAAGTGGCTTGAATTCTTGCTCCGTGGTCTCGCCAAGAATCGAACTTGGATCTGGAGCTTCGGAAACTCTTATACTATCCATTGTACTACGGGACCGCTAGCTGCAAAACTAACTGAAAACAGTATTGCTTTTTCAACTCTCTATAGAATCATATCCCTTTCAGCTTTTTTCAGGAATGACGCTACTGCTTCCTCCGCTTCTATCCGACTACTCGCTAAGCATACAGCCTTTGCCGAATGCATAGTAGCATTGATAAAATACATTTTCAAAAAAGGGATATTGTATTGCTTTTAATTCTTTTAACCATTGGTGGACAGATTAATTGGCATGATAACAATACAATCCTATAACCTTCTTGTTGATTATCAAGCGGGATTGCCTATAGCTAAGGTTTAATTACCCTAAATAATGATTTGTTCCCTACACCTTCTTGTTGGCGGCTCATGAAGCCGTTGGCATGGGTAAGTTATTATTATTCATCAATAGAAATATGGAACCATGAAAAAGTTTTTACCTATCGTTATAACAATATGCTTGATAAGCATATCGTCGTTTACACAAACTACTAGACATTGGAGTGGCGGTGGAATAGATGGTTCTTTTAGTGATAAAAATAACTGGGATGGTATTACCATTCCGGTACCAGGCGATAACCTATATTTTGATCTTGCTCTAAATTCATCTGTTCAGCATTGGGCATTCTGTGATTATGGAGCCAACTCTTTTTTTAACGAAATTATTATCTTCAACGGAACCGATGGCATATCAATCCATGGCAATTATACCCATGCCAATAAATTTGAAAACCATGATTCCCCCGACCTTTTTTGGCTCATGAATTATTTGGGTGTGGGAAATATTGCTGGAAATAACTTACAAATAAACCCCTTGGGTGGCGATATCCTTGTTAAAGGTGAATTATGGGATGCCATACCTCAAACCGTTTCTACTGTATCCATGGACTGTAATGCAGCCAATAATGTAACATTACAAGTCAATGGTAACAATAACCTTCTATTATATAGCAATATCATTGAAGATAATACAGGGGGTATCTATAACGCCTCCCTACAATTAATGGCAGGATCTAACCCTACAGTTATTCTTTATGGATCTAACTCTTATACCGGTATTAGCGCAATAAATGGGGGTAAGCTTCAACTAAACCACTTGGGTGGTACAACCCTACCTATCACAAATAATGTGGCTGTAAATGGCGGGATTTTGCAAATTAGCACCAACCAAACCTTAAATGATCTTTCCCTAGAAACTGGAAGCACTCTAATTGTTGACGATGGAGTAACATTAACTATTAATGGCACTTTTCACCAGAATGGAGGGATAGTAAATCTTAATACCACTGGATCAATAGTCTATGGTACAAATGCTTGTTTAACTTATGGCGGTTCGGTTGCTCAAGTAACGGGATCAGAACTTACTGCAATACTGCCTAATTTAACCATTCAAAATACAAGTAGTGGCGATATTCGTTTAAACAGCCCTGTGGCAGTTACTGGTATATTTACCCCAGCGGCTGGAACCTTAACAACAAATGGCAATCTCACCCTAAAATCTACTAGCATCAGCAATACCGCAATGGTAGGAGTAGTAGGGGGTATTGTCAATGGCAATATAACCCTAGAAAGATTTATTCCGGGCGCACAAAGAAGCTTTAGATTCTTAACACCAGGTGTTACCACAAGTTCAAGTATTCATGCTAATTGGCAGGAAGGAGCAACAAGCAATACCAATAACCCAAACCCCCATTATGGTACCCATATTACAGGAAATACAGTAGATCAAACAAATGGGTTCGATGCAACAGAAACAGGTAACCCTAGTTTATTCGTATTCAGTAATGACCGGAACCAATCATGGGGTTCAGGAATCAATAATACCAATACCAATGTATTAACAGCCGGACAAGCCTACCGTATTTTGATTAGAGGAGATAGAAGTACCGATCTAACTAATGATAACCCTACCATCACTGCTACCACACTGAGGGCTACAGGCATACTACAAACAGGCAATATAAATTTTAATACCACGAGCACACCTGCTATCAGCGGCAATCTAAATGACTATAGTTTCATAGGCAACCCTTATTGGGCTCCCGTTGATTGGGAAAGCTTAGCTGTCAATAACATTAGTTCCACCTATTGGTTATGGGATCCTACAATGGCTGGCACCAACAATAGAGGCGCTTATGTAGCCTATAATGGAACCTCACATACGGGTAATGCAGGCGCTATTAATAAATATATACAAGCCGGACAAGCAATCTTTATACAAACAACAGGATCTAATCCTAGTCTTCTTTTTACAGAAAACAATAAAGCTGTGAATAGTGCAAACTTCACTACTACTTTTGAAGCACCCACTAACCAACGAATAGATATTAAACTGAACCTAGCGAATACTAGTAATAGCGCAGACGCAGCCGTATTGGTATTCAACAATAGCTTTCATCAGGAAATAGGTATGGAAGATGCTAAAAAACTAAATAACCCCGACGAAAATATTGCAGTAAACAATAATAATCAATTACTCAGTATTGATGCAAGACCCTTACCTACTGAGAATGATACTATCCATTTATCACTTACCAACCTATTAAGTAATGCTTATACTATTAAACTAAGCACCCAAAACTTAGAACCATTGAATAGTAGTATTTTCTTGTTTGATAAATATACCCAACAAAATTACTTAGTCGATCGTTCAGGCGCTATTACAGAAGTTCCCTATGCTATTACAGCCGACACAGCTAGTAAGGCTAGCAATAGATTGATGCTAGTATTCAAGAGTCAATCAAGGGCTACAACCTTATCCGACATTACCGATAAGTTTGAAGTAAACATCCTTACCAACCCCATCACCGATCACCTCATACTCAACTTCGCCTCTCCAAAACAAGGTAATACCACTATCAGATTAATGGGCAGTAATGGTCAACCGCTAAATACCCTTAACATGGGAATGCAACAAAAAGGCCAACTAACCATCCCTGTTCATCAATATAGCCGCGGACTTATGCTGGTGGAAGTGCAAATAGGGAATGATACAGTCGTAAAAAAAGTGATAAAGAACTAATCACCATTGAATAAACTAATAATAGCCACATGAAAACAATAAATATCATTCAGCAAATACTGATTATTGCCCTCATCCTTTGCTTGCCTTCTATTCTTCACGCACAGCCTAGCTTTGACGATAATACAACCGACGCTCCCATAGATGGAGGCTTATCGATTCTGATTGCTAGTGGCGTGGGATATGGCATAAAGAGAATAAACAGAAAACACAAATCTCTTAAATAAAAATAAGGGAGGCGCTCTAAATCAGATAGCCTCCCTTAACCATCTACTTTTAGATAAATGCCTGTAGCGCATCATTACACCCATTTTATTGTATCTACATTATCTCCAAAATCAGTAGCCATACTATTATTAAACTCAAACAGTGACTTGCGCTTTTAATTGTTGAAACAATCTATCTACATCTTCTTTTTTACATAAGGCCGTCCCTTCATTCATGGTTGCAGCCGTACCACAACTTACACCAAAGCGTAATACATCTTCCCAACCAAAACCTTTTGATAATGCATACACAATTCCGGCTACCATACTGTCGCCGGCACCCACTGTGCTTTTAGGAATAATAGGTGGTGGAACAATATGCCAATATTCATTTGCTGTTACTAGCATGGCACCTTCTTTACCTAGCGATACAGCCACCACTTCGCATCCCTTCGTTTTAATAATCGATTTAGCAGCTGCAACAACTTCCTCTTTTTCTAACTGCGCCTGACCACACAAAAAACTCAACTCATTTAAATTGGGTTTTATCATATAAACGCCCTCTGTTATAGCCTGCTTTAGTGCATCGCCCGAAGTATCAACAATAAGTTTGGCATCATGCCTTTTCACAATAGCACTCACTCTACCAAAAAAATCAAGTGGCACACCCGCTGGTAAACTGCCGCTAGCTATCACGTATTCATAACCAGATTGCTTCTCTAAGGTTGCTAAAAAAAGTTGCCAATCCTGTTCTTCCACCGGAGGACTTACCATGCCAAAACGATACTGTTGATGCGTGGATTCTTCAACCACAATAATGTTGGTTCTAGTATTGCCTTGAATAGGAATGACCAGTGATTGAATATCTTCGTTTTTCAAAAGTTCTTGAAAAAAATTACCGCTATACCCACCTGCAAAATACATAGCCAGACTTTCGCAACCCAAGTGCCGTAAAGCCCTAGAAACATTAATACCGCCACCACCAGGCTCATAAGTGGGAGGCATACATCGCAATTTTTGCTCGGGAACTACCTTCTCGGTAGATGTTGTTTTATCAATAGCTGGGCTAAGCGTGATAGTAATAATCCTGCTCATACCTTAAAGTTACCATCTAAAAAGCTCATAAAGTGCAGTGGGTAAAAAAATATTGGTTGGAACGCTTTTCATGATGCGCAGGTCTTCGGTAATACTACTTTCATTATCTAGAAAACGTAAAACAGTTGCTGCCGTATTTTTTTGAAAGATCTTCGCAAATACTTGATCTCCATTTAATTTTTGATGGAATAATACATTCAATAAGACCTTATCAAAAAGTCGAAACTTTTTTTCCTGTATCGTTGAACGTATAAAAGGATGATTATCTTTTACAAGCGACTGTACAATCTGTTGGGTTCGTTTTTGAATAAACTGAAAAGCATAACCACTACTCCCCTTTACTTGTCCTCCTGCAATTCCTATATTAATGACCCTTCCATCATGTGGTGCAAATTTCTTTGCTGTCATAGGAATGATGCCAAACTCTGAGTGCACAATTTTGTAATTGTCAATATGCAGCTTGAGTGCTATATATTCATTTAATGCTTGATCATATTGGGATTGCTCCAATAGCTGCTCATTAAATAAAGTATATTCAACCAAGGCTCGATTATTAGCAATAGGCAATACATACATAAAAGTGGTCTGATGCTCCTGGCTTACGGTAAAATCCATCAGGGTTGCCTTATTCGTATCAAAACAAGGTGCTGGTGTTTCAATCAGCCATCCCTTAAAATGTTGTAGTAGAAAGGGCTGATTCTTTTCCGGAAGCAGATCACCAAAAAGAATACTATTAAATACAAACGCTGCTTGATACACTGATTGGTCTGTAATAACAACAGCATTGGTATGCTCCGTAACAATACTTTTGATTGGCTCAAACTTAAATTCAACATTATGAAATTGCTTTGCAAGACTAATCACATATTCATAAAAGTCAATTCCCCGAATCATCTTATATACATAGGGCGATAGTTGAAGTGTAGCAGAATAACCGTTAGAGAAAAAATCAGCCTCCTGCCAACGGTGATGTACAATAGGTTCAAATAAGCCTTCGTTCTTTTCCCAGAAACACCAAGTGCGATCATTTTGTGTTTTAGGGGATTGATCTAGTACAAGAATTTTTTTAGTATTGAGCTGGGGTTCTTGTAATAAACGCATCAACAAGCTTAAGCCCGCACATCCTGAACCTGCAATAATATAATCGTATGTTGTACTCAAATGAATGGCTGAATATTTAATAAAAAAGCCCTCGAAAGCTAGCTATGTTTGAATGAAAGTAACCTGCTCGAATATTAAGAACCCTGCTTTTGGAGCTTCTCCTCTCGCCTTATTTTGTCCCAATATTTTTTTGCAACAATCAGCATCCCAAAGCTTTCGCCATCCTCTTTATTCAAATGTTTATGGTGCATTTTATGAGCCCAACGTATGGCTTTAATGTATCGATGATTGCTACGCGTAAAGAACTTAAAACGCTGGTGTATGATGATCTCGTGTACCAAAAAATACGCTAGGCCATACATGGCAATACCAAAGCCAATACTAACTGCATAATAATGTTGATACATGCTCCCTAGCATAATACATAACCAACTTGGAATCGCAAAAATGAGAAAGAAGGCATCATTCTTTTCAAAAAAACCCCCTGATGGTTGATGATGATCTTCATGAAGATTCCACAAAAAACCATGCATCACATATTTGTGTGTAAGCCACGTAATGCCTTCCATCATGGCAAAAGTTGCTAGGGTACAGAGTAGGTATAACCAAATCATAAATATATTCTTAAGGCTAAAAAAAACAATAACTGTATGATATACAAATGTACTGCGAAATCGTTTTCTTTATTGAATGTAAAGACTTTAAAGAAAATCATTAGCAAAGCGCTAATCAGAAACCAGCACAAATAATTATAGAAGGGAATACTACTATTTTGCCATGTCCAGAAGCCTAGCTTAACAGCAACAGGCTCCATTAAGTAATCGAATAAGGTGGCAAGTGTAGCACTATCAAAGATGAATGACACTGTTTTAAAAATAGGCATTAACCGTTCTTCTTGATCTTGGTATTGTGCTGCAAAAAAAAGTTGTAATCGGTACATGATGCTTCCACTACAAAACACAATCGAAAACCAGTTCATACCAATCAGTAATGGCACGCCATAAAACTGATAACCCAATACCTTTCCGTAATGATATTTTCCAAAAAGAAGCCCCGTATTTACGCCAATCATTTCTGTCGACATCCCAACCACAAAACAAAGAACCATAAATAAATAAAAATAACGGTTCTTATTTAGCTGGGTAATGATGAGTAAACTAGCCATGATTAACAAGGTAATGGGCGTATTATTAATAAACCAACCTTTGAATGGCGAACATAAAATACCTATCAGCCCACAACTATGAAAAAGTAATGCGATGAATAATGCAATATTTTTTTTATGGATAAGAGAATTCACTTGACGCTTGATTTACTGTTATTTTTTTTTACTAGCTCACTCATGATCTTAGCACTTTGTAAACATAAAGGTATGCCACCACCAGGATGTACACTACCGCCAACAAAATACATACCTGCGAGTTCCTTACTAAAATTTGGATGACGCATAAAGGCTGCCATTTTCGAGTTAGAGCTAGTGCCATACAAAGACCCTTGATAAGAGCCTGTTTTTTCATCAATGAGTATAGGATCTAACACCGCCTCTGCCTCTATAAATGACTCAATACTAGTGTGCAATAAACGATTCAATTTTTCAATAATCACAGCCCTGTACTTTAATCGATACGCTTCCCAATCTTGCCCAATATTTGCAGGCACATTCACCATTACAAACCAGTTCTCTGTACCAGACTTCGCCTGTTTTCCCGGCTCACATTTACTAGTAATATTGATATATATAGTTGGATCGGCATAAAAGGTTTTTGTCTTAAATATAGCTTCAAACTCGGCCTTATAATTTTTTGAAAAGAAAATATTATGCAATTCCAATTCAGAAAATTCTTTATTGATTCCCCAATAAAAAATAAGGGCACTACTACTTCGCTCCTGACGCAATACCTTCTTTGCTAAGATTTCGTTTTTGAGTAAATTTTTATACGTAAAATATACATCAATATTACTCACTACCATATCTGCCGCATGTAGCTGCTCATTTACCAAAACACCCTTTACTTTTTTATCGGCAGAAATAATATTTTGCACTTCTGCATTAAATTGAAACTTGACGCCTTTCTTTAGTGCTAGTTGATATAAAGCATTCGTAATAGAGATCATGCCTCCCATAGGATAATAAGTTCCTTCATTATGCTCTAAGTGTGGAATTAAACTAAGGATACCAGGCGCCTGGTATGGATTACTGCCATTATATGTTGCATAGCGATTAAAAAGCTGTATAGTTTGTTCTTTGCTAAAATGCTTTGCATTTAATGCATGCATGGTATTAAACAGGTGCTTTAATCGAACAGTCTTAAGTGCTTTAAATATCGGTGCTTTAAATAGTGTACTTATTGTATGCAGGGAATAATTTAGAAAAATACTGCCCACATCTTGATACAACTTTTTAGATTGTGCTAAATAAGCTTGCAGCTTCTTTCCATCCGCACCTAACTTATTTTCAAGTTCATTGGCAAAATCTTCCGCATTGGTATATGCATTTATCACAGTACCATCTTCGTAAAAATACTTGAAAGCAATAGGCAAGGCTTTATATTGAAAGTATTCGGCTATTGGCTCATTAGCCAGTTCAAATAAAGCTTCAATATTTTGAGGCTGTGTAAACAAACTAGGTCCTGCATCAAATTGATAGCCATTTAGCTGAAAATCGCTCAGTTTACCACCGGGATAATCATTTTTTTCAAATACGGTTACTTCAAACCCCTGCAACGAAAGTCTTATAGCCGATGCTAGGCCCGCAACACCTGCACCAATAATAATTGCGCTGGAAGCTTTACTCATTTTTTAGGATTTAATGCTTTCCTTATACCAATGTTGAATCTTAGGGAAAGCAATTCGAAACCAAGCAGTATAATGATTATTGTTCAGTGCTAACTCTGCAGCAATGGCATCGATGGTCTTATATTCAAAGCTTTGAACTTCTGCTTTATTGGCTAAAATAATTCCGTTATACTTACCTACAAATACATGGTCAAACTCGTACTCTGTTAATCCATTATCAAAAGCAGCTTTATAAACAAAATCAAACACTTTCGTTAGCGTGGTCTCAAAACCCATCTCCTCTTTTAACCTTCTTATGGCTGCATCATTTGTTTCTTCGTTAGAACGTGGATGACTACAGCAGGCATTGGTCCATAATCCTCCACTATGATATTTTTCAAATGCTCTTTGTTGCAAAAGCATTTCTCCATTGTCATTAAAAATAAACACGCTAAAAGCCCTATGTAGTAGCGCCTTTTCGTGTGCTTCCATTTTCTCCATGACACCTATTTGATGGTCTTGTTCATCAACTAAAATCACTGTTTCCATGCAAATAAAAATAAAGTATAAAAGGAATTTATGGGAGGCAAATAAAAATCTTATTATAATAAATTAAGCTGGCATCGTATGCCTGCTTTTGCAACAATCAATATTTTACCATAATCAGGTATTCGAATACGATGTTCCATTATTTTTTGGGGGTGTACTTTCTTAATTTTTTTAAATAGAGAAAGATAATATTTATAGGCTACATATACACCAAACTTCGACTTCATGGGCAGGTGCATGATACCCTCATAAGCATCAACAAAATCTTTTTCTATATCGGCTTCAATGGCTTTTTTATCGGCATTAGAAAAACTAAGAAAATCGCATCCAGGAAAATAAGTGCGCTCAAGACCTTCATAATCTGCTTTGATATCGCGCAAAAAATTAACTTTCTGAAAGGCCGATCCTAAGCTTCTTGCAGCAGGCTTTAATTGTTCGTAATAGTTTTGATCGCCCTCACAAAATACATGTAAACACATGAGTCCAACCACTTCAGCACTACCATATATATAATTATCATAGCTACCCTTGTCGTACTGATTTTTATGGAGGTCCATCTCCATGCTTCTAAAAAAAGCTTCTACTAGTGCTAGGTCTATATGATATTCATTAACGGTTAATTGAAAACTTTGTAAAATTGGATTTAAACTAATTCCTCGCTCAATAGCATCAAAAGTAGCTTGCTTAAATTCAGCTAATAGCATTTCTTTCTCATATTCATGAAAAGAATCAACAATTTCATCTGCAAAGCGCACTAGTCCATAAATGTTATAAATAGGCACACGTAGATCTTTATGCAGCAATTTGATGGCACTAGAAAAAGAGGTACTATACCGCTCAGTGGTAATGCGGCTGCACTCTTTACTTACCTGATGAAACAATTGCATCATGTTTGTTGATTTTAATTTTATCAACTAGTAACAGTAGCACTCCTCTTTTCTTATTTCGAGTAACCACTCCTATTAGCATTATTATAGCAATAATAAGATTATTTTAACCATTAAGAAAATGACTTAAGCACTTCCTTTGCTACTACTTCACCACTAATTAAACTAGGTGGCACACCCGGACCCGGCACGGTAAGCTGACCAGTATAAAAAAGATTGTTTACTTTTTTACTCTTACAGGAAGGCTTTAAAATGGCCGTCTGCATTAAAGTATTTGCTAGACCATAGGCATTGCCTTTAAATGCATGATATTCGCTTACAAATTCTTTATGCGCAAAAGATCTCTTATATACTACAGCCGATCTAATATTCTCTTGTAACCTTTCTTCCATGCGGTCCATAACGATATTAAAATATTGCTCCCGCAAAGTATCGGTATCATCTTTCAATCCTGCTGCAACAGGAATAAGTATAAACAAATTTTCGCATCCCTCTGGCGCTACCGTAGCATCTGTAACCGATGTAGCACTTACATAAAAAAGTGGATCCTTTGGCCATTGCTTGGTAACATAGATCTCTTCGCCATGCACTGCAAAGGAAGAATCAAAAAATAATGAGTGGTGTAAAATATGCTTTAATTTTTTGTTGAGTCCAACATAAAATATTAAACAGCTAGGCGCCATAATCCGCGTGTCCCAATATTTATCGCTGTAAGATCTATATGCTAGTGGCAATAAATGGGTTTCAATATGGTGATAATCTGCCCCACCAATTACTACATCGGCATGAAATTCGCCAGCACTCGTAATGACTTTTGTGGCTACTTTATTATCAACCACAATTTCGTTTACCTGTTGATTAAAACAAAATGTAACGCCTAATTCCATTGCTAAATCATACATCGCCTGCACAACACTATACATGCCTTTTTCGGGGTACCATGTACCTCCCTTAATGTCTGCATAGTTCATCAGACTGTATAAAGCTGGGGTTTTTTCTGGCAAAGCCCCTAAAAACAACCCTGGAAATTCTAATAATTCTTTGATTTTAGGGTGACTGAAATACTTGGCCACATGGGCTTTCATAGAATTAAACACATCTAGTTTAAATAAACCCTTTATTAAATCCATGTCAGCAAATTCTATCATTGACTGTCCGGGCTTATGTACCAACTTCTGAATACCCACATTGTATTTATAGGCTGCTTCTGCTAAAAAATTATCTAATTGAATGCCACTACCAGGCTCTATAGATTCAAATAATGCATTTAATTGATCGTAGTTAGCGGGAATATCCATGGGAGCATCTTTCCAATAAACACGATACGAAGGATCTAATCTTTGAAGCGAATAATAATCAGCCACTTTTTTACCAAACTGGTTAAAGTACCTTTCAAAAACGTCGGGCATCCAATACCAACTTGGCCCCATATCAAAAGTAAACCCATCAACCAACATTTTTCTAGCACGCCCACCAGGCATCGCATGCTTTTCCAAAAGAGTTACCTCCCATCCGGCTTTTGCCATAAAGGAAGCTGCAGACATTCCTGCAAAACCTGCACCAATAACAATTACTTTCTTATTCAATATATGGTTGTAAAATGTTTAATAACGCTCTATTTGTGCCTTTAATAATTTTCGAGCAAAATGTATTCTACTCTTAATTGTTCCCAATGGCTCTTCTAATATATCGGCAATCTCATTATACTTGAATCCGTCAAAATACAACATAAACGGATTCTTAAATATCTCGGGTAGTGCATGAATCGATGCCTCCACTTCTTTCATATTTATGCTCGAAATGGCATCGTTCGTAACGGCTCCCTGATTCAAGTTAATGAAAAATTCGTTAGGAGTACTATCATAGATGGTACGTTGCTTTGCCTGACGACGATAATTATTAATGAAAATATTTCGCATGATGGTATATAACCATGCTTTTACATTGGTACCAATGTTATACTTGTCTTTATTTGCTAAAGCCTTGTACAGGGTTTCTTGCAGCAAATCCTTTGCTTCCTCCTGATCTCGGGTAAGGTTAATAGCAAATGGCTTTAAAAACTCGGTATTACTAAGTAACATTTGATTGAAATCTATTGCAATCATACTATTTTGTTTAACTATTTACCATACAATATTAAACAATATTTTTCTTTCCTTTTATTAATTATTTTGCGATTAAGGGAAAAAATTAGCAAATACACAAATAAACAATTGCATATTACATTGATAATCAATCTAAAATATATTAACACACCGTACTATAAACAAAGGAAGGCAACAGACAGGCATTACTTTTGGGCCGAAATAGAAGAAATATATTGAAGCACTTCCTGGAAAGAATTTTTAAAATATACATTGTTGGGCAGCCCTTTCTTATAGGTTTGGGTAATTTTTCCTGAAACAACAATCGGAAACTGGCTAAGCAAGGAATGTATTTCTAGCAGAAATTTATCGAATTTAAAATTATTAGAAACAGAAGTTAAATGGGTATACAAAAAAGCTGGCTTTTTTATGTCAGCAACATAAGCTACATCCACCAAAGGAATATTGGTGCCAATATATAAAACCTGAATTCCCCTTATTTTCAGTAAGTAATGAACAAGAATTAACCCAAGTTCATGGTATTCGCCTTCTGGTAAAAATAATATAGCCACTGCATGGCTTGTGTCTGTTGAAATACCCGCATCAATACCCACGAGTAGTTTACGGCGTATAATGTTTATTACTAGATGTTCTTGTGCTGCATTAATACTTCTTGTATGCCATAAAATACCAATACGCTCTAAAAAATAAAAGATAATTTGAGTAATGGTTTCTTGAATTCCTCGATTTTGAATGCAGGTATCTAAAGTGGCCTCAAAGGCTTCCATATCGAGCGAAATCATCTCTTGAATGAGCTGATTAATGATTCTTTCTTGCTGAGCCTCTATTTGAGAAAGCGAAAGGATCTTCTCGTTCATATCAACCTGCGACATGCGATCAATCTGTGAAATCTTGTAGCCATACTTATTCAGTAAGGCTATATTTAAGATGGTCTTTAATTCCTCATTATTGTAATAGCGGATATTGGTATCGGATCTTAGCGGCTTTAATAAAGAATAGCGCTGCTCCCAAATACGTATAGTATGGGCTTTTATGCCAGAAAGGTTCTCTACATCTTTTATGGTAAATACATCCATACACCAATTACAAACGTATCCATAAAAAGTTTAAAATAACTATAAGAAGTATGATTGGAATTAATTAAAAAGCTAATGATACGATGTTGTGCTCTTGTCTTTTCAATGTTTCAAACAATTATAACTTTAACCCACGCAGGTATTCGCCATACCCACTTTTTGAATATTTGTCTGCTAAAATTAATAACTGTTCTTGATTAATAAAGCCCATACGGAAAGCAATTTCCTCGATGCACCCAATTTTCTGACTTTGGCGTTTTTCTATTACACGAACAAACTCACAAGCGTCGTGTAATGAATCGAAGGTACCAGTATCTAGCCAAGCTGTACCACGGTTCATTACGCCCACTTTTAGTTTACCCTGCTCTAAATAAATTCGATTTACATCTGTAATTTCATATTCACCGCGGGGTGAAGGGGCTATATTTTTTGCAATCGATACTACCTCATTATCGTAAAAATATAAGCCAGGAACAGCATAATTAGATTTAGGTTCTAGGGGTTTTTCTTCGATAGATATCGCTTTCAAATCTTTATCAAACTCAACCACGCCATATCTTTCAGGGTCATGTACTTCATAAGCAAAAATAGCGGCTCCTTCAACATCGTTAAAAGACTGCACCAATTTACTAAAGCCAGCACCATAAAAAATATTATCCCCTAACACTAAAGCTACTTTATCGTTTCCGATAAATTTTTCGCCTATAACGAATGCTTGGGCTAACCCATTGGGAACGGCCTGAACAGCATAAGAAAAACTACATCCAAGCTCTTTTCCATCGCCTAGTAATTTTTGAAATTGGGCAGAGTCTTCAAGAGTGGTAATAATAAGAATCTCATGAATACCTGCTAACATGAGCACAGATAAAGGATAATACACCATCGGCTTATCGTAGATGGGCATTAATTGTTTACTAATTCCTTTTGTGATAGGATACAACCTTGTACCACTACCTCCTGCTAAAATGATTCCTTTCATAATAATGCATCGTAACTAGTAAGTGCTGGATTAGTGAATCCAACAAGACCAATCACTATTTTTAAAAGTTGATCGTATTTTTTATTTCTCGAAGTGTTGGAAGCCCTTTGTCTTTATCCGACAACAATACATTTGCTACATCCGATTGCCAGTCGATCTTTAAATCGGCATCATTATAGATGATACCTCCTTCCGAAGCTTTATTGTAATAATTATCGCATTTATAAAAAAATGTTGCTTCTTCGCTCAATACTAAAAAGCCATGTCCAAAGCCTCTGGGTATAAAGAACTGTAAATGATTATGAGCTGTAAGAATAACAGATTCCCACTGACCATAGGTTGGAGAATCCGCTCTTAAATCTACCGCCACATCTAATACAGCACCCTCTAATACCCTCACTAATTTAGCCTGGGCATATTCGCCTTGCTGAAAATGGATACCCCTTAAAACACCTTGGGTAGACTTAGACTGATTGTCTTGTACAAACGAAATATCTAATCCTGTGGCAGCTGCAAACCTTTGCTGATTAAAACTTTCGAAGAAATAACCACGTGGATCTTCAAATACCGTATCATGAATAATGTAACAATCTTTCAGTTTTGTAGCTTCTACTTTCATATTTAACTTTTAGCCTCTATTCGTATACATGGCATCATAATATTTTGCATATGCACCACTCGTAATATTGTTCAACCATTCTGTATTCTGTAAGTACCAGTCGATGGTTTCGCTTAATCCTTGTTCAAAAGTAACTGTTGGCTTCCACCCTAACTCCTTATTTATTTTACTGGCGTCAATAGCATATCTTCTATCATGTCCGGGCCTGTCTTTTACGTATGTAATCAACTGCTCACTTTCTCCACTAAAACGGCCTAATTTATCGTCCATTAAGGTACATAGCAGCTTAATCAAATCAATATTTCTCCATTCATTAAATCCGCCAATATTATAGGTTTCGTCGGCTTTGCCCCGATGAAAAATTAAATCAATGGCGATGGCATGATCTTTTACAAATAACCAATCTCTAGTATAAAGGCCATCGCCATATACAGGGAGCGGTTTTTTGTTAATGATATTATTGATGAATAATGGAATTAATTTTTCGGGAAAATGAAAAGGACCATAATTATTACTACAGTTAGAAATCACTGTTTTCATATGATAGGTCTCCGAATAAGCCCTTACAAAATGATCAGAAGAGGCTTTGCTAGCCGAGTAAGGCGAATTGGGATGATAGGGTGTGGTTTCGGTAAATAGCCCCGTATCACCTAAAGCACCATATACTTCATCGGTAGAAACATGATAAAACAAATGTTTACTATAATCTTCCTTCCATTTAGTACGGGCAACATTTAATAAATTAACCGTACCAATAATATTGGTATATACAAAATCTAGGGGAGAAATGATGGAACGATCTACATGCGATTCAGCAGCCAAATGAATTACATCGGTAATCTGATACTTATCGAATACTTCTTCTATTTTGCTAGCCTCTAGGATATTCACCTTTTCAAAAAAATAATTTGGAGCATGGTCTATATCTTTTAGATTTTCCAAATTACCCGCATAGGTCAATGCATCTAGATTCACAATTTTATAGTTCGGATATTGGGTAACAAACAATCGAACCACGTGCGAACCAATGAAACCTGCACCTCCTGTAATTAACACATTCTTCATAATCGTAACTTTTCGCTAGTCGGCAATGACCGACAAATTTTCAATTTCCAATAAAGGCCCTTTCTTTACCTATCTACAAAGAAAAGAATTATTATTATAGTATTCGCTGTATTATTAGATCTAATAATTTATTCATCAATTATAGTCGCCAATAGTACTTAGCCGTTGCAAGGGCCTCTTCTCTATTGTAAAAAGCTTTTACATCAAAGAGATTGAGTTGACCTAATACAGAAATAGTCTTTAATAAATCGAGGGGATATTTTACAAATATATCATGTTTTACAGCAAGAATGATGGCATCGTATTGCTTTGAAAGATCAATTTCTTTTTCAACAATCAGTCCTTTTGCTGCTATTAACGCATCATTTACAAGCGGATCCACAAAATCTATCGCAATATGATAGCCTTGCAATCCACTATAAATATCAAAGACCCTTGAATTACGTGTATCCCCAATATTTTCTTTGAAGGCACAACCCAGTATCAGTACTTTACATTTTGAAATCACTTTTTCCTGTACAATGAACAGTTTTACTACTTTCTCAGCAATAAATTTACCCATATTGTTATTCAAGTGCCTCCCCGAATGAATCACTTGAGGAGAATACCCTAATTGTTCGGCTTTAAAGGTCAAATAATAGGGATCTACACCAATACAATGTCCTCCTACTAATCCCGGCTCAAAAGGCAGAAAATTCCATTTGGTGGTAGCCGCTTTAATCACCGCTCTTGTATCGATATTCATGCGATCAAAAATCACAGCCAGCTCATTCATAAATGCAATATTCAGGTCGCGTTGGGCATTTTCAATTACTTTGGCAGCCTCGGCGGTCTTGATATCGGGTGCTTCATAAATGCCTGCCTCAATAACAGAACCATATAACTTAGATAGTTTTGATAGGGTGGCCGGCGTGTCGGCCGAAACAATCTTCAGAATTTGAGACAAGGGGTGTTTCTTATCGCCCGGATTAATTCGTTCTGGGGAATAGCCTACATGAAAATCTTTTTTCCAAACCAACCCACTCTCTAATGCTAAAATGGGTATACAGATTTCTTCGGTTAATCCCGGATAAACCGTAGACTCATACACCACAATCATTCCTGGTTGGAGTATCTTTCCAATACTGGCCGACACAGATTTTAAAGGGCTCAAGTCGGGCTGGTTTTGCGCATCAATATCGGTAGGAACCGTAACAATAATCACATCACATTTCTGAAGTGCTTGAGAATGGTTGGTAAATGAAAGGGAAACCTGTTTTAATGCCTCCAATTCTAGTTGTCCCGTACTATCAATCCCCGCTGCTAAGGCCTTTATTTTAGTTGCATCTATATCAAAGCCAATAACCTCATATTTTGAAGCAAATAAACAGGCTAAGGGTAAGCCAACATAACCTAAACCAGCTATTCCTATTCGCATATAATGATTGAGATGAATTTAGACCAATTAACGTTTTATCGATATTGAAGCAATGAATTTATGCGTCCATTAACTTCTTTTCAAAATTAATTTATTTTGTTTCGTTCCAATGTTTTTGATTTAAATAAATATATTTCAACCTATTACTGCAAGTCATTTCCGTACAAAACCAATACTAGCGGGGTTCATGTCAATTAATTTGGCTATTAAACCTTACCGTAATGCTGTATCAACCACTATTCAGTATAAGACGGACTGGTATTATTTCTTCAATAAGTCACTTATAAGCCATATATAAGCTACATACAAACTACTTATAAGCCACTCTTATTAAGAGTAGCTTATAAGTAGTTTATAGATTGGTTACACTATTTTGATAGTAGAATTGAACAGCATTTCATACTCATTAAATTGATACTCAACTATGGAAATGAGTAGTTGATGAATGCCTTTTATAGGCAAAGATGCTTGGTAATGGGGTGGGTAGATGGATAAATGGAGCGAAAGACTATACCGCCTAACACACACTGTGCAATCGCTAAAAATGAAGCTATAGCAGTGCCTATGGCAAGCTGCTGCTAACAAAAGCATAGCTATCGCTAAACCCTTTTGACCATGAAGGAGCCGAATAGTGAATAAAAATAGCTGACCACTTATTACACCGTATGTTTAGAGAGGGTTTGCTGCCATTGCTGATACAAATCTTGATACATCGATGTATTTTCTGGTTCTATGATGCCCATACTTTTCTGAATAGCGCATGCTTCTTCTGCAGAAGCATAAAAATGAACCCCAATACCTGCACCTTTTGCTGCGCCAACACTTCCATCCGAATCATATAGCTCAACTGGAACGCCTGTTACATTAACAAACACCTTAGAGAATACTTCGCTCAAAAACATATTGGCTTTTCCTGCACGAATCATGGTTGGGTTCATGCCATTCGATTGCATAATATCGAACCCATATTTAAAAGCAAAAGCAATGCCCTCTTGAGCTGCTCTAAAAAAATGTGCAGGAGTATGTTTATTTAAATCAACATGCTCAAAATGGGCACCTATAAGCTTATTATTAAATATTCTTTCTGCTCCATTACCAAAGGGTAAAATATGTAGTCCCTCACTTCCTGGCTGAATGTTACTAGCTAACTGATTAATGGCCGGATAGGATAAATCTTGGCCAGCTAATTTTTTGATAAACTTATTCATAATGCCCACACCATTTATACACAACAAAATACCGGTTCTTATTTTTTCGTTGGTATAATTTACATGCGCAAAACTGTTGATTCTTGTTTGTTCATCATACACCAACCGATCTGCAACACCATAGATAACGCCCGAAGTACCGGCTGTTGCGGCAACTTCGCCTGCATTCAATACATTAAGCGAAAGTGCATTATTGGGTTGATCGCCGGCTTTGTAGGTAACGGGTATACCGGCTGTAAGTCCTAATTCGGCTGCTATATTTTTTGATATGCTTCCATGATCACTAAAAACAGGCTGCACGGTAGGAAATATTTTTTCGTCAAAACCAAAGAAATGCAACACCTCTTTAGAAATGGCATTGGTTTTAAAATCCCAGAAAATGCCCTCCGATAAAGCAGCAGCAGAAGTAGTTGTTTGGCCTGTTAACTTGAATGCAATAAAATCGCCGGGAAGCAATACCTTATCTATTTGTTGATATACTTGGGGCTCATGCTCTTTTACCCATGCTAATTTTGCCGCTGTAAAATTTCCTGGAGAATTTAATAAATGTGTTAAGCAATTTTCTTTTCCGATGGCGTCGAAGGCTGCATCACCATAAGGCACGGCGCGACTATCGCACCAAATAATACTATTTCTGAGCGATTTCCCTTCTTTATCAATCAATACCAATCCATGCATTTGATAGGCAATACCAATTGCACCAATATCTTTCGGATTATATTTTCCGCTAGCGTTGGCTTTTTTTATTGCCTCTTGCACATCGGCCCACCACTGATTGGGTGATTGTTCGGCCCAACCTGTTTGCAATGAAATAATTTCGGACTCTGTTTCGGGAAATTGTGCAGCTGCAAGCGTATGTTGTGTTGCTGCCTCTATCACAGATACCTTAATAGATGAAGTGCCTATATCGATTCCTAATAATAACATGACTACTTTTTATACTTGCTTAGTAATATTTTTTCAACCACAATAATAGCGAAAACCAGGATACTTTCTTAGCCGCTGCGATACCATTGAATGACTAATTCGCCCCCTGCTATAGAGCACTCTTTGATCGAGATCCTGAACCTATTCTTGGAAGGCAATATCTTAAGAACTAGGTACAGAATATCCCGATGATCGGACGCTGTATTTTTAGTTCCAAGATTGCTATCAAATAAGAAACGGGATACGTTTTTTGTATCCCGTTTCTTAGAAACTAAATAAATCGGTTAATCATATTTTCTAGATATTCTTGTTTGCCGCTTATAATTTTGGGCTCACCATGTTCAACCGCATAATTTCTTAAATCTTCTAACGATAATTTTGCTTCTTCAAATTCTTTTCCTTTACCACTATCAAATGAAGCATAGCGTTCTGTACGTATTGTTTTGTAGGCCGATTGCTGTAAAATATCATCTGCCACTATTAAGGCGCGTGCAAATGTGTCGATACCGCCAATATGTGCATGAAAAAGATCGGCCACATCTGTTGAGTTTCTTCTTCTCTTGGCATCGAAGTTAATGCCACCGCCACCAAATCCGCCTGCTTCTACAATAATGAGCATGGCTTCGGTAATCTCATTTATATTATTCGGAAACTGGTCGGTATCCCAACCATTCTGATAATCTCCACGATTGGCATCGATACTTCCTAATAAACCTGCATCAACAGCCACCTGCAATTCGTGTTGGAAAGTATGTCCAGCAAGTGTTGCATGGTTTACTTCGATATTCAATTTAAAGTCGTTCAACAAATCGTATTGGCGTAGAAATCCAATAACAGTTTCAGAATCATAGTCGTATTGGTGTTTCGTTGGCTCACAGGGTTTAGGCTCAATAAAGAAGGTTCCTGTAAATCCATTTTTTCTAGCATAGTCTTTTGCTGTGTGCAGGAATTTTGCCAAATGGTCTTTTTCACGTTTCATGTTGGTGTTCAGTAAACTCATATAGCCTTCTCTTCCACCCCAAAAAACATAGTTCTCCCCTTTCAAGGCAATGGTAGCATCGAGGGCTGCTTTTACCTGTGCTGCCGCATGGGTAAGCACATGAAAATCGGGATTGGTAGAAGCCCCATTCATATATCGCTTATTGCTGAAAACATTCGCCGTACCCCATAATAATTTTACACCACTTGCATCCTGTTTTTGCTTTAAATATGCCGTTAGGGCCTGCAAGCGTTTTTCATTATCCTGAATATCGTTGGTATAATCCACTACATCCACATCATGAAAACAATAATAGGGTAAGCCCAATTTGGTAATGAATTCAAAAGCGGCATCGGCCTTATCTTTAGCTCTTGCTACTGCATCGGCTTTTTCGTTCCAAGCATACATCTGGGTAGGCTCTCCAAAAGGATCACCACCATTACCCACAAACGAATGCCAGTAGGCTACTGCAAAACGCAACCATTCTTTCATTGTTTTGCCAGCAACTACTTTATTTTCATCATACCAACGATAAGCGAGTGGATTATCGCTAGCTAAACCTTCGTACTGGATCTTAGAGATCCCTTTAAAAAACTCTTTCTCTCCAATTAAAACTGACATAACTTTTATTTTTTTTTACAAAATTTAATACGAACAACAGCTTTACCAACTACTGATTTGCAATACTACTAAGATCAGTAATTGTGCTATTTGAGGAATCGAATATAGGAATTTTTTGTAAAAATGAAACCGTTTACATTTTTTTTGTAAAACCAATTATTTAGTTAGATTTACTGAGATAAAACCATGCTATGGTAAAAGAAGTTACTATCTATGATATTGCGAGAGAACTAAATTACTCGGTAGCTACCGTTAGTAGGGCATTACAAAACGACCCTGTAGTTAAGCCCAATACAAAGAAAAAAATAATTGCGCATGCCGAGAAGAGAGGCTATAGAATGAACTATTTTGCTAGTAGCCTCCGGAAAAGCAAAACACATACCATTGGCGTACTGATGCATGAACTAAATTCTCATTTCATGGTATCGGTGTTAGCGGGTATAGAAAAAGTTTTATCAGAAACAGACTATGATATTATTATAGCACATAGCAACGAATCGGGCATAAAAGAGGTAGCCAATGCAAATAATCTATTTCATAAACGTGTTGATGGGCTCATTGCATCACTAGCTTATGACACACCCAATCTCGGCCATTTTGAACAATATACTAAAAAAAATATCCCTGTTATCTTCTTTGACCGTGTGGAAGAAAATGGACCAGGAGTCAAAGTAATCATTAATAACTATAAGGCTGGCTATGAGGCAACCCAACATTTAATTGAGCAAGGTTGTAAGCGCATCATTCACATGACAGGCAACCTTAGCAGAAACGTTTATTCTAATCGCCTCAAAGGTTATAAAGCAGCCCTGAAAGAGAATAATATACCATTCAAAGAGAATTATCTAGTAGTAAATGACCTTAGAAAGCATGACTGCGTGAAAGCAGCCAAGCTGATTGCCAAGATGAAGCCTTTACCTGATGGCCTTTTTGTTACGAACGATATTTCTGCTGCTATTGTGATGCAAACATTCAAAGAAATGGATATTAAAGTGCCTGATGATATTGCAGTGGTTGGCTTTAACAACGATATTGTAACCACCATCGTTGAACCAAACCTAACCACTATCAATTATCCTGGCATCACTATGGGAGAAGTAGCTGCCAGAAATCTAATTGATCGCCTCAATGGGAATGGTAATGCTAAATTAAAAAATCCAATCATCATCAAATCAGAATTATTAATTCGGGCATCATCGATCAAGAAAATCAAAAAAATGCCCACCATAAAAAGAAAAAAATGAATTAATTACAAATTGCGTAATCCATAGGTTTACTGAAAAGGTAATTAGCATTGCTAGCAGCTACAACGCATTCCTTCTACTAGTAAACAAAAAGCAACTATTAAGAAACTTTTATTACATGTTATGAAAAAAGATTAAAAAAAATTACAAAAAGCTACACCTACAAAACCGTAGGCAAGCATTTATACTTTGCGATTGCTATTTGCTTACGATAAAATTGCCCAATGAAAAAAAATTGTTTACTCCTTTTACTATCTATTTTATTTAGTATACTGGCTTATACACAGATCACTATATTTGACCACCCGGTCACTCATACTGTTCCCCTATCTACCTTATCCCAAACAACCTATATCTATACCGATAGCAGTGATGATTGGCTGATTCAAAAATCGGCAGCCTTACTGCAACAAGACCTAGAATTAATCAGTTCCCGAAAACCAATCCTCATTCATGATCTTGCCATTGCACAACATAATGTAATCATTATTGGCAGCATCCATCAATCTGCTACCATCCAACAATTGGCCGCCTCAAAAAAAATTAGTCTCGATTCCCTACAGAACAAATGGGAAGCCTTTGAGATTGCAACCGTTGATCATCCTACAAAAAATATACCCTCTGCACTCATCCTTACAGGAAGCGATAAAAGAGGAACGGCATATGCGGTATTTGAATTATCCAAACAAATGGGTATTTCTCCCTGGTATTGGTGGGCGGATGTGCCCCCGAAAAAGAAAAAAGAAATCTTTATCCAGAAAGGCATTTATAATTATGGATCCCCTTCTGTAAAGTATCGCGGCATTTTTATTAATGATGAAGCCCCTGCCTTTTCCGGATGGACAAAAGAAAAATTCGGTGGGGTGAACCACCTTGTCTATGAAAAAATATTTGAATTATTGTTACGATTAAAAGCAAACTATTTGTGGCCTGCCATGTGGGGAAATGCATTTAATGATGATGATAAATTGAATCCGATACTAGCCGATCAATATGGCATTGTAATGGGCACATCGCATCATGAACCTATGTTGCGTGCACAACAAGAATGGAAAAGATATGGCAAGGGCGCCTGGAATTACAACAGCAATGACTCGGTATTAAAAAGCTTTTGGAAAAAGGGAATTCAAAATATGGGAACCCACGAAAGTATTGTTACCATTGGGATGCGCGGCGACGGAGATGAGCCTATGACCAAGGGCACTGCTATATCGCTGTTAGAAAAAATTGTTGCTGATCAACGAGAAATTATTGCAGCTGTTACACATAAACCTGCTGCACAACAACCGCAATTATGGGCACTATATAAAGAAGTACAAGCATATTATGATCAAGGCATGCGTGTTCCTGATGATGTAACTTTATTGCTATGCGATGATAATTGGGGCAATATTAGAAAACTTCCAAAACTAGGTGAAGCAAAAAGAACTGGTGGTTATGGCATCTATTATCATTTCGACTATGTAGGTGATCCTAGAAATTACAAATGGATCAATACCAATAATATTTCGCGCGTTTGGGAACAAATGCACCTCGCTTATGAATATGGCGTTGATAAAATATGGATTGTAAATGTGGGCGACTTAAAACCCATGGAATTCCCCATCAGCTTCTTCTTAGACTATGCCTGGAATACCCAACAATGGAACGAAAAAAATATACTCAGTTATTATACGAACTGGGCAGCTGAACAATTTGGAAAAAACCATGCAAAAGCAATTGGCAATATCATTGAGCGCTATGCACAGTTGAGCGCTAGAAGAAAACCAGAATTAATTGATGCCGATACCTATAACTTGCTCAACTATCATGAAGCTGCCAATGTTACCCTTGAATTTAAAAAACTATTAGCCGACGCCGAACAGATAAATGCACAAATCGCTATTCCCTATAAAGATGCTTATTTCGAATTAGTACTGCATCCTATCAAAGCATTAAGCAACCTCATACAATTGTATACTACCGTTGCGGAAAATAGGTATGCAGCCAAACTGTTTCAACCCAATACTAATTTACTAGCAGACAAAGCCAAAAGGCTCTTTCGAAATGATTCTTTAATTGCTGTTCAATACCACCAAATTGCTAATGGAAAATGGAATCATATGATGGATCAAACACATATCGGCTATACCTATTGGCAACAGCCATTGGCTAATAAAATGCCCGACATAAAATACATTGCAACAGATGCTATTCAACCAGCCATTCCATTATCCATTCAGAAAAGCATTTCTGCAAAATCCATGATCCCAAAAAATAAAAAAGGGAACCTTTTCTTTGAACAGGATGGATATATTTCTATGAATGCAGAAAACCATACCAAAGCAGTCAATAGCCCTACTATTACTTGGAAAATAATTCCAGCTATTGGCAGAAATAGTGCTGGCATTAGTACATTCCCTGTAACCGCAGCATCAGTATCTATTTCATCAAAATCACCACATCTAGAATACGAAGTGTATACCTACGACACAGGGGCATTCAAAATAAATACCTATCTCTCCCCAACGTTAAACTTCCAAAATACCGACGGTTTACACTACGCTATTTCTGTTGATGAACAACAACCACAGATGGTGAACATAAATGAAGGGCTAAACAATCAAAACAATTGGCGTAGCTGGGTGGCTAACAATGTCATTACCAAAACTACCCTACACCAAATTAAAAAACCAGGTAAACATATAATCAAGATCTGGATGATGGATTCAGGTATTGTATTCCAAAAAATTATTGCTGATCTAGGCGGATTGAAAGAAAGTTATTTAGGCCCAAATGAATCAAGATTGAAATTATAATTTAAAATAATAAACCGAAACTAAATAGTAACAACGATGCCAAAACCATTAAGATTTATCATTTTAACCATTGTAGCTGCTATTATCGGTAGCGCCACGATGATCTATGCCCAAACCAACAAAAATTCTCTACAAAAGGCCTTTAAAGCCGATTTTCTAATCGGCACCGCCATGAATACCGCCCAAATTGAAGAGAGTGATCAACAGTCCATTACACTCATTCCGACAGAGTTTAACGTTGTAACCCCCGAAAATATCATGAAATGCGAAATTATCCATCCGCAATGGGATAAGTATAATTTTGATTTAGCAGACAAACTTGTTGCTTATGGCAAGAAATATGGTATTAAAATAAATGCGCATAATCTTATCTGGCACAGTCAATTGCCCCTTTTCGTTAAAAACATTAAGAATGCCGATAGCCTAAAAATGTTCTTCGAAAATCATATTACCACTATTGCCGCTAGATATGATGGCAAAGTATATTCATGGGATATTGTGAATGAGGCGCTAGATGAAGATGGTACACTACGGAAATCTATTTTTCTTCAAAAATTAGGCCCAGATTATATTGTAGAAGCTTTTAGACTAGCACAAAAAGCGGCACCCCATACAGAACTTTACTACAACGATTACAATATAGAAGACCCTAAGAAGAGAGCTGGCGCCATTGCATTAATTAAAAAAATTCAAGCAGCCGGTGTTCGTATTGATGGCGTTGGTATTCAAGGTCATTGGCATCTAGGCAAGGTTCCCTTGAAAAATATAGAGGAAAGTATTAAAGAATTTTCGGCGCTCGGCATCAAAGTAATGTTCACCGAATTAGATATCAGTGTTTTACCCAATCCGCTAGCGCATAATACGGCCGATGTAAACGTACAAGCACAAAACAGCGCAACTTTGAATCCATACCCTACAGGTTTACCCGACTCTGTTAAAACGGAGTTTACAAAAGCATATACAGATTTATTTAAATTGTTCCTACAATACAAAAAGGTGGTGAGTCGTATAACATTTTGGGGCGTAAACGATGCGCAATCATGGCTGAACGACTGGCCAATTAAGGGCAGAACCAATTACCCTCTTCTCTTTGATAGAAACGCTAAACCTAAAGAAGCTTATTACAAAATCATTGAACTAGCTAAGCAATAATAATTCATTTAACTAACCCCTTTATTAATTTATGACCATGAGTAACAACGCATCGCAAAAACTTTCTGTACTAGAAAAAATCGGATATAGCTTAGGCGATCTAGCTGCCAACTTAATTTTTCAAACCTTAATGGCCTTTCTTGCTTTTTTCTATACCGACATTTATAAAATACCTCCTGCACAAGCAAGTTTAGTAATGTTAGTAGGTGGCGTTCTGGGTGCTTTCTTTAATATTATCATGGGAGCCATTGCAGATAGAACCAATACAAGATGGGGCAAATTTCGTCCATGGGTTTTATGGACTGCTGTGCCATTTGGCATCATTGCTTTACTGGCCTTTTCAACGCCTAATTTTAGCGAAACCGGTAAAGTGACTTATGCGTTTATTACTTATTTCTTATTAGTAATTATTTACTCTGCCAACAATCTTCCCTATTCTGCCTTAAGTGGCGTATTAACCGGCGATATGAAAGAGCGAAACAGTCTTTCGTCTTATCGTTTTGTTGCAGTAATGGCTGCACAATTTATTATTCAAGTACTGTTATTACCCTTAGCCATTTCGCTTGGTCATGGCGATAAAGCTGCTGGCTTTGAAAAAGTGATGCTCGTATTTGCGATTACTGGAATCGTTTGCTTCATCATTACTTTTCTAACCACAAGGGAAAGAATTGCTCCACCCAAAGAACAGAAAACACCTGTGGGGCAAGACCTTGCAGATTTAACAAAAAATAAGCCTTGGTTGATCATGTTAACCTTAACCATCTTGGTTTTTATTACCCTCTCTATTAAAGGCGGTATGAATATTTTTTACTTAAAAAACTATTTGACCGAGGCAAGTGAAACATCCTTTTTAGATAAAATAGGATTCGATCATGTATTGTCGGGCCTAAGTAACTTATTTGGGAAAGCTGCTTTTGAAGAGTTCTATAAGCCAGGAAGTGCGCCCTATGCAGTATCTAGTATTGTGGGTGCATGCAGTACTTTTGCCATGATTGTGGGCATCTTCTTTTCGAAACCTTTGGCCGACAAATTCGGGAAACGCAATGTTTATGGCATCTTCTTAACATTATCTGCCTTATGTTTAATTGTAATCAACTTCTTTAGCAACACTTCTGTTTCTGCTTATGTATCTACCCTTACCTTACATGGCTTCATTTATGGAATTACAATTCCATTATTATGGGCCATGATTGCCGATGTTGCCGATTATAGCGAATGGAAAAATAAACGAAGAGCGACTGCTATTATTTTTTCTGCAATGATTTTTGGATTAAAAGTAGGACTCAGTGTTGGCGGCGCATTAAGTGCTTGGCTATTGGGCATATTTGGATACCATGCAGATGCAGCAATACAAAACGATTCGGCCATTCAAGGTATTAAACTATTAGCCAGTATTGTTCCAGGCCTCATTTTTATTGCAGGAGCAGCACTCTTATTCTGGTACACCATTGATAAGAAAACAGAACTTCAATTAGAAAAAGATTTAAAAGAAAAAAGAAATAACTAGTTTATTAAATAGAATAAAGAAGATAATATGCCTGAAGATAATATTGAACATATTGATTTCGAAGCACTGAATAGAAGCGCTATTTCTCAACCATTAATTACACAAACCTATACTGCAGATCCCTCTGCGCATGTGTTTAATGGAAAAATTTATATCTATCCTTCACACGACATAGATGCGGGTGATGCTTTCGATGACCTTGGAAGTCATTTTGCCATGGAAGACTATCACGTACTATCAATGGAATCACCCACTAGTGAAGCCATTGATCATGGGCTTATTCTAGATATTAAAGATGTTGCATGGGCCGAAAAACAAATGTGGGACTCAGATTGCACGGAAAAAAATGGCACTTATTACTTATTTTTTGCCGCCAAAGGCTATGATGGAATTTTTCGTATTGGTGTAGCTGTTAGTCCTTCCCCCACAGGGCCCTTTATCGCTCAAAAAGAAGCAATGAAAGATAGCTTCTCTGTAGACCCTGCGGTATTTAAAGATGATAACGGAGCTTACTATATGTACTTTGGGGGACTTTGGGGTGGTCAATTACAAAGATGGAGAACAGGCGAATATCAAAGCGAACATCCTGAAAGTCCATTGGCCTTTTTACCACTCGACACAGAACCGGCGCTATGCCCAAAAGTAGCAAAGCTGACCGACGATTTATTGGCATTCGCAGAGGTACCCAAAGATCTGCTAATACTTGACGAAAATGAGAAACCGTTATTACAGGGTGATCATGACAGAAGATTTTTTGAAGCATCCTGGTTACACAAATACAATGGTAAATACTATTTTTCCTATTCAACAGGCGATACCCATTTTTTATGTTATGCTATTGGCGACAACCCCTATGGGCCTTTTAAATATGCAGGAAGAATTTTAGAGCCCGTAGTGGGTTGGACAACCCATCACTCCATTGTTGAATTTAATAATCAATGGTTTCTATTTTATCATGATGCTAGCTTATCTAAAGGGGTTACCCACCTACGTTCCATAAAAGTTACAGAACTTTTTTATAATGAAGATGGTAGTATTCAAACAATTAAACCTTATAAATAAATGCGAAAAATATTTGTTGCATTATTAGTCTTTTTATTTTCTTTTGTGCATCAACAAAGTGATGCACAAATTGTACTCCCTCGCTTAATAAGGGATAGCATGGTTTTACAGAGAGATGTTCCTATAAAAATTTGGGGATGGGCTACAAAAAACGAAAAGATAAGACTATCCTTCAACAACAAAATATACAAAACCATTACTGATGCTAGCGGTAGATGGAACCTAGTATTACCTGCAACAAAAGCGGGTGGGCCTTATAGTATGACCATTACCGGCTCAAATGCTATTGTATTAAAAGATATTTTATTTGGAGATGTATGGATTTGTGCTGGGCAGTCGAATATGGTGCACCAAATGGAACTGCATAGTGTACGATATGCCGATGAAATTGAAAAGGCCGACAATCCAGCAATCAGACATTTTTGGATTCCTACTCTAACCAATCTGCAGCAACCACAAGATCAACTTCCAACCGGTTATTGGAAATCTGCTAATCCAAAAGATGTATTACAGTTTTCTGCCGTTGCCTATTTTTTTGCAAAGAAAATATACGACCAGTATCATGTTCCCATTGGATTAATCAATGCAAGCGTTGGGGGTACTCCCATTGAAGCTTGGACAAGCCAAGAAGGATTTAAAGACTTTCCTACCATTCTAAACACGATCCAAAAAAATAAAGACACGACCTATATTAATAGTTTGAACAGAAAAACATTTACCCATAACGCTTACCCAAAACATGAGAACAAAGGTCTCTTGGGTAAGTGGTACGATACCAGCTATATTCCAAAAGGATGGCATACAATAAATGTTCCCGGCTATTGGGAAGACCAAGGCATAAAAGATTTAGATGGCATTGTTTGGTATAGAAAAGAAATTAGGGTACCTAAATCAATGTTGAATGTAAATGCCAAACTTTTTCTAGGCAGAATCGTTGATGCAGATCAGGTGTATGTCAATGGAACTCCCCTAGGCAATACCACATACATGTATCCGCAAAGAAGATATCTTGTTCCTGCAGGATTGCTACACGAAGGGAAAAATTTAATTGTTGTACAAGTTCAGAACAATGCCGGCAAAGGAGGCTTTGTACCCGATAAGCCTTATTATTTGTTTGCAGGAAAAGACACCATCGATTTAAAAGGCTATTGGCAGTATAAGGTAGGTGAAGTTTTTATTCCCATGATAGGTAGTGGTGGCGGAGGCATAACTGCACAGAATCAACCAACTGCATTATATAATGCGATGCTAGCACCCATCATCCACTATGCTTGCAAAGGCTTTCTTTGGTATCAAGGCGAATCCAATACAGCTAATGCAAGCGACTATGCAAAATTGCAAGTTGCATTAATAAACGACTGGAGAAATAAATGGCAACAACCAGAAGCACCATTTCTATTTGCACAACTACCCGGCTTTATGGAGATGAATTATTTGCCTTCCGAAAGCCAGTGGGCGGTATTGCGAGAAGCACAGTTACAATCTTTATCGGTTGCTAATACTGCCATGGCTACGACCATCGACCTAGGCGAATGGAATGATATTCATCCCGACCGAAAAAAAGAAGTAGGCGATAGATTGGCCATCGCTGCAGAAAAAATTGCTTACCACCATTACGATAGGGTTGCTTCGGGTCCTTTATACCAGTCATACCACATTGATGGAAATAAAATAGCCATTTCATTCACCGAAATAGGTAGTGGTTTAGTAACCAATGATGGGGAGGACCTTAACTATTTTTCGATTGCTGGAGAAGATAAAAAATTTGTGTGGGCAAAAGCAAAAATTATTCATGCCACCCATAAAGGAGAAACCGATAAAGTAATTGTTTGGAGTGAAGCGATTAACCATCCCCTCTATGTACGATATGCATGGGCAGACAATCCTGATGGCGCTAATTTATACAACCAAGAAGGATTACCAGCTTCGCCTTTCAGAACTGATAAATAAAAACTAACATGAGAATAACATTACTTACATTCTATTGCTCGGTGATGGCTTTCTGCTGCAGCTTTGCGCAAAATACTGCCATCTGGCAAGGTAAAAAATGTGCGGTTGTATTAACCTACGATGATGCGATTTCGCAACAATTAGACCATGCAGTTCCTGTATTGGATTCATTAAACCTGAAAGCTACCTTTTATTTAACTGCTTACTTTTCAAAAAATAGGTTGAACGATTGGAAGCAATTAGCAGCCAAAGGTTATGAATTAGGTAACCATACTTTATATCATCCATGTATCGGCGGAATAGAAAGAAAATGGGTAAAGCCCGATTATGATTTGAAAAATTATTCCGTACAAAGAATGATTGACGAGATTAGAATGACAAATGTTTTTTTACAAGCACTAGATGGTAAAACAAAAAGAACCTTTGCCTTTACCTGTGGAGATATGAAGGTTGGCGACTCCTCTTTTATCAATGCCCTGAAAGAAGACTTCGTTGCTGCAAGAGCAGTAAGAAATGAAATGCACCCCATTCATAAAATTGATGTATACAATGTTGATTGCTTCGTCGTGAATAGTCATACCGCTGCTCAGATGATTGAATGGGTTGAGAAAGCAGCAGAAACACATTCGCTATTGGTTATTTTATTTCATGGTGTGGGTGGTGGTAATTCCTTAAACGTTTCGGTAACGGAACACAGTAAATTCTTACACTACCTGAAGGAGCATGAAAATGATATCTGGATTACCACCATGCTGAATGTAGCAGAACATGTTCAACAATATCAATTAGTAAATAAACGCTAGCCATGAGAATCCATTTGATAGAGCATTAGATGTATATTCAGTTATCCAGGCTTTAAAATTAAGTTGATAAATGTCAAAATGCTATTTAGAGTGCTGAATAACAAGGAGTAAGGCCCTAATTGTTATAATAGGGCCAGAGCATTACGTAACCACCCAATAGATTTACCACCTGTCCGCTTCGTTGATATCGTCTTGCTGTTTAAATTGCTTTTTTAAGGCTATTTTTTCCAATTGGCGGTGTATGATCAATTCGGCAATTAAATCGCCTGCATCCATGC
>Ga0164296_1000997_pt1 | contig 31743 bp, 24 predicted proteins | sample GEODES057metaG_FD_113533 | JGI IMG/M metagenome (GOLD analysis project Ga0164296, IMG submission 113533) | Dystrophic lake water microbial communities from Trout Bog Lake, Wisconsin, USA - GEODES057 metaG | ecosystem: Environmental > Aquatic > Freshwater > Lake | place: USA: Trout Bog Lake...
AAAACGCGTAGCCAACCGGTATGAACCTATATGAAACCACTGCATATAGGCATCAAGGAGCATGGCCATGGCTACTAATAACACCTCATCTTCGAACCCACTGGCTGAAAAAATGGGTGACGTGCTGGACGCCCTGTCCAGTGGCATCGCCAAAACCGCAGCCAACGAACCCAAGTTCGAGCCCAAACTCTTGGCTCCAGAGGTCCCAGCCGAACCTGCCCGCCAGCTACTGACCGAAATAATGCTCGCCGATCGTTGGGTGTGTTCAGTCGCACGCCTTCAGCGCTGGCGCACCGTCGGCGAGGGCCCGCAGTACTTGAAGATCGTGGGGAAGGTCTTGTACCGGCTCAAAGACATTGAGGCCTATGAAGAAGCCTGTCTGATCCGGAAAGTGCTCTAGGGGCGCACCCAAGGAGGCCCCAAACGGGTTGTAAATTGTTCGAAGGACTTGGAATCAGTTCGAAATAGTCTTGGCGGTGCGCGCAGTCTAAGCCTACTTTGTCTCAGGAACATCCCCTGCTAACAGGGAAATTTACAGGGTATTTGGATGAAAATTCGGATAATTTTGCAGCAAACTGACTGAAACCTCATTAATTAACTGACAGGTTTAAAAACCCAATCTTTTGAAACAGGGAAAAACAGGGAATTCAAAAACCAATATCTAACAACGAGTAATCTTGCCATAATAGGAATTAATTTAAAGAAGCTTCAACAGCAAATCAACCGCAGAAAACGTAAATGTACATTGAAAATATATTTCCCGAAGTCATAGGAGAAAAAAGTACCTTAAAAGAGCAGCTCAAAATTGAAGGTGCTAAAACGAACTTTACGCAAAGTCAAATTTCTGAATTAGTAAAATTTATTCCAGAACCACTCATAAGCTCTGAAGCTTTCTTGGATAAACTTACCAACCAATGGCATTATGAATTTGGATTGCCTTACGATATAGAGAATAGCCTTTACTGGGGTACGCATATGTGGATCCCAGTAAAGCATCTACTCATAGCTCTGCAAAGTGCTATGATCTACCTTCCCAAAGCAAAGCTAACTGAGTATCTTGCACGATTAGCTAATGCCTCTAAACACCAATCGACCCTCGTTGAAATGATCCCCGCGCAAAAATTAAAGCCTGAGACGCCTCGAGAGTTTGAGGTTGCTGGACTAGGCTCGGGAAATCACACAGTGGATTGGGTGATTCAAGGTCATGATGGACGTACTGTAATGCTTGATGTAAAAAGAAGAGTAGCTGACTTTATTAATCAAGCAAAAGTAATTTCTCCATGCGATTTGGAGCAAGCACCTTCCCCTAGTCACGATCCAAAAATTCTATTTAAAAGCATTGAATCAAAATTCAAGCCTTCCAATCCTAATTCTCGTTTACAGGGTGCATGGATAGTTACCGATATCAAACAAAATAGTGTAAGACTAAAAGAAGAATTTATGGCACTGGACGAAACACTAGTTCATTTTGTCATAATCGGAGACTGGGATAACGACGCGCATATTCTTGTTCGCAACAGCGAGGATTATATATTTTTACAAGATTTATTCCAACTCACTTCATCAGAAAGATTTACCAGTTTGATGGAGTAATATCCTACAGTATTCTTAAAATAATACTTTTGGCATAAGAGGATTTGAGTGGGGATTGGTTAAAAGCGTTAAGATTCGTGACTCAACCTATGATAAAAAATTTCAAATTCTATATTTCGAAAATCTGTAATATCACCTTAAAGATTTACCAATTAAAAGTTGAGTTTTCCCCAGATTATTAGATTTGATATTTGAAGGTTAGTTAACATGTATTTGAGCAAAATGCGAACCTTTATTGTGTTTACTCAAATATTGATGAACATCTACTAGAATTTCAAATGATAAAATGATTCAGAGGATTGGGTGGAGTGTTTATTGATGGGAGAGATAGAAAGTATTTTTCATTATTCAAATATGCTAAAAAAATATGCTGATGATAACCATTACTCATTTTGCAAAAAAATGGAAGAGGAAACTTTAGATGAGGGATAAAATTAGTAAACTTGAGAAATTACGCACTCTAAAAACAGCCTCTTGGATGGATGAAGAAATTAATGATGAAGATTGTGATTATGAGAATAATCTCATCATAATTAGTTATTATCCTTATCCTGCAAATATAAAATATTGTTTAGAGATAGATGCTGACTTTGACAATTTAGGGAAGATATCTTTTCATCACCGTGGAGATATCATCACCTCAAGAAATTTTTCTAAATTTGAAATTAAAAATATCCTAACTTTAATTAAAAACATACGGTTGCCAATATTTTTTCAAGACCACGAAGAAAATATGCTCACCGTAATTGATCCAAATATAACTTCTAAATTAACCATTAGGTCAGAAAAATTAGAGGCCAGCTTTACTTGGGATTCTGAGGATAGAGAAAACTTTGCTGAACAACTTAGTAATATTGATGAATTCGTGGAAATGATTGAATCACTCATTGATGTAGATTTCACAAAACTCGAAATGCCAATATATCTTTAATTATTAAAGTCCTATTTTTCCCAAAATGTTTTTATCTAAAAAATTCATATTGATAAAGTTTTTCAGTTGTCATTTGAAGATTTAAAACAGCAAAAATGGTCGTAAGCGATTTAATAATTTTTGCATATCATTAGGTTGGGAGGGTCTATAAATGCCTTCTAAATATTCTCTTACTTCAGGAAAGGTATTTTGATAACTTTCATCAAAACATGTACTTTGAATTAAAGATTCAATCTCTTTATCAGTAATTTGAGGGTCATCTAGAAAGATATCATAACTGTCAATAATGCCAGAGACATCAAAATTAACAAAGTTGACAAGCTCAGGAAGCTCTAGCTCTATAACGAATTCCGTTACGTATAAGCTCAAATATTCTGGAATAAAGTAATCTTCAATTGGATGTCTTAACAATTCATCATATTTTTGACTCAAATCAATTATGACTTCTGTATCTTGAATAACAAACTTGTTTGTATCAATTTGTTTGATATCACGATTGTGCCTCAAACAAATTACTTCCATCCTTAGTTCATCTAAATATTCATTTACATATTTATTCAAGGCTAATTTAGTTTTTTCTGAAATCATTTTCTAGGCTTCTTCTCCAAAGACATCTTTATATTCCACTAAAAATTCTTGATATTTTTTTTCAGCAAATTTTTTAGCCTCTTCAAATTGAGTGAAGAAGAAAAAATCATTTGCACCCCAAGCATTGCAATAAACCACATAAAGACCCTCTAATCCTTGAATGGAAACAGGTGTATTAGGTTCCATTTCTAATAAGGGCTGGTTTTCGTAGTATTCAAAATATCCAGACGAGTTCTTAATAACAGAAGCTATTGCCTCTTCAAATCTCTTTAAATTTTCAATACTAAGGTCCCGAACTGGATTTAACTTGATATGACCAAAATCATAATATTCAAGTATCTCAGGTCCCATAGTAGTGTTATTTAGGGCATGATTAATTAGGTCAACCGTTAAATTCATTTTTTCTATAAAACTACTTTATGACCATTTTTTAACAACCATCTCTCTGCATCTCGATAATTTGGCATTACTACCTCGACCCTTTTCCAAAACGTCTCCGTGTGGCCAGTAGCTTCTAATATTTAGTATTTGTAATGTCATTTATACCCCTAACCCAGTTTCAAGACGCCCCTTATTTGCCCTCAACAATACTGAAGCCAATCTTCTCCATGATTCTTGGTCAGAAGTCATAATATTATCCAAGTCTTTTTCAGATTCTCGGACCTCGGCCATTTTGTCAAAAAGTCTATCCGCAAAAGTTTCAAGAGACACGTCGACTGGATTGTTTTTAATGATGGCACTCATTTCATTTGCAACTTTTTCTGCCTGAATACCAATTCGGATAATGTCATCTTCTGTAAAGGTTGTCCCGTGTTTATCATTAAATTCTTTGATAATTTCCGACAATTCTTTCTCATCATCTGCTGAAGGCTTGGTATTGATCCCAAAAGCTGTAATTGGCGGAAGTTGAGTAGTTTCACCAACCTCGGGAGTAGCAGAACCATTCTCCTTTTCCTCAATTCGCAGTTTGGAGAGTCGAATCATCTCATCCGTTAACTCAGGAGCGTCATCACCCTTGTTATTTTTAAGCTTTTTACCAAGCCAGCTTGCATACCAGTAGAGGGACTCAAGTTTTACATCTGCAACTGGATAGACCTGCACAATAAAACTATAAAAGCGACAGTAACTCTTAATAGCCTGCCTAAATTCGTCCTGAGAAGGAATGTCGGCCACAATGTAACTATTAACAGCGCGATTAATAATCCCCTCAAGGGTTGCCCTATCACGAGTAGTAACCTCGGGTTTTGATAGTATTTGTGCAAAATCATCAATGGACTCTTGGTCAACAAAGCCAGAATCCATAATAAGAGTCTTAAGCTCATAAATCTGCTCGGGGTCAGTTAGGCCTTCTAGCTCGGTTACATCGAAATAGACCTTAAAGGCCTCTTTGATATCTTCAATGGTGTTCTGAAAATCTAGAATGTAAATACTCTCGGCAGTTTTCCCCGGATAAGTTCTATTTGCGCGAGTCAGAGTCTGAACACATTGCAAGCCATCTAATTTACGGTCAATATACATTGCGCAAATCTTGGGCTGGTCAAAACCAGTCTGATACTTATTTGCTACCACTAAAACCTGGTAAAGATTGGTATCAAACTGCTCTGGCAGATCTTTTTCCGAGAAGCCATTTAAGCCATGCTCCGTATAGGACTGGCCATCGACAATTAACTCACCTGAGAAGGCAATAATTGCGTCCAGACCCTTGCATTCATCTCTGTGGTCTTTGATATAACCTTTAATAGCCTCATAATGCTTAAAGGCATGCTCGCGGCTTTGGCAAACCACCATCGCTTTAGATTGACCATTAATCTCATTTTTGACGTGCTTATTAAAGTGCTCAACAATAACCGCTGCTTTTTGGACAATGGTTGTTAACGATACATAACGAGCAACTTTACGCTTGGCCTTTGAACCCTTAAATCTTGGGTCATCCTCAATTGTTTTTTCAAGCTCGTAATAGCTCTTGTAGGTTCTGTAGTTTTGCAGAACATCTAAAATGAAGCCTTCCTCTACGGCCTGTCGCATGGAGTATTCATGGAACGGATGCGGTACTGTATCTACATTCTCTCTCGTACCAAATATTTCTAAGGTTGTATTTTTAGGAGTTGCCGTGAATGCTAAATAGCTAATGTTATTACTCTTTTGCTTAGCGGCCTGAGCTTTTGCTATTTCATCACCAACAATTTCTAAATCATCAGACTCATCTCTAAGCGCTTCCTGAACTCCCTGAGCAGACTTTCCAGACTGCGATGAGTGAGCCTCGTCAATAATGACGGCAAATCTCTTGCCGCTCATCGAATTCATTGCTGAAATGGTGTCAGTATTAAATTTCTGAATCGTACTTACAATAATCTTTTTACTACCTTCTAAAGCTTGTCTTAATTGCTTTGACCCTTCAGTTATAGTCTCAATATAAGCATTACTGATTCCAAGTTTACGAATGGCTTTTTGTAGCTGTCCATCTAAAACGCGTCTGTCAGAAATAATAATTACTGAATCAAAGATATTTTTATCTTCACTGTTATGCAATTTTGCTAGGCCCGCCGCAACCCATGAAATCGTCCAAGTCTTGCCTGAGCCTGGAGAGTGTTGAATAAGGTACTTTTGGCCTGAGTTTTTTTCTTTAGCATCAGCCAGTAATTTACGGACAGCATCGATTTGATGAAACCGTGGGAAGATAAGATTGTCGCCGTCCTTTTGGGCTAAATTGCCGATAATGTCTAAAAGAACCTCTTTTGAGAAAATAGCCTTCTGGTTGCCTAAATCCTTATAAAGATATGCTGTTTTAAATTCGTTTTGGATTTCACTATTTCCTGAACGACCATTGTTTCCACGATTTAATGGCAAAAAGACTGTTTTGCCGTTATTTAGGCGGGTAGTCATGGCTGCCTCGTCGGTATCGACTGCTACATGAACCAAAGCTCTGCCAGGAGCTAGCAATGGTTCACCAGCAGGTTTCCTGTCGTATTTGTATTGTCGAATAGCGTCCTGAATTGTTTGACCAGTTAATGAATTTTTAAGCTCTAAAGTTACAACTGGTATTCCATTAACAAACAAGACTACATCAATCGAATTTTTTTGCCCCTTTTCGCCTTTGTCTTTTACCGAGTAGTAGACCTGACGAATCACGCTCAACACATTTGCTTCATAAAGGGCTTCTAACTTTGGATTTACTGCGCTAGCAGGCTTAAAGTAGCAAAGCTTGATATTTGCGCCCCAAGTAAATTGGATACCTTCGCGCAAAATGGAGATGATGTCAGAGTTTTTTAATTTCTTATCAACTTCCTTGCAAAACATCTCCACAACCTTTGAGCCAAACTTATTCTCCATAAGGGCCCAAGATTCTGGTTGGGTTTGCCTAACGAAATTGATTAGCAAGTCTGTATCAAGAGCCAATTCTGGATTGTAATCAGAGTCGGAGCGTTCTATATAGCCTTGCGTTTGAACAAGCTCCGAGACAAAGTGTTGCTCGAAAGCTGTTTCTTTATGAAGGTCGATTTTTGAAATGGATATTGTCATTTTTATTATTCTATTGACTCAGATTTGTTAGTCGACTCTTTTAAAGAAACGGGTAGGGAAATATCCCCCCTTAGTAAGGCAACAATTCCTCGGCGAATTATTTCTTGGTCTGACTCCAAGGCAAAATGACCTTTTGGCGCATAAACTTTTTTTATTTCAACTTCATCAAAGTCATAATTCAAGAATTTAGACATTAGTAAAAGTAGTTCATATAGTAATTCTTGCCTTCTCTCTTCCCAGCTCGGAGACCATTCAATTTGTTTTGTTAAAAATTCAAAATAAACCTTCCACTTAGAATTAATATCTTTCAATTCTAAAGATTTGCCATAAAATTCAACAGGTACTGCATTGATAGCCTCAACGTGTGAATGAGAAATATTAGCAGCTCTGGTTGCCATTAAAGTCTTGAATACACGCAATCTTTGATTCTTAATTTCCCTATCGCGCTCAAGCCATTTTTGTGTCTGCACCGCCAAAATTGGGCCAAGAATAGTTGCCACAATTATTAAACAATCCGTTATTTTAATTTCCATTATTTATGTTCCTTACATCAATTTTTCCAATAACCGCTGCGGATATGAGGCTAGCACGATGCTCTTTAAAAAGTTGTACGCTAATTTCGGCCTTACTAATCAGAGCGTCATAATTTTTATTTTTACTACTAATAACTTGGCATATTTCTCGCTGTTCTGAAATTGGCGGAACGGGAAATATGAAATTATTAAAGGCATCAGTTGGCAGTCTCCATCTACCAAGTTGAGCGGCACCCTGTCCAAATGGGTAAAAAAGCTTGCTTTTGTAACACAACTGTAGGATTAATAAATAAAATTCAGGGAAAAATCTTTTTTCATCTCTAATTGAAAATACTCGATAGTCTGGACTTGTAACCCCAAGCTCTGACGAAATATCCACATACCCAGTTAACAAGTCCATGTGATTCATTGCAAAATCACCTGGCTCAACAATTTGATATTTTGAGTAATCCATTGAAAGCTGCCCTTCATTGCTCTCAGTGTCCTTAACCTTGATTCCTCGCTGAGTAATTGATAGAACCTTGTAGCCAAGTTCTCCAGCGATTCTTTTTTTAATTTCAAAAATAAATTTTGCTCTAAATTGCCCCCAATGTTTGGGAATTTTCTTCGCCCAAAATATTGAAGTCGATTCGTTGTATGACGTTGTTTTGTTAAGTCCAGAAGACATTACTTCTAAGATTGAAATATGTTTTTTTTCTTCAAGAAATTCAATAAGTTTTTCCTGCTTTTGAATCAATTCATCAATCTTTGCAGTTTCGCGGTCGAGAAAATCTACGATTAGTTTCTGTTCTGCCAGTGGAGGAATCAGAAGTGGGTTTGATGATACTTCATCAACGGTTATTTGAGGAATTGCTGTTTGCGTAAACCAAAATAAATAATCTTTCAAACCCACCATGTAGTAATAAATATATTTTGGAATAATTTCAGTTGTATTTCTTTTTTTACAGTAAATTGTTGTCTGAGTGGTAGTTGACTCCTCCTTGACTAACTTTACAAAACCTATTGAATTTCCTCGAGCGGGTAAAACTAAATCACCTGGCTTTAATATTAGTTTTGGTTCGTTTACGTACCCAAAATTAACATCCTCCTCTGTGGCCGAATAGACTGGGTATTTCCCATCATCAATCAAATTTTCCTTAAGAATAGTTTCACCCATACCAATCTTGAAAATTCTTGAGGTTTTAATGACTTTCCAATCGACTGGTATATGCCCAATCTGCTTAAAACCAGATGGCTTCAGGTCATGAAGCGACCTTAAAGAACGACTCACTCAGACACCTCTTTTAATAATTCTTGAATTTCAGTCGTTACTTTCTTCAAGTCAGCATCAATCTCTGCCAACGGACGTGGCGGCTTGTACTCATAAAAGTGACGAGTAAATGGGATTTCATAACCTACTTTAGACTTCGATTCGTCAATCCATGCATCTGGTGCATGCGGTAAAACCTCACGCTTGAAATACTCTGCGATGTCCTCTTCAAGAGGCACATTTTCAGTATCTCTTAAATCAGCATCAGGCTGGGGCTTCCCAGCTGCAGCACCTCTAATTCCCAAGATTATTTGACCGCCTTCATCCCTCTTTGGACGCTCAACAGTAATTGTTGTGTATCCAAAGTCAGTATCATCAAAGTCTTTAATAAATTTAGACGGCTTATTAGAATAAAAGAGCTCAACGATTCTATCGACAGTTGCCATACTCAATTGCTTGCGTTTTGAGCCCATCGATTTACGCATTTGTTCCCAAAAGTCTGCTCCGCTGGCATCGAGCAATCGAATCCTCCCCTGACGGTCTTGATGCTTACGGTTATTCAGAATCCAAATATAGGTACTAATGCCGGTGTTATAGAACATGTCAGTTGGCAAGCCAATGATTCCCTCTAATAAATCTTTTTCAATAATCCATTTACGAATATCAGACTCACCGGAGCCGGCGCCACCTGTAAATAAAGGTGAACCATTTAGAACAATACCGGCACGACCACCCATCTCATCATCACGCAATTTACTAATGAAGTGCTCAACAAACAAAAGTTGGCCGTCATTAATTCGTGGCAATCCAGCGCCAAAGCGTCCATCAAAACCCTTTTCTGCCTCAGCCTCTACAGCAATTTTGGCATCCTTCCAGTCATTTCCGTAAGGGGGGTTAGCCATGCAGAAGTGAAATTTTTTATCAGAATGCTGGTCATTCTTTAGAGTATCGCCAAGCTTAATTCGTAAAGGGTCTTGCCCCTTGAGTAGCATGTCAGTTACACAAACAGCATAGCCATCATCTGTTAACTGTTGACCATACAACTCAACAATCATTGAAGGATTGAGCTTTTTGGCCTCAATCTCGGCAACAGACAACATACCGCCTGTTCCACATGTACCGTCATAAAAAGTGCGAATTACACCTTCACCTTGAATGGCTTCCCTATCATTATTTAATAGAAGCTTGGCAATAAGAGTAACAATTTCACGAGGCGTGTAATGCGAACCAGCTTCTTCAGCGGTTTTCTCACCAAATTTACGAATAAGCTCTTCGTATAGATAGCCCATTTCAAGATTAGAGATGCTCTCTGGATGTAAATCCATTTGAGAAATCTTCTCGAATACGCTAAATAGCCTGTCTTTTTCTTCTAACTTAGCTAATTTGAATGGTAATTCGAAGCGCTTAATAAACACGTCCTGTAAAAACTCTGGAAAGCCATGGATATAGTCTATTAGATTGCTATAGAGGTCCTTTGGGTCTTGGTTACGAAGCTGCACCATCGTAAAGGGAGCGGTGTTGTAGACCTTTAGTCCAAGACCGGTAGATTTGGCCAGGAGCTTTTCTTGCATTTCTTTCGTAGCTTCAGGGTTTAGCTTTTTGGCTGCTTCTAAAACCTTTTGTTTGGATGGTTCAAGAACGCAATCCAACCGCCTTAAAACCATAAAGGGAAGGATAGTGTTTTTTACGTCTCCCTTGGTAGGTAGTGCTGTCCACAAACTATCAGCGATAGACCACGCGTCATTACCTAACTGGCTTACGGTCGCTGAAATATTATTCGTATCACTCAAATTTATTGCTCCAAAATTTAATAATAGTAATGAAACTAAAAGTACTAGCCAGAATTTACCTTATTCAACATAAAGTCAGTATCAGATGCCAATTCTGGTGGCATCAACATTTCTTTTGACAAAGCGCGTTTGTTTTCTAATAAATCATGCAAGATGCAATCAAAACTCCCATCACCATATAAAGGGTGAATTGCTCGCGGCAAATAAACAGATACATCTGAGGTTTGTCCAATTCTATAGGCTCTATCTGTGCATTGGTCTTCAACAGCAGGATTCCACCACCTTGTCAAATGAATTACGTGGGTTGCTGCAGTCAATGTAATTCCCACTCCAGCCGCTTTTGGAGACAATAATAAAATATCGAATTTTTTACTGGATTCCTGAAATTTTGAAACTATCTTTGTTCTTTGATCCGCAGATATCTGACCATAAATACGGCTAGGATATTTTTCTAGTGAAAACTTCTCTTTTATATAAAAGGCTAACCATTCTTGTAAAGCCAAACTTTCACAAAAAACTAAAACCTTTTCTTGTTTGAGATAAATTTTTTCTAAAATACCAATAACTAACTTCAACCGAGCAGAAGAAGAAATATATTCATTTGGTGACTCTGTACCATCCGGATTGGAGTAGTTTGGATGCAAAGAGATACTTCTCATCCGATGTATCGCCTCTAATTTTGACATCCCAAAGGTACCCGACTTAATCTTATCTACGGCTTCCTTATAAGCATGAGCTTGTATGTCTGGCATTTTTTCATCATATATGTACTCATTTTTAGCCGGTAAATCTTTTGCTACGTCTGATTTCATTCGTCTCAACATAGGTGCTGGATTACCGTCTTTTCCAAGCGTTAAGCGTTGCTTCAGCTCTTTTAAATTTTCTATATTTTCAATAGAGTAATGCTCCAAAAATCTTTTTAAATCACCAAGACCTAGAGCTCCGGGCATGAGAGTATCAAATATTGTCCATATATCAGAGAGGCTATTTTCAATAGGAGTTCCAGTAAGCCCAATTGAAAATTCACTTTGTAACGCTTGAGCAGCATTAGTCATCATCGACGCTGGGTTTTTAATTTTTTGCATTTCATCAAACACAATGCATTTAAAATCAATTAACCCGAGAGATAAATGGTAATCTCGCATCGTTTCATAGGTTGTCAAAATCCAATCAACTTGCTTAAGTGATGAAATATCTAAGGTGGATTTTCCCTCTACAACATCAGACTTTGTTCCAGCATTTAGTTTGTATTTTCTTAGCCCGCTATCATATAAAAGAGCCATGCTGCCTAAAGCACCTTCAGTTAAATGAATAGATGATTCATTCTTCCAATTACCTAACAAAGTAATTGGAGCCACAATTAAAACTGGTTTATGAATCGCTCCAGAACTTACAGATTTATCTTTTAACCAACTCAAAAAAGACAATGTCTGAAAGGTCTTACCAAGACCCATATCATCGGCTAAAAGAACTCCTGAATAACCCAAACTCCAGCATTGTTGCATCCAGGAAACTCCCTGGACCTGATGGTCCTTCAAGGATGATTTAATCTTTGTTGGCGGCTCATATGACTCAAATTTTTGTCTTGGCAAAAACTGGGAAATAAAGTCTTCAGACTCAAAGTTATCCTGCACCTTTAAAATAGACTTTTGCTTGCGTAAAGTTGGTTTACTATTTTCTCCTTCTTTAGGTTCTAATTTGGGTTCTTCAATCAAAACGGGGGGGAGATGTAATACGTGTTCAATTAATTGATTAATAGCGTTTAAGACCTCTGGAGAGGCTGGTAATTCATTTTCAGTATCTATTGGAACCGAAGATTTCTTTTCTTGAATTGCTTTTGCAACGTCTCTAGCTAAGCTCTCAACTTGTCCCTCTCCAATCCAATAAGACTTTGAACCAATTTTCAAACCGAAGCCTTCAGGTGCCCACGTATTTGGCGCTCTTTTCACAAAAGGTAGTACCGGCGGTTGCCATAGACCAACTTCTATGACTCTTCGAGAGAAAACATCTGTTTCCACAAAAGTAGTACTGATAATTTGCTCAGATATTTCCTCTCCTTTACCCTCAGAAAGAAGCTCTTCCTTTATGAAACCTTGTGGATTTTTGGCAAACCGCGCCCTCTCTTCAGAAGATGCTTTTTGATATTTTTTAATTGTTTTAACAGTTGTTCTTATAGTGGGGTCAATAAAAACATAATGCCCCCTATCTAAAACATAAGTATTTTTTAAATTTTCTTGATTCCTAAACAGCTTTGCAAAGGTTTGTTGTTCAGCTTGAGTGAGCAAACTTTCTTCTTCTTTGAATTGTTCACCAGAGTCTAAATTATTTTTAGTAACTTCATTTGAGAAAAATATAGGGTCGAAATGAACACCATCATTCATTACCCTCATATCCAGTGAGACGGAAGATGCATGACTAAATTTAAGAGTGTTAATTTGAGAGTCGATACTTACAGATTCTCCGGTTATCCTATCAAGATTGGTTTTTAGATTAGATATTAAAAGTAATCTATCATCTAGACTGTTTCCATCCCACTCGTTATAGGAATCTGCAGACTTAATCAAACCATATAGAGTTGATGGAATTCTGAAAGAGTCAATCCCATTAAAAAATATAGACCCAACCTCTTCACCACTTACTTTAATCCCTGATTTATCATGCCAACTAATAAATACTTTGGTGTTAGGAGAGACAAGAGAACCGTTAATCTTGAGTCTTAATTGATAGTTGATGTTGAATGGTAGGCCAAAAAGAGCGCATTGAGTACTTGTTAGCTCTGATAAAACATCGAAAGAAATCCAGTATCCATTATTAATTTTTTTAACATCATGGCTACCCTCTTCTAAGAAAGATTCTAATTTTGAAAGAAGTGATGAATTAAATAATCGTCTCTCACTAGTCCAATTTTCAAGTGAATCTAAAGCGATAACTTCAACACCCCCTGCCGCACTTTTCCATTGAAAGTCACTCATCGCGTTCTCACTTTATTCCCTATGCAGGACATACACTTTCCATCTGGAGTCAACCACCGTTCCTGAGTAATTGCTCCACAGGAGTTACAAGAAGCTTGTCCTAGAGTATCTAAAGAATTAACACTATCATTTTTTGATTTTCGGATACCCTTGGACTTATTAGGACCTTTAATCCCTGTTTGCTGGTAGATATATTCCTCAACATCAGCCTGCCAATTCCCAAGATGACTCTTTCGATAATCTGGTGAAACATCGCTTCTCAGGAAAGGGGGACTGTACCGAATTAAATAAAACTTTGGTGCTCTGTTATTACTCGAACTATAAATCCTAACTTTTCCATCGTGGGTCCATTCAGAGACAGTTAAATCACCAATCTTCATAAAAATGACAGAATGAACTGATTCTATATTTGATTTCTCTAATTTTGCGTATGCACCCCTAGATTTTATCGAGCCATTTTCTACCATTGAATTAGCTAATGAAAATGCATCGGGTCCAAAAGCGACCCATGCGTCAGAAACCAAGTCATTATTGATGTAAAACCCCCAAAACTTAGAACGGTCTGCCCATTGTTTTTTATCATTGGTTTTTGATAAGACCTTCATGAGTAACTCAAAAGATTCTTTAGTTAACCATCTACTCAGAACTGCTTTATACCTTTCATCAACTCGATTCCAACGAGTAGCATTGACTCTTGGGTCTTGGAATCTATCTAATAAAAAGTTTTCTATTCGCTCTTTAACTGCAGTATCTGGGGTTTCATTTAAATAAGGATTAAGTAGCGCTTGGGTAATGGCAGTAATATCTCCAGATTTTTTTTGTACAAATGGGACTTGAGGCTCACCTTCACAATTTTCTTCAAGTAGTTCAAAAAATCTGTTTAAGGTATCTAAGCGGTGACCTTTGGAGACTTCCTCACAAGTTCTTTTAAACACCTGTTTGACAAAACCACCAGAAATCATAAAACCTCTATGTAATCCAGAATCTTTCAGGATTCCAAATGTGGTCTCATTTTGATTGAGAAGTAATTGATTGGATAAATTTCGTCCAACATCCTCACCGAGTAAGTCATACTTTTTAACTTTCAAAAACCATCTATCTGGAATGTTTGTAATATTTTTAATTAAGAATTTTCTTACCCCATTAGAAATCAAGGGAAATTCCTCATGAGATAATCTCAAATAACCCAATAGTAAACTTTTGAAAACAAGAGTACTACTAGCATTTAAGATTAACTTTAAAAACTGCTGAAATAATTTGTCACCATCAGGTAGTTTTTCAAAGTATTCAATACCACCAGAAGCCATGAGTTTTAATGTTTTTCTTTCTAAGGCTTGATTTTCTCTAAGTTGTTTTATAACTGAATCAATCATCGCTTCGGAGGGTTTAATGTTAACTTCATCTAGTCCTTCGGCCTGCTTTTCAATTTTTCTAGCAGATTTCTCCATAGCATTAATGCTTGGACGATTAACTACCATTTTATTTAATTGAAATTTATTGAGGTATTCTAAAAGAGCCATATTTAATTAATTTTTATCAGGCTGGGTATATTTCAATAAATCATTTTCAGTCTCTGGAATCCACATCACGAATCGGATATCTATTCGCCTATTGGCTTCTTGCCCAGCAGGAGTGGCATTTGACTCGGCTGGACGATGCTCGCCATATCCAGAAACATTCAAAATCTGCTCATCATCTAAATTTTTGAATGATGAAAAAATTGGATTTTTTTGCACCATCTCGGAATAAGTATTTGTAGCTCGCTTCGCACTTAATTCCAAATTATTTTTACTTCCGTCATTTAAAGTCCTACTGGGAACAATATTGTCAGTATGGCCTTCAATAAAAATTGCATCTAAAAAAATCTTATCTTTATTTATGCAGTTTGGAGCCGCCCCTTTATAAACAATACATTGTATTTTTTTGGCAATAACATCAGATAGAAAATCAATTTTATCTTTAGTTCCAGGCTGTGCCTCAATACTGGAATCTCCAGATAGAAAGAGTCCACTACCTTTCAATGTTACGACCCCAGGATTTTTTGGGGAGACTTGCGCTTCAATATTATGTTGTTTTAATTCATCAACAACTTGTTGAGCAATCTCTTTTTTAAATATTTCAACCTTGTTTTTATATTTAGTTAGTGGATTGTCCTCTTTAGCGCTTGAAACTTGAAAAGCGAAGTAGGCAATCATAATAATAAAAATAAATAAAATGCCTACAACCATATCGGTCATCGATGCAAAATAATTAACCTCAGGCTCTTTTTTACGCATAATTTTTATTTGATACTCCTTGATTCTCCAATCGCATCAGATAGCTCAGCAGCTATTCCTGCCAAGCCATCCATAGATTTGCTCATAACTCCATCTAGTGAATTAACAAAACGGGATAATACGTCCAAGGATGTCTCAAGGTTTTTAGTGATTTGCTTAAAAGCATCTTCCAAAGCCTTGTCGGCATCTTGTAACTGAGATGACTGTTCTTCCCAATTCTCAGAGAGACTATCAATAGCATTTGAAATATTCTTGCTTGCAGTATTTGTTGTATTTACCAAGGATGCAATTTGACTATATGTATCTGAAACACTATTCCTAATAGAATCTGCCGCTGTAGAGAGCTGAATTGTGACTTGGCTCAAAGGTTGAGTTGATGCTCTAATACCCTCTGCGGCACCACCAATAGCGCTCGTGGTATCAATAAGTTTACTGTTAACTGCCTGAACATTCTGACCATGTTTTTCAATTTCAATATTAATTTTTGCCAATGCTGTTACTAAATCTCCAATCCCTGTCTTGACAGAATCGGAAACATCTTTAGTAGCATTTTCAGCCTGGGCAAGCACTCCTTTCATAGCATCTGTTATGCCCTCTGCAACCTTTGCACTTGCTTTATCAGCATTATTTTTAAGAGACTCAGCAGCATTTTTTGCAGCTCCGTCTAACATTTTTACTAGAGACTCAATTGCAGCAGTTGAACTTGCTTGCTGAGTCTGTAGCTCTCTCAACACATTATTAAGCCCTTCCATTAAGGCACTTGATGTTGCATTTAATTGAGTACTTGCTGCATCAGCACTAGCCTGAACTGAAGTATCAAATTTCTTAGTTGTTTCTGCCAAGGCGGCCATGACATCCTGTAACCCAGAACGCATTTCCATATTACTTTGGCTAAGGGTTCCTACAGTTGCATTCAAAGCATTAGACAGGCTTTCTAATTGGCTAACTACATGATTCATTGTTTGCTCGCCAGCTCCCTGAATTTGTTCAGTAAAGTCTTTCACCATCTGCCCTAAGGCGTCCGTACTAGACTTTGATAGAGAATCAGTCATGTTTTCAAGCTTTTCAGCGACTGGTCCCATAACCCCAGTCAAGGCCTCTTTCATCTGTACGGGTATTTGATTCATTGCATGAGGAATTTTTTCTCCCAAAGCTAGAGTAATCTCAGTACCCATTTCCTCAAGTCTTCTTGTCTGTCGAATTGATTGGCTATATTGGTCCGCAAGGATTCTTTCCTGGCTTGCAAAAGGTAAAAGATTTTCCAATTTATCGTTAAATGCATACAATTTATTTTGAACACGTCTCTCGTAAATATAAATAATCCCAGTTTGGATAATCGCTCCACCAACACCACCAATTGAGGAAAAGAATTTTGCTCCAGCAGTCCTAAGGAGCTCTTGAATAGCTTTCATAACAACTTCAGTCTTTGCCTCAGTTGTAATATTTATTCCAGCATGAATTAATGCTGCAACTAATCCAAAAAAAGTAAGGACTAAACCAATACCAATTAATGTTTCACTTTTTAATAAAGGTTTAATTTCAGCGGATGTGTGGTCTAAATCAAAATAATCCCAGGTTCTTTTCGTTGCTCTAAAGATTTCGTACTCAGGTTCTTCAATATGCAATAAAGGAGGAATCAATGTTTTACTGAACTCTTCCCAATTTCGCTTCAGCATTGGAATTTTTTTTAAGTTTTCATTTATGACAGTGTATTTAGCGGTAAATTCTTTGTCATCTTTAATATTAGCTATGACCTCTAATGCTGAATCTAAATTACTTTCTATCTCCTTACTTTTTTGACTTATTTTTAGGTAGGAAGCTAGAACTAACCCCATCATAATAAATAAGCCCATCAATCCAAATAACGGTTGACGAAAAGGAGTTAGTATTATTTCGTCAAGAAAATTGAGGATGAGTTGTTCCATAATCATTTTATAAAGTTATAACTTTTCTATATTAATCTATTTTCTAAAATTTTCTATATATAAAAAATTTAATAACTTCAAAGGTTTAAGAGGCTCACTTTATGAGCTTGTGAGGCAGTACAAGTGTTGATATTTGTAAAGTATTATTAAATTTATAAAAATATTCCATGGACATTTCAAATGAAACCGGACCAAAAACTCGAAGATTTATATAAAGATGCCATTCAATTAATTCAATCTGAAGAATATTCAGATGCATTAACTATCATCGTTCCTCAAGCCGAAGCTGGTCAATTACTCTTTGAACATCTATTAGGAATCATGCACTTCTATGGGCAAGGAGTTGAAAAAAACATAACCGAAGCAAAAAAATGGTTTGAATTTGCAGCAAGTAAGGAGTTAGCGCATTCACAAATTTATCTTGGCTACATTTATATGGATAAATCTTTTCCAGAATATAGCTTTCAAGAGGGTCTATCGTGGTTTTTAAAAGCTGCAGAGCAACAAAATACTGATGCCATTGTCAGAATTGCCGAAATTTATTTCAGCGGACATGATGAGCTTCCGCAAAGCTATGAATTAGCTGCTCACTATTTTGAGATTGCCTCAACTCATGAAAATCCTCAAGCGATGCAAAGACTTGCTTATTTATATAGTAACGGTCTTGGAGTGGAAAAAAGCCATGAAAAGTCCTTCGAGCTAAATCTAAAGGCAGCTCAAGCAGGTAATTTAAGTGGGGCATACAATCTAGGTGTGGCTTATGCCTATGGCAATGGAACTCCCATAAACATGACTGAAGCTTATAAATGGTATCTTACTGCCGCAAAAGATGGAAATCCTTTAGCACAACATAACTTAGCATCAGCCCTAGCAAAAGGGGATGGATGTGAAAAAGATTTAATTGAGGCCCACTATTGGTATTTGAAGGCTGCTGAACAAGGTAGTGCCCTATCAATGGCTAATATAGGCGGTATGTATGAAAGTGGGGAAGGAGTAGAAAAAGATTTAGTCTCTGCATTTTCTTGGTACATCATTGCAACAGAGTTAGATAATGAACAAGGAAAACTTTCTGGTTCACGCGTATTACCTCAACTAAATGATGAAGAGTTAACTCAAGCTATGAGGCTAGCAATTCTTCATAAAAGAAAAATTAATAAGGTCCATTCCAATTTTGAAGAATTGGCGAAGCTATCCTCAAAAAATATCGAAGTAGAACATCAAGAAACACAGGAAAAACTACAAAGCCTATTAAAAAAATCTCAAGAAGGTGATGCAGACTCACAATTTTCACTTGGAATGTACGCTGTTAGTGGAGAACATTTTGAACAAAATTACGAGATGGCATTTATTCTTTTATCCCAAGCAGCAAGTCAGGGACATCTTTCTGCCTTAACCAGTCTAGGAATGCTTTACTTCGAAGGAAATGGTTGTGAAAAAAATGAGGAAATTGCAATTGGGTTATGGAATGAAGCCGCTAGAAATGGAGAAGAACAAGCTCTCTTTAATTTAGGATATTCATATCAAAATGGTTTAGGAGTTGAAAAGGATTTAGGTAAAGCTCTTTATTGTTTTCAAGAGGCGGCATCTAAAGGAAATTATGGAGCATTGCGAGAGCTTGGACTCAAATACGAATATGGAGAAGGAGTGGAGAAAGATTTAAAAATAGCAACAGAGTTATATCAACTTGCTGCAGAAGGTGGGGATACTCTTGGAGAATTTAATGCTGGTTGCATGTATCTCCATGGTGAAGGAGTCGACGAAAATCTAGAAATTGCAGGTCATTACTTTGAACGGGCTGCAAAAAAAGGTCATATTTCTGCTGCATACAATTTAGGAGTTGCCTTTCAAAAAGGTATTAACGGAGAGCCTGACTATAAAGCAGCTAATCATTGGTTTTCAATTGCCGCTTCAGATGGGCATTTAAGGGCATCCGCAAGCCAAGGACAACTATATTTGCTTGGGCTGGGTGTAGAAAAAGATGATAAAAAAGCTCTACAGTTAATCGAAAAAGCAGCAATTGCTGGAGATGAAATTTCTCAATATAACCTAGCAATGATTTATCGTGATTCAGAAACGGATTTACAAAATCACGAAACAGCTGTTGAGTGGTTAAAAAAATCCTCCGAAAGTGGTTTAGCACATGCTCAAGTAGATTTGGCCATTTGTATGATTCAAGGAAAAGGAACGGAAGTAAATAATCTCGAAGCCCTAAGACTTTGTTACCTTGCAGAAAAATCAGGTTTAGAAAGAGCGGAAAAAATAAGGGAATTTCTAGAATCTGAAATGGATGTAGAAGATATCGAATTAGTGAAAAAATCTTTCCAATAGCTCATTAGAATTTTTGGTAATGTAAGTTTCAACAGGCGAAGCAGAGTTTGAAAACCATATTGAAGAACCCTTAGGCTACGCACCGAATGTACCTTTTGGAAATCTGAATAAAGCATGAAAAATCTTTATTGAAAATATTGAATCCGATGATAAGGTTTGGTATTGTGAAATACCCAATGGAAGTAAAGTTGGCAAATATGAAATTAAAACTAGTGACCAAATTAGTGGTTATGCTATTTTAAAAAATAAAGTTATTTCAGAAGAATTTTTTTATATCATCTTATAGCTAAGGGAGTTAAACATGTCTAGTTGGCCTTTTCCACAAAATTTCCTATTAGAAGATAAATTAAAGTATGCCAACTTTTTAGAGTCTAACCTCAATGCAGAAAATTATGGAGAATATTTTTCGCTTTTAGAGGAATGTTCAAATATGGGAAGTGAGGAAGCAATATTAAAACTTTCCGAAATTTATCTTTATGGAGATGAATTTACAGAGGAAGATAATACGGCAGGAATTGAAACTTTAAAAGTTGCTTTCTCTAATTTCAAAATACCAAATTTAGCTTATAAAATTGGTAAACAATTTTGGTATAAATTTGAAGATGATTCAGAAATTGAAGCTGCAAAATGGCTAAAAATAGCAGCTGACCTTGGACATGGAGAAGCTTGCGCAGATTTTGCCGAGTTAGCTAAATACGGCTGGGGCTGCGAAAAAAATTTAGAAGATGCAATAAGGTATTTCAATTTATCAATCACTTACGGTAACCATTCAGCCTATAGCAAGCTAGCAGAACTTTACCTCAATGAGTTTGATGATTTAGTTGATCAAACTAGAGCAATCAAACCACTTCAGGAAGGTTCCCTTAAGGGCAATAGTAAATGTCAATATATTTACTCAACACTTCTGTACGAAGGAAAATTAATCAATAAAGATGAAAAAGAATCCCTGATGTGGCTAACTAAGTCTGCAGAATCTGGCTTTAGCAAAGCTGAATATTTTCTAGGAATAGAATTTCTAAACGGCTCCAGATTAGAAAAAAACATTTTTAAAGCTTTTGAATGGTTTGAGACAGCTGCAAACAATCACTATCCCAAGGCTCAGATTATGGTTTATTCAAGTTATTTAAATGGTTCAGGTGTAGAAATTAATAAGACACTTGCATTTGCTTGGCTTCTTATTGCTATAAGAAACTCTGATGAAACTAAAGACCTAAGAACCTTATTACATTATTTATCACACTCATTAGCAAACACCCTAAACAAAAATCAAATTGAAAGAGCTCAGAAATTTAGAGATGAATTTACTAAAAATTATTCTTTCCAATATAAGGTACTTGAATAAAATCAAGGTGCTAATGAAATACCCCCAATTAAGGAGACAATCCTCGAGGCGAAAATTCTGCTTTTTGGAGGGAGGTCAAATAACAGAAAATTCAACTTTTAAATGGCTTACTTTTTAGGGAGTACTACAATATGCAACTCAACTATTGATGGAAAAATCAAATGACCATTAATTGGGTTTTGGATATACTTGAATCTAATCACTTTTTTAAACCCATACACATGAATAAATTTTTGATTGTAATGATCACCATGATTTCATTCAATGCCATAGGTGAATGGGTCAATGGTGGTGGTTCACCTGATGAGTTTTTATGGTATGTCGATACCACAAGAGTCATCAAAAATGGCAATGAACGTGCCACATGGATTTTAGCCAATTTTAAAACATCACAAAAATCCGATAGCGGAAAAATGTATAAATCCTACATGAGTAGGTCCATTTTTGATTGTAAAAACCAATTACAAAAAATGACGGATGTCATGATGTATTCAGGTTCTATGGGGTCAGGTGAGTTGGTAGTTTCCTACGATGATTTGAATTTACCATTCAAAAACTTTCCGCCTAATTCCATTGCTGATAAACAACTAATCATGGTTTGTAAAAATTAAAATGAGAAAAGTATTATTAGCCATGATCACCATGATGTCATTCTATGCCATGGGTGAGTGTGTCAGGGGTGGTCGCTGCGCTATCGCGGGACTTGCTCCTGAGTTATTGCGAGCTAGCCACGCCAAGCCTTGGGCAGATTGTACAGATACTGAACGTTTGGATGTTTTCAATGGATTGTTATTAGCCGCTCATTGGGATGCTGCCTTTGATTCTGGCCTTATCACGATTTCAACTACTGGACATGTTATTGCAAGCACAAAACTTTCCTATGCAGCTCATGGTGTTCTCAGAGTGTCGGAGGAACTATTAATTAGACTTCAACCACAACATGCACCTTACCTTGCTTGGCATCGTGAGCGAGTGTTTAAAAAATCTTAGTATATAAATTAATCATAGGTTAATAATGAATGCACAAGACCTTCCAATCACACAACTATTAAATGGCGCACGTCAGTTCATTGTTCCGATCTTTCAGCGAGACTATAGTTGGGGGACAAAACACTGTCAGCAACTTTGGGAAGATATTGTAAGGGTTGGACTTGATGATTCAGCTCGTAGTCACTTTATAGGTTCTATTGTTTACATTGCGGCAGAAGAAAATAATGCAGCCATAACACGTTGGCTCTTGATTGATGGACAACAACGTCTTACAACAATCATTTTGTTGTTGACTGCGCTTCGTGACCACATGAGGGAGATAGACTACTCTACCGAAAATGCGGAAGATACTCTGACACCTGTTGAACTTGAAGACTATTACCTTATTAATAGGCATGGAAGAAATGAAAGGCGCTATAAACTGCATCTTCGCAGAGCTGATCAAGATTCTATTGCGGCATTTTTAGATGCCAGAGTATTGCCTACAAATCCCTCTAATGCAATTAAAGAGAATTATGAATTTTTGAAGAATTTAGTTGCTAATGCAGACCTTCGAACTGTTTATGCTGGTATTGCAAAATTAGTCATTGTCGACGTCTGTCTCACTCGTGGACAAGATGATCCGCAGATGATATTTGAAAGCCTTAACTCAACAGGCTTAGATTTAACGCAGGCAGACTTGATTCGAAATTTTGTATTGATGCGCCTCGATGAGGAGGAACAGACAGAACTTTATGCAAACTTCTGGCAACCATTGGAATTATCGTTTGGTCAACGATACCGTACAGATTTCGATAAATTCATTAAAGATTTTTTAACTTTACAACTTCGCCCCAGCACTCCTCTTAAGTCAAATGAGACTTACCGAAACTTCCAGTATTTCTACTCTGAACGCTGCAAAACCTCGACCGTCAGGGATATTCTTGAGACTTTAAAGAGATATGGTGGCTACTACGTAGCCTTCAACTTAACTCAAGAATCTGATCCAGTTCTAAAATTAGCTTTTGTACGCCTTCGGAACTTAATAGAAGTCGCTTCTCCTGTTGTTATGGCTTTATATGATTGCTTTGCGAGTAAAAATACCCTCAACATTACAGAGTTTGTTGAAGCGATCAATTTACTGGAGAGTTATATATTTCGACGCTCAGTTTGCGAAATGCAAACTAGAAGTTTGGGACAAATATTTTCAGCACTCTCTTATCGAATTAAACCAGAGCAGCCATTGGTTAGCCTTAAAGTTGCGCTTGCCAGACAAGGTAAGCAAAGAAAGTTCCCTAATGACTCAGAGTTTCGTATTGCCTTGGAAAGTAGAGATGTTTATAGCATGCGAACATGCGCATACTTATTGGAACGACTAGAAAATTTTGAGAATCGAGAGCCTACAAACACTTCTAACTATTCCATCGAGCACGTAATGCCCCAAAACGAGCAATTACGTCGTGAATGGCAGGAAATGCTCGGATTAGATTGGCAGCGAGTTCATGAGACATGGCTGCATAGGCTCGGGAATCTAACTTTAACTGGTTATAATTCGACCTATAGTGATCGCTCCTTTCAAGATAAAAAATCTATCCCTGGTGGATTTAGCGACAGCACACTTCGATTAAACCGATTTATACGAGAGCAATCTTCTTGGAACGCCCAGATAATGCATGCAAGAACTGAGCAATTAACAATGAAAGCCCTCCAAATATGGTCGCCCCTTGCGGTGGACATAAACGAAATAAGACGTGCGGAGCTTGAGGACCACCAAACTCAAGCTGCTAATTTTAATGTACAGAGCATTGAGTTTGATGAGATAGCCCGGAATCTATATACCCTTTTACGTGATCAAATAACAACCCTTGGAGAGGATGTTGTTGAGCTTCCAAATCGTCGAAGTATTGTCTATCGTGTGTATGATTTTTTTGTTGAAGTTATTCCTAGAGCTAATAGGCTAGCATTGGTTTTAAATTTAGACTTTGCAGACATCGATGATATATCTGGAAATGCCGAAGATGCCACTCAATACGCCTTTATTAGTGGTGCAAATGAAAAAGGTGGTGTAGTTTTCTTAGTTAACTCAATTTCAGACATTGCATCCGGACTACATCTTATTAGACAAGCATATGAACGCGCATGTTAAGTAATTTTAGATAATGCACAACAGATCTTAAGCAGAAATCTTTCTTAATATCTTTGCTATCCTTATGATAAATCTGAAGATCAAATTCAGAAAATAAAACTAATAGATAACTTATTGATTGTTTTAGAAAATGCCACTACCTCATACTGAATTCATGAAACTTCGGCTTCAGGCTCCATTGAAAAACCCAAAATGGTCATACGGTTCAATCGATATTGAAGGAAGTGTAATTCTTAAAATTTGGTCAAACGAGATAATTAATTATCCTGATGGCTCGCGATTTGCAAAGGTAATGTGGCCGAATGTCAATTTAAATAGGCCAGGAATGAAAGAAAGAAATCATCATATAAATCTTATTAAACAAGGATCTAGTGGATATGGATTCATTTGTTCACAGGAAATTCTTAACTCAAAATTAAGAGTTAAGAGTTATATAGATGAATATCTTATCGAATTAATTAATGTTTTTAAAGAAGATGAAGGATTTGTTCTAGTCAAACTTGGTAATCGAAAATCAATATACTGAAATCTAATGAAAAGATTAGGATTTTAAAATACAGAACGAAGTATTTAAATAGTCCTAAAAAAAACCTGTTGCAGTTAGTACTTGAATCCTCCCCAATTCAATCAGCATTGACATGTAAATTTCAAAGAATACCACTTCGCTTCATCTTCTCAACTTCCATACGGTACTGACCGGACGCTTACATTAATATCCAGTAAAAAAACAATTATTCATGATCTCATTAGGCGTGATTTCTTTTAAATTGTGACCCCTTCCATCTTATGTGAAGTATTAAGGTCATTCACTCAAATCAAAATGGCAGGTTAGGTTGATAGTCCCAATTTGAAATTTAGGGGCTAGGGTACGATGGTGTCTGGATTTCAGGAAAGCAAGAGGGGATTACCTCCCAATTATTAAATATATCGTCTAAATCTATGTCAGAAAGTCCTCCCAGTTCATCTCTTGACGTTTCACGCAATATATAGCTTCCTTCGGCGGTGCAGGATTTGATACTTCTGGATCCCCAGCGTAAATCTTCTCCGCTATCCTGCTGTTGTTCTGTATCACGAATTCCACCAGTTGTTCCTCGTTCGCCGGATTTGGGAGGTATGTTGCCCCCTCCTGTCTGAGGTAATTGTTCGCTGATATCACCGCTCGCTCCAGCCCCCACTCCTCCGCTAGTTTCGCCATTTTGTCCAGTATCGCCTGTTTATACTCCTCCGGATGGTTTATTTGCACCGCCAGTAGTTGTCCGTTTTCCTCCGGTACCCACCACGACTTGTTCGCTACGATCACTGCTTTGAACACGGGGGCTTTACCATTAAGTGCATTATCTAATTCATCTAATAAATCTTCAAGTCCTAATCCTTCAAGACCTAATTCTTTTAAATCTTCAGACACGTCTTTTTTGCCTTTAGTTGTTGTACCAATGGGGGGTTTTTCCCGCTTTTCTTTTGTTTCTTTTTCGTTCAAAGATTTATTAATATCGTCAAAAAGCGCATCTAAATCTAAGTCAGAAAGTCCTCCTAGTTCATCTCCTGATTCTCCACTTGATACTTCGCCTCGTCCGGAGGTGCTGGCAATATTCTTCATAGCTATATATTAGCCCTTTATGTAATTTCCTACACTTCTTTTTTATGGCTATGCGGTACCCGCAAACGCTTATTAAGATACTTACCAGAACCCTTGAGCTAAATACTATGTAATGTATATACCTACCCACAACAAAGGGGCTTATTTAGGGGGTGGGGGTACGGTGGAGCAGAGTTTGGCGAAATTAAACAGGATACACCCCTACTTCTTTAGCCAATCCATTAGTAGTTTAACTTCCCGATCAGAGATACCAGTATTCGGATTACATCGAATCAAATTCTCACATCCCCCCGGAAACTCTATCCATGAATCATCAAGAGCCCTCCATTCAGCGAGGTGTTTATCTCGACCAGACAGATAGCCAACAATCTCATGATATCTAGAGTATTTACCAATGTAGGCTTCACCAGTAACTCCAATAATGTATGGTTGAATTGCATCTGGGAGCCGTAATTTAATCTCTGCAAGATCTACATGAAATCGCCAACTTGATGAAATAACGATATTACATTGATGCTTCGAAAAGACCTCCTCTAGTAAATGAACTTTTGAGAACAATGACGAACCATGGGTAGTTGGGTGTAAAACACCATCAAAGTCGAGGAAGAGAAATCTGTCAGAACTCATTTGATCTATATTAAATTAATTAATACAAATCAGCTCAAACATGGGTTGAAATAGGGGTATGAAATACATAAGTTAAGTAACTTATTGATTAATAAGTAATTAACTTGACACACTGGCGGAGACGGAGGGATTCGAACCCTCGATCCAGTTTTTGACCAGATGCTCCCTTAGCAGGGGAGTGCCTTCGACCACTCGGCCACGTCTCCGAACAACATAAAACTATTACCGATGTACAAGGTACATCTAGTAGCTAAACAAACATCCGTTATTCTAACGGATTTATCAACCTTTATGAAACTTTTAGAATCAAATCTTCGATTCTTTTAATGGAAAAGTGCTTACTCTAGATCAAACGCCTTATGAAGGGCACGAACCGCAAGTTCCATATACTTCTCGTCAATCAACACAGAAATCTTAATTTCGCTCGTTGAGATCATCTGAATATTGATACCTTCTTCAGAAAGCGTTCTAAACATTTTACTCGCGATACCAACGTGTGAACGCATTCCAACGCCAACTACAGACACTTTAGATACCTTGGGATCTCCAGAAATTTCTCTAGCAGCAATGTGAGTCTGAACCGTCGACTTTAAAAGTTCCAAAGCTTTTTGATATTCAGCTCTAGGAACCGTAAAAGTAAAATCGGTAAAACCATCAACAGATTGATTTTGGATAATCATGTCCACATCAATATTGGCTTCAGCGATTGGGCCTAAAATTTGATAGGCGATACCTGGCTTATCTGGCACCCCTAAAACCGTAATTTTTGCTTCATCTCTTGCAAAGGCAATACCTGAAATAACTGCAGCTTCCATTTTTGGATCTTCCTCAAAAGTAATCAATGTGCCAGACTTCATTTCAACGTCGAGCGGAATCATTGGGTCAGTCAATGATGAGAGAACGCGTGTTTTTACGCGGTACTTACCAGCAAACTCTACAGACCGAATTTGTAACACTTTCGATCCTAAACTCGCCATTTCCATCATCTCTTCAAAAGTAATTCTGTCAAGGCGACGCGCTTCATCACACACTCTAGGATCAGTCGTATACACACCGTCCACATCGGTATAAATCAAACACTCCTCAGCACCCATTGCAGCAGCAACAGCAACTGCAGAGGTGTCAGAACCACCACGACCTAAAGTTGTGATATTGCCTTTTTCATCGACCCCTTGGAAGCCAGTAATCACCACGACTTTACCTAGATTGAGATCAGCCAATACTTTATCTTTATCAATCGATTTAATTCGTGCTTTGGTATGGGCGGAGTCCGTTTGAATCGCCACTTGCCAACCCGCATAGCTTACTGAGCCAATCCCTTCAGCTTGTAAGGCTAATGCGAGTAAACCAGAGCTCACTTGCTCTCCAGTACTCGCAATCTGATCTAATTCTCTTGGATCAGGATGTAAGGTAATTTCTTTGGCAAGTCCTAATAAACGATTCGTTTCGCCTGACATTGCTGAAGGAACGACCACGATTTGATGACCGGCTCTTTGCCATTTAGCAACGCGCTTTGCAACGTTTTTAATGCGTTCCGTAGAACCCATTGAAGTGCCGCCGTACTTGTGAACAATTAATGCCATAAATAGTTATTCTCTGTTTGCAAACTACTACAAACAATGCTCAATTTAATAAAAGAAGTATTTTACACCTTGTCACCCAAATCGGGCAGGATTACTAGAGGGTTCTAACAACCGAAACCAATGAATTACATGATTAATTAGAATTTTTTTCTATCGGTTCCCAGTTTGCAACCCAACGCGTGCCCATCTCCACACACAGGTCAAGGTTCATGCCAACGCCAGCAACAGCAAGCACTTCAGAGCCAAGCATTAATAAGGGGGCAGTCCGCTGCCATGGTGGTACGGCCATTTCCTGAAAAAGGTTTTTCAATATTTTTCGAGGCGTCTTTGGCGCTACTCTGAGCTTTTCGCCACCTGAGCGCGCGCACTCTTGAATCAAACCATCAGCCAGTGCGCGCTCATAGTCCGCATTCGATAAACCATATCCAACCGTAGGGTCATTGATTACTTCAAAAACCCATTGCCCTTCTAAATCACTATCCACAATCGTTAAATGCTGTCGCCATAAGCGTAGTAATTTACCGTCATGTGCCCAGGATAAGCGCTGATCATTCAAATCTTTTAAACGCTCCATATCCAACCACCAAGCATTCAGACGCTCCTCACTCGGCATTAGAACACCTTGTACGGCCAACCATCTGCGCAGTGCATTACTGGCACGGTCCGTATCTTTAGTGCGCAGTATGAGTAAGGGCTTGATCTTTAAACCTAGGGCCTCGCTAATTCCCTGTAAGTCACTATCGGCTAATTGATCGAGTAAGCGTTGTGCTCGGCTAAAGTGCTGTGCTGAGCGAGCCAAATTGCTGCGAAATTGCGGTTGAATTTCTTCCACTAGCGGCAGAATTTTTTGTCGAATAAAGTTGCGCGTGAACTCTTCATCTTGATTACTAGGGTCTTCAATCCACTCTAATTGATAGAACCGGGCGTAGGCTTCGAGTTCTGCACGCGTCAGATGTAAAAAAGGTCGCCAAATCGAAACATTGCCACTCGCAATTTCCTTTTGCATTGGCATCGCAGATAATCCCTGAATACCCGCGCCTCGAAAGAGTTGCAGTAAAACGGTTTCAGCTTGATCATCCTGATGGTGCGCTAGTAGTAAATGCTTAATTTGGTGCGCTTGACACATCTCCACTAAAGCATCATAGCGAACGACTCTTGCTCGAGCTTCAATATTATTTCGAGTATTGACATCTTCTGGCCACGCAATGGAGCGTGAATCAAATTCAATATCGTAGTCTTTAGCAATGCGGGCGCAGTGCGCCACCCAGTCTTTAGAAACATCCTGTAAACCATGGTGGACGTGCAGTGCCATCACATGCTCATGGCCGTAGGCAGCAACCATACTATGGAGAAGTACTGTGGAATCTAAGCCACCACTAAAGGCGACCGCAAGGCGATCACCCGGCTCAACCCTAAAAGAATTAGAGGGCAGTAGTGTCTTTAAATTTGCCATAACTTAAGAATCGTTCATGGCGACGCTCTAGCAATTCTTTTACGGTGAGACCAGTGAGCTGTCTTAATGAATCCGCCAAAGCGCGTTTTAAAAGAACCATCATGCCAGCATGATCCCGGTGGGCACCACCGACTGGCTCACTCACAATTTTATCAATCAGTCCTAAAGCTTTAATTCGGTGGGCAGTCAGTGCTAACTGCTCTGCAGCTTCAGGTGCCATCTCTGCTGTTTTCCACAAAATCGAAGCACAACCTTCTGGAGAAATGACTGAATAGGTCGAGTATTGCAACATCAACACCATATCACCCATCGCAATCGCAAGCGCACCACCAGAACCACCCTCACCAATAATGGTCGAGATAATCGGTACTTTTAATTCTGCTTGGGTATACAAGTTGTGTCCAATCGCTTCGGATTGGTTTCGCTCTTCCGCATCAATCCCTGGAAAAGCACCCGGGGTATCAACAAAGGTAAATACAGGAATATCAAATTTTTCAGCCAAGCGCATCAGGCGCATCGCCTTACGATAGCCTTCCGGCTTACTCATCCCAAAGTTTCGCATAGCGCGTTCTTTAGTATCTCGACCCTTTTGGTGACCAATCACCATACAGGCAGAACCATTAAAGCGGGCTAGACCACCAATAATCGATAAGTCATCGGCAAAAGACCGGTCACCATGCAACTCATGAAAGTCTGTAAATAAGTGCTGAACATAGTCAAGCGTATAAGGTCTTTGTGGATGCCTCGCAATTTGCGAAACTTGCCAAGGTGTTAACTTCGAATAGAGATCCTTAGTTAGCTGTTGACTTTTATTAGCAAGTCTAGAAATTTCATCTGAAATATCTACGGCAGATTCATCCTGAACAAAGCGCAATTCTTCAATTTTGCTTTCCAGTTCAGCTACGGACTGTTCGAAATCTAAGAAGGTGTTTTTCATAGGATCATTCTACAACTGTTCTGTGAGCTTGCGAAGTCAAAATCGTCTATTCTTGATTGTTCAAACCATAAATCAAGGACTTACGATTGTACATTTTCGATAAGAGACGTTTTATTGAGGCAAAGTAAGACCCTAAATTGAAACATTTAGACGCCATTTGGCAATAAGAGGATGTCAATAATCTACCGGAACAGGATCAAGACTTCGCCACATGTACCAAGTTGCCACGGTGCGGTAAGGCGCCCAGTTCGCTGCAACTTCACGCGCTTCGCTACGTGTTACGGCTTCCCCACTAAAATAGTTTTTTGAAATCCCATTTAACAAACCAACATCATCTAGCGGCGCAACATCGGGGCGTTTTAAGTTAAAGATTAAGAACATTTCCGCCGTCCAACGACCAATACCACGAATCGCCGTCAAATCTTTAATAATGGCTTCATCTTCTTGTAAATGCCATTTCACCTTACTCAGGCCTTGGTTTTGAAAATGATCAGCCAAATCCTTAACGTATTCAATTTTTCGAAAAGACAAGCCCGCTGTGCGCATCAACTGCGGGTCTAAATCGATGACAGATTTGGGTGTCACTTTTGGCATTAAGGCTTCAAAACGATTCCAAACAGATTGTGCTGCTGCCACCGAAATTTGTTGGCCAACAATCGACCTTGCCAAGGTTAAAAAGGGATCACCTCGTGAGATGATGCCACGATCCTTCAATTTTGGAATGAGCTTTTTTAAAATACGGTCCTGCTTCATCAATACCGCACAAGCTTCTTCCCAATAGTCCGGCTGCGCTAAGTCCTCTTTCACGATTATTCTTTACGCCAGATGGTGAGACCACCAGGTTTATCCTCGAGGACAATCCCTTTAGAGAGTAAATCTTTTCTGATTTGATCCGACAATTGGAAGTTCTTATCTTTTTTCGCTTGGGCGCGCGAGGCAATCAACTCATCAATGTCTTCTGCTGAAATCGACAGCACTCCACCTTGTAAATAAGCTTTAGTCGTTCTTTCGAGCAGACCCAACTCATTGCCGAGTGTTTTCAGGGTATGCGCCAACTGTAAATAGCGTGCAGAGACTTCCGTTGCAATGAGTCGATCTTTTTCTTTATTCGTTTCAGTAGCGAGATTAAACAGAACGGCAATGGCTTCTGGGGTATTGAAGTCATCATTCATGGCGGCATTAAACGTATCCACAAAGACAGGATCCAGTGATTTTTCTGAACCGTTGGCAGCACTTTCATCAGGCACTGTATCCAGTAAGGAAAGTGCTGTATACAAACGCTCTAATCCCTGTCTTGACTCATCTAAAGTAGCATCACTGTAATTAACGGGACTACGATAGTGCGCTCTTAAAATAAAAAAGCGAATCACTTCTGGATCGTATTC
>Ga0164296_1000999_pt1 | contig 31650 bp, 37 predicted proteins | sample GEODES057metaG_FD_113533 | JGI IMG/M metagenome (GOLD analysis project Ga0164296, IMG submission 113533) | Dystrophic lake water microbial communities from Trout Bog Lake, Wisconsin, USA - GEODES057 metaG | ecosystem: Environmental > Aquatic > Freshwater > Lake | place: USA: Trout Bog Lake...
AGATAATTTAATTACTTGGGACACAACAAACTTAAGTAAAGGAATGGCTCTTGGTTCAGATACTAGCAAGATTGTTTTTGCTGTACCTGGCACCTACAACCTTAACTTTTTAGGTCAGTTTAACTTTACGGGTGGAGCAAGTAACTACAACATCACAACCTGGTTCTCTAAAAACGGTGTTCAGGTTCCTGCTTCTGCTTTTACTTTTACCACAGCTAGTGCTCAGAATTCACAAGTATTAGCAAATATTGAATCCCCTATTTCAGTTGTTGCTGGGGACTATATCCAATTTCACTGGTGGTCTGGTGCATCAGGTATGGCACTGATTGCTACGGCAGCTGGCACAAACCCAACCCGTCCAGCATCTCCATCAGCTAACATAACCATCTATAACGTCGGATAATGCCGTTTAAGTCTCGCGTTCAAGAAAAATGGATGTGGGCTACCCATCCTCAGATGGCACGTCAATGGCAAAAAGAAACCCCTAAAGGTAAATTACCTAAAAAGGTTAAGAAGGAGAAGAAGTATGACAAAGGCTAAACTAGGCTCAGGCTCACGCTTTAAGAAGGTCGAAGCAGAGGCTGCCAAGGGCGGAGCTAAGAACCCTGCTGCAGTTGCTGCTGCTGCAGGCATCAAAAAGTACGGAGTAAAGAAGATGGAAGCCATGGCCCACAAAGGCAAGGCTGCCCCTAAGAAGATGGGAAAGAAAAAGTAATGTGCATGTCATGCGGATGCGGTAAGAAAAAAGGCGAAGCTGGGTACGGCAAAGGTAAAGCTGCTGACAAGAAGCAAGACGCCAAGGTCATGAAGGGTATGACCCCTAAGCAAAAAGCTGCCTTTGAAAAGGCAGATAAGAAGATGGATAAGAAGAAGCCGTCTGCTAAGGAAGACGCAAAGATGGACAAGGCTTTGGCCAAGAAGGTCAAAAAGAAGTAAGCGCTTAGGCCACCGAAAGGTGGCCTTTCGTTTATCCTTATATAAGTTCCATGCGGGACTAGACTCACCCTTGCGAAGTACACTGCCTCCTGAAGGAGATTGCCATGTCTGGTAAAAAGATTGATGCTGCATCTAGCGTTGAATTCGCTAGAGCCATCGTCAGCAATATACCTGATGTCCGGGAAGACTTACTAAAGCAAATTGGTGACGTCTACTATGAGGCACAGGTGTTCAAGAGTGTACTCAGGAAAAAATAACCTAGACGCCGTAGCGCGCAATATCTCAACCTCACTAGCTCCTGTCTTTACAAAGGACCTTCGTGAGCTTGCCAAGCTTTCTGGTTGGCCTTCCCACGTAATTGAAGGAATGACCGTGGTCTCAAAAGAAGACACCACACTTGCCATTGAGTATTCAGAGGCTTTAAAAGAAGAGATCGATGATCTTGAATACGGCCCAGAGTTTGGGATTGCAAACACATCTATTCGAGCTTTTCTATACCGCTGTAACTCTAAGCTTCAAGGCGCTTTATACACGGCCATCCCTGGAATGATTGCTGAGGTGCTCTAATGGGTAATGGGTTTATTGTAGCCGAAGACTTGGCGTTAAAAACTCTTCTCAGCGGGATAACAGTTTCAGACGACTCTAATGCCAGCCGCCCTGTAAAGGTATGGTTTGGTTACCCTGACCTTGAAATCCGTGATCAAAGCTTTCCATTTATTACAATTGACCTTATTGATATCTTGCAGGCGCAAGAGCGTCAAACCGCAGGAACGTTGGTAGATAGCGACTACCAAGGAACTATCGCATCTCAAGCTGGTTATGGTTACTCATACAATATCCCTGTTGCATATGACCTTGTGTATCAGATCACGTCTTACTCACGTAATCCGCGCCATGACCGCGCGATCATCTACCAGCTACTAAATAAGTTTCCATCAAAGTATGGGTACCTAACAGTACCTAATGCTTTAGGCACAGAGAACAGTGTTCGTTCTATGTTCCTTGATGGATTTGTAAAAAGAGACGCCGTTGCTAGCGAAACCGGTAATCGTCGTCTTTTAAGAAACGTACTTTCAGTAAGAGTTGTAAGCGAGATGACACCTGCTCAAGTCGCTGCCACACCTCTTGTTGACTACGTGGATATCAACGCTACTACATCGTCCATCCCGTCCACACTAACACCTGTACCACCAAACGTTAATCCGTAAAATCACTAAGGAGATAAAGTAATAATGGCAACTTATAACCGACCTGGGGTGTACGTTCAGGAAACGCTAAACCCTATTCAATCAGTGGCTGGTTCGTCAACCAACACGATTGCTGCTTTTCTTGGAGCTAACGACCGTGGTCCTCTTACTCCAACACTAGTCACCTCATGGGGACAATACACAACTTTGTTTGGTAGTTGGAACAACACTTCAGTAACATCTAACCCAAACAACCTACCACTTGCTCTTTACATGTACTTTGCAAATGGTGGTCAATCAGCTTACGTAACTCGCGTGTTCAATGGAACTGTAAGCTCCTCTACAGCTACTCGCTCATTCAATGATGGTGCCTCCGGATCAGCACAGCCTACCTTGAAGATAAGCGCTGTTAGCCCAGGTACATGGGGCAGCAACATTAACGTAAGCATCACGGCATCTACAAGCGGAGCCTCTACAGCTACTGTAACTGCGGCTTCTGCTGCCGGTGGGGTTATTACATACACAGCGAACAACGTGTTCTCAGTAGGACAGGCTGTAACTATTGCTGGCCTTTCAACAAGCGCGTTTAACCTAACAAACGTGATCATCGCTTCCGCTTCTCCAACACAGTTCACTGTGTCTAACGCTGCAACCGGAACTGCAGTAACAGGGGCGTCCGCTACAGCTACTGGTCAAAGTAACTACTTTGATCTAACTGTATACTACAACGGAACATCTTCAGCTAACGTTGTTGAACAATGGACAGCAATTTCTATGACTGCTTCAGACCCTCGTTATGCTCTTACAGTAATTAACGCAGCATCTAACTACATCACAGTCGTTGATTTAGGATCAACATCAACAGGCATTACACGTAACCCAAGTGGTGCTGGTCTTGCCGCAGCTCCTATCCTGAGCGTATCTTTGAGCGGTGGTTCAGACGGAACGTCTGCTGCTCCTGCTGCCGCAACAGCTTCTATCTACTCAACAGCTCTAAGCCTGTATGACACAATCCCACAGTCTTTGACTTTGAACATTCCTGGAGCTACAGATACAGCAACCGTTAACGCAGCAATCACCTACGCTACAGGTTCAACCCGTCTAAACGATGTATTTGTTATTATCGATGCTTACCCAGCACAGTCTGGACAAGCAACACTTAGCGATAACTACACTTCCACTGCTTCAGCTCAGCTTACACAAGCGGCTACTTACCAAACAACTTCTCAAGCAGCTGTTTATTACCCATCACTTACAATCGCTGACCCAACAGTTACTGTAGGTTCTGCAAAGGGTCAGACACTTGTTGTAGGAGCTGGTGCGGCTATGGCCGGTATCTATGGAGCGACGGATGCTGCTCGCGGAGTCTTCAAAGCCCCTGCTGGTTTACAGACACGTATTGCCGGAGCAGTTGCAGTCCCTCCTCTAAGCAATGCTAACTTGGACTCATTGAATAGCTCAGTACCTCCTGTTAACGCAATCAAGTATGTTGCAGGTTCTGGCATTGTTGTTATGGGCGCCCGCACACTGAAGCCAGGATATGTAGATCGTTACGTTCCAGTACGTCGCTCACTAACCTACATTGAGAAGTCACTTCGTGATCTAACTCAATTTGCTGTCTTTGAGCCAAATGATCAAAACCTATGGTCGTTGATCACATCAACTATCACAGGCTTCTTGACTACATTCTGGTCTCAAGGCGGACTTACAGGTGCGTCTCCAGATGCCGCTTTCTTTGTAGTCTGCGATAGCACAATCAATACCCCAACCACAATCGACAACGGATACGTAAACATTCAGGTAGGTGTTGCTCTACAACGCCCAGCTGAGTTCGTTGTCCTTAATATCGGCCAGTACAGCGGTGGTACCACCGTTACTGTTTCCTAAGGAGGAAAGTAAATAATGGCAACTAACCTAAGTACCTACAACTCAAGTCTGGCCACAGATCCTTTACGCACGTTTAGGTTCAAGGCAGTCTTCACATCAGCTGGTAATGATGGGTTTTTTGATCAACGCATCAAGAGCGCTACAAACCAGACATCTATGCCTGTAAAGGGCATCTCAACTGGATGGGTTGGCGGTTTCTCAACTATCTCTGGTCTGGCTATCCAGACACAGAACATCACCTACCGTGAAGGTGGATTCAACACCACTGTCCACCAGATTCCTGGAATGACCACCTTCCAACCAATTACGTTCACCCGTGGAACAATCTTCGGTAACGATCAAGCTATTTCATGGATGCGCGGTTTATTTGCAGCGTCAGCTGGAACAGGACTTAATCCGGGAGGTTCAGGGTCTACAGGCTCCGGCTTCCGTGTAAACATCGCTATCTACGTTAACAACCATCCAAATACAGATGTAGCTAATGACTACCCTCAGATGGTCTTCAACGTGTATAACGCATGGATCACAAGCCTAAGCTACTCAGACCTAGATGCTACTAACGGAGCATTGATGTTTGAAACAATGCAGCTAGTTCATGAAGGTCTCAGCGTTTCATTCACTGACGCTAATGGCAAACCTCTTAAGGCAGGATCAAGCACAACCGGTTCTACAACAGGTCAAGTGGGATCAGCTGGCGGAGGCCGCACTAACTACGCAATTAGCTAAGGTACAATTAACGATATAACTTATTTAGGAGAATAAAACGTGGCAGAAGTAATAACAAACCAAGAGTTAATCAATAAGTTCGCAGAACAGGCTATGAAGGAGCCCGAGGAGACAGTAACTACTCGGGTTCCTTTAGGTCCAGAAGTAAGCCTTCCAGGAGGGTTTATCGACAACAACGAACTAGTGACAACTGTAGAGGTGCGCGAGTTGACCGGTGTAGACGAGGAAGCAATTGCTAAAGCTTCTACTACAGGTAAAGCTCTTAACGTATTGCTACAGCGCGGTCTAGTAAAAGTTGGTCGTCGTGAGGCTACCAAAGAAGATCTAGATGAGATGCTCTCTGGTGATAGGGACGCAGCTCTTATAGGTATCCGCAAGGTTACTTTTGGAGAGACTGTTGACTTTAAACTCACTTGTCAGAGTTGTTTAACAGAGCAGGTTGCAACGGTAAATCTTACTGAGGACATCCCAGTCCATAAACTGGATGATCCTATTAACGATCGCACTTGGACTGTAGAAACAAAAAAAGGATATGTAACGCTGACTCTTCCTACCGGAGTAGTCCAGCGCAAGCTTTTGGAAAACGCTGACAAAACGTCTGCCGAGATCAACACTATGTTGCTTACCTCTTGCGTTTTGTCTGTAAACAACGAGCCTTCTGTAGGGGCGTACACCGTGTTATCTCTAGGTATCGGTGACCGCTCAAAGCTTGTTGAAGAGATCTTATCAAGGAACCCAGGCCCACGCCTTGGGGAGGTGAGCAAGAACTGCAAGGCATGTGGTGAGTCTATGTCTCTACCACTAAGTCTTGTTGATTTGTTTCGTATATAGAGATGAAGATTATGAGCATTTGTTAGACCAGTATGAGTTCCTAACTAGGACTTTTACTGGATGGACTTTAGCCGACATTAAGTCTATGTCGTTTAGAGAACGTCAAAACTGGATTGAAAGAGCAAGAAGGAATAGGAGGTATTGACCATGGATGACAGCAAAGTCGGACTTGGCCTCGGCGGGGGCGGCAATATCTCCCTATCCATTACCAACATCAAGCAGGACATTCTTGGCTTAAGCAACATAATAACTAATACGTTGCAGCCTGCTGTAGATAAACTTGTTAGATCTTTAAACTCTGTAAAGCTTCCTCAACTAGTAGACGCTAAGGGTAACCCTATTAGCAGTGGAGGCGCTGGTAACGGAAACATTGTTGCCTCAAACGGAAAGGTATCCGAAAGCGGTGGCGGAGGCGGAGGTAAGGAGGGGTCCACTGGCGGAGGCGGTTTTAGAAACCAGATATCCTCTGTAAATAATGGGTTCCAAAAGTATGTTGCTGCGTCTGGAGCTTTTAACTCTGGGCTAGAGGCAAGCGGTTTGATGCCGGGAGTACCTACTGCAGTAATGCAGGATCTGCTGACAGTTAGATCAGCGTTTTACGGGCAAGGTGGCTTTGGCGGTAACCTACAAAGCCAATCGGCAAACGTAAAAGCTTTAGAAAAGTCTTTAGCGCATAATGGTCTAGCTACAGATGCTATGGACTCTACAAGAGCGCTTGCTGTAGCTAACGACACAGGTCTTAGTGGCGCCACTAACTTTAATCAAGTTCTTCAGGGAGCATCTACCGCCTCTCTTTATACTCCTGGACTAGGTATTGCAGGAGCAACTCAAGCCATAGGAGGAACGCTTAATGCGCCGTCTACGGTAAACATGGCCCGTGCAATCGGCATAAATCTTCGCAGCCCTAATGGTTCTTTACTTCCTATGGATCAAGTAGTGGACCAAATCTGGAACTTTTTAAAGAAGCAAAACGGCGGAAAAGGTATGGATAAGAAGTCTTTCCAGATCTCATTGATGCCCGGTAACGGAATTTATAACATGTTGAGCGGCCTCTTTAACGGAGACCCAACAATGATTCAAATGACTGCTAACATGCTTTTGGCAAAAGCTCAATTTGGTGGAGCTGAGTTAAATTCCATTGGTAAACAGCAGCTAGTACAAGCCGGAGTGCTTTCACAGACAGCTGCCAATATCGGTGAGCAAACAGCAAACCAGACAAACTTAACTGTAGATCAGTCTGGACAAATTTCTGGTGGATACGATGCAAGCACAAAGTTCAACAACGCTGTGGATAAATTTGCTACATATATCGACAGGGTTACTGGCGGAGTAGGCTCTTTAAATGCTGCAAACCAAGGAATTATTGGTGGACCAGTGATGGCAATAAGCTCATCAATCAGTAAAATTCTTAGCATCTTTGGTTTAGCTAGCGGAGGACCTGCAATTAGCTCAGGCCCTATGGGTGACGGTAAGACCCCTTACATTGTTGGTGAAGAAGGCCCAGAACTGTTCTTGCCTAAAACTGATGGGACTATTATCCCTAACCACTCTTTAGGTTTAAACCGTAAAACCGGAGGCCCTACTAGTGCTGGCGGAGCTTCTGGGTTTACACAAGAGGATTTTGCTAAGGCAGTTATTACTGGGCTGGGTGGAACACCTACAGCTCAAGCAATCCAAGACCTAGTTTATTGGGAAGGTAAGGAGGGCGGTAACTGGAGCAACACCGCTAAGTACAATCCCCTTAACACGTCTTACCAATCTTCTGGCTCTACTAACTACAACACGGGTAAAGCTGGCAGTGGAGTACAAGCCTACACGTCTTGGCAACAAGGTGTTAATGCGACCGTTGCAACACTAACCGGACAGGGCGCAGCTTCTAGAGGTTATACGGATATCACTAAAGCGCTTACTGGTGGTGGAACGTCTACCTCTAACTTCTTGAAGCTAATGCAGTCCTCTTCTTGGGACGCTAACCATTATCAGGGCGGATCTTCGTCTTCTCAAAACTCAGTTGCATCTAGTGGAACACCTGCTGGAGCAGCTGCTGGAGCAGCTGACCTCAATGCTATAGCGGATTCTATGAGAGCTCAAAGTGGTGGTGGATCTGGAGACATTAACTACGGTGGACTTACATTTCAGTTCAATGGAATTACAGATACAGCGTCTATTGTTAACCAAGTAAAAACACTTATTAAAAACCCTACAGCGTCAATAGGAAAGAGCTAACATGAGCGGTATCGTTTCTAACAAAGGCGCGACCTCATCAACGAGTTCACCGGCATCAAACGGAGCAGTTATTACTGACCCATTTTCAATAGGAATTTTGGGTAACAACCCTCTTACAACCTCTACCCAACCGCTTCTTCCCGGTTTAAACACAACAATTAACTCTACACCTCAACCAAATAAAACACCAGACAAGATGAAGTTTAACCTGCCCCCTCATTCATGGAGTCGACCAGTAACACCTAAACAGGTTCTTCCAGCTAGTGACACAACAATTCCTGCAAGCAGCGCGTCCAATGATCTTGGTCTTCGTCTCACTCGTATGTGGTGCTATCAGTCTATTAATACAAACTCAGAGCTTGCAACGCCTGCTACTACTACAGACCCCTACGCTGGCGGTCTAACCATATCAAACCCTAATTTACACAGTGTAAGGGGAGCAAGAGGAAGCACATTAGTGCCTAATGCCCCTTCTACAGAGTCAACGCCTGCTACTACAGCATATGACTACAATTGGGGATTTCAATTCTTGTGGAACCCTACAAGCATTCAGACATCACAACAAAGAAATGTTAACGTAACACCAAACGCCACTGATGCTTTTTCTGGGTTAGCTGGGCTATTTAGTGCCTTTGAAACAATTTCTTTTACTATTGTAATTGATAGAGTTAACGACTTTGCGTGCGCCGCTGGCTTAAATTCTTTAACTGATCTTGGCTCTGTAGATGGAACGTTTATTGGGTTTACGCCGTCTGCAATCTCTAAGGCTAAGTTAAATGCTCTAACAGATTATTACAAAGGCGGAGCAGTTGGGTATGCAAAGCCCGATAACCCAGAAGATATAACTGGTCAGATACAAGACCTTTTAAAGCTAGGTACTATGGCTGACATTGAATACATTTATAGAATGCTTAACGGCTCTGGAGCCGCTGGATCAGCTGGGACATCTTCTACATTTTGGACAAACGCTTTAGGCAAAAAGACAGCAGACGTTGCCTTCCTACAACCAACCCCTATAGCAATTCAATTTGGCCCTGGAATTCACAACCTATCGTATGTTGGTTGGATCGATAGCCTGTCAGTAAACCACACAATATTTACTCAAGACATGATTCCTCTACACACAGAGATTCAAGTAACCATGTACGGTTTCTCACAGACTACATTAACTTCTGGAGGTCAATAATGTCAATATATAAGGGCTCTAGATATGAGTACGCCACTGTTGATTACGTTTCTACAGAGTTAAATGGGCCGTCGTACCCAATTGTCTTTAACACTATCCAACCTTTTTCTGTGCTTAATTACAGGACGCATACTTATACAGAAGGTGAACGCCTAGACACCATAGCAAATATCTACTATTCAAATCCAGGACATTGGTGGATTATAGTTATGGCAAACCCTGTAATCTCAGATTTTACTAACATTGCTCCAGGAACTGTATTAAGGATACCTAGTGTTTAATTACATATATGTATCTTTTCCTAACACATCTCTAGCCCCTAAGCTTGTTTATAGCTTAACTCTGCAACAAAACAGGTATGAACATGAGATTGCTTCTATTAAGTTTAGGGACTGGGGCGTTGCATACGAAGCTGTAGAAGCTGGGTCACCTGTAACTTTCACATTAGGGTCTGCAAAAAACGTTAAACAGTTTTACGGGTATGTTCACCATATCAATGTAAGTAGAAGCCCAGCAATTAATATGACAGAGGTTGTTGCTGTGGGCGCGTCTATGGTGATGAAAAACGAGTCTCAGCATGTATATAAAGGCCTATCTGCTGATGGCATTATCCAACAGATAGCAAAGAAAAATAACTTTGTAGCCTTTACCGTTCCGCACCCACGCATCTACCCACAAGTAACACAAGCTGGGCATACAGATTGGCAGCTTATGGTGCGTTTAGCAAAACAATGTGGGTACTCGTTAAGAACAGAAAACACAGAGATTTATTTTCAACCTATGCTTTATGAGTACACTACCCGTCGCTCAGAAGCTCCGGTGTATGTAATGAACGGGCCAGCAAGCCCACAAGGATCAACAATCTACTCCTTTGAACCTGTTATCTCAGAGACCCTTGAATATGAAGGGGATAAAAAGGGTGCAATTGCTATCGGCGGTGTTGATAAAAACAGCAAACAAGCCATGTCAATAACGCAACAGATAAGGGCAAAGAGCACAAAGAGCAACTCTAAACCTGAGTTCTTTGATAGGTTTGCTACCCATGTAGTTGCATCAGATGCCTCAACAGCTAAGTACGAAGCAGAGGCGGCGGAGAATAGAAACATATTCCCATACAGAGCAACAGCCGAGGTTATTGGTAACGCAAGTCTACGTCCAGATCTACCTATCTACTTGAGCGGTGTTGGCTCTCAATACTCTGGGTATTGGACAATTCTTGGCACAGAACATAAAGTTGTTGAAGAAACACGTAACATACAACGCTATACAACTATCTTGTATTTGGGCACAGACTCTTTAGGAAGCGCTGTTCAATGGACAGACGGACAGACCGTTTCGTATCCAACTCTGGGCGGTATAAGAACTATTGTGCCCGGTGTTCGTCAAACAGCTACCCTTCCGACTACTAAGCTAAAAGTAACTTCTCCTAACATTGGCCCTCAGTCATCTTCAAGCTTTGGTTTAGCCACTAACAGGCAGAAACCAAATACTTCTTCTCCTGTGTGGGTTACAGGAACGCTATCATTAGACCCTATAACTCAGCCTACAACCAGCACAAGCACTCAAAGTAACCCTCAGTTAAGTAAAATTTCTAGGAGCATTGTATGACCGACGATAACGGCACTACTTACGATAAGCGGTTTTACGGCATATACGAGGGTGTTTGCACCAATAACCAAGACCCAGATGGGCAGAATAAAATAAAGCTTCAGATTCCTCAACTCGTGGGGGTCGCGGAAACAGATTGGGCTAAGCCCTGCCTACCTGTTACAGACAACTCTAACCATCCAGATCATCAGCCGCATACAGCGGCTCAAATTGCAGCTCTACTAACAACAACTCCTACAGGGGTTTCTGGCGGTACGGGCGGGGGCACTGTGCCAGCGTTAACTGTTGTAGCAAAGACTGGTGCTAGCAACCTGACGCACCCGCATGTAACAACCGTTAATACTACTAACCTGTGGAATGACTCATCGGGCACAGCTTTTAATGACGCAACAAGTACGTTAGAGCATACGCCTCACCGCTTAGTCCCTAATATTGGGCAAAAAGTTTGGGTTATGTTTATTGCTGGAGATCCAAATTACCCGGTCTGGTTAGGAGTTGAACTATGAGTGTTACGCCAAAAGCAATATCTTTGCCGTTTAGTTTTGACGTTAACGGGGCTGTATCAACAACTACAGACGAGAAGAAGATGGTTCAAGACAGGGTTGTTATTACCCTTATGACCCTTCTAGGAGAGCGTGTTATGCGCCCGACCTATGGAACAAACGCCCGAGCCCTTGTGTTTGAGAACATGGCGTCTGTGCCGACTGTTGTCGAGCAGTATGTTCAACTTGGATTCTCTGAGTGGCTTCCTTATTTGAACCTTCTAAGTGTTGATACAAGCTTGGATGTAGACAGCAATTCAATGGTAATAACCGTATCTTATAACTACGGCCCATCAACTACCCCAGTAACTGTGTCGGTACGCACTGCTATACTTGACAAGACTGGAAATATCATTACGGAGGTCCCAAGTGTCTACTAATTACGTGCCGTCTATTGACTACACATCTCGGGATTATTCGTCGATCCTAACGGATATGACAAACCTTATTCCAAATATTGCGCCTTATTGGACCAACCGTGACCCAGCCGACTTTGGAATTGCCCTACTAGAACTGTTTGCCTACATGGGAGATATTCTCAATTATTACATTGATGTATCCGCTAATGAAGCCCTTATTAATACGGCAACACAGCGCTCTACCGTCCTTCAGTTGGCTAGCCTAATTGGTTATACACCTACAAACGCAAAAGCAGCAACAGTTACAGTTAAGTTTACTAACTCTAACAGCTCATCAGTAAATTCTGTAGGTGTTGTTAACGGCGTAGTAACTGTGCCCGCTCTTACACAGATCGCTACTTCAGCCGTAGCTAACTCTACAACATCTCAAATTATATTTGAAACCTCAGCTCCACTTACTTTGCAGCCTGGAACAAACGCAACAGTATCCGCTACTCAAGGCTATACAGTGGCTAACGAAGAAGTGACCACGTCCTCTACAGGAACACCTTATCAAACATACGCCCTGTCTAACCCTTCTGTGATTAGCATTTCAAGCGTAACAATTAATGGAGTTGCTTACCAACAGGTAGGATACCTAATTGACTACTCCGGAGACGCCGCAGTGTACTCAGTGACAACTGATGCAAACAACGTTACTTACATTCAATTTGGAGATAACGTAGCTGGGCGAATCCCGCCTACAGGATCGCCTATCTATGTAACTTATAGAGTTGGCGGAGGCGTTATTGGAAACGTGGCAACTAGCACAATTAAGTACATTACTTACTGGCCTGGACTTTCTCAAATCCCTGTAGGAATTACTGTAATAAATGACTCTACCGCTGCTACAGGCGGAGCTGACGCGGAATCTACCGACTCTATTCGAGTAAACGCTCCACTAAGTATCCGTTCAGTTAACCGCGCAGTCTCATTAGCTGACTATGCTAACTTAGCTGTTCAGGTAAATGGTGTCTCAAAAGCTATAGCAAACGCAAACGTTTACTCTGCAGTAACTCTTTATGTTTGCCCATCCGGTGACCCTGGAGTGGCCTCAGACAACTACACTCCAAGTTCTGTTTTCAACAACGTAACTTCAACTGTAAACCTATACTTGGTGGATAAAGCGCCAGCAAATACAACTGTGGTTTATCAACCTCCTACTTACATTGGCGCTTATTTGATGGTTAGCATTACAGTTAACCCACAATATACGCAGTCCTCAGTCGTTTCTAACGTAACAACTGCCATTAATAACTTGTTCTATATTGACAATGTTACGTTTAATGACACTGTATCTGTGTCAAATGTCTACAACGCAATCGCATCTGTAGAAGGAATTGCAACACAACAAATTCAGATGTTTGTGCGTGCGGATAAGGCTCAAGCCTACGCTGTAACAAACGTGGCATTGACCTCTAACGTGGCAACTTTGACTGTAGGAACACACAGCTTGTCTGTAGGTCAAACAGTGCTTGTCAACGGGGTAGCTGGTACCGGGTTAACTATATTTAATGGAACTTATGTTGTAACTGCGGTAACGTCTACAACATTCTCATATGCTTTAATCTCAGGTAACGTATCTTCAACACCTGTTTCAGGGCCTATTGCTGCGGCACTTACAGTTAACGACGTTGTGTGTGCGATAAATGAAATCCCTACAATAAGTGAAATATCTGCGGCTGGAGCTACGCTACTAACATCTACTAGCTTATCTACCTTCTTAAGCAACATACAGAGCAATACTGTTACTGGTATGGGAACTGTCTTTATCAACGCTAGCGGAGGAATTAACAGCTAATCATGGCACGCTACGGATACGACTACTATGATGAATCTTACTACGGAGCCAATAACCCGTTAAAGTTAAGCGTTCTTCCTTTTACGGCTACGCCTGGCGCTGTTGTTCCAGTAGGAGCCTCCAGTGGTTACAGTAACTATGGCACTGTAACTCTTCAATGGTCTAACCCTAGCGGCCTTTGGTCTAACTTAGTTTTGGTAAGAAACGCTTACGGGTTTCCGGTTAACTCGTATGATGGAGTTCAAGTATACACAGCAGTTAACGACGGACATGCTTCGGTGTCATTCATAGATACTGGCTTACAACAAGGCGCATTTTACTACTATTCGATCTACCTATTCAACACTACACAATATACATGGACTAACGCCGGAAACGTTATCGGCTTGTCTGTAAAGGACTTCAACAACTCATCAAAGCTGTACTCTTACCTGCCAGATATTTACAAAGTATCTACTCCGTACACACCTACGACTGATTGGGATAATCCGCTCCTTCAGCAGTTCTTAAATAACTTTGCATTTCAACTTGACTGGGATCAAACGCTAACTGAGTCATTAATACACCGCTACGATGTTACGCAAGTTAGCGGTCAGCTAATCCCGTCTATGCTGAATCAATTTGGTCAAAATTATGAAGCTGCCATCGGGCTTCAGCAAAATCGAATTCTTCTTCGAGATAGCGTTATCCTAACAAAGCAACGCGGATCAAAACAAGGATTAATCGGGTTCTTAGAAGATTTCACAGGATGGGCTATCCCGAACCCAGTGCCAGAAGTCACGTTTGTATTAGGACCCAACAACCAATACGTACCTGTAGCAGCAACAACCACTGAGGCGCCTAACCCATCAGTAGTTGGATTGAAGACAGGTGTCAATTTGATGCTTGACTATAATGACTCTTCGTTTGAAGAAGGACCTGGCCACTGGGGATCTTTGGACGGAACAGCAGACTACGATCAACTAGATACATTTAATATTGCTAGTTTGTCATTAACTTCTAACGTAGTAACTCTTAACCTTCAAACTACAAACCCAATTTACACTGTAACAAGCGCGTCTATTACAAGTTACGTGGCTACCGTAGTGACCTCGTTTAACCACAATATCCCTGTAGGCGTAGATATAACAGTATCTAATGTCGGCACTGCCTACAACGGCCATCAAACTGTAACAGCAGTAACATCAAATACAATCTCATTTACTGTTGCTACAGCGTCTGCAGCAACTACAGCTGTGACGGGGTCGGTAGTTCAGTACATTCACATGTACGACGTAGGAAACTCTATTACCGTTTCTAATCTTCCGTACCCTTCATTGAATACGGGATCTACGCCTGTTCAAATTACAGCTATAACAGCAACAACTATCAGCTTTGCGTTAACTCAATCGAATATCCTATTAAGTACTGGGTATAACACGTCGTTAGGCGTATATGGAACAGTTTCCCCGTACCCATCCCCTGCTGTGTTTGATGCTAATGGCACACTAAATGGAAGTTATTCCACTTTATGGCCAAATAAAAACTCAGGCATACTTGCTTTTTATAATCTTTCATCTAGCTCTCAAACAATCACAGCTTACTGCGGGGATGCGTCCCCAGTAACACAAGGTATCCCTGTAAAAGGCGGTAGCTACTACACATGGAGCTTCTACGCAGCCTATGGTTACTCCGGAACAGCTAGAAACGTAACTCCTATTGTTAAATGGTTTACTCGCACAGGCGCATATATCAGTTCATCTTCTGGAACTGCAGTGTCTGATAACACAGCTACATTTTCATCCGGTGTACGCCCTTACGTAACAGCTCAAGCACCTTCTACTGCTTACTATGCTGCTCCTGGAATGTCTATAGCAAGTACTGCGGGAAGCGCGTCAAACGAACACCATTTCTTTGATGCTTGTCAATTTGAGTTAACTTCCTCTGGCGCAACTCCAAGCGTATTTGATGAAGCAAGAAACATACATATTACTTTTAGAGCTACACGCATTAATGAGTTGCTTAACCCGCACTATGCGTCAACATCTAACTGGTATTCAACAAACGCTTCAAACTCTCTTGTATCTTCTGCGTCCCCATCAGTGGCTTTGCTACCTGAACCAACTACAACCAGCTACACAATTACCAATACCGCAATTGCAGCAGGAGTAGTAACCGTAACTCTAAGTGAGCCGCACACACTTCAAGTAGGCAGCACTGTATACATCGCGTCTGTATCTGGCACTGGGGTTACGGCAGCTAACTATCTTGGATACCGCGTTATTACAGGAGTTGTTCTTCCAAGCAATGGAACTACTTATACAGGGTTTACTTTCTCTGTATCTAGCAGCATTAACCAATCTTCAGTTTTGTCATCCGGTTCTGCGTATAGCGCAGGTCATCAACTTGCGGTAACTGCAACTGGAACTTCGGCCGCGCTCTCTTCTTGGAACGGCTCTACTACATCTCAACAGACACCGATCTACTATCCAAATAGCTCTTATATTTGGAGCACATACGCTCAAGCCCTAACTGCAACAGAATCTCTTACAGCGTCTATAACCTGGTACGACATCACCAATACTGTTATAAGCACATCTACAGGATCTCCTGTTTCTGCCCCCGTTGGTTCATGGGTTCGACCATATGTAACTGACATTGCACCATCTAACGCTGCCTACGCTACTGTAAAAGTCTCATGGACAACTACATCAGGAAACGTTGTTTACTTTGATAAAGCTCTATTCGAAAAATCGGGAATACTACAGACATACTTTGACGGCTCTGGCGGTCCGGGTTTTGTCAACGACTTTAGCTGGGAAAACGGAAATATAAATGCCGGACGCAGCCACTTCTACAAGAACTACTACAACACTAAGGCTCGTTTAGTAGAAGGCATAGTTCAAGGGGCGCTGCTTTCTGGTCAAACAGCCGCCGTGTTCTTGTCACAACCACAGACCTAGTAGCAACCCCCCAAAGACTTGTGATAGTGTAGGCCTCCCCTAACGAGGAGGTCCTAATGGACAACTATGTTCTAGTAGCTGGTAATGGAAATACCAGTCGCGCTAATCTAGAAGCGCTTATGGAAGACTACTTCTACTCTAAAAAGTCTAAGAACGTTCTAGTTCTAGCTTTTGATAAGAGGCCAAGTCAAGGTCAGATGTTTGCAGCCCAGCTTGCAAAAGATAAAGACATTGACATCATTGCAATAAACACAGTGGATGATGCTCCGGGCCTACCATCCTGCAGCGTCACCCAAAGCGATGACCCAATCAAGTTAGCTATAGAAACTCTATCCTCTGATAAAGACAGCATCTTCCTTCTTTGGGATGATGAGGATAAAGACTGCCTCAATGCGCTTGCCTATGCCAAGGAATCTGGTATCAAGTGCTTAGACCTAACTGACGGCTTAAACGCCCTTACTGCCTCTGAAGACATTAAAGCCGATAAGCCTATCGCTGTCCCAGAAGCCGAAGAGTCTCCTGAAGAAGAGGATGAGTTTGAGGAAGAGGAAGAGCAGGAAGAGCCGGACGAAGAGGACGAACTGTACGAAGAGGTGTACCTAGGGCTAGAAGCAATAGCAAAGCTAATTGCCAAGGCTGTGGTAGCCGAGTTAAATGCCTCTAAAAAGTCCAAGAAGGCCCCTAGGAAGTGATCACAGCCCGAGCTATAGGTATCCTAGAGGAGATTGCTATGCGCCCGTCCCATGGCGGGGCTGTAGGGCTTTCTAAGGTACTGGGTGAAGGACGTGAGGCTATCCAAAGCTCGTTGACCCTTCTTCGTAGGGAGGGGTTGATTGAGACGGTGACCAACAAGATGAAAAACGGCAGGATCATCTCTAACCTACAGATTACGTCTGCGGGTATCCGGCTACTGGAAACCCGTATGCACACATTGCAGACTCAGCTGAATAGTAACTTATTACTAAGTACTTATTCTATTAACTATAAACCGAATAGCGAACGGGGTTCGCGGGAGGAGGAGAGCGTGGAGTATTACGATAGTGAAGAAGAGCGGGAAGAGGCTCGGCGCAAGCATCAGGCTGCCAAGCATCGGGAGAAGCTTGACCTTCACGAGAAGCGCCGTTCCGAACGTATGGCTCGCCGTGATGTAACTAATGCTGATTCATGGACATCCACCGACTCTACTTTCGAGTTTGCTGAGCAGATGCACCGCCTTTGGCACATTGCTCCATGGGAAGTTACCCGCAGTCGTTTTAGGTACGCACTTGACAACAAGCGCAAGGAGTACAACACTGACGGCGCTATTGAGCGTTTAATGATGGAGCGGTTCTTCGATAAGATCAAGCACGATAAGAAGCTTAATAACCCTGAGCTCGTGTGGAAACGCTTTATTATCGAGTTCGGTTCGCTTTATCTAGAAGTCTCAAGTATGTTACAGGCGCAAGACAACATTGAGGTTATTAAGGAAGAAGCCCTTAAGTCTCAGGAATGGTTGGATAATGTTTAAGCTAGAAGACGTTAAGGCGCGACGCCGCACTTGGATTCAAATGGCAAGTGTTCCATCTGGACGTATTGGTTGGACGCTAGATGACTGCGTAGATACTCCCGAGAGTGTTATATCCACTACTCGTAAGTGGTTAGCCGCTCTTGGCAAAGGCGCTGTCATTCGTGCTAATGGTGCTCCCGGTTGCGGTAAAGGTCTTATGTTCTGGGGAACACCAGGTCAAGGAAAAACAACGCTAGCCTTATCAATCATTCAAGACATCATGCTTAGTTTCTCTTTAGAGCAACTAGACGTTAAAGATGGTCGAGTACTTATTCGCCCTTGCTACTTCACAACATTCAATGATTTGCTTGACCTAAAAGGCGCCATGATGGATGGCCCTACAGAGGATCAAGAGGTTATATACCAAGGCATCTTAGGTGACTGCCCAAACGATGCTTACAATATTCGTGTACTGATCATTGACGACGTAGGAAAAGAGCACGCAACTCTTAGTGGCTGGCAAAAGCACATGTTGCACCACGTGTTGAGGACCCGTTTTAACAACGGATTGCCTACCATTATTACCACAAACGTAGAGAGGAAGGATTGGGCAGCACTATACGGAGATGCTACAGAGAGCTTTGCTAATGAAGCTTTTACCTACCTTCCAATTGAGTCAGACAAAGGTGACCTACGAAAGTGAAGAAAGAGAATAACGTGAGCGATCTACGCCTAGTACAGGTATTTTTAAGTCAAACACAGAATCCTGGCCCAGGCATCTACGAGGTCTCTTCTAACGAATCTGGGGATCTCTTCTGCACATGCCCTGGCTATCGTGCACGTTCTGTCTGTAAGCACACTAAGTTTGTTAACGCCCGTATTGATAGCAATAAAGGGCACTACCCACTAGAGATCTCTAGTCGCGCTACCGAAGAAGACACAGATAAGGCTAAGCGTTCCAATCAGGACTTTCGAGAGTTCGTAATTAGGTTTGGAAAAATAGAGGTCTATTAAATGAAAAACGGGGACATCAGTAATGAGCTCCCCAAAAGAATAGTTGTAACAACAGACGTATTCTTATTATCGGAGCTCATTGTCAAAAAGCGGTTCAAGGTTATTCCTGTACCGCATGTAGAAAAAAAGATTAAAAGGGAGATCCTTAGTTATCTTTATATATTTACCACTCGCAAGGGTATAACTCTTGAGATGGCCTCATTTAATATGGATGAGCAGCAGCTATTTGTATTGAATGAGATGCTTGACAACATGGGTACTAATCCATTTAGATACTTCACGGCATATAGTTCGGTCTCTGAGTTAGTTAAAGAGCTGCCTTACCGCCCAGAAGTTATAGGTGTGTTAGACAGCCCTGATAGACTATTACGATACGGACACTGGGGAATGGATATAAACGGACTATGAACAATGAAGCAAAGTTACTAAGTAAAGTTATTGAAGATCGCGATCTAGGTTTCATTCTTGAACAAGGTGTGAATGAAGAGTGGTTTGCTGACGCGTTTGATAAAAAGCTGTTTCGCTTTTTACATAATCACTTTGCTAACTATCAAGAGTGCCCAAGTCTCGAAGTAATTAACGAGAACTTTCCTACCTACGAACTTCTTCCAGTCCAAGACAGTCCTCAATACTTTCTAGATCGTCTACTAGAAGATCGCCGCAAGATCACTATCGTTAACACAGTAGGCGATGCTATTAAGGCTTTAGACAAAGAAGTGCCTGAGCACGAAACTGCTTTACGTCGTATGGAGATGGGAATCATCACCCTTGAAGAGCAAGGGTTAAACCGTTCCAACGACATGGAAATTACAGAGGCTGCTCGTCGCGCTAAAAAAGAATACGAATTTCGTAAGGCTAACCCGGGACTACTAGGTTTGCCTACAGGCTTTAAGACTATGGATGACGCAACATCTGGATTACAGCCCGGCCAGCTAATTGTTATCGTTGCTCCGCCTAAGACTGGTAAGTCAACTCTTGCCTTGCAGATTGCTATCAACTGTCACTTAGCAGGTAAGACTCCTATGTTCATGTCCTTTGAGATGAGCAACTCAGAGCAGAGCAGCCGTTACATGGCTATGCGTGCTCGCATCTCTCACAAGCGCCTGATGACTGGAACTCTGACCCAAGAAGAAGAATCACGTCTTATGAAGATCTCAGATAGCATTGCCAACATGGAAGATAAGTTCTGGCTAGTTGACTCAGCTCAAGGACAAACTGTTAGCGCAGTCGCCAGCAAGATCCAAGCTAAAGATCCAGATATTATCTTTATTGACGGTACTTACTTGATGATTGACGAGTCCGGTTTTGATCAAGGAACGCCTCAGGCTATTACCAGTATTACCCGTTCCCTAAAGCGTTTGGCTCAAAAGGTTAAGAAGCCCATTGTCATCTCAACTCAGGCTCTTACATGGAAGATGAAGAAGGGTCAGGTTAGCGCTGACTCTATTGGTTACTCTTCATCCTTCCACCAAGACGCAGACGTTATATTTGGCTTACAGCGTGAAGATGAGAACATTGAAGACACCCGTTTATTACGCGTTATTGCCAGCCGTAACGGTGGGTTAAGTGAAGTGTCTCTTATGTGGGATTGGAACACTGGCGCATTCCGTGAGATGGATAACGACGACCTATGACAGTCGAGGAGATGGAAGAGAACTTATCTGCTCTTGGTCTTGAGGTAATTGACTCTCGCGGTTATGAGATAAACACTTACTGTGCTGCCCATGAATCTCGCACAGGTCATATAGACCATAACCCTTCCTTTTGGATCAACGCAGACTCAACTGCATTCATCTGTTTTTCTTGTGGTTGGAAGGGCAACCTATACTCTTTGGTAACCTACATCACAGGAGCTGCGCCAACAGAGTCTAACTCTAATGTTTCTGCTCTATCCGCTAGGTTCAACAGGGTTATAAGAGAAAAGAAACCTGTAATTGAAGACCCAGTTATTATGAGTGAGTCTATGCTCAGCGCCTTTACAGAGGTTCCAGAGTACGCCCTTACAGCTCGTGGATTGACCGCAACTTCTTGCTATGCTCACGGGGTTCTTTGGGATGATCGTAACAAGAATTGGATAACTGTAATACGAGATCCTATTAACAATAAGCTGTTAGGTTGGCAGGAAAAGGGGTTTGATCGCCGTTACTTCAAGAATGTGCCTTCAGGAGTTAAGAAGAGTAACGCACTGTTCGGCTACGAGTTTTACCGTGGCGGAGAGATGATCGTCGTCGAATCTCCTTTAGACGTGGTTCGCCTAAGCTCTATAGGTATCCTTGGAGGGGTCTCCACCTTTGGGGCCATGGTCTCTGAGGTTCAATTTAACATCATTCGCGGGGCTGACCGCATTATCTTTGCTATGGATAACGACGATGCTGGTCGCGCCTCTTCTATGTCTCTACTTTACAAGGCCCGTGAAATGGGTGTAGAGTGCAAGTTCCTCAACTACGGAGATCTAGACGTAAAAGACGTTGGAGCTATGAGTAAGTCTGAGGTGTTAGACTGCATCAATAAGGCTAAACATTCAGTTCACGGAGAGAAGGCAATCGTATGATCATCGGACTAAGCGGCTATGCTCAAAGCGGTAAGGACACTGTAGCTAAGATCCTTATTGAGAATTACGGGTATGAGCGCGTGGCATTTGCCGATGCTATTAAAGACCTTCTGATTAAGATGAACCCAATACTTGAAGACGGTTACCGCTTAAACGAACATGTTCAAGAGTTTGGTTGGGAGCTGGCTAAAGCACGTCCAGAGGTTCGCCGCCTACTGCAAGACCTAGGACTAGGTGCACGAGTCATTATAGATGACCACATCTGGGTTGTAGCCGCTCTACAGAAAATGTACGACGTAGATAAGAACTACGTTATTACAGATGTTCGGTTTGAGAACGAGGCTGTCATGGTTAAGCAGATCTTTGGTGAAGTCTGGCGTATTGAGCGCGAGGGTGTAGGGCCAATTAACTCTCATGTATCAGAGTCTCAACTCTCTAACTGGGACTTCGACCGCATCATTAATAACAATGGCACCCTAGAGTACCTAGCTGTTGAAGTTAAGACTCATATGGATACTATTCTTGTATGACTTTCAAAGGAACCCTTCTTCCTTATCAGCCTGAGGCGGTAGACCGCATGTGCCAAGAAGGCCGCATGTTAGTAGCCTACGACCTAGGCCTAGGTAAGACTGTGCTAACCATCGCAGCTATTGAAAGGCTGATGGATGAGAACAAAGTTACAGAGCCAGGCCTTATCATTTGCTTATCTTCATTGAAATATCAATGGGCTAATCAGATTGAGAAATTTACTAATGGTACTTCACGCGCTTTGGTTATTGATGGGACGCCAAAGAAAAGAGAAGAGCAATACGCAGAAGCTCTTGATTGGCAAAACTCCCGAGTTGACTACATTATTCTCAATTATGAGCAGATCGTCAATGACTGGAAGTTCGTCCATAAACTACCTAGGGGATTTGTAGTTCTCGACGAGGCTACCGCGATTAAATCTTTTAAGTCTAAGCGCTCACGCTCAACAAAGAAACTAAATGATTCTCCATATCGTTTTGCTTTAACAGGAACTCCTATTGAAAATGGAAAACCTGAAGAGCTTTACTCAATCATGGAGTTTGTAGACCGAAATGTTCTAGGGCGTTTTGATATCTTTGATAAGACTTTCATCGTACGAAATGCTTGGGGTGGTGTAGAACGCTACAAAAACCTAACTACTCTACACGAGAAGATGAAAGACGCTTCTGTACGCAAAGCTCAAAAGGATCCTGATGTAGCACCATATCTTCCAGATTCTATTCATAAAGATCCTGTCTATGTTACCTTTGATAGAAAAACCTCAAGGCTTTACACAAAGATTACCAACGACATCTTAGAAGAACTAGAGAACGCTAAAGTTTTGTTTGGTTCTACGTTTAACATAAACGCACACTACGGATTAGAATCACGTCGAGGAGGGCCAGAGGACGAGATTCGTGGCCGTATTATGTCTAAGGTTACTTGCCTTAAAATGCTTTGCTCTCACCCAGAATTGTTAAGGACGAGTTCTAAGAAGTTCTTAGAGCTAGGAGGAGAAGGGTCTGGTTATGCCAATACGCTTGTTGAGTCTGGCGATCTTGACGGGGTTAACTCTTCACCTAAGCTGGATTATCTTGTACAGTATGTTAAAGACTTTTTGGAACAAGATGAGGCGAACAAAGTAGTTATATTTGCTACTTACGTAGACATGCTAGACATGATATCTGAGGCTCTTGGTAAAGATCAATGCCGTTTGTACTCAGGAAAAATGGATGCTAAGACAAAAGAGGATAACAAAGTTGCCTTCAACACTGACAGTAATATTCGCGTTCTCATTAGCAGTGATGCGGGTGGTTACGGAGTTGACCTCCCAGCAGCTAATCTTTTGGTTAACTATGACCTGCCTTGGTCTAGTGGTGCTGCGCTTCAACGTAACGGGCGAATAAAGCGTGCCTCATCCACATGGGAGACCATTGTTATTCAGGACATTCTTATCGGCGGGTCTGTAGAAGAACGCCAATGGGAGGCTCTGCAGTTCAAGACCTCTGTGGCAGATGCTGTTATGGATGGTGAAGGAATAGACTCAGAAGACGGAATTGATATGAGTATAGGCAGTTTAAAGCAGTTTTTAGAGGGTACGAGCGTATAGAATATACGGATGCCTAACGCACCTAAGACCCCAACGCGCACTATCCGCGTACCTGATGACCTATGGAAAGCCGTACAGGTCAAGGCAGGTAAAGAGGGAGTCACAGTAACAAGCGTGATTATTAAAGCGCTTGAGAATTACTTGACAAGCAACTAAACCCGTACTAAGTTTGTCCCCCTAACCACCAAGGGGGAACAAATGGAAGATTTAGATCGTACGGTAGCCCAATACGTTGCTATCAAAGACCAGATAACAACTCTTACCTCTCGTCAAAATGAATTGAAGTCTCGCATCTCTGAGGCAGTAGACGAGCTTGAACCTAATGAAAACGGACATAGGATTATGTCTGTTGGTGACGTTCGCCTTACTCGTCAACGCCGTGTGTCTAAGACATTAGACGTAGCACAGGCTGAATTAATCCTCACTAAAAAAGGCATTAAAGGCGCTTGCATGAAAATGGTTCCAGTAATTGACGAAGACGCTATTATGACTGCGTTTTACAACGGCCATTTAACAGAAGAAGATATTGACTCCATGTTCCCAGCTAAAGTAAGCTACGCACTATTGGTAGACACAAGTGAACGATGATCTAATTGACTCAACCTTTGCTGACCTAGATGATTACTATCCGGGAAGTAAGCGTAAGCGTAAGAATATAGAGCCTAAGAAACCAGAGATTGAACTAGACACCTCTTGGGATTCTAAGCCGTATATAAAGACTCTACCTAACGGTAAAGACGTAGAGATGTTTACTATTGGCGCACTTGCTGCCGCCTTAGGTCGTCCCGTAATAACTATCCGTACATGGATAAAGGAAGGCTACCTACCAGCCTCCCCATATAGGCTTCCCGCTAAAAAAGATGTTAACGGGGAAGACCATCAAGGTCGCAGGCTTTACAGCCGGGCTATGGTGGAAAAGGTGATCCAGCTGTTCGATTCAACTGGCGTTCTGTACTTAAAACGTATAGAATGGCCAATGCACCGGCAGCTTAGTAACGAGATTGCCGAGGCTTGGAGTCAAATCCGAGCAGAAGAAACCAAATAAACACTATGACAAAAGGATATGCAAACATGGCAATTAATCAAGGCGAATACGTAGTAGAGAACGATGAGTTCTCAAACTCAGCTGCTTCGATCACAGATCGTCCAGCTCAAGCAACATCATCTTCTATCAAGTCTGGTTGGGACGCTGCAGCTCCAGCTGTTTCTAATAGCGAATTTCCAAAAGACTTTAAGTTCGTAGATGGCGAACATCAAATTGTAAAGTTCTTGGATCCAGACGGTCCATTTGCAGTTTACAAGCAACATTTCCTTAGCCAAGTAACTACAGGTCGTCGTTCCTACGTGTCCACAGGACCTAACGATCCTCTTATTACTTTGCTCGGCAGCAAGCCTGAAGAGAAGAAGGCTTTTAGCGTTGTTAATCTGAGTGCTCCGGGAGGACCACAACGTCAGATTCTTACCGCATCTCCTCGTTTGTTTAAGTCCTTACACGCTGCTCATTTTTCACCTCAAGGCCCATTGACCAAGAACTACTGGTCTCTAAGCCGTACAGGTAAGATGCAGCAAACCGTTTACAACATCAACTCAGTTAAGCCTCGTGATCTTGCAGAAGATTGGGGCATCAATAACGTTGATGAGATTGAAGCGCTCATCGCAACAATGAAACCTTTTACACGTGCTGATATTAAAGAGCACACAGTAGAAGAGTTGGAAGCAGTCGCTCGTTCTCTTATGTAAGTAAACACGTTAACTGTTGGAGGGTTGCCCACCCCTGGTGTCAACCCTCCAGCTCTATCATTGGGACACACTTTGAACATTATTACAACTAAAGAACAATTAGCTGAGATGGTTGAGTATTACCTCCAGCAAGATGCTTTTGCATTTGACGTTGAAACTGTAGGTGACCGTCGAGGTGTGCCAGCAGTTAACGAGGTGCTCTGGATAAGCTTTGCAACTCATGGCCGCGGAGATGTTATACCTATGGGTCATCCACACGGCGAGTTCATCGAAGAGACCTACCCTCTTACAGGTCAAGGAGAAAAGCGCGTAGCCGCAGGTCTCCCAGCACGCGAGTTAGATTATTCTAGGGATAAGAAGAAGGCCATCAAACACTTTGGCTCAGCCCCTATCCAATTATTTCCAGCAGAAGTTTTTGCGGCATTAAAGCCTTTACTTTTTAACGAGGACATCCTTACTATCGGCCACAACTTAGTGTTCGATCTATGCTCCGTAACTAAGTACTACGGGGAAGTTCCTGTAGGCCCTTACTTTGACACCTTGATGGCGTCTTTTCTATACAACAACAAGAACGCAGGTAAGTTAGGTCTAGATGACTGCTTGCAACGTGAGTTCGGCTATAGCATGGTCAAAGGCATTGGTCACATGGTCGAGATGTACTCCTTTAGCGAGGTTGCTAAATACGCTTATCTTGATGCCAAGTACACGTTCCTTCTATGGAAAGACCTTGTGCCTAAGCTGACCGCAGCTGACGTTGATCAGGTAATGAATCTCGAGATGGATGTCTTGCGTGTTCTTTGCGATATGAAGCTGACAGGCGCACCTATAGATATGGAAGACTTAAAGAGCCTGTATGAGCGTTTTACTTTAGAAATTGAAGAGATTAAGTCTGATATCTACCGTATTGCGGGTCGTGTGTTTAACATGAACTCCAACCCAGAGAAGCAATATCTTCTATACGGGCCTGTATCAGAGGGGTGTCGAGGCCTTAAGCCCTTGATCCTCACAGGAAAAGGTCTTAAGAATGAAGGAGACCTGACCTATAGTGACTACTCGGTTTCTTTTGACGCCCTAGAGCCATACCGTGAGACCGATGAGCTTGTAGGTAAGCTTCTTGAATACGCAGATATGAATAAGCTTATGAGCACTTACGTTATCCCTTACCTTGGAGGTGAGGTGGTAAAGACTGTTAACGGAAAGACAAAGACTGAGGAGAAGGAAAGCCTTCTAATCAACGGGCGCATTTACGGAGACTTTGTTCAATGGGGTGCGGAGACTGGCCGTTTCTCTAGTCGTAACCCTAACCTTCAAAACTTGCCTGCACCTAACAAGAAGCTTCCTCCAGAGAAGGATTACGGAACTTTGATTCGTAACGTGTTCACTGCTCCTGAAGGTCACAAGTTAATTGTTGCTGACTACTCCCAGATTGAACCTCGAGTAATTGCGGCTATGTCCGAAGACCCAATTATGATGAACAACTATTTGACAGGTGGAGACATATACACCACTGTAGGCGACATTATGGGTGTTGACCGCAAAGCGGGTAAAGTACTTGTTCTAGCCATGGTGTATGGTGTAGGCCCAGATAAGATCTCGCGTCAGATCGGATGTACTGTCCCAGAGGCTAAAAAGCTACTATCAGACTTCTCAGAGAAGTTCGTATCTGTGGATAAGTATCGTTTACGGGTGGTTGGGGTTGCTCGTAACAAGGGGTATGTAACAACTATATTGAAGCGACGTCGTTATCTTCCAGAAATTACCTCCAAGAACAACATGGATAGGTCCAGCGCTGAGCGTCAAGCGTTCAACACGCGCATTCAGGGTTCAGCAGCGGATATCATTAAACTTGCTATGATTAGGGCCCACAAGGCGATTCCTAAAGAGTCAAAGCTGCTTCTCACCGTACATGATGAGTTAGTTACCTTAGCTCCAGACCACCTTGTAGAAGAAACTACAGAGGCAATTCGTGAGGCTATGGAAGGTATCAACCTAATCTCCGTGCCGCTTGTTGCAGACATTAAAGTCGTACAGAAGTGGGGAGAAGCGAAGTGAATTGGTTCCGTCGTTTGGTCGGTAAAGACCCTGAGTACGAAATCGTGCAGCATGACATACCGCTTAGTACTGTTCTTCGTTGGTACCTTTACGACACCGAACTAGTTGAGCCAAACTCAATCGTAGAAGAGCTTGGACTGTCACTTGTAAGCGAAGAGGGTGACGCCAAGGAACGAGAAGATAGCGATCTTCGTATAAAGAATGTCGCACCTCTTTACACGTTCTTGGACTCCATAGCTGACATCAGTGCTAACGTTCTTACCAGTATTCACTTGAAAGAACTTAAACAAGAAAACGAAGAGGCATTTAAAGAGTACTCCGAAGAAATTTCAAGTATGAATAGTGTGTACAAGGCAGTAGCTTTATCTACATTGCTTGGCGCGTTTTCTATTAGCGTAGATTTAGGTATCGTTGATATTAGTGGTATATTATCCGACGTTATAGACAAGGAGAACGACAATGGCTGACAGTTCAGACTGGTTTGCAAAACGTATGGGTGTTCCCCAACAACAGCAACAACCTAACTACACGCAACCGCCTATGCCTACCGTTCCTCAACAGTTCACGCCTCAGAATCCCGCCTACCCTACTCAGCAATATGTGCCTGAGCAGACAGGTGCACGACCAACAGCATCTGTTGAATCAACCCGTTGTCCCGGATGTGGTAGCGGTAACTACGGAAAGTCACCCATGGCCCCAGAGTCTAAAGCTCGTTGCTATGACTGCGGTTATCCATTAGTTCAATCAGGTAGTGGCATGGGCTCAGCTGGAAGTCAAGCGACAGGTGGACCTGCTATTCCAGCAAAGCAAATTCAAACAGGTGGGTTTAACCCAACAACAATCATTGGACACATTTAATGGCGATTATTACAGCAGAGCTAAACAAGGTTTTTAAAGATATTAACAAGAAGATGGGCGACGGAACAATTGTTCTTGGCTCAGAGATTCGCGACGACGTAATGGGCTACATTACTACAGGATCTATCTCACTAGACGTTGCTTTAGGTGGGGGATGGCCAATCAATCAGTGGCATGAAATCATTGGCGAAGAGAGCCAAGGTAAGACTGCTATCGCCCTAAAGACCATCGCCGCTAATCAGGCGCGGGATCCCGAGTTCACAACAGTGTGGATTGCTGCAGAGCAATGGGTACCAAAGTACGCTGAGATGTGCGGGGTTGATACCTCTAGGGTTTTTATCGTATCAACTAACATCATGGAAGAAGCCTATGAAGCGGTCATTAAAGTCGTTGAAACCAAAAGCATTGATTGCATTGTTATTGACAGTCTCCCTGCTCTGGTACCTAATGCAGAAGATGAAAAAGAAATGGAAGAACATACAGTTGGACGAGGAGCTCTTCTAACCAACAAGTTCTTCCGTAAAGTAGGTATTGCTTCTAAGCGGTCTCTAACCGAGTTTGAGCGCCCTTTTGTAGGCATCATGATTAATCAGTGGCGCGATAAGGTGGGCGTCATGTACGGAGATCCTCGCACCACTCCCGGAGGTAAGGGTAAGAACTTTGCCTACTTCACTCGGGTAGATATGCGCCGCGATGATTGGATTGAGGCAGGTTCTGGAGAGAACAAGCGCCGTGTGGGTCAGACTATTAAGGCTCGAGTCCTCAAGAATAAGTCAGCAGCCCCTTCAAGGGTTGCGGCTTTTGACTTCTATTTTGCTGATGGCGGGGAAGTACCGGCAGGAGAACTAGACTTTGGCAAGGAGATGATCGCCATTGGTAAGTTGAATGGGGTTATCAGCCGTGCTGGAGCCTACTATCGGTATGCCGATCGTCAGTGGCAGGGAGAAGCTGCTATGCTTGCTTCACTACGGGAAGAGATTGAGCTCAAAGAGGCCCTTGAACGGGATGTTCTTGATTCCATTAAAGCTGGAACCAAGTTTGCTAATGAAGAGTAAGGGCCAAAAAGAGTCTCAGAAGCACGAGGCACGGTTAGCTAAAAAGTTCGGTGGTTCCACAGTGGCAGCCAGCGGGGCTTTTTGGAGCCGCAAGGGCGACGTCCGTTCACAAGAGTTATTAATAGAACACAAGTGGACAGGCAAAGCCTCCTTTACCGTTAAAGCCGCGGTTCTGGAAAAGATTGTTGATGAAGCAATCCTTGATAGCCGAATGCCTGTGCTAGGTGTTAGCCTCAATGATAAGAATTACGTATTGCTTACTGAAGATGATTTTCTGGAAATGCGCCAAACTCTTCAGGAGCATGAATGTACGAAGACATCGAACACGATGAAGGTTGGCGATACGAAGCCAAGTGTCGTGGAATGGACACAGAGCTCTGGTACCCACCAAGAGACAAATCCAAATATAGAGACATAGCCGAAAAATCTAAAGCCGTTTGCTACGGCAAAGATGGTTTGCCTGAATGCCCTGTTCGTAAAGAGTGTTTGCTTTACGCAGAGAAGATGGATGAACAGCACGGTATCTGGGGTGGCATGAGCCACCGAGAACGAAACGCATTAAAGCGCAAAGCGACCAAAGTCGGCCTCACTCTAGAAGAGTGGATAAATACTAGAAAGTCGTGATAGGTTACCGCCATGACTCAAAAGATAAGCGGAACATTAAAGAGCTTTATAGACGTGGCAAAAAAAGAAACACGAGTACTGGGCTCAGTAGAGCGCCATTTACTATCTAAACCTAGAGACTTATCTCGTCGAACAGATGTTCTACACCCATCTGAAATGGCTGGAGATGATTGGTGTTATCGCGCATCGTATTTCCAGCTCCTAGGACACGCACCTGCAGAAGGCAAAAAGTCAGGTCTGCAACGCGCATCTGTATTTGAAGAAGGTCACATGATCCACGCTAAGTGGCAGCGGTGGTTCTATGAGATGGGCGTTATGTATGGCAAGTGGTACTGCGTAGAGTGTGAAGAGATGTTCTTTGGCGGTTCAGATTGCCACGAAGGCCCATTAGAGTATCGTGAAGTGCCTTTGTACTACGCACCTTTGCGCATCTCAGGTCATTCAGATGGTTGGTTAGTTGGCCTCGGTGACCCGTTAATGCTAGAGATCAAGTCAGTAGGGGTAGGAACACTACGTTTTGAGTGCCAAGACTTATTTCGAGATAACGATTATGACTTTGATAAGACGTGGAAAGTCATTGATCAACCCTTCATGAAGCACATCACACAGGTGCAGATCTACATGAAGTTGGCTGAGCTTTTAGGGTACGAGAACTATCCTAAAGAGGCAGTAATTATTTACGAAGCAAAACCAAACCAAGCAGTTAAAGAGTTTGTCATCCGTAAGAGTGATTTTGGTATCGAACACTTGTTCGAGGCAGCTAAAACAATCTGTGATGCGGTTGCAGCAAAGACTCCATTAGGATGTAATATAAGCCCACAAGGATGCGCCAAGTGTAAGGATTATGTAAATGACTGAACTAGTAGCACAAGGTATCGGTAAGAGTATTGTTGATATTCTGGAGTCTCAAGGACTTCCTTTAAATAAAAAGCTAGACATTGATGTTCCAACGTTTCCACATGATATTACCGCTGTAGATGATCAAGAGCTAATGATCTTAGCTACTCAATACATGGAGAACCTAAACTTCATCCTTACTCAAGTTGCCCTAGCTACACTGGCTGAGACAGAAGCTGAACACATCTACGATGTAGCTAAGGCAAAGGCATCGTTAACTAAGTCATCGGGTAAGAGCACAGAGAAAGCTAGCATCCTTAATGCAGCTGTTATCTCTGATGAGGCTATTGAAGAACTGGCTCAGGCTAAGCTTCATACCTATGCTTACCGTAAGATGCTAGAGACAATGCAAGGTAACCTAGAGCGCTATTACAGCCTTACTAGCCGTGAGTTAACTCGCCGCACGTCTGCAATGAGGCAGCGCTTTTAATGAAGGTGTTCCACAAAGGTCAAGTAGATCCTGATAAACCCGTATACCTAGGTATAGATCAGTCGTACAGCGGTTTTGCTATAACTGCGATTCAAGGCGATTCATTCTATACAGAGGTATATAAGTCGGATAAATACGGTATTGATCGTTTACGGGATATACAAACCCACGTGTATAACTGGCTGTATAAGTTTAATGAGATTAAAGATGTAGCCATAGAAGGTTACGCCTTCGGCTCCCAGATGGCAAACATGCTAGGTGAGCTTGGCGGTATGGTTAAGCTGAGCCTATTAGATTTTGGCATATACCCGTTGATAGTCCCGCCCACTAACCTTAAGAAATATGTGACAGGCAAGGGTACAGGTGTACCTAAGAGTCAAATGCTTCTGTATGTCTACAAGAAGTGGGAAGTAGACATCACCGATGACAACGCGGCTGACTCCTACGCATTAGCTAGGCTCGTGTCGGGTACGCACACTCTTGTATACGAAAAAGAAGTCTATGATAAGCTTCAGGACCCAAAGTTTAGGGAGAAATAAATGCCATCAAAGAAGAAA
>Ga0164296_1001000_pt1 | contig 31643 bp, 22 predicted proteins | sample GEODES057metaG_FD_113533 | JGI IMG/M metagenome (GOLD analysis project Ga0164296, IMG submission 113533) | Dystrophic lake water microbial communities from Trout Bog Lake, Wisconsin, USA - GEODES057 metaG | ecosystem: Environmental > Aquatic > Freshwater > Lake | place: USA: Trout Bog Lake...
GCGGCGTGCCCTCGATGGATCGCTCTTGGTGTCGGAGGGGGGACTTGAACCCCCACGCCCTTACGGGCACTAGCCCCTCAAGCTAGCGCGTCTGCCTATTCCGCCACTCCGACGTGGAACACTACGAAGCAGAACCCTAGCAAAGCTCCGGACCGGCTCTAGCCGCTCGGAGGTGGGTTGGGCGAGGCGGGCGCCCACGCCAAGATCGCGCTCAGCGTCCCTGGTGGGTACGGATTGGCGTCGACCCCGGTGAGAGTGCTCGACCACGCGGTGACGAGCGGCTCGGTGTACAAGGGCCATGTCGGGACCGCTTGGAGGAGCGATGCGTTGATCGCCGCATAGAGCGGCTCGGCGGTCTGGGGGTTCATGTCGGTTGAGGCTCGCTGCGCCAAGGTGGTGATCGCCTTCGAGGTGAAGCCACTCCAGAGCATCGAGGCGGGCACGCCAGGAGTGCGAGAGAACCACGCCACGGCGTGTCCGATGAAGGGGTCAGTGGGTCGAGCAATGAGGCCCATGGAGGTCTGCGTCGATACCAAGCTCCGCGCGGACGCTGCGGACGAGGGGACGAAGGTCAGCGTCACGTGCAGATCGTCGGCTCGAAGCTGCGCAGCGAGCAATGCCGCGCTCTCCAATGCCCACCCGTCATCGAGGGGAACCGCCATCGACAGCGTGAGCGGACGTCGATCACGTGTCAGCCAGCTCCCGTTGCTGTGGGTCAAGCCAGCGCGAGTGAGCAGCTTGTTGGCCTGCTGGAGCTGCGAGAGACTGCCTGGTGCGGTGGTCGCGCTCGAGGGGGCAATCGTTGCTGGTGGGGACCCTTGTGCGTCTGACGTCGTGCTGGTCGTGGTCGTCGAGTTGCTCTGGACGGGGCTCGGTCCCGAGTAGCCCGGCTGGGCCTGACTCAGGAGCGAGCTTCCGGCCACGGCGACGTTCGGGTCAATGTTCGTTGCGGTGGCGGCGACGATGGCTTGTCGGTCGATGAGGCGGCTGATGGCTCGCCGAACCGTTGCTGATGCCGTCGGCCCGCTTCGGACGTTGAAGTTCAGCGACAAGATCCGATTCGACGCCTCGACCGTGCTGTTTGTCGACGGCTCAGATGTCAAGCCATCGAGCTCGGGCGAGGTCAGCCAGGTGCGCTCCGTCAAGGACGCTACCAACGACGACGTGCTCGCCGTGGGTGGAGTCCCGCCGGTGACCTGCACAAGTGCGACCGGTGGCGCCGGCCCCCACCATCGAGGGTTCTTGGCCAGCAGGATCGTGCTCGGCGTCGAGGAGAGAATCTCGAACGGGCCGGCCGACTCGTCAATCACTGCGGAGGGGCCGGTGCAGCTCAGCAGGGTTGAGGGGACGACCGAACCAGGCAGCAAGGGGCTGAACAGCGATTGCCATGAGCTCGTCGGCCGTTTGAAGGTGACGACCACCTGGTGTTTGCTGAGCCCTCCCTTGATGCTCTTGATGGCTCGGTACTCTGCTGCCGCAGCACCGTTGCCGGCCGCACCGATCTTCCACGAGGCAATGAAGTCCGGAAGTCCGATCGGAGATCCAGTGGCCCATGTGGCCGTCGCCTTGAGCTGGTAGTCCACCGTGAGCGGATTGAGGTCCACCACCTCTGCTTGGTCGAGGAAGGAGTCGGCTTGGGAGACCGTCCCGTTCGGAGTGGAGGTGTAGGCGCTTGGGAGCACCAGCGAGAGCACCTGTGCCGTCGAGGAATTGACGACGTGACCGACGGGATCGCACCCGCGGAGGTGATCCGGGAGCGAGACCTGAAGCGCCCCGGGCGCCAGGTGGGACGCGGCGCCCGACGGAACCGAGACTCCCAGCAGGACTGCGAGGATGACCACGACGACCCGAAGGCCCGTCGTTCGCGCGTGGTGGACGTGAGTTCGCACGCCCTGAAGGCTCACTGCAAACGTAGGTCGAGCGTCAGCGTGGTGAACGCAAAGATCAGCGCCGTGGCCACGGTGATCCGGTCGAGGTTCTTCTCGACGACGGTCGAGCCCTGGGTCGCTGCCCCTACTGCGCCGCCGAACATGTCCGACAGACCACCGCCACGGCCTGAGTGCATCAGGATCAAGAAGATGAGGCCCAAGGCTGACAGGACCTCGATCACGATGTAGATAGCGGTCACCATGGGAATGCTCCTTGTTGCCTACGCAGAAGGTGAACCGTAGCAGGCGCTCACGGCTTCGATGATGGCGGCAAAGCTGGCAGCATCGAGTGATGCTCCCCCGACGAGAAGCCCATCGACATCCTTCTCGGCTACGAGCTCCCCGGCATTGTCAGGCTTTGCCGAGCCGCCGTAGAGGATCCGGATGCCAGACGCCGCACCACCTCGTTCTTCGGTGAGGACAGAACGGATGTGAGCACAGGCGCCCTGCGCATCCTGTGTTGTTGCGGCCACCCCGGTCCCGATTGCCCAAACGGGCTCATAGGCGAAGACGACGCTCCCCTCAGAGCCCTTTGGAACCCCTGCAAGAGCACCACGAACCTGGCGGGTCAGTACCTCGGACGTGATGCCCGCCTCACGCTCCTCTTCGGTCTCTCCGACGCAGATCGTCGGGTGCAGACCGCCCGCCAGGACCGACGTCGAGGTGGCCGCCACGATCTCGTCAGTCATGCCGTAGAGCTGGCGCCGCTCCGAGTGGCCAACGAGCACTGAGGTCACCGAGAGTCGGGCCAGCATGCTCACGCTTACCTCGCCGGTGTAGGCGCCTGATTCAAGGGCCGAGCAGTGCTGCGCCCCAAGCTCAATGGGAAGATTGTCCGCACCGATGATGCCCTCGACGGAGCGCAGATCGGTGAACGGCGGGTAGATCTGGATGTCGGTTCGACTGTGATCGATGGACCGGAGTCCGAGCGCAAGCTGCTGGACGAGGTGGATGGCCTCGACATGGTCGAGGTTCATCTTCCAGTTGCCGGCCACGATCGGCCGACGAGAATTGGTTGCCATCAGTTCCTCCCCGGGGCATTTGGAGCCTGCCGAAGCGCCTCGAGCGCCGGCAGGTCGCCGAACTCTAAGAACTCCAGCGACGCTCCCCCGCCGGTGGACATGAAATCGACTTCATCGGCAAGCCCGAGCTCCTCGATGGCACGACATGAGTCACCACCACCGATGACCGATCGTCCTTGACTGGCGGCAACCGCCTTTCCGACTGCGGCTGTGCCGGATGCGAAGCGCTCATCTTCGAATGCGCCCATCGGGCCGTTCCAGAGGACGGTTCCCGCGGTGGCGATGGCGTCGGCAAAGATGGCTGCGCTCCGGCTACCGACGTCGAGACCGATCCACCCCGCCGGAAGGTCCTGGTCGAACACCCCAACTTCACCTGCGGTCTGGCCTGGCCCAAAGGAGCCATCAGGAGACAAGGCCACCACGTCAACGGGCAGCAGGATCGTTGCCGGGCCCTCGAGCAATTCGCGGCACTCGTCGAGCCGCGAGCTGTCGAGAAGGGAACCGCCAACCTCGTGACCAAGGGCGGCGAGAAAGGTGAAGGCCATGCCCCCGCCGACGATGATGGTGTCGGCAACCTTCGACAGTGCGTGGATGACGCCGAGCTTGTCCGCAACCTTTGCCCCACCGACGATGGCGACGAACGGACGAACCGGGTCGCTCAAGAGGCCACCAAGGGTCTCGACCTCTCGTTGGACGAGTCGGCCCGCAGCGCTCGGCAGCGTCTGGGGTGGGCCCATCACCGAGGCATGGCGACGATGCGAGACACCAAAAGCGTCATTGACGTAGGCGTCGAACCCCGAGATCAGCTCGGCGGTGAGCGTTGAGTCATTGGCCGTCTCTCGAGGATCGAATCGCAGGTTCTCGAGCACCTCGACCCCGGGTGCCAGCTCACGCAGGCGGGCGGCGACTGGCGCCATGGCGAACGAAGGATCGGGCGCGCCCTTTGGCCGGCCGACGTGACTGCAGCACACGACCGTCGCTCCATGGTCGGTCAACCATTCGATCGTGGGCAGTGCGGCTCGGATCCGAAAGTCATCTGCCACCTCGAGGCCATCGGGGCCATCCCTAAGTGGGGTATTGAAGTCTGTTCGGACAAGGACCCGCTTGCCGGCAACGTCGCCGAGGTCCTCGAGCAGCGGGAGACCCTCGAGGGCCGAGGCGCGCTCCCCCATCAGCGAGAGCCGACGATGCCGACGAGGTCGACGAGGCGGTTCGAGTAACCCCACTCGTTGTCGTACCAGCCATTGATCTTGACCAGGCTGGTGGCGTCGTCGATGCCCTGGACCATGGTCAGTCCTGCATCGAACGTGCACGAGGCTGGACTTCCCACGATGTCAGCCGAGACGATCGGGTCTTCGGTGTAGACCAAGACTTGGGACAACGGCCCCGAGGCAGCGGCGGCGGCGAAGGCGGCGTTGACCTCGTCGATCGTGGGGTTCCCCTTCACCACGGCGGTGAAGTCCGTGATCGACCCCGTCGGGATCGGGACGCGAAGCGAGGTGCCGTCGAGGCGACCCTGCATCGACTGGAGGACGAGGCCCGTGGCGCGGGCGGCGCCAGTCGAGCTCGGCACGATGTTGACGGCGGCGGCTCGAGCGCGGCGCAGATCAGAGTGCGGCAGGTCGAGGAGGTTCTGGTCATTGGTGTAGGCGTGCACCGTGGTCATAAGGCCAGAGACGACGCCAAAGGCATCGTCGAGGACCTTCACCATCGGCACGAAGCAGTTGGTCGTACACGACGCGTTCGAGACGACGTCCTGGGTGGCCGGGTCATACTCGCCATCATTGACTCCCACCACGAACGTGGCATCGGCTCCGGTGGCGGGCGCAGAGATGACGACCTTCTTGGCGCCGCCTGCGAGGTGCTTGGCGGCATCGTCACGCTTGGTGAAGAGCCCTGTCGACTCAACGACGACGTCGACGCCCAGGTCGCCCCAGGGGATGTTGGCGGGGTCGCGCTCTGACACCACGGTGATGGTGCGGTTGCCGACCACGAAGGTGTTGCCCTCGACTCGCACGTCGACGCCGAGTCGACCCTGGCTGGAGTCGTAGCGAAGGAGGTGGGCAAGCGTCTCTGGAGAGGTCAGGTCATTGACGGCGACGATCTCGACGTCGGCGTCCTGCTCGATCACGGCGCGCACGAAGTTGCGACCGATGCGTCCGAAGCCGTTGATTCCTACACGAACTGTCACTGGATCTCCCTCATGGATGGTGGTGCGATGGTGGCGAACTCGTCCAAGGCCGCTGCCAAGCGATCTGGATCATGCACCAGTCCGTTTGAGCCCGCCAATGCTCTGGCTACGACGGAAACCATAGGCGCTCCGATCGCCATGCCGGGAGATGAGTCGATCAGCACGAGATCAACGTCGATGCCATGCCGCTTGAGGGCGGCGACGTGATCCTCGACTGAATAGTCACGAGTCTCGGGCTCTTGAGGCGCCAGGTTGCAGACGTAGACCTTCTGGGCCGTCGTCGCCGACAGCGCGTGGGCAATGCCGGGGACAGCGAGGGTCGCAAGCACGCTGGTGTAGAGCGAGCCAGGACCAATCACGATCTGGTCGGCCTGCGCAATCGCGTCCACGGCCGCTGCGGGAGGCGTGGAGCTGTGAGGCGTCACCGTCACCGTGGAGATGGTCGACGACGCCATGATGGCCACCTGTCCCACCGTCGTCCCCAGTGGGTCGACCCCCACCAGCTCGACCTCTTGTTCCGTTGCTGGAAGCACGGTGCCCGCCGCTCCGACAAGGCGAGCAGCTTCGGCGATGCCCTCGACGAGGCCTCCCGAAGCATCGATGAGTCCAGCGAGGATCAGGTTGCCGAGTGCATGGCCTGCCAGCTCACCCTTGTCGTACCGGTGCTCCATGGCCTTCGCCAGCAATGACGAGTCGTCCGCCAGCGCGACCAGGCACTTCCGGAGATCTCCAAGTGCCGGCACACCGAGAAGATCTCGCAGCCGTCCACTTGAACCGCCGTCATCGGCCACCGAGACGATGGCGGTGATGGAACCGGCGTAGTGTCGAGCCGCACGCAGCGTGACAGCGGTTCCGTGACCCCCCCCGAGGGCCACGACGTTCGGTCGGGCGGTCAAGGCTCGACGTCTCGATGGAAGATCGAGATCGGCTGATCACCGAGACGCAGGCGTCGAGAGACCTCCTCGGCGATGGCGACGGATCGATGATGACCACCGGTGCAGCCGATTCCGACGGTGAGATAGCTCTTTCCCTCTGCCAGGAAGGCTGGCAGCAAGAAGTCGAGGAGATCCACAATCCGCTCGGTGAACGCCTGGGCCTGCTCGTTGCCAAGGACATAGTCACGAACTGGCGGCTCGAGTCCGGTCATGTCTCGCAGCTCGTCGATCCAGTGCGGGTTGGGCAGGAACCGTGCGTCGAAGACCATGTCGACGTCCATCGGCAAGCCGTGCTTGAAGCCGAAGGACATGATCGTGGTCCTCATGGCATCGGCAGCCAGTGCGTCGCCAAAGACCTCCGCGATCCGACTCCGAAGCTGTGTTGCGTTGAGCTCCCCTGTCTCGAGAACGATGTCGGCTCGCTCTCGCAGGCCCTCGAAGGCGATGCGCTCCTCAGAGATGGACTCCTCGACGCCCGTCCCGGACCGAGGGTGGCGCCGCCGTGTGCCTTCGTAGCGACGGACGAGGACATCGTCGGCGGCGTCTAAGAACAGGAGGCGAACGAGGTGGTCACCTTCTCGAAGTCGGCCGATGGCATCGATGAGCTCAGTCGCCTCAGCACCACCGGGCCGACCGACGACGAGCGCAACTCGCTGGGAGCCTCCGTTTCCGGAGCTGACGAGTTCCCCGACACGGGGGATGATCGCCGGTGGCAGATTGTCGATGACGAACCACCCGAGATCCTCGAGCGCCCCAGCGGTGGTGGAGCGACCTGCGCCCGACATGCCGGTGACGATGACGAACTCAGCCATGAGGAGAGTCTGCCTCGCGCTTCGATGATGCGTCGAGAGCGAGTCGTGGCGAGGGGTGCAGGCGATCGAAGATGGCATCCCCGATCTCACGTGGAAGCCAGCCGATGCTCGAGATCTCCTCGAGGCTGAGGCCGCGGATGGCGTCGATGGTCCCAAAGTCATCGAGGAGGCGCTGCCGACGAGTGGGTCCGAGCCCAGGGATCCCTTCCAGGATGCTGGCGGTCATCGCCTTCCCTCGCTTGGAGCGATGGAAGGTGATGGCGAAGCGGTGCGCTTCGTCACGGATTCGCTGGAGCAAGAAGAGTCCTTCGGAACCCCGAGGGAGGCGGACCGGCTCTGGACGACCCGGGAGATAGACCTCCTCGAACCGCTTTGCGAGCGATGCCACTTCTGTGGCGTCGGTGAGACCGAGCTCGGCAAGGGCAGTGACGACGACGCCAAGCTGCCCCGGGCCGCCATCGATCAACAGCAGGTCAGCTGGAGCGCCGAACCCCCGTCCGGTCCGATGGTCGCCAGGAGACTCGTTCCATCGGGCGAGCCGACGTCGAAGTACCTCGTCCATGGCGGCGTAGTCATCGTTGCCAGGCACGGTCTTGACGGTGAAGTGCCGATAGGCGCTCTTGGCGGGGAGTCCATCTTCGAACACGACCATCGAGCCCACGTAGGAGGTTCCCTGCAGGTGGCTCATGTCGTAGCACTCGATGCGGAACGGTGGCCGATCGAGGCCGAGGGCCTCTTGGATCTCAAGGAGCGCTCGAGATCGTGCGTTGTGATCGCTCGCCCGTCTGAGGCGATCACGCCCGAGCTCGGCCTGTGCGTTCTGCTCCGCCATCTCGACCAAGCGACGCTTCTGTCCGCGCTGAGCGATTCTGAGTCCCACTGCCGAGCCTCGCCGGTCGGCGAGCCATGCGGCGAGCACGTCAGACTCATCCGCTGGTTTCGCGGTGAGGATCACGGGCGGCACCTCCGCAGCGGGGTCGCCGTAGAGGTCCCGAAGAACGGTCGCGGTCAGTGCCGAGGGGTCCAACGCTTCGACCAGGTCGGCTACGGACGTGCTTTGGCCCACGATGCGACCATGACGGACATGGAGGGCCATCACCGCCACTTGGAGATCGTCAGATGCGATACCGATGATGTCGAGCTGATCGTTGTCTGCCAAGACAAGCTGCTGCGACTCTGCTGCCTCCGTCATGGCCGTGACGCCGTCTCGAAGGCGCGCTGCGCGCTCATAGTCCTGGGCTTCGGCCGCCTTCTTCATCTCGAGTGAGAGATCCTCGATGATCGGCGTCGCCTCGCCTGAAAAGAATCGAACAAACCCGTCGAGGTCCTCTTGGTACTGCTCGCGCGTGACGGCCCCGATGCACGGCCCTGAGCACCGCTTGATGTCATAGAGGAGGCAGGGTCGCCCAGAGCGCTCGTGGCGCGCCATCTTGGCGTCAGAGCACGTTCGGACGGGAAACAATGGAAGCAGGAGGTCCACCGTGCTGCGCAGCGCGCCCGGGTGACCGAAGGGTCCGAAGTAGCGAGTGCCTCGTCGGCGCGCTCCGCGCGTCACGAGGGGTCGCGGCCAAGGCGAGCTGGTGGTGATGGCGAGCCAGGGGTAGCTCTTGTCGTCTTTGAGTCGGACGTTGAAGCGAGGTTGGAAGGACTGGATGAGTGAGATCTCGAGAACGAGCGCCTCGACCTCGGTGGCGGTGACCACGAACTCGATCCGATCGGCAGCCGCCACCATCTGGGCGGTGCGCGGGTGGAGGTTGGCGGGATCCTGAAAGTACGAGGTGACTCGGCTCCGGAGCGAACGAGCCTTTCCGACGTAGAGCACCCGACCTCGGTCGTCGAAGAACTGGTAGCAGCCCGGCAGGTCCGGGATCGACTCTGTGGGGGGTCGAAGCGTCACCTCCTCATCGTGACATCTCCGGTTGCGTCGCACGAACGGGTGTCGCCACCTAAGATCATCGTCACGGGCCAGGTATCCCGCTCATCACAGAGTCTCGAGGCCGACATATCCGCGGAAGGGCGACCTGGCTGTCCCCGCCGGCCACCATCGAGACGATCCCCACGGGGGGCAACATGCTCAAGATTTCCGCACCCATGCCACAGGCATATCGAGACGCGTCGGCTGACGAACTGGCGGAGAGGATCGCCGCGGCCAAGCTGCAGCTTGGTGATCGGCTCTTGATCCTCGGTCATCACTACCAGATGGACGAGGTGATGCGATTCGCCGACGTGCGCGGCGATTCCTTCGGGCTTTCCCGAATCGCTGCGGATCGGAGCGACGCCGACTTGATCGTGTTCTGCGGTGTCCACTTCATGGCTGAGTCGGCCGACATCCTGACCGGTGTTGATCAGCGAGTGGTCCTTCCTGACCTCACGGCAGGGTGCCAGATGGCCGACATGGCCGACATCGACCAGGTCGAGGCTGCATGGGAGGACCTCGCTCGCGTCACCGACGTGGATCGAATCGTACCGATCACCTACATGAACTCGACGGCGGCGATCAAGGCCTTCGTGGGTCGTCATGGAGGTGCGGTCTGCACGTCGTCCAACGCACGAGCAGTGCTCGCCTGGGCACTTGCTCCAGACGCGGACGGCGTCACGCGTGGCGACAAGGTGCTGTTCTTCCCTGATCAGCACCTTGGCCGCAACACCGCCACGGCGATGGGCTACGACCCGACACTCATGGGGCTCTGGGATCCAGCGTCTCCGCTTGGTGGGCTCGACGAGTCCACCGTCAAAGAGGCGACGTTCCTGCTCTGGAAGGGGCACTGCTCGGTCCACCAGCGCTTCACGGTGGATCAGATCGATCGATTCCGTGCCGCCCACCCCGATGGGGTCGTGGTAGTCCACCCCGAGTGCTCCGCAGAGGTGGTTGCCGCCGCCGACGCCTCTGGGTCGACCGATGCGATCATCAAGTTCGTGGAGGCGCAGGAGCCAGGGACCGCCATCGGGATCGGCACCGAGGTCCACTTGGTGAAGCGGCTCGCCGACGAGCACGAGCAGTTCCACATCGAATGTCTCGATGATGAGGTCTGTCCGTGCGTGACGATGTCGCGCATCGATGCGCCACACCTCGCCTGGGTGCTCGAGGAGGCGGTGGCGGGACGAGTGCGAAACCAGATCACCGTGGATGAGGCAACGGCTCGGTGGGCCAAGGTGGCCTTGGACCGAATGCTCTCCATCTCGTGAGCTTCTGGCGCCTCCTGGGCAACATCATCTGGCTGGTGACCTTTGGCCTGGCGCTGGCCGTCAGTTTGGCGACGGCTGGTGTGGTGATGTGCATCACCATCATCGGCATCCCATTCGGACTCCAGGCCTTCAAGCTCGCCGTCTATGCGCTCTGGCCATTTGGATCCGAGGTGGTGCAGGTCACCGCCACCGCACCCGGGTGCCTTGGCAACGTGATTTGGTTCGTCTTCGGCGGTCTGTTCTCGGCGCTGTGGTGCCTGGTTCTCGCCGTCGTCGCCTGCGTGCTGATCGTCACGATCCCGTTCGGGATCATCCTCTTCCGCATGGTGCCGCTGATCGCATTCCCCTTCGGCAAGGCGGTGGTTCCGATGGGCTCGGCGACTTCGGTATAGCTAGAGCAAGGGTGCCAGCACGGCACCGGTGTGGCTGCCCTTCACGGTGGCAACCTGTTCGGGCGTTCCGGTGGCCACAATGCGGCCACCCCGATGCCCACCTTCTGGGCCAAGATCGATCAGCCAATCCGCAGTCTTGATGACGTCGAGGTTGTGTTCGATGACCAGCACGGTGTTCCCCTGGTCGACGAGGCGCTGAAGGACGGTCAAGAGACGGGAGACGTCCTCGAAGTGCAGGCCGGTCGTGGGCTCATCGAGAACATAGAGCGTGTGGCCAGTCGGTCGCCGACTCAGCTCGGTCGCGAGCTTGACCCGCTGCGCCTCGCCACCGGAGAGCTGCGGTGCGGGCTGACCGAGTCGGACGTAGCCGAGTCCGACATCGAGCAAGGTCTGGAGATGCCGCTTGATCGACGGCTGATTGTCGAAGAAGTCGAGCGCCTCCGCAACCGGCATGTCGAGCACGTCGGCAATCGTCTTGCCTCGGAAGAGCACCTCGAGTGTCTCCCGGTTGTAGCGAGCGCCGCCGCAGACCTCGCAAGGAACGTAGACGTCGGGGAGGAAGTGCATCTCAATCTTGAGCGTCCCGTCGCCGGAACACGCCTCGCACCGACCACCCTTGACGTTGAAGGAGAAGCGGCCGGGCAGATAGCCGCGAACCTTTGCCTCTTGGGTCTGAGCGAAGAGCTTGCGGATCGAGTCGAACACCCCCGTGTAGGTGGCCGGGTTCGACCGAGGGGTTCGACCGATCGGCTGCTGGTCGACGGCAACCACCTTGTCGATGTGCTCGACACCGGTGATCTTGCGATGCGCTCCGGGCATCTCCTTGGCTCGATGGATCGTGTGCAGGAGCGACTTGAGCAAGATCTCGTTGATCAGCGTTGACTTGCCTGAGCCAGAGACGCCGGTGACGGCAACCATCATGCCGAGTGGGATGGTCACGTCGAGATCATCGAGGTTGTGCTCGGAGGCGCCCAGGACCCTGAGGACGTCGCCGGAACCCTCGCGGCGAGCTTCGGGCACGGCGATCGATCGCTTGCCTGACAGATACTGCCCGGTGAGCGACTTCTTGTTGGTGAGCAGCCCTCCTCGACCCGTCACTGGCCCGCAGTGGACGATCTCCCCGCCGTGCTCTCCCGCTCCCGGTCCGACGTCGACGGCAAAGTCTGACGCCATGATGGTCTCTTCGTCGTGCTCGACCACGATGACGGTGTTCCCAAGCTCGCGCAGGCGCTCCAAGGTGGAGATCAACCGCCGATTGTCTCGTTGGTGGAGACCGATGGACGGCTCGTCGAGGACGTAGAGCACGCCAACGAGGCCAGAACCGATCTGGCTGGCGAGGCGGATCCGCTGGGCCTCTCCCCCGGACAAGGTTGCCGCCGCGCGACCAAGAGACAGGTAGTCGAGCCCCACATCGAGGAGGAACCGCATCCGCTCCAGGATCTCCTTGACGACCCGGTCTGCGATCAAGTGCTCTCGCTCGGAAATGGCCATCGAGGCGAAGAACTCGACGGCATCACCGATGGAGAGGTTGCTCACGTCGGCGATCGACAGTCCATCGATCGTGACGGCCAGGCTCTCGGGCTTGAGCCGTTGGCCGCGGCACGAAGGGCAGGCCACCTCGCGCATGTACTGCTCGATCTGTTCGCGTCCGTAGTCCGAGTCTGCCTCGCCGTGTCGGCGCTGGAGCCATGGAATGACGCCCTCGAAGGCACTGGAATAGGACCGGCTCCGACCGAACCGGTTCCGGTACTTGATGTCGACCTTCTTGCTCCCCGTGCCGTAGAGGAGCAGCTTCTTGTCCTTGGCCTTGAGTTCGGAGAAGGGCACGTCGGTGGCGAAGCCTCCGAGGTCAGCCACGCCCGTCAAGAGGGCATCGAAGTAGTGGCTTCGAGCTCCAGCCCATGGGGCGATGGCGCCCTCGTCGAGCGACAGCGAGGGGTCGGCGATGACCAGCTCGGGGTCAACTTCGTAGCGGGTGCCAAGCCCGGCACATCCAGGACAGGCCCCGAACGGCGAGTTGAAGGAGAAGCTCCTTGGTACCGGTTCGTCAAAGCTCGTCCCGCAGTTCGTGCAGGCGAGGTGCTCGCTGAACGTGAGCGGCTCGTCGAGGTCGCCGCCCTCGGCATCGACCACTTGGATCTCGGCAGTCCCCTGCGCGAGACCAAGGGCCTGCTCCATGGACTCGGTCAGCCGTTGGCGGATCCCGTCTCGGCGGATCAGACGATCAACGACCACCTCGATGGTGTGCTGCTCGTAGCGCGCCAGCGAGAGGGTTGACCTCTCCGCAAGCTCGACCATCTCCCCGTCGACGCGGACGCGAGCGAAGCCCTGGGAGGCGAGATCGTCCAGCAAGCCGGTGTACTCGCCCTTGCGTCCTCGCACCACGGGCGCGAGGACCAAGAAACGAGTGCCCTCCTCGAGGTCGAGCACGCGATCGACGATCTGCTGCGGGGTCTGGCGCGCCACCGCTCGCCCGCAGGTCGGGCAATGAGGACGACCGATGCGGGCGAAGAGGAGGCGGAGGTAGTCATAGACCTCCGTGATCGTCCCCACCGTCGAGCGAGGGTTGCGTGATGCGGACTTCTGGTCGATCGAGATGGCCGGGGAGAGGCCCTCGATGAAGTCGACGTCCGGCTTGTCCATCTGGCCGAGGAACTGACGTGCGTAGGCTGAGAGCGACTCGACGTAGCGGCGCTGCCCCTCGGCATAGATGGTGTCGAAGGCGAGCGATGACTTGCCGGAGCCCGAGAGACCCGTGAAAACGATGAGCTTCTCTCGGGGCAGCTCCAGCGAGACGTCCTTGAGATTGTGCTCTCGTGCTCCCCTGATGACGATGGAATCGCTCACGGGCGGAGGCTAGCGGAGGCGCTGGGTGGTGGCGCCGGGGTCGCCGAGCACGTCGTCGCCCAAGCTGGCAAGGAGGGTGTGGAGCTCGTCGCGGAGCATGGCTGCCTCTTCGAACTTGAGGTCTTCTGCTGCGGCGAGCATCGCAGACTCGAGCGCTGCAGCAAGGGCATGTGGATCATCACCCGCTGCCACCATGGCCGCACTTGGCGTCGGTGCCACGGGCTTGGACCGCCGGGATGCCTTCTCGCCACCGCTCGTGGAGCGAAGCCGCCCCAGGATGTCGGTGACGGCCTTGGTGACCGAGACAGGATCGATCCCATGTGCCTCGTTGTATGCCTCCTGGACTGAGCGCCGCCGTTGCGTGGTCGAGATGGCGGCGCGCATCGAGTCGGTGATGGTGTCGGCATAGAGCACGACACGCCCCCGGACGTTTCGGGCGGCACGCCCCATGGTCTGGATCAGTGCCGACCGTGAGCGCAAGAAGCCCTCCTTGTCAGCGTCGAGGATGACGACGAGGCTCACCTCGGGCAGGTCGAGGCCTTCGCGCAGGAGATTGATCCCGACGAGGACGTCGAAGGTTCCGAGGCGCAGATCCCGAAGGATCTCGATCCGCTCGATGGTGTCGATGTCGGAGTGCAGGTACTGGACGCGCACACCTTCCTCGGCGAGGAAGGTGGTGAGGTCCTCGGCCATCTTCTTGGTCAGCGTGGTGACGAGGATCCGACCACCAAGCGCCACCTCGGAGGTGATCTCTGATTTGAGGTCATCGATCTGCCCCTTCGTTGGGCGGATCTCGACCAGGGGGTCCAAGAGACCCGTCGGCCGGATGACCTGTTCGACAACCTGGTCAGACTGCTCGCTCTCGAAGGGTCCGGGCGTTGCGCTCACGAAGATCGCCTGGGGCACCACCTCGAGGAACTCGTTGAACGTCAAGGGTCGGTTGTCCTTGGCGCTCGGCAGGCGAAAGCCGTGCTCGACGAGGATGTCCTTTCGACTTCGGTCGCCGGCATACTGCCCATTGAGCTGCGGGATGGCGACGTGGCTCTCGTCGATCACCACCAGGAGATCTCGCGGGAAGAAGTCGATGAGGGTGAACGGTCGCTCCCCTGCCGCTCGGCCGTCGAAGTGCCGGCTGTAGTTCTCGACACCGGCACACACGCCGGTCTCTGCGAGCATCTCCAGATCGTGCTCGGTCCGGGTGCGAAGTCGCTGTGCCTCAAGAAGCTTGCCCTCGGCCTCAAACTCACCCAGCCGCTCTCGCAGCTCGGTCTCGATCCCGGTGAGCGCTCGACGCATGGCTTCGTCTCCGGCGACATAGTGCGTCGCCGCAAAGATGATGAGCTCCTCAAGGGAGCCGTCCACGTCGCCGGTCATTGTGTCGAAGGTCGAGATCCGCTCGATCACGTCACCGAAGAGCTCGATGCGGACTCCTTGCTCCTCGTACGCCGGATGGAGCTCGACGGTATCGCCGCGTGAGCGGAACGTCCCGCGCACCAAGGTCAGATCGTTCCGCGAGTACTGGAGATCGACCAGGCGGCGAAGGAGGTCGCGTTGGTCGAGCACGTCGCCGACCCGGAGGGACAAGACGCGGTCTTGGTACTCCTCGGGATTCCCCAAGCCGTAGATGCACGACACGGAAGCCACCACCACCACGTCCCTGCGGGTGAGGAGCGACGACGTCGCCGCATGGCGGAGTCGATCGATCTCGTCATTGATGGAGGAGTCCTTCTCGATGAAGGTGTCGGACCTCACGATGTAGGCCTCGGGCTGGTAGTAGTCGTAATAGGAAACGAAGAACTCCACCCGGTTGTTGGGCAGCAGCTCTCTGAGCTCTGAGGCGAGCTGAGCAGCCAGTGACTTGTTCGGCTCGATGATGAGCGTCGGACGTTGGACCTGCTCGATCGTCCACGCGATCGTCGCCGTCTTGCCGCTGCCGGTGATGCCCTCGAGCGTCTGGAACCGGAGCCCATCGTCGACCCCGGCGGCGAGCTGTGCGATCGCCTGTGGCTGATCGCCGGCAGGCTTGAAGGGCGAGACGACCTCGAAGCGTTGCACCCCTTGGATCGTACTGGTTCGCCCTCTAGGACGAACGAGTGGCGAGCTGGGGCCACAGCTCGTCGACCTGGCGACCAAGATCGGCGAGATCCCCGCCGTTGTCGATGACGTGATCTGCCATCTCAAGGCGTTCCTCTCGACTGATCTGGGCGGCGATCCGAGCGCGGGCATCAGCTTCTGGGAACTGTCGAAACTCGATCAACCGCTCGATGCATCGCTCAGTGGGGCAATCCACGACCACCACCGTGTCCAGGTTCAGCGAGGTTCGATGCAGCTCGGTCAGCAGGGGCACGGCGACCACGATGACGGCGCTCTCGTCTGCGGCGGCTTGCTCGATCTTTTCGTACATCGAGATCCCGATCGCGGGGTGCGTGATCTCATTCAGGGCGGCTACATTCTCCGGCGAGGAGAAGGCCACATCAGCCAGTCGCTGTCGATCGATCGCCCCCGTGGCATCAAGGATCTCGGGGCCGAAGCGCTCGACGAGAGCGAGGTGGGCGGGTGCTCCAGGTGCCACGATCTCGCGGGCGACCACGTCGGCGTCGATGACGATCGCTCCGCGTCTTGCAAGGAGATCAGTTGCGGCTGACTTGCCTGAACCGATGCCTCCTGTGAGCCCGATGATGCGAGCCATCAGCGGCGAGGCCTCTTGCAGACGGCGAAGAGGACGAGCGTGGTGTCGTCGAGCTCATCGGTCACGAACCAATCATCCACGGTGATGCCGGTGGCACCCCCGGTGTCCTCCTTGGCCACAAGCTTGTAGGCCAGGGGGAGAAGTCGCGTGTAGGCGTTGACGTACCAGGAGTGGGGAATCTTGTGACGCAGGTCGAACACATCGAGGCGAAGGATCTTCGCAGCTCGAAGCCGGCGTTCGGCAAAGTCTTGCTTGACCCAGTCGACTGCGTCGACGCCGCCAAGCCACACGTCATCGAAGTGCCGCTCGAGCATGGTGCGCAGCTCGTCACGCTCGAAGAGGTGAAGATGGAACGGGTTTTCGAAGTCAGCGGGCTTGTTCGGAGTGAGGATGTAGACGGCGCCATCGTCGGACACCACGCGTGCCATCTCGGCGACATGCGGCTCCGGATCGGTGAAGTGCTCGATGAGGTGTGAGGAGCAGACGGAGGAGAAGCTGCCGGTCAGGAAGCCGAGGTTGAAGGCATCCATCTGGGCAACCTTCAGCCCTGCCGCGCCGTAGGAGGCCGTGGCTGTCCGCGTCGCCTCGGCGGAGTAGTCGGCGCCGACGACCGGTCGGTTCGGCCCGATGAAGGTGACGGTCTCGAAGCCTTGGCCGCAGCCGATGTCGAGCAGCGGGCCATCGCCAAGTCGCTCGGCCACGGCTCGATAGCCGGCGTCGTGGAGCGTCAGAAGGGAGTCAGGCGTGATCCCCTGCTGGGGCCGCTCTCCCGTGAGTCGTCCTTGTCCTGCCATCGCTCTGCCTCTCGAGGTTGCACCACGGTGTGATCGTGTTGTCGCGAGCACCGACACTAGTGCTCTGCCCTCGACCACCTTGGGACGAGGCCGTTGTGCGCCATGCCTCGCGACAGGGCAAGATGAACCCCGCACCAGGGCGGTCGTACGCCCGAGCAGACCCATCCATGACGACGCAGACCACCCCCGACCACGACCAAACGCCGAAAGAGCTGCCAGAGGCCACGGAGGGCGCATCGATCCGATCCCGCTGGTTGCTGCGGGGGCTCGAGGTCACGGTGCTCCTTGCGTTGGCCTACGTGCCCCTGTTCCTCGGTCGGCGAGGTGTGGCGACTCCCGACACCAAGACCTACCTCTACCTCAATCCGGCGAAGTTTCTCAGCCAGGTGGCATCGATGTGGGATCCGACTGTGGCGATGGGAACGGTGACCCATCAGTACATCGGCTACTTGCTCCCCATGGGGCCGTTCTTCCTCGTGCTGCACCTGCTGTCGGTCCCCCTCTGGGTCGCGCAGCGCCTCTGGCTCGGATCGATCATGTTCGCCGCAGGCCTCGGGATCTTGTATCTCTGCCGCACCCTCCGCCTCACCGGTCCGGGACGCGTGGTGGCGGCGCTCGCCTTCATGCTCTCGCCCTATGTACTGCAGTACGCCGGTCGAATCTCGGTCCTGCTGCTCCCCTGGGCGGGACTGCCGTGGATGGTGGCATTCGCCGCGCTGGCCCTCCGCAAGCGGGGGTGGCGGTACCCCGCCCTGTTCGCCATCGTGGTGGCGCTGGTGTCATCGATCAATGCCACGTCGATCATCTACGTGGGCCTCGCCCCGATCCTGTGGATCCTCTACGCGACGATCGTGGAGAAGGAGACGAACTGGGCGACGGCGCTGTGGACCGCACTCAAGATCGGGCTGCTCAGTGCCCTCGTCTCTCTCTGGTGGGCCGTCGGCCTGATGGTCGAGGCCGGATATGGCGTCGACGTGCTCAAGTACACCGAGACGGTGGTCGCCACCAGCGGTGGCTCGAGCGCCTCTGAGATCATCCGTGGCCTTGGCTACTGGTACTTCTATGGTTCCGACCGACTCGGCCCATGGACTCGATCGGTCCAGCTCTACACCCAGAACATCCCAGTGATGGCGGTGTCGTACGGAGTTCCGATCCTGGCGCTGCTCGGGGCGGCAGTCTTGCGATGGCGGTCACGTGCCTACTTCGCCTTGCTTGTCGTCGTCGGCATGGTCCTCTCCGTCGGAGCGCACCCCTTCGCATCGCCCACTGCCGTCGGTGGGGTTCTCAAGGCCTTCATGACGCAGACCACCGCCGGGTTGGCGATGCGCTCGACAGATCGGGCTACCCCGCTGGTTGTTCTCGGAATGGCGATGCTGCTCGGTGCGGGCATCTCGGCGATCTGGAGGAAGATCCCGACGCTCGGCCTTGCGTTGGCGGGCATCGTCATGGTGCTCGTGGTGCTGAACAACCCGGCGCTCTTCAATGGCGACACCATCGCCAATGATTTCGCTCAGCCTCAGCAGCTGCCACCCGCGCAGATGGCCGCGATCCACTATCTCAATGGGATCAACCCCACGCTTCGGGTGCTAGGCATCCCCGGAAATGATTTCGCCTCGTATCGCTGGGGCAACACGGTCGACGCACCCCAGCCGGCATTTCTCAACCGCCCCTATGTCACTCACGAGCAACAGGTGATGGGCTCGATGGCCACGGCTGACCTGCTCTACGCCTTCGACGATCCGATCCAGGAGAACACCGCAGTCCCATCCGCGCTGGCGCCGATGGCGCGGCTGATGAGTGCCGCCAACCTGCTCGTCGATTACGACTACCAATACGAGCACTTTGGCCAGCCGCACCCCAGCACGCTCCACGCGCTACTGACCCCCACGCCCGCAGGGCTCACGAACCCGAAGAGCTTCGGTCGACCAGTGGTGAACGTTGCCACCTTCCCCACGTTGAGCGAGGAAGACCTGGTGGCCGCCCAGCCATTTGCCCCACTCCCGCCCGTGGTGGTCTACGACGTCCCTGGTGCTCGACCGATCACACGAGCCGAGTCTGATCTGGGGTCGATGATCATCTCCGGTAATGCCGGGGGGCTTGAGTCCATGGCAGGCATCGGGCTCTTGAACACGAACAGCGCGCTCTACTACTCAGGCTCGTTGGCCACCAACCCCGCTCGTGTGCACGGGCTCATGTCGAAGGGCGCGCAACTGGTGGTGACGGACTCGAACCAGAAGCAAGGGTTCCGCTGGGACACGATTGCAGCGGCAGCCGGGGCCACAGAGACCACCTCCGAGAACCCACAGAAGACCGACCCCACCGACAATCCCATCAACCTCTTTCCGGATGCGCCGCACACGGCCGCGACGCGAGCGACCTACCTCGGAGCCGTTTCGGTGACAGCCTCGAGCTACGGGATCCCCTTCTCATATCTCCCTGAAGATCGAGCGTTCAGCGCCGTTGACGGGAACCTCGATACGGCCTGGCGAACGGGAATCTTCATGGATCCCGTCGGCGAGTGGTGGCAGATCGCCTTCGCCACTCCCACCACGACAGACCACGTCACCCTGGTGCAGCCTCAGAACGGAGACCTTGCGCGGTGGTTGACGCAAGTGCGCCTGACCTTCGACGGGCGATCTTCGATGGTGGTGAACCTGTCTCCGTCCTCGCGGACCCCGCAGGGGCAGGTCGTCACGTTCCCCACGCGCGCCTTCCACGAGCTTCGCATCACCATCCTCCACTCCAGCAACGATCATGCGCCGCCGGCGCAGGCCACTGCGGTGGGTCTTGCCGAGGTGGAGATCCCTGGACGGCAGGTAGCCGAGGTCCTTGCGATGCCGACGGATCTGACCACCACGGCGGGACCCGCCTCGATCGCCAACCGCCTCACCTATGTCATGGAGCGGTGGCAGGCCAGCCCCTTCCCGACCCGGTTCGACCCTGAGACGACGATCGCTCGGGCCTTCGAGGTGCCCTCTCGTCGTTCGTTCTCGATCGCTGGGAGTGCGTCGCTCTCGACCTTGATCCCCGATGATCAAGTCGATCGGCTCCTCGGATCGAGCTCTGGACTCCATGGCGTGCCAGTCGCCTATTCGAGTGGGCGCATCCTGGGCGGCCTGAACAGGCGGGCTTCGGCCACGATCGATGGTGATCCCACCTCATACTGGGAGCCTGGCTTCGGTGCCGGTGCGCAGATCGGTTCGTGGCTTCGCTACCAGGTTCCACGCCCGCTCACCTTCTCGAGCATGGACCTCCAGGTGGTCACGGATGGACGACACTCGGTCCCCACCGAGGTCACGGTGTCGACGAACTCTGGGTCGCGAACCCTCCCCCTCCCCCCGCTGCCGGCAAAGCGTGCGTCTGGAGCCACAACGTCAGTGCCCTTGTCGTTCGCCCCGTTGACCGGACAACAGATCACGGTGACCTTCACCAAGGTCAATTTGCGGAACACCGTGAACTACAACTCGCCGATCCCCATCGCGGAACCGATCGGGATCGCCGAGGTGGGCATCCCCGGATTGAGCGCACCACCGGCACCTGCTGTCCTCCCCGGCACCTGCCAGGACAACCTCGTGACGCTCGACGGGAACCCGGTGTGGGTCTCGATCACCGGATCGACCTCGACCGCCGTGTCGAACCAGTCGGTTGCGTTCACGGCGTGCGGGCCGTCGGCAGGAGGCATCACGCTCGGACCGGGCCTCCACGTGCTCGAGTCGGCGGCAGGTCATGGGACCTCGACGGGATGGAACCTCAACACCATCGCGCTCGACTCGCTCGCCGGTGGCGCCGCCGCGCCACTCCCCGCCGACGGGGTGGCAGTGCCAGTTCAACCTGGACCAGCGCCTGAGGCCACCGTGAGCGATGAGCACGCCACGTCACAGCGCGTCACGCTGCGTCACGTCGGCGGTTCGTTCGAGCTCGTTCTTGGTCAGAGCAACAACGCAGGCTGGCAGGCGATAGCCCTGCCGCCCTCGTCCGCTCGTGGCGGCACCGCCGTCGACCTCGGTCCCCCACAGCTGATCGATGGGTTCGCCAACGGCTGGCACGTCACGGCGAGCGATCTCGCTGCGCTCGGCGTGACGAAGTCGGCGCTTGCGGCGTCTGATGCCTCATTCGTCGTGGCACTCACCTGGACGCCACAGAGCTCGGTCTGGCTCGCCATCGGCGTGTCGGTCGTCGCTCTTGTCGCATGCCTCCTGCTCTCGCTCTGGCCGTGGCTGCGCCGCCGCCGCCGTCGGGACACCCTTGAGGAGTCGCCGTCCTCGATGCCAGGATCCGACGTCTTGGACGAGGCCGCCGCCGCCGTTGCAGCACCTCTCACGCGGGCGCAGATCATGGCGCAGCGTCATGCGGCACCGACGTCACGGCGAGCCGCGCAGCGCAAGGACATGCCCGTCGAATCCGAGGGTGACGGAGTCGCCGAGCTCCTCCTCCCGTTCGCCGCTGATGGCACTCGCCCTGCGTGGTGGGTGATCCTGGTGGCGACGGTGGTGGCCGGTACTCTCGGGGCCGTGATCGCTGCTCCCTGGATCGGTGCCATGGTTGCCGCTGTGGTCCTCCTCGGCTGCGCGGTCGATCGAACTCGTGGATTGGCATCGCTCGGCGCGGTGGGATTCTTGGCGGCCGCTGCGGTGAACGTGCTGACCCAGCAGTCGACCAAGGGCTATCTGTTCGGGGAGTGGCCGACGCACTTCAATGAAGCGGGAACACTCACATGGGCAGCGGTCTGCCTTTTGGGCGCTGACGCCCTCGTCTCGGTGCTCCGTGCTCGTCGGGCCGCAACGACCAGTCCCTCGGTACCGCCCACCGAGTGATCAGCGGCGCGAGCGCTCCGCCTGTGCAGCGAGGACGTCGAATGCCGCCGCAGCGGTCGTGTCCCAGTTGAACCATCGAGCCCGCTGCGATGCGCCACGGCTGAGCTTGGTCCGCAGCGCCTTGTCGGTGAGCACGGTGGCAATCTGCGCCCCGAGCTCAGCGGGGTCGTCGACCAAGATCCCCGAGTGCCCGTCAAGGACAGCGTCTCGATGGCCGGCGATGTTGGTGGCCACAGCGGGTGTCCCGCAGGCGGCCGCCTCGGTGAGGGTCATGCCCCAGCCTTCACGCTTTGACGCTGCGGTGACCACCCATGCGTCCTGGTAGTACGACACGAGCTCATCCTCGGTGACGTAGCCAGGCATCTCGAGCCACGCGTCGGCACCGAGCTCGGAGCGAAGCTCTTCGAGGACCGGTCGCTCGTAGCCCTCTCCGATGATCACTGCTCGAAGGTCTGGACGGGCCGCCTTGGCCTCCACGAGCGCACGGATCACATGATCGAAGCGCTTGACGGGCACCAACCTGCCCACCGCTACCACGAGAGGGGCGGGGCTCTTGTGCGCACCAGCACGGAACCGAGCATCGATCCCGGGGGGCACCACCGTGACCTGGTCCGGCCGGAAGCCCAGCTGGGCAAGGATCTCGGCCCGTGAAGAGTCCGAGAGGGTGACGACTGGCGTGTTGCGATAGAAGGGCGGTGCGACCTTGCGCTCGATGAGATCGCCAACTCGCCCGAGGGTGCCCGGCAACGCCATCTGCCACATCTCCTCGTGCACGTGGTGCAGGAACGTGATCCGCGGTCCCCGATGCCAGATCGGTGAGAAGAACGGCATACCGTTCCATACCTCGACGACTGCGTCTCCCGGCTCGTTTCGACGACGCAGCCCCTCTCGGATGGTGGAGGGAAAGACGCGGTATCGACCTGATCGGCGAGCAACCTCGTAGCCGGAGCGATGCCCGGTACTGGCAAGTCCGGCGATCGCCGAGGTTCGAACCGTCACCTCGAGGCCTGCACTGGCCCATCGAGACGCGATCTCATGCGCATGGATCTCGGAGCCACCGGCTTCCGGGTCGTCGAGATCTCGCCATGCCACGAAGTGGACGCTCCGGATGCCCGATGCTTGGACTCGTCCAGCGAGCGCCTCGGATGACGCATCGTCCGGTGCCTCGTGGAGTGCAGGCTCGTCTCGAGTGGCCGCGCCCTCTTGATCCGCCCTGTCCATCGATCGCGACCTGCCTCGTCTCTCGGGGAATCCCCGGAGGACGATGGTAGTCGGTCGCCTCGAGGCGACTCTGGATCTCGCCCTAGGACGTCAGCCGGCGATGGTGGATCTTGACGAAGCCCACGAGGACTGCGATGGCGAGCACCAGCTGGACTGCAAGATCGTTCCGGGCGGTGGCGATGGTGTTGCCGTGGGCCGCGTTGACCGCCATGGCTGCAGCGATGGCGCCGAGCACGAGCAGCCCGGCGATCCAGCGTCGACCGACCGCGAGGAGGTACATCGTCAAGACGACCGTGACGCTCAGGCACACCATCGCCAACCCAAGTGGAGCGAAGGCCTGCTCTGCGCCCAGATAGCGGCGTGAGAACACGAGTGACAGCAGGAGGTCAGGGAAGAAGACGGCGGCAATCAGCAATGCCGTCGCAGGGATGGCAAGCAACAGCAGGGCCACGAAGAGCTGTCGAAGGGCGTGACCACCTTCACGCCACCGGATCGCCGCTTCTGGAAGGAGGTACGAGCCAAGGACCACAGCGCCATAGACGATCGCCTTTGACGCCACGGAGACCGCCGCGTAGGAGCCGCTCAGCTTTGGGTTGTCCTTTCCGACGATCAGGATGTCGACGTTCTGGAGGACCGCGAGCATCGCCAGCGAGCACAGCGCCACGATCAGGTCGATGGCCAGATGACGGCGCTCGGCCCGTGGGGCCCGCAGCTCGGGGTCTGGCGCCATGCGAGCCATCCAGCTCTTGAGCCACACCGCGATCGATGCGCTCCGTGGCGCCGCCACATCGGTCTCCCGTGACGCCCACGCGGCATCAGCGGCGAATCGAGCATGGATCGCGGTGACGAGCTCCCCGAGCATGATGCCGACTGCCAAACCCGAAGCGCCGAGATCTGTGAATGCGAACCCGATCATGAAGACGGTCCGAGCACCGCCCTCCACGAGGAGGTTGACGGCCAGGCTGCGGTAGCTCCGGTGTGCTTGGAGGAGTCCTCGGTCGAACGACAAGAGCACCCAGATGGCCGCCGCCGACAAGATGGCGATGACGCCGAGTGCGTTTGGCTGGTTGAGTCCTGAGGCGATCAGCCCCCCGAGGGCTGCGATGACCCCGATGAACACGATCACGCCGACCGTGCCTTCGGAGTGCACTCGACGAGCCCATGCACGGACGCGATGGCCATCCCCTCGCCCATCCCAGGCCGTCACTCGCCGCACGACCGCAACGATGATGGCCGACCCTGGCATCGAGATGATGAGGAAGAGCGCAGTCAGCTGGTTGAGCAGCCCATAGTCGCGGGTCGAGAGCGCCCGAGCGATCAGGATTGTGACGACGACGTTGAGGGCGTTGGTGGCGACGCCGGCGATCGCCAAGGGGCCTGCCTGCATGATCCCTTGGCGGACCGTATCGGAGGCGATGTCGTCGTGATCGTCGAGATGGTCGGTGGGCAGCAGGAGCTCACCACCAAGTGCCGGCATCCCCGAGGAGGGGCCAAGAGAGACAGCGCCCGAGACGCCCTCGAAGGCCGCCTCGATCGCCTCTGCCGCACCGATCTCGTGTGCGCCTTCGTGCGGCTCGTCGAAGCGATCACTCATGGGTGACCGAGGTGACGACGGCCCACCCGCGCACCATTGGATGCTCCTACTTCGTCTCAGGGCGCCGAGGGAGCACAGGAGCATCCCGACCGGTGCCGCCCGAGCCCTTCGATGAGGCCTCGTGGTATTCCTCCTCGACGTTGACTGCCCAGATGTCGTGGTTCGCACCGTGGAGGTTCTCGACCGTCAGGATCGCCGTGTACATGGAGTGATCCTGGTTGTTGTACTTGTGCATACCGTTACGGCCCACGAGGTGGAGGTTCGGCGCAACGTCGTTCAGGTACTCATTGATGATCGCGACATTGTCCTTGTACTCGAAGTCGTAGTACGGATACGCCTTTGGGACCCTCACGACATAGCCAACCTCAACGTCGCTGGGGTTCACGAGGCCAAGATGCGCCAATTCGCGAGTAGCCAGAGCGATGAGCTCGTCGTCGGGCAGGGACCAGATGGCGTCATCCTCGAAGACGAAGTACTCCAGGCCGAGGCAGGTTCGACCGTCCTTCACCATGTAGGGCGACCAAGAGCCAAAGTTTTGGATCCGACCGACCTCGACGTCGGATGCATGGATGTAGATCCAGTTGTCAGGAAAGCCGCGATCTTCGGGAACGACGAGTGCGACGGTCAAGAAGTCTCGGTAGTGGAGGTCGCGTCCGGCAGCGACAACGGGTGCTGGCGGTGCGGGCTCGAGCGCCTCGACCAGCTGGTTCATCGGCATCGTGGAGATGACATGTGAGACCTTGATGGTCTCGGTCGAGTCATCGGCCTTATTCTTGACCGTCACTGCGACGGCCTTGCCGTCTTCGATGTGGATCTTGGTGACCCGGGTGCGCATCCGCACCTCTCCCCCGCCGGCCTCGACGAGGTCTTGGCAGCGCTCCCACATCATCCCGGGCCCGTACTTTGGGTACTGGAACTCTTCGATGAGGCTGGTGATCTCGGTCTGCTTCCGCTTCGGGGTCAGCGCATTGATGATTGCGTTGCCCAGCGAGAGACCCTTGACGCGCTGAGCGGCCCAGTCGGCAGGCATGTCCTTGACTGGCACGCCCCAGACCTTCTCGGTGTAGGTCTTGAAGAACTTGTTGTACAGGCGCCAGCCGAACCGAGCCACCAGCCAGTTCTCGTAGTTCGACTGATCCTTCGGTGGGCGGATCTGAGCCCAGGCATAGGAACCCACGCAGAGCAAGGCCTCCCAGATGCCCAGATTCTTGAGTGCGTTCGATGCCTTGAGTGGATAGTCGTAGTACTTCTCGTCGTAGAAGATCCGGCTCATACGAGGCCGGAGCAAGAAGTCCTCGTCGGGAAGGATCTCGTGCCAAAGGTCCTCGACTGGCTGAACCTTCGTGAAGAAGCGGTGGCCGCCGATGTCGAAACGCCATCCATCGCGCTCGACGGTCCTCGAGATTCCGCCGACGACGCTGTCATTCTCAAAGACGATCACGGGGTCACCCCGCTTGACGAGCTCATAGGCAGCAGTGAGCCCAGCTGGTCCACCTCCGATGATGGCGATGGGATCAGTTATCGAGAGTGGCGTGCTGGAGGTATTGGCGGAGGTCACGGTCAACGACCTTACAGCGAGCGCTCTGCCGACCTGGGCATGGGCTACGGCACGATGACGTTCGAAAACACCAAGATCGACCACGCCAGAAGGAGGGCGGCGAGAAGAACGAACACGGCGATGCGGACCCGTGTCGATCGCAGTGCGCCGGCCGCCACCATGAACAAAGGCGGCGCAGCGAGGAGATACCGCTCGAAGGAGTCAAGGTTGTGGCCCGAGAGCGCAACAAGGACGATGGCGCTCGAGTAGACGGCGAGCGACAGGGGCGCCCGCTTGAAGGTAACGACGCACAGAACCAATGCCAGCGCGACCCATGGGAGGTGCAGGATGACGCTTGGGTGACCGTGCACCGCTTCGCTGAGGTCCCCGACAACGCCACTGATCGGGTTGGTGAGACCGCCGTGGTGCGATGCCTCGGTCTGGACCCTGAGCGGGAGCAACCACGAGCTGAATCGATGGTTGCACCACCACAGATACGTGAGCAGGCCGACGACGGGAGCGAGAGCGGCGGCGACACCGAGGCCACGTTGACCTGAGCCACGGCGTCGCCACGCCTCAAGAGCGATCGGGAGGCACAGGAGCACCCCAACCGGTCTCGTGAGTGCCGCCAGGTACCCAGCGATGATGGCGGAGGACCAGAGCAGAGCGTTTCTCTCGCCGCCGTTGCGAACTCGGAGCACGCAGGTGAGCGCCGCTGCCACGAGGAGCACCAGGAGTGGCTCGGCATAGCCAAGGACGGTCGCCACTGCACCTGGCACGAGGCTGAGGAGCCAGAGGCTGGACGAGGCCACGCGGGCCGAGAAGCCAGCTGCGACTGCGAGTTGATCGACGGCCACCAGAGCGCCGAACCAGAGCGCGCTGGCACCGATGGCCAGGACCCATGGAATGGGGACCCCGAGTCCGTGCACCCATCGGGCGAGCAGAGGCCAGAGAGGGAAGAAGCGAACAGACTGCGTGCCGAGCGTTGCGTACCCCTGGCGAGCGATCGCCTCGTACCAGCCGGCATCCCACGCCATGAGCCCCTGCGCTGCACGAGCACGAGCACCCGAATGAGAAAGGTGGCCGTGGCTGATCAGTGCTCGAGCGGTGAGCAGCGCCACGAGAACGATCGCTCGTGAGGCCGCCCAGGGACCAAGTGCAGCACGAGCGGACGCCGAGATCGATCGGCGACCTGCTGCAAGCGTCACTTTGACTCAGTTGAAGGAGCTCGGTAGCCGGCCGGCGTGTACTGGGTCAGGTTCATGGACTGAAAGTAGCGAGCCGGATGTGCGTTGACCCATTGGTGCGCACCCCAGCCCTTGAGCATGAGCAGCGTGCCAGCGAGGTTCGGGCACGCGTTCTTGAATGGCCCGTACCCAGGCGACCAGACAAGCCACACGTGATGGTTGCCGACGGCCGTCTGCACTGTCGTCGCGAACTTCGTCGGCGACGTGGCGTGGATCGCCGCGGCGTAGTCAACCCAGTTGATGAAGTGAGGGTTGTCGAAGCGGGGGTAGCCAACCGTCCGAAGGCTCGTCGTTGGGAGCTCCCGCATCACCGTGGGCCCAAGCTGGTCAGGGCAGAAGACCACGAGATCTCCGGGCTGCGCTTGGGTGGCGAGCACCGCCGCCACCTGCCCCCCCTGGGAGCGTTGCGTGGTTCGATCGACGACGGCGGAGAACAAGAGCGCGAGGACCAAGATCCCGACGAGACCCACTCGAATCCACGGGAGCTCGATTGATCTGGTGCCGAGTGCCAACAGGATCACGAGTGGGATGAAGATCACTGCGGCGTAGCGCGGCACGAAGGTGCTCTTCGACAGATAGGCGCCTGCGATGCCGAAGGCCAAGGTCACGAAGATGATCCAGCCAAGGAAGCGTCCACGCTCCTGACCTCGCGCATCGAGCCGGAGCAGCGGGCCTCCCTCGGCTTGGCCAAAGATCCCAAGCACGACGAGTCCCACCGTCAGCAGCTCGATGATGGCCTGTGCTGGCCCCACGACAGGTGCCTGGAGCGCCTGGTTGTCGTAGAAGTGCAAGACCCCTGTCAGGGCAGTCTGGATCCCCGGAGCATTCGCCCACGGTGTGCCGGTGTGGGCTGATTGGAACAGGAACACCGGGAGCCACGGAAGGAACGCAATTCCTGCCACCACGAGTGCCCCGATGCCAAGGATGGCGGCACGCCGTGAGGTGCCATTGGTGTTGGTGAGGGCGGTGAGCAGCAGCCAGAGCCCAAGTGCAGCGAGGAGGAACGTCCACCAATAGTGGGTGTATTCAAGTGCGATGGCCGTGAGAGCGAAGACGCTGGCTCTCCAGATGGTCGGCCGCTCGAAGAGCCGGGCGAGAGCGATGCCACCCAAGGCGACGATGAGCATGACGAGCGCATACTGACGGGACTCTGTTGCGTAGTACGTGGCGAACGGCATGGCCAGCAGGATCGCAACGGCGATCAGCCCAATCTCACGCCCCCACAGACGCCTGGCCAAGAAGTAGCAAGCGATCACGGTCAGCACGGAAAAGACGCCGGAAAGGCTCCGAACAGCGAAATCCGACTGTCCGAAGATCTTCATCCAGAAGTGGAGGACGACGTAGTACAGCGGAGGTGCGCCGTCTCGCCGCAGCGCGCCGCGTAGATCATGAAGAGGCAGGCGCGCAATGTTGACGGTGAGCGCCTCATCGAGCCAGAGCAGTGAGGTCGTAGAGAATCGAAGCCAGATTCCGATAATGACCTCGAGGCCCATGAGAAGAAGGGCTACCTGGGCGAGGCGGCCTCGAATCTCAGGTACGTCCGGCGTGCTCCACGATTCCCAGCGCTTCTTCTCGAGGGTCTCGTTGACGTCATGGTTGAGCACGCAGGCATGCTAGCGAGGGTGCTGCAAGGCGCCGATGATGGAGCGACGCAAATGTGCGCGGTGGTCCTTCACTTCGTGCGGAAGTGACGTAACATCCCAAAGGCAATTCGAGAAGGGGGGGTAGGCGGATGGCGAAGTTCCTGTTCAAGCGAGCGCTGGCACTCATCGGAATCTTGCTGCTCGTCTCGATGGGAACCTTCTATCTGGTCCACCTGCTTCCCGGGAATCCGACGGTCACGATCCTCGGGCCGAACGACACTCCTCACAACCGTGCCGTGCTCATGGCGCAGATGGGACTGAACAAGCCCTTGTGGCAGCAGTACCTGATCTGGCTCGGCAATGTGCTGCGGGGCAACCTCGGCCAGAGCTTCATCACACACCAATCGGTGACGAGTGTCTTGGGTAACGCAATTCCCATTGACTTCGAGCTGATCCTGATCTCCCAGATCATTGCCATCGGGGTGTCGATTCCCCTCGCGCTGGCCTCGGCCCGCCGACCCAACGGCCTGCTGGACCGGGTCTCGACTACTTCGAGCTTCGCCATGCTGGCGCTGCCGCCGTTCATCATCATCGTGCTCGGCGTGCTGATCTTCTCGATCCACTTCCACGTCTTCCCTGGACCGGGTTCCTATGTGCCGTTCTCTCAGAACCCTTGGTCAAACCTCCACACCATGCTCCTGCCCTCCCTCGTGTTGGCCATCGGTTCGGTTGTGGTCTATTTCCGCTTGCTTCGTGGTGACCTCATCTCCACCCTGCAGGAGGAGTACATCACCATGGCCCGCTCAAAGGGCCTCTCGGATCGCTACATCATGTGGCGCCATGCACTCAGGCCATCGTCGCTCTCGTTGCTTGCCGCGGCGGGCTTGAACATCGGCGGACTGGTGGCAGGAGCGTTCGTGGTCCAGTACCTCCTCGCACTTCCGGGGCTCGGTTATGCGCTGGTCAACTCGATCAATCAGGTCGACTACGTGGTCGTGCAGGGGATCACACTCTTTGTTGCTGTGGTCGTCGTGGTCCTGAACTTCATCATCGATTTCCTGTTCACCATCGTCGACCCGAGGATTGCCCGTGAGTGATCTTGCAGAGCAGATGATCCCCGCGGACAAGGATCCGCTCGAGGTGGCCGTTGCGCCGGTGCGCAAGAAGCGCAAGGCGAAGTTCGGTTTCTTGTTCTGGTTCTTCGTGGCCTGGATTGGCCTGACCATCCTGGCCAGCATCGCCGCCCCGTGGATTGGGCTTCAGAACCCGAACAACGGAAACTTCTCGTCCCTCAATCAAGGTCCGAGCACCGCCCACTGGTTCGGCACCGACGACCTCGGTCGGGACATCTTGAGCCGCGTGGTCTACGGCTCTCGCGTGTCGCTGATCGTCGGCTTCGGCGCCATGTTCATCGCCATGCTGATCGGCGGGACGCTGGGCATGGTGGCGGCCTATCGCCGAGGGGCTGTTGACACCTTCGTCAGTGCGGCGTCCTACGTGATGCTGGCCTTCCCCGCCCTGGTCGCTGTCATCGCCATCGTGGCCTTCTGGGGACACGAGCTCTGGAAGATCACCATCATCGTTGGGATCGCCTCGATCCCTCTCGTCTATCGAGTGGTTCGAGCGGCCACCTTGTCCTATGCCACGAGAGAGTTCGTCACCGCAGCCAAGGCACAGGGTGCCTCCGACACGAGGATCTTGATCAAGGAGCTGCTGCCCAATGTGCTGCCGGCCATGATCTCGTTCTTCTTGATCGGTGTGGCGACCGTCATCATCCTCGAGGGTGCACTGGCCTTCTTGGGACTCAGCGTGCAGGCCCCCACGGCATCGTGGGGCAACATGATCGCCGAATCACGCACGTACCTGCAACAGAATCCGTGGTTGGCGCTCTTCCCATCGATGGCGATGTTCTTGTTCCTGATCGCGCTCAACCTGGTCGGCGACGTGCTGCGACAGGCCCTCGACGTACAGGACGCCAAGCTGTGATGGAGAAGGCAACTGTGAGCACAGAGACCTTTCGGCCCGAGGCGGATGACACGCCGTTCCTCAAGGTGACCAACCTCTCGACCACCTTCCACACCGCACGTGGCGATCTCACCGCAGTTGATGGTGTTTCGCTTGAGCTGGCTCGAGGAGAGACGCTGGGCATCGTTGGGGAATCAGGCTCGGGCAAGACCGTCATGTCGCGATCGATCATGGGTCTCTTGCCGAGCCACGGGGTGTCGCAGAGTGGATCGGTCCTCTTCGACGGTACGGAGATCGTGAACGCCGACCAGAAGACGCTCCGCAGCCTTTGGGGAGCGAAGATCGCCATGGTCTTCCAGGATCCCATGACTTCGTTGAATCCCGTGCTGCGCATTCAGCGTCAGATCACTGAGTCCCTCTTGCTCCACACGGAAATGGACAAGAAGGAGGCGAAGGCCACCGCCATCTCCCTGCTCGGGCAGGTGGGCATCCCCTCCCCTGCCGAGCGGGTCCGCAACTATCCCCACCAGCTCTCTGGCGGGATGCGACAACGAGTGGTGATCGCCATCGCTCTGGCGTGCTCGCCTCGCCTGCTCCTGGCCGATGAGCCGACGACTGGCCTCGACGTCACGGTGCAAGCGCAGATCCTGGACCTGCTCGGTTCTCTTCAGGCGGAGCGCCACATGGCCGTGATTCTCGTGACCCACGACTTGGGTGTCGTCGCGACGCGCACCGATCGGATCGCGGTTATGTACGCCGGACACATCGTGGAGATGGCCCCCACCCGTCGCTTGTTCGCCGACATGGCCATGCCGTACACAAAGGCACTGCTGAACTCCACGCCTCGCATCTCGGATGCCAGCCACACGCGCCTGACGGCCATCGA
>Ga0164296_1001002_pt1 | contig 31602 bp, 28 predicted proteins | sample GEODES057metaG_FD_113533 | JGI IMG/M metagenome (GOLD analysis project Ga0164296, IMG submission 113533) | Dystrophic lake water microbial communities from Trout Bog Lake, Wisconsin, USA - GEODES057 metaG | ecosystem: Environmental > Aquatic > Freshwater > Lake | place: USA: Trout Bog Lake...
ATCCGTGTTGCTAGGAGAAGTACTTGTACCACTCTTGCTACATCCAATTACCAAAAATGCGATGGTAAAGAATGCGATTACTGTTGTTAAGATTGTTTTTTTCATTTTAATTACGATTTAATTGATTAATAATAGACAAAGACTCTGCCAATTTAGATACTCCGATTACAAAAATTGTTGCCTGATGTTGAATTAATAGTTTTATAACATTCCTGAGAGCCTATTATTAATAAAGAAATAAAATGCTTATCCCCTAATCATAAAATTTTCTCAAACAATTCAACGCAGATAAATTCTCAAAAGCTAAGCAAAAGCACATTTTACAGATGAATTTAGGGAGAAGAAATAAGCAATAACTGGTAAGCAATAAAAACTAAAGGTTATGTTTTGATTAATTATATCTGCGAATCATCTCTTTCAATAAATCAACAGCTTCTCATCTAATAATTCTTTTTTCTGATGATAAATTTCCCTTTTATTCTATCATAATACTCTTTTTTCTTCTCATAATACCCTTGCAATAAGTCATAATACCCTTTTTTCTTCTCATAAAACACTTGTATTCAGCCATAATACTCTTTCCTCCTTTCATAAATCCCGTCAACCGAGGCTCGGTTGACGGGATTCATCTCGAAATACAAGGGTATCATGACTTAATACATGTCAACCGGGACCGGGTTGACATGTATTAAGATAAAATACAAGGGTATCAAGACTTAATACAATTGTATTAAGTCTTGATACCCGTCAACCGGGGCTCGGTTGACGGGTATTTTGACAAGAAAAATGCGTATTATTAAAAGAGAAATGCTTTATCTAGACTAAAAAAAGCGAATTTTATTTTACTACTTGTCTATTTTGAAAATGGCAAATCGAATAAGACAATAGGTAGTATTGTAGGCGGCGGATTAAAGATTAATGCTAATGTCAGCGATAGGTATGAACATTAATTTATTGAAGAAAGAGATAAATTGAAGCGATTATATGGTTCAGTAATTATTAGTTTCCTAGTCTTCAACAGCCTTCAGAGAAATCTTTTTTAGATTTTTAAAGAACCGATAGTTCAATAAAACAGCAGAAAAAGAAAGCCCCACAACAAAGCCTATCCAAATACCTGAAACCCCCAGATGGTAAGGGAATGCTAACAAATAACCAACCGGAATACCGATGCCCCAATAGGCAATGGCAACATAAATGGTGGGAAGAACAACATCTTTTACGCCGCGGCAAAGTCCCACACCGATAGCTTGAGTGGCATCGGAAACTTGGAAGATGGCCGCAAAAACAAGCAACATCTTTGCAACAGGAATCACAACAATATCTTGTGTAAAAACATAAGGCAAGTAGTCGCCCAATAAAATCATGAATAATGCAGCTAGGATGCCGAATCCAAGCCCTGTAAATGCGGTTGTTTTTCCAATAATAGCCAGTTCTTTAAACTGACCTTTTCCAAAAGAATCACTTATCCTGATAGATCCCGCCATAGAAAAGCCAAGTGCAATCATAAAAGTAGCCGAAGCACAGTTGAGCGCAATCTGATGCGCAGCTTGCGGTACCGCACCTAACCATCCCACCATAATACCTGAAATTGAAAACGCCCCAGCCTCCATGCAATATTGCAAACTGCTAGGTATGCCGATACCCAACATCTCTTTTATGGTTTCGCCCCTCAACCGCCACGCTTCTTTTCGGTGACTGATAAAAGGAACGAATACTTTGTGCCTCGTAACAACCACTATCATTGCGATAGCCAAAACTGAACGGGAGATAAGTGTCGCTAACCCTGCACCACTGATGCCCATTGCTGGTAAACCACAATGCCCATAAATAAATACCCAACATAAAAAGGCATTTAAGGGCAGAGAAAGTATGGATAATGTCATGGCGGTTTGGGTGTATTGCAACCCATCGGAGAAGTTTTTGCAAGCATTGAATATCATCATCGGAATTAACGAATAACCCATTATGATTAGATAGTTTTTGGCTAATGCGGCTACCTCCGGGTCTTGTCCCATGTTGGGAAGAAATAAAGAAACGATGTTTACGATGATTGCCAAAACAATACCAGACACTATACTTAGCATCCACCCATTAAAGAGGATATGCGATGCTTTATGATGATTATTTTGCCCATTTGCTATTGCTACTAATGGCGTAACGGACATGATTAGCCCAATTCCTATCACCAAAGGGATGGCAATAACATTGACCACCAACGATGCCGCTGCTAAATGTTTATACCCCAATGAACCAATCATTGCAGTATCAATCAAGCCATAAGCAACTTGGGTTAGATTGCCCAAAATAAGTGGGATTGCAATGGTGAGCGTTGTTTTAAATGATTGTTTCATAATAAGAACGGAAGTCGCAAGTAAAATCTAAAATCGCTAGTAACAGCTAACTTCTTACTTGCGTTTTACGACTAACGATTCACGATTTGTTTTTTATAAATCTATTGTGCAATTCAAGAACCTGCGGAATAAGCAACTGTTGCTCATCATTTATAATGACAAAATCGCAAAGTCTCATCTTAATATCCTGGTCTATTTGTTTGCCCATTCTGTTTAGTACCTCTTGTCGAGTAATATTATCCCGCTGCATCACCCTTTTAATACGCAATGCTTCAGGAGCTTTTACACCTATTATATAATCAAGGTTTCCTGCTGTACCCACTTCAAATAATAGTGCCGCTTCTTTAATGCAATAGGGTGCATTTTGTTGTTTCATCCATTCATCAGCAGCTTTAATAGTAGCGGGATGCGTAAGGCTATTCAATATTTCCAATTGATATTTGTCTTTGAAAACAATGTCAGCAATGTATTTTCTATTCAATTTATCGCCAATGTAAGACTCCTCTCCAAAAGCATTTTTAATGGAGGTTTTAAGAATTTCATCCTCTTCCATTATCCTTTTGGCAACAATATCTGCATCAAACACAGGGGTTCCCAATGTTTTAAATATTGCTGCTACCGTACTTTTACCACTTCCTATGCCGCCTGTCAATCCTACTTTAAGCATACTTTATCCATTAGAATGATTACCCAAAGCTATATATTTATTACCTGCATAAACCAAAAATCCCAAACTGCATATTACAATTTGGGACTTATGTACAGCGTTTTTCTTAGCTTATTTAGAAACTGTAACAGTTCCCGGTTTGTTAATCGCAACGGTCATATCCATACTAATCGCACTTTTTTCAATTTTCAAATAACTACCAGGATTTACTTCAATTTGAAGAGTACCATCTTCATTTACCCTAAAGATTGTAGCGTGTATGCCTGCGTTTGTAACTATTTTAGCTCCCTTTTGAAGCTCATCTATAAACTTCTTTTGTTCTTTTGCCTTCTTAGCTTGCGGCCTAATCATAAAAAACCAGAATACAACAATGATTCCCCCCATCAATACCAGTTGAATAGAACCACCTTGTTTTGGATCTCCACCAGCCATTAACATTACATTTAAAAGTGTCATCTTTTTTGTTTTATTGTTTAATTAATAATTTACTTTTTCTCTTTTGGCATCACTATTTTGTCTCCCGGTGCGCCATTAACCGTTCCAGTAAACACCAAAAACTTCTCAGTTCCATTGAATGTGTTTGTAGATACAATGATTGTTTTGTGAATATCGCCGCCACTATGTATTTTCTTGCTATCAAATGCACCAGTCACCCATCCTTCCCCGCCTGGGGCAATAGGTTCTTTGGTATAATCAGCCACAGTGCATCCACAGCCGGGCTTTGCGTTGGTAATAATTAAGGGTTTAGTACCAGTGTTTTTACATCTAAACTTTACTTGTGCTTTCTCGCCCATATTAATGGTTCCAATGCTCACTATCGTATCAAGCCACTGCACTGTTGTATAGTTCGAACTGTCTTTTTCAGCTTTCTTCTGCAATTCTTCGTTCGATCCGTTGTTGCAAGAAGACGCTACAATCAATAAAGTCAAAAATGATAAGATAGTCAATTGCGTTTTCATTGTTTTTCTATTTTAATACAATTAATAACCTGAATTTTATCTCACTTGTTTAAAATCTACTTTGTTAAGCTTCTCTGTAACTGCCAATTCTTTATGTATATTATCCAAAATTCCATTCACAAAATGCCCACTTTGCTCAGTACTGTATTCTTTTGCCAAATCAATGTATTCATTTATAGTAACCTTGGTAGGAATTGTTTCAAAATACAAAAATTCTGCAACACCCATTTTCATTATTACCAAATCTACTGTAGCTATCCTGTCCGAATCCCAATTTTGTAATTTGGGTTTAATGATATCAAGCAGGTATTCACGCTTTTCGTATGCAGTAATAAGCAGTGCCTTTGCAAACTCCCACTTATCTTTCGAGATTACCTCTTGAAAATTGTATCCTTTGGGCTTAGATATATAATTGTTTACCAATTGCTCCATCATTTCGCAGTCATCATCCCAATTATTAAACAATTCCTCCAAGTGTGAAGTAAATACATCGTCAGGCAGCAGAATATCTGTAAAAATAAACCGTAAAATATCTTTTTCCTGCTCGGTATTGCGGCTTTGCGTATTGATATACAATTGATATTCAGAACTTTCTACAAGCTTTTTATATACTCGTATCAAAATATCCCCATTCATCCTCTTATGTGGCTTCAATTTCTCCAATGCCCTCACAAAAGATGCATCTTCTAGTATTTGCCACAATAAATGATTGCCCGAAAGCTTAGTATTTACGTTTAAATCTTCTGTAGAAGGTAAATGTTTACTCGACTTCTTAAGAGAATCTGTCTCTGCATACTTCGCCACTTCAGTAATGAAGTAAAGTAGATAAACAAGCAAGTCCCTCGTACCGTCAAACCTGTTTTGTAACTCCGCAACCAAGTTTTTGATGTCAGTTTCCCCACTAGAGGTATCCACCATATACAATAATTGCATCACTTTCACCCTAATATTCCGTCTACTTATCATCTTATAAAGAACTTTATTTCTCCGGCGGCGAAGATAGGGGAAATGAAAACCATTCTTTTTAGTAATCCTTATTTATCTATGCCACCCCTGCCCTATTTTTAACGATTACCACGCATGATGTGGGTAATAATCGTTATATCTGTTCCCAATCAAAAAGCCAACCAGTATTTCATGCGAGCCACCGCTCACAGTATTCAGCGCAGAGGTTGAATAATCGTATGAATACCCAATATTTACACAATAATTGATGTTCACACCAAGCATTGCCGAGAATCCGTTTTGGTAACGATAGCTTGCTCCGGCCCAAATCATATTTTGATATTCGAATTTGGCATTTATATCAAAACCAACAGGCAAAGGATTGATATATCGCACCATAATGCTCGGCAAAAAGGTAACATCCTCATCTAAATCCACCTTATAACCCGCTTGTGCAAAGATATGTGGCAACAATTTGCCTGTTGTTTTCACCAAAGAACTTTGATTCGAATAACTATCAAAATAAATCTTGTCAGGAAACATTTGCAATGCCGATAAACCAACAAAATAATCCTTCGAATACAGCCATAATCCCGCATTTAGGTCTGGATTTAGTTTATTTAATGCCCCATTTTGTATGTTTCCCACCGCAGGGTCATTGCCAGTGGCAAAATTTAACTTACTAGCATCAAGACTTAGTTGAGTAATGCCCGCACTTACTCCAAGAGACAAATTAGTTGCATCGCCAATCCTCAAATGATAGGCATAAGCGGCATCTGCAATGAAATGATTTAGCGGTCCCGTAGCGTCATTCATCACTGTAAAGCCAATACCAGAGTGAGAATCTGGTGGTTGATACGGATCGCCGCCAAGCATAGGGTTTCTTCCTCGTGGATACACGCTTGTGGGCGTTTCCCTATCCACATCGTACAATTTTCTAACTGTTGGCGCGCTGATGGTAAGGTAAGTTGTCACGGGCGCATCCTGCAAGCCCACCCATTGAACCCTATGACTCGCTTTTATGTCGGTATAGTTGTCAATACCAGCCACTGCAGGGTTCAATAGGAAGTTATTTAGCACATATTGTGTAAAATATGGTAGTTGTTGAGCCTTAGCCTGTATGAGATAAGCGAAAAAAAGAAGTATAAAAAGTATTTTTCTCAATCAATTTTACATTTAATTCTCCAAAAGTAGATTAAGCCAAGGTGGTTTCAATAGATATTACCAAAAATAAAAAAACCGCTACAAACAATTGACTACAATTATCCATAACGGTTTAATTTGTGGAGAATAGCGGGTTCGAACCGCTGACCTCTTGCATGCCATGCAAGCGCTCTACCAGCTGAGCTAATTCCCCTTGCTCTTTAAGGGGTGCAAAAATAGTGTTATGAAACCAATTAGCACAAAATAGTTGGTATAAGTGTCAGATTCCCTTAAAAACCTACACATCCACAGCAGTAATTGGCCCGTGGAAAAAGTGAGAAAGTATCCAACAGATGAGGGATAGGTGTATCCCGAAGGTAAGTAGGTTTGTTATTGTTCTAAAATACGCCCATCGTGTGTAGTCTTCGCTTCTTACAACGTATCTATGGTGATATATGCAAAGCCTTGTAAATATATATATCCAATTGCCGGGTTTATAAACAATCAATACTATTAGTTTGGCTGCAAGCAGTAACAAAACCACATATAATCCAAAATGATAGAACCCAAGCAACAAAATATCGAACATAATTGCGGTTTTAAATAAAAATCTTTCTCAATAAAAATACACTTCTAACGCACTACGGCTTTTTAATAAGATACTTGGGCAATAAGAGTTATTAAACTTAGATAAGTTCAAACAAAGATAATGCCCTTTTATATGATTTCCAAAAACAAATTGATTTTTTTTTACATAATTTAGTAATAATTAAATTAAATCTTTTTAAAACTATTTGAAAATCAAATTTATATACGAGAGCCAGCTGCAAATAGTTTTGTTTATAAAATATTATTTCAAGACCCGCTACCTACTTGGCAATTAATTTTAGTCTTTTGCATAATCTAGCCGTCATTTCGACGATAGGAGAAATCTAACCCAGATTTGAATAATCTTTAATAGATAAAATATAGCCCAAACGCTAAATAAGATTTCTCCTATCGTCGAAATGACGTTGCCCAAAGTTCTGAAAACTTACTACATAACAGCGTATAGTCATTATTTATTTTCAATTTCTCTTCTTTTAAACAGGTTAAGCTCCAGGATAGTTTACAATATCTATTGTTTCCACCAGATTACTCGTAGCTTGTGGGCTTTCTAAAAAGGTTTTGCTCATCAATTTCAATCATTTACAATGGCACATATCGATTATCCAACAGATTTTTTGGGACAAACCGTCCTTTTGGGGAATATAATTGCACAAGTTGCCCTCGATGGCCCCGATGGCCCCCTTGTAGCAATGCTTGCCAGCCAAAATATCAACCTTATCAAGGATAATACAGCTTGCAAAACTGCAATCACTAACAATACTCTTTTTTTAAAGGCACAAAAAAGCGGTCAAAATTTCTGCCAGCAGCGAAATAACCTCATGAAACCCATCATGAAACACCTAAGGGGGTCTTTTCAGTTCTTAAAAAGTCTTTTTCAACCCGAATTCAAAGCTTTAGGAAGCTGGGGTGCCACTATTTCGGACAGCAGCAAAATTACTTACCCAAAAGGCACGCAAAACAGGGTGGATTTATTTATGTTGATGAAGGTAAAAAACGATTCTTACACCATTACGCCCAGTCCTTTGCAGCCATACATCACCCAAAACTCCATTAACCTTGGTACTGATGCCACAAATGGGGGTATTGCCCTTGCAAAGAACGATTCTTTTTCACAAGCCCAGAAAAAGGCACAGAATTACCGTCAAAAAAGGGACAAAGGCTGGGCAAAATCGCTGGCAGACATGCGTAGTATCGGCAATTTTTTGGTAATCCTATTCTCTAACAATACAAAAGCCCTCGGCGAATATGGATTTGTGGTGGTAGATGAAGTGCCAGCAGACAAAAAGCGGATTATTGATATGAAAATGAGGGAAAGAAAACTACAAGTGAAGGTTAAAATAGGAAGTACCCTTAGCAATACTGGCAAAACAGACTTTTATATTTACAAAGGCAAGCTTATTGAAGGGATTTTTATTGTTTTAGCAGCAGGAAAAAGCATGATTGTTGGCAAAGGGTATAGTCTTTTTTCAGTTATCAATGCTTCTTTTACCGAAAGTGGCGAATTAACATTGATTCCTAAATAATTTCTTTCCAGAATCCTTTTATTTCTTTCCATAATCTTCTTATTTCTTTCCAGAATCCTTTTATTTCTTTCCATAATCCTCTTATTTCTTTCCAGAAGTTACTGTTTTTCACGTGAAAATGGCTAGCTTTTGGAAAGAAACCGATTACTTCTGGAAAGAAAAGAATTACTTCTGGAAAGAAATAAGAAGATTATGGAAAGAAAAGGATTATTTACTGAATAAATGAGGTTGATTACTGATTAAATTAGGATTATTTTTGATTAAATAGGCCTTATTTTTAAATGAAAATCATTTATTTATTCATAAAAAAGCTTCATGCACATATAAATAATAATGCTTTAATAAAAGATGGTATCTATTGCCGAAAAGAATGCAGCAGAAAGGTAGAAAACTGGGTGCAATTTTGAGGAACACAGGTTGCTTATTCCACAATTTTTACTTCTGATAGCCCACTAAAGGAGTAATGCCTGCCGGTTTTTAGTTCTACGCACTCATAACGCTTTCGGCGTTTGCCAATTTTTTTAAATTGACGTCCATTGTCGGTCATAAAGCTTGCACCATCGGGCACATTATCTACGATGGTGTAGCCTGGACGCAACTGATGGCTATAATTGCGCAGCACCATCAACAATTCTGTTTCGCCATTGGCTGTGGCTGAGGGGTTTTTGATTGATTTTTGCAGTGCTTTTTCTATATCCGCCGGAAAAACTTTTTTTCCTACAAAGTCTTGTAGCAGTTGACTGTAATAATTCTTCCATTCGATGCCGTGTGGCTCTACTTTGTTTTTATATTGCTCGTAGGTAAACAAATGTGCCAGCTCGTGCAGGAAAGTAATGAGGAATTCGTACTTGTTTAGGTTGCCGTTTACACTGATTTTATGGTTTCCCCAGCCTGCGGCGTGTCTATAATCACCTAAAACACTCCTTCTCTTCCGAGTTACGGTGAGATGTATCTTATATTGATGAACATATTGCACAACATGCTCAAAAGTGTTGTCGGGCAGATAGGCAGCGAGTGCCTGCATGGGATGTTCTGTAGTGGGCATTATTGTTTTTTATTCAAAATCAAAGCCGCCTTTACGTCTAAAACGGTATATATGATGTAAAGAACCATTGTTGCTACTATTCCGAAGACGCTTCTGTCTTTTCCTACAATTACCAAATAAATAACGGTGGCGATGCCCAAAACGAAGAGTTTTAGTACAGTACTACCCATTACGCTGTTTGTAAACATATTGGGATTGGGGCTTTGTATGGCTTTTAAGTGCATCCAAACGGTTAGGGCAGAAAGGGAATACAATAATAAGTTACCAACTGCCACTACTCTGTGGCTAATACCGTTACTATCCCAAAAACGAGGTGCCGCCATGAACACAATGGTGACCAAAACGAAGGTAAGAAGGGAGGGGAACAAGATTTTGCCGTAATTGTGCTTCATAAGTGGGGGAATTATTTTGAAGTATCTTTCATTATTTTAATGATTGTGCCAACTAACACGACCAATGGTAATACCCAGACAAATATAGGGATTGATTTTATGTAGTGTTTATCTATCCACATACCAAAATAGACTGCCAAGCCTAAACTTATCAATAATTGTGATGCGAGACCGGCGTACTTCATTTAATTGATAATTGATAATTTAAAATTGATATTGAGGGATTTATCAAATTGACCTGTACGTTAAGAATAATTATCAATTGTCAATTATTAATTGTCAATTATCAACTAGTCGTTCGTGACTTCTGTGTTGGGAACTTTTAAAATTGCTGTATCCAGCTTGCTGGGGCTGGTGCCATTGAGTACTTTTTTAACACCATCGAGGTATTGATTGTTGTAATGAATGACCTGCTCTAGAGAATCGGTGCGTATTTTCAGCAATTTCAATGATGTTTCGCTATTTTGATTGCCATACCCTGGGATATAATATTTCATGGGTGTAAATACGATGAGCGCAACGGTAAGACTGACCAAAATGACGAAAACAGAACTCATTGCTATGTAAACGGAGAGCCTATCCAACTTGAAAGTTACAAGCTCCTCGTAAGTATCATCATTCATTATTACCAACCTATAGCGGTTGCGTAACCTTTTGAATGTTTCTGAAGTATTTAATATTGACATACGCCGGTAAAATTAACTTTATCTGATTAAAAACAAAGAATATTATCTAATTATGCCCACTCTTTGAGGGAAAGATTGTGAACAAATAGGGGTTTGGCAAAGGTTTAATATTTTATTACAGCATCTTGAAGGTAAATAATTTATGTTTGTGGACTCTTTAGAGGTAACAATGATAAAATACGTCCGTTTTTTTGTTTTAATATTTGCATTCGTAGTAGCAAAGGAATCAATAATTACTGCACAGCCATATTCCACCGTGAACTTGGATGGCAAGAAACCAAAGCAATATGAAAACAGGGTTTTAATCTCGGAAAAATCGAGTGAAACAGGCTTTTCGGGGTCTAAACATTTCTTTCAGAATATGTTTACGCACTTTAACTACGAATTTAATATCAATACCAAGATAAATGAAATAATAGAGCGGGCGAAATTGTTGCATAAGGATGATTATACGCAGCTCCTCCCCTTCTATAACTATAGTTTTGAGAATACAGCCAAGGATAAGATTCAGATAGATTCGATTATGTACAAGGTTGCGGCGGGTGTGCTGCTGCATGACCTAAGAAACGATTGGGTTGATAACATTTACATACTGATGGGGAGGACTTACCTGCTGAAAAAGAACTTTGATTCGGCAGGATATGTGTTTCAATACGTAAATTATGCCTGGGCGCCGAAAGATGAGGGGTATGACATACCAATTGGTAGCAATATCAGCAATGATAAGGGTGTTTTTAGTATATCGACGGTGGAAAGAAAGAAAGAAATTGACTATAAAGCGAGGTTAAAGACCCCTCCGAGCCGTAATGAAAGCTTTTTGTGGCGAACAAGAACTTATTTAGAGCAAGATAGGTTGGCAAAGGCCGATGCACTGCTGGCAATACTTGTTGTGGATCCTTATTTTCCTAAACGTTTGAGGGTACCGCTGGATGAAATGCTTGCTTATTCGTATTATAAAAAGCAACAGTGGGATAGTTCGGCTTTTCATTTGGAAAGGGCATTGGATGATGCGGACGGACCATTGGAAACAGCGAGATGGGAATATCTAATCGCACAGATGTACCACATGGCAGGGGACAATGATTCGTTGTCTGCAAGGTTTTATGAGCGGAGCATTCAACATACCACCGATCCGTTGATGGAAGTGTTTGCTAGGCTGAGTTTGGTTGGATTAAATTCGAAAGACAAGGGTTTTACACTGCAAAATAGCATCAATGAACTTTATAAATTGGCCAAAAAAGATAGGTTTGTAAACTATAGGGACGTAATATATTATGTTGCTGGCAAATTGGAATTGCAAAATAGAAACAAACCAGGAGCTATCAGTGCATTACATAAGAGTTTGAAGAACTATAACCCAGATAACCCTGACCAAAAGCAAAAGACGTTTTTATTGTTGGCAGATACTTACTTCGATTTGAAGGATTATAGGCAATCTTATAGCTATTACGACAGTATTTTGAGTACAAAGGGGTTGCCACCGACAGATTCAATGAGGGTTACGGACAGGAAGCCTGCACTAAAGATTATTACTGCAAACCTTGATAAGATTGATAAACAAGATAGTCTTCAAAAGGTAGCAAATATGAGCGAACCAGATAGGCGGGCACTCATTAAGAAGATATTAAAGCGGTTGCGTAAAGAACAAGGTATCAAAGAAGAGGAAGCAATAGACTATGGCAGTGACAACAACACGCAAAATGATGTGCCTGCGACTTTGTTTCCTAGTACAACGGGAGAATTTTATTTTAATAATGCTCAATTGGTTGTAACTGGGGGCAAAGAGTTTAAAGCGAAATGGGGTACAAGACCAAATGTTGATAATTGGCAACGGCAAGAAGCGATAACGGCAAAACCCGCGCCTCCACCAAACCCAGATGCGAATCCGGGAGACATGAATTTGGCATTAGGTAGTGATACGGATGTTCCAGTAGCTAAACCTGCTGAGGATAGTGATAAAGTAGAGTTGACTTATGAAGGTTTGATGCGAAATGTTCCGCTAAGACCAGACCAAAGGGCGAAGTCGGATAGTATTATAGCCAAAGCAATGTTTGGAAATGGTGTTGTTTTCCAGAATAACCTTCGTGAATATCTCGCTGCCATTTATTCTTATGAACCTTTTGTGAAACGATTCCCCGAAAACAAGAATATAGAACAAGCAACTTATAATTTAATCTTTTGCTACGAACAATTAGGGCTAGAATATCAGGCAGATTCAATATCGAAATACTTGAAAAGCAATTTTCCCGATGGCACTTTCACCGCTGATTTATTGAATGAACACACGAAAGATATAGTTGTGGATGATACTACAAAAGTGTATCAAGGAATTTATAATCAGTTTGTAGATCAGCAATATGATTCGGCTAAGGTTGCTAAAGTTGCTGCCGATAAGAAGTATGGGACATCGCATTGGACACCACAATTACTGTTGATTGAATCGGTTTACTATATAGAGCATGATGATGACTTTAAAGCAATAGATAAATTGGAACTTGCTAAAGCTAAAGTGCCCAATACGCCGTTGGCAGAGAAGGCACAGAGAATGATTGAGCTATTGCGATTGAGAGGAAGGCATAGGGCGGATAGTATTGCGGCATTGGTTAGGGCGCAAAGAATAAAAGATAGCTTATCTCATATAAATTATGATTCTTTGAGAATGGTGCATATAGCGGACTCATTAAGAAAAATACATATAGCCGATTCTCTTTGGAAGATACACGTTGCAGATTCCTTGAATAAGGCCACCATTGCTGCATCGTTACGTAAACAACATACTGCCGATTCTTTACGAAGGGCTTTTGTTGCTGATTCACTCCGAAAAGTACATGTAACAGACTCACTAAACCGAGTTCGGATAGCAGAAAATCTCCGAAAGCAACACGTTGCAGACTCTTTACGGCAAGCAGCCTTGACAGCCTCATTACGAAAACAACATATTGCGGATTCGCTGCGGCAAGTTGCATTGGCAGAGTCACTGCGGAAGCAACATGTAGCAGATTCTTTACGCAAAGCTGCTTTGGCAGAGTCGCTGCGACAAAAACATATTGCCGATTCACTGGCTAAGGCAAATCTTGCGGAATCACTACGAAAACAACATATTGCAGATTCGTTACGGAAAGCAGAACTGGCTGAGTCCTTACGACAAAAACATATTACGGATTCATTGGCCAAGGCAAACTTTGCACAGTCACTAAAAAATAATAAACATATAGAGGATTCGCTCAGTAAAGTACGGATGGCTGAAGCTATAAGAAGGGCTAGGGTAGCAGATTCGCTAAGAAGGGCTAATCATTCCGATGACACTTCATTTATTTATGAACCAAATGAGCCACATTATGCAACTATACAATTGGATGATGTACTCAGGGTGTTTATCAATACAGGTACTGATGCGTTTAGTAAATTCAATGCACACAGCTTTAAAGATGACATAGAAATTTATTCGAATAAAATAGATGATAGGTATTCATTCATTTATTTTGGTCCTTTTGCAAATGCACAGGCAGCCATCGATTACATAAACAAGATAAAACCTTATGTGTCAAAAACAATCATTCCTTGGTTGCCTAAGAGTAGATATAGATATAGCATCATTAGCGAAAGGAACTTATTGTTGTTACAAGAAAACAAGAACGTAGACAAATACAATCAATTTTTAAAGAAAGTTTTACCAAATAAATTTTAAGTGATTAAAAAGATTAACAACAGAATGAGTGGTGCAGTGAGGATATTTTGGCGAGTATTCTTTGGTTTCATTGGCCTTATCGTATTAATTATTCTAATGGCAGATTTCGGCTTATTAGGCGAGATGCCTTCTATTGCAGAATTGGAAAATCCTACTGCCAAACAATCAACCCAAGTCTATGCGCAGGATGGTACGCTGATGGGTAAGTTCTATTTGGAGGACAGGATAAACGTTGACTATAAAGACATCAGCAAGTATGTTGTACAAGCACTTGTTGCCACTGAGGATGAACGCTTTTATGAACATAGTGGTATTGATGGTAGGTCTTTAATGCGGGCTTTTGTATTTCTTGGTAAACAAGGTGGGGCTAGTACCATTACTATGCAAACAGCCAAGAATCTGTTCACCAACTATAAAAGGAACAAAGTAATCCGTTCGCTACAAAAATTAAAAGAAGCAATCATTGCCATCAAGTTAGAGCAGAACTTTACCAAAGATGAAATCATTACCCTTTATCTCAATACGGTTCCTTTCGGTGACAATGTCTACGGTATCCGCAATGCCTCTAAGACCTTCTTCCAAAAAGAACCTGATAGATTAACAGTAGAAGAAGCGGCAGTATTGATTGGTATGCTTAAAGGTTCTAACCTATACAACCCAAGAGTCAACCCCAAGAAGTCCTTGGATAGAAGAAATGTTGTACTTGATCAAATGGTCAGGAATAATTTTCTGGATGGTGCGGTAGCAGAAAAGCTGAAACTCACGCCAATACAACTAAACTATAAGAAGTTAGATGAGTCAGCGGGACTTGGCCCTTATTTCAGGATGATATTGGGTGAGGAAATGAAGAAATGGTGCAAGGAGCATAAAAAGAGCAATGGTGACAATTATGATTTATACAAAGATGGTCTAAAGATATATACCACCATAAATCCCCGCATGCAATTGTATGCCGAGGAAGCTGTTGCCAAGCACATGAGTTATATGCAGCAGATAATGAATGCACAGCCTTATATAAAAGACGGTTCTGTATGGAATGATTACCAGAATGTGTTGGAAGCTGGCATGAGGCAAAGCGATAGGTGGAAAAACCTTACCCATGACGGGATGAAAGAAGAAGATATCATCAAAAATTTCAGCATCCCTGTAAAAATGCGGGTATTTGCATGGAACAGCAAACGCTCCACTGATACAATAATGACACCATGGGATTCCATCAAATACCATCGCCAGATGATGGAGAGTGGCTTTATGGCTATGGATGCCGCTAGTGGCGAGGTTCGTGCTTGGGTTGGTGGTATTGACTTTAAAACTTTTAAGTACGACCATGTAAATTTCAATACAAAAAGACAAGTAGGTTCCACCATGAAGCCTTTGCTATATAGTTTGGCAATTGAAGAAGCTGGTTTTACTCCTAATACGATTGTTTATGACCAACAACAGAACTTTGGTGCGTATGGTATGGTGCCTGCAACCCCTAAATCTTGTTCTGGCGCACCTATGGAGATGGCTGAAGCATTGGCACGTTCAAAAAACTGTGCCACTGCCTACATTATGAAACAGTTGGACAACGTGGGTAATAATTCAGCAAAAAGGTTTGTGGATTTCCTAAATAACAAATGTGGATTACAAACAAAAATTGACCCCAACCCTTCCATTGCTTTGGGTGCATGCGAGATTTCTTTATTTGAGATGATGCAAGCCTATAGTATGTTTCCCGGTAGGGGCTTCAATGTGAAACCGATATTTATTTCAAGGATTGAAGATAAAAACGGCAATACCTTACAAAGCTTTTTGCCACAACGTAAAGAAGTAATTAGCGATGTAACAGCTTATTCGGTTATTAAAATGATGCAGGGGGTAATGCAATTTGGCACTGGTAGGGGTATCGCAAACTACGATATTCACGGGGAGATTGCAGGAAAGACAGGAACAACCAATGACAATAGCGATGCCTGGTTCATCGGCTATACGCCTCAGTTGCTTTGTGGTGCTTGGGTAGGCAATGACGATAGGTTCATACGTATCAAATCTACAGTTTTAGGGCAGGGTTCAGAAGCTGCTATGCCTATCTGGGCTTACTTTTATGAGAAGGTGCAAAACGACCGTGAGATTGTAGGCATTGATCCCAATGCTAGTTTTGTGAAGCCTGAAATAATGAAGAACGACATCAACTTTGATGCTATCAACAACATAGCCCCAACATTAGGTGGAGAGGGAGCAGACATGGGTAATGGAACATCTCAAGACTATGGTGGAGATTTGCCTAAGGGTATCAAACCTGAAAACGACATCAAACCTGAGTCAGATTTAAACTTAGATAATAAGGATAGTACACCTACAAATAACAAACCCAAAACACAACAAAATAGCAAGTCCCCTGCTTTAGTTCCCAATAACGGGAATAACAAGCAGCAGCCTAAAGCAATAATGCCTAAGAAATAGGACTCTATTTAGAAAAGATTATTTAATTGAAAAAAGGAAGAAATGATTTTATCAGACTCTCGAATTTTAGAAGAAATAGAATTAGGTACTATTAAAATAGAACCTTACCTAAGGGATTGTTTGGGTAGCAACAGCTACGATGTGCACCTTGGCAAATGGCTTGCTACTTATGATTCCCCGGAATTAGATGCCAAAAAACATAACACCATTACTTATTTTGAGATACCAGAGGAAGGAATCCTGCTTTTACCAACCGCATTTTATTTAGGTGTAACTGAAGAATATACAGAAACACATGCACACGTTCCCTTCTTGGAAGGCAAGTCAAGCACAGGTCGTTTAGGAATTGATATTCATGCTACCGCTGGAAAAGGTGATGTTGGTTTTTGTGGCAATTGGACATTGGAAATATCTTGCAAGCAGCCTGTAAGGGTATATGCGGGTATGCCAATTGGACAATTGATTTATTTCCCTGTAGACGGTGAAATAGAAGTCAAGTATAACCAAAAGAAAAATGCGAAATACAGTGGGCAACCTAACAAGCCAATTGAAAGCATGATGTGGAAGAATAAGTTTTAACTGGTGCATAAAAAATTTTCGTTTCGTGAGGGCAACGAATCGAAGCAGCATGCCGAGTTTCGTGTCTCCACGAAACTCATTTAAGCGAAAAAATTTCATGCACCCACCTTCGTCTCTCAACCTCTTTTTCTCCTCACTTACAACGTAAAACATACAACCTACAACTTCTTTGCCTTCACTCATATTTCATAGTTAATAATTCATATTTTGATTTGAGCCTTATTGTCTTTGTCTCAATTTTATTTGCTAATCTTAAGCTGACTAAGATATAACCCAATAAACCCATTGTCAGATGCAATAAACTCACTGTCAGATTAAGTTATTTCCCAGTAGTACGCAATAATTTCCAAGTAGCATGTTCTCCCAAAAAAATCAAGGCGGGTAATGAATGGAAGAATATGGTGTAATTACTTTTTTCTAAAAAAAATCTTTGTAAATCAAATACTTTTTTCGTATTAATTTGAAGGCTTGTAGCTTGGGTTGCCAGCTTCTACGGATCTCTTCCAAAGGTTTACCTTCTTTTAGCTGTTCCATCAAATCTTTGTTGCCGGCAAGCTTATTAAAGAAATAGTTAGTGGATAATCCAATGGATGTTGCTGAGAAAAAACTGTCTTTTGCAGGATATAATTGATAAGCTTTCAGCAAATATTGCAACTGTAAATGCCCATTTAGTTTGCGAAGCACCTCATTATTGGTACCATATACATTCCAACCGTGACAAAGCACATCTTTATACTTTGGCTCTTTGGCTCCTTCGTTGGAAACGGGCGTAAAAGCGACCAAACTATCAGGAAAAGTAGGATGACCAAAGACACAAAAGGGGTGTTCCGTACCACGCCCCTCACTTATGTTTGTTCCCTCAAAAAAACACGTGGAAGGATACCAATAAACCGAAGCCATATCTGGCAAATTGGGTGAGGTTTTGATGGGTAGCACATATTTACTGTTATGCGTGTAGTTTTTACACGGAATAACGGTAAGCTTGAAGTTGGTATGCTTTTGTTCGAAGCCAAGAAACTGCGTAAGCGTCTCCTGACTGTCCTCTTTACGTATATATTTCCAATCCAACCACTTCTCCCCTATCAACATTTGGGCATATTCCCCCATCGTCATGCCATAAACAACAGGAATGGGCTGCATTCCCACAAAACTTTTATAGTCTTTCTCCAAAACAGGCCCATCTATATAAAAACCATTGGGATTGGGGCGATCAAGGATAATCAATGGCTTATTATATTGTATGGCACTCTCCATAAACCCCTGCAAAGAAGAAATAAAAGTGTAGAAACGAACGCCAACATCCTGAATATCGAAGAGCATAATGTCTATGTCCCTCAAATCGACGGCATTAGGTTTATATTTATTACCATATAAGGAAACAACGTGTATGCCCGTGGCCTTATCTGTGTAACTTCCTACTGTTTCGCCCGCTTCGGCAGTACCCCTAAAGCCATGTTCGGGGGCAAAAATCTTTGCAATCACAATACCTAGGTGTTGTAGGCTATCTACCAGATGTACATTGCCAATAGTGGACGTTTGGTTGGCAAAAAGCCCCACCCTTTTGCCTTTTAGCAACGGGATATATTGCGAAGTTTGGTACGCACCGGGGTAAATCGTGGCATTGTGATTGACAATGGCAGGGGGCTGCGCAACAAGGTTATTAATCAGTAATAAAAAGAATATTATCCAAGAAAATTTCATCCACAAAAGAGGTTAAGAAAGCGTAAAGTAAATAAAATAATTGTACTGTATATGCCAGAACTGTATTTTCGTTGCCGAACATAAATTATTTATACAAAAAAACAACAAATGCAACAAGTAAAAAGGGGCGACACGGTGAAAGTACACTATCATGGCACACTAACAGACGGATCTATCTTCGATTCTTCAACAGGGCGCGAACCATTGGAGTTTGAAGTGGGCGGCGGAATGGTGATTGAGGGCTTTGACAACGGTGTTTTGGGGATGGCAGTGGGAGAAAAGAGGACAATTGAGATTCCTGCTGACCAGGCTTACGGACAAAAGAACGAGGATATGATAATGGAGTTTCCTATTGACCGTTTTCCGCAAGATTTAGTACCCGAAGTGGGCATGCAATTGAACATGAGCAACAACCAAGGCGAACAATTCCCGGTAGTAATAGTAGACGTGGCGGAAGAATTTGTATTATTGGATGCTAACCATCCTTTGGCTGGCAGGGATTTGATATTTGACTTGGAATTGGTGGATTTGAAATCTAAATCTTTGATCATTTCTTTGTAAAAAAGGGATTGTTTATATAAACATGTATTTGTTGACGCGAGAATAGTACTTCGACAACATGACAATGTTTAAAAGAAGCAAAGATTTGGAGGGAATCGGCGTATTTGTAAATTGAATTGTATTTTAAATAGGAAAAAATATTTGTTACTACACCTTCACTCCCCTATTTTTGCACTCCGCTTTTAGAAATAAGGGCGAAAAGGATTGGGTTATTGTGTAATGGTAGCACTACAGTTTTTGGTTCTGTCTGTCTAGGTTCGAATCCTGGTAACCCAACCACAAAAAAGCCGTGATTTAATTATCACGGCTTTTTTAATGTCCTTATTTATCGAAATTATCCCCTTTCAGCAATTGCTTTTGCAGCAATCCAGCCAGTAGTCCACGCATTCTGAAAGTTAAATCCACCGGTTACTCCATCAATATCCATTACTTCCCCAGCAAAAAACAGGTTCTTTACCTTTTTACTTTCCATTGTGTTAGGGTCTATTTCATTAAGTTTTATTCCGCCGCAGGTTACAAATTCTTCTTTGAAAGTTGTTTTACCAGTTACCTCAAAAAGTTGGGAAGTGAGGGTAGTCATTAGTTTATTTTGATTGGAAGAAGTGAGTTCGGCCCACCTACAGTCGTCTTTTATGCCACAAAGTGTCAAGAAATACTGCCATAGTCTAGTAGGAAGCCCAAATGGATTTTTATTTCCCATTTTAATTGACGCATTTTCATTTCTTAGCTGTGTCCAGCTGCTTCTTAGGTCATTTTCAGTTATGTCCCCCAACCAATTCACCATTATTTCAAACTTATATTGCCTGTTTGCAAGCTCTCTTGCCCCCCAAGCAGATAATTTTAACACGGCGGGACCACTTAATCCCCAATGGGTTATCAGGATTGGACCACTTGTTTGTAGTTTACTACCAATCAACTTGATATTTGCCTTGGGAACGCTAACGCCCATCAATTCTTTGATAGGATTGTGCGGCATATTGAAAGTAAATAGGGATGGAACAGGGGTTTCTATTGTGTGTGATAGTTGTTTAAGCCATTCGAACTTCGCAATTGTATTATAACCACCAGCGGCAACACAAATAAAATCAGCAAAGTAGGTTTTATTGCCAACAACTAACTTCCAACCCTCATTTTCTGACTGGATTGTATCTACTTCGCAACCAGTTATTACCTGAACATGGTGCTTTGCGGCTTCCAGCAACAGACAATCGATTATAGTTTGGGAGTTATCGGTTATAGGGAACATCCGTCCGTCTGATTCTGTTTTTAGCACCACACCTCTTTCGGCAAACCAGCCAATAGTATCGTTTGTATTGAACCAATGGAACGCTTTTTTAAGGAAATTTTGTCCACGGGGGTAATATTTTACAAGCTCTGCAATATCAAAACAGGCATGGGTGACATTGCAACGCCCACCGCCGCTAACTTTTACCTTGCTTAACAGTTTTTGTTGCTTTTCTAAGAGGATAACCGTCAAGTTTGGGTTCATTCTTGCAGCATTTACTGCACAAAAGAAACCCGCTGCACCGCCACCTATTACTATTAATGTTTTTGACATCCTTTATCAGTTATGAGTTCTGAATTATGAGTTATAAGTTGTGGCGTGAAGTTCATCACTAATAACTTATTACTCATAACTCAATCCTAATCTTCCTCTTCTGCGCAGTATTCTTTACTACAAGCAATGGATTCTATCTCAAATGTGGAATGATGTATATTTAAATGATGCAAAGCATGTTTGATTGCATGTTTGGCTTTCTCAAAAATGGTAATATCGCTACTTTCTACCACTATATGGGCCGTTAAAGCGTTTTCATTGCTGCTCAATGCCCATATATGTATATGATGGATGCTTTTTACCTCCTTAAATTTTAAAATAGCTGCCTCAACTTTCTTGATTTCTACATTTCTAGGTACGCCATCCAACGCAAGACGGATACTATCCGTAAGTAACTGCCAGGTACTTGTCAAAATCATGATGGCTATGGCAAAACTGATGACTGTATCAATCCAAAACCAATTTGTATAATATATAACTACACCGGTTACGACCACACCAAACGCTACCAAGGCATCACTTAACAGGTGTAAGTACGATCCCATGATGTTAATGTCCTTTTCTTTGTCCTTAAAAAAGAAAAAAGCAGAAATCCCATTTACAAATATGCCAGCAAACGCAACAACAGCGACTAATTGCCCCTGAACGTGAATTGGATTGCGCAATCTATAGATACCTTCCCAAATTATTCCGCCAGTTACGAACAATAATAAGATGGCGTTGACCAAAGAATTCAAGATAGTGGCACGTTTATACCCATATGTATAGTTATTGGTAGCCTTTGCCTTGGATACCTTGAAGGCAAACATGGATAAAATCAAACTAAATACATCTGTAGCATTATGCCCGGCATCAGAAAGCAGCGCAAGAGAGGAAGAAGAGAAGCCAACGATAACTTCCACGGCTACAAACAACGTATTCAGCACTATCCCTATAATAAATGCAGTGTTCAGGTTGGTAATTTCATGATGGTGGTGATGATGCCCAGCCCCAAGGTGGTGTGTGTGACTATGTGTATGTTCCATAAATAAAATTATTTCTTTGCAATCATCACATTATTGAATCTATTCAATATCTAATTTTTCAAATATAGAGTTCTTTTCTATTTCAGAATTACTGATTTTGAAAGTGTATTACTTATCTGGAATTTCTACCTGAATTATTAAACCAGCAGGGCATATGAAATGAATTTGAATTAATAAAAAAGCTACAATAATAATGTTACAAATATGGAATTGGAAGTACTCAAAAAGAAAGTTGCATTTTATTTACTAAAAAACAGAGGATAAAACGATTTCGGAAAAAAAATACACCTAATATTTTCAATGATGAAAAAAATACAAGTATAATTTGCATATCTTGCGCCAACTTAGTTATTAATTGCCATAAAAAATGTCACTTGGAGTTAATATCTGTTTTAATTAAAAAAGTAAAAGAGAAATTTATGAAAAAAACGCTTACACTTATTGCTGCCATTGGTAGCATTGCCTTTGCAAATGCACAGACACAACCTCTAACCCCTGGCAACCTTGTTATTTACAAAGTTGGGGATGGCACTAGCACATTATCTGCAAAGAAGGTATTTCCAGTAACTCTTGAAGAACACTCTGTAGCAACTGTATTACAAGGAACATCGCCAGTGGTTCAAGATATTCCGTTGCCATCCGTTTCTGGTTCTGCAACTTCTGGCAATAATTTATGTACTGCTTCTGGTACAACAAATACTGAAGGACAAATTACTCGTTCTGCAGATGGTAAGTACCTTGTTTTTGCTGGTTACAATGATGGGGCTGATACTTCAACTTCTGCTTTTGGCGTATTACTTACTAATGTTGCCCGTGTCATTGGAACAATAGATCAAAACGGAACAATTAATACAACTACTGCTATAACCGGAGCTCCCTTTAACACTACAAAAACTGGTTACTCCCCAAGAGCGGTTGTTTCTGCTGATGGTCAAACCTTTTACTTTGTAAGTAGTGCTGCTGGTCTTTACTCAGCAACCTTAGGAGCATCAACTGCTACAAAAGTTTCCCTTTACAGCAAAACAAAAAGCCCTTCTGGCATGCCTGTTGCTCGTTCATTAGAGACTTATGATGGCAATATTTATGTTTCATCCCAATCTACTTATTCACCTGATGGTGTTGGCACACAGGCTAAAGATCTTGTTATGGGTTCTATTGGCACTTTAGCAGCCCCCGATACAGTTGTCTCAGCCTTACCGGGAGTTGATACTATTTATGCTAATTATACTCCAACAACAAAAACCTCCCCTTATCAATTCTTGATATTGAATTTGCCCGGCGGTAAAGTTTTGTATATAGCTGATGACGGCACTAATGGTGCTTTGGTAGAAAGAGGCATTCAGAAGTATTCACTTGTTTCAGGAACTTGGAATTATAATGGTTCTATTTATGCATCTGGTGTAAGAGGTATTACAGGCAACAACTCTGGAGATACTGTAGCAATATTTGCAACTTCTTCTAAAAGACTTTTTGGTGCATTTGACTTAGCCGGATGGAACCAAGCTCCAATTGGTCCTATGCCTGGTGATTCTGCTGTAGTATTAGATACTGCCACTGCAAACTATCAATTTAGAGGTATTGCTTTTGCTCCTGGTACTCCAACAAACCTTGCTGTTACTTTAAAATCTTTCAATGGTTCTTTAGTAAATGGATATGCAAAACTTTCTTGGTCTACAGCTTCAGAAATTAATGCAAAAGGATTTGAAATTGAAAAGAGTGCAGATGGCAAAATCTTTACAAACATAGGAAGCCTTGCTGCTAACAACAAACCTTCTACTTACGAGTTTAGCGACCCAACCAAATTGGCTGGTTTGCAATACTATCGTTTGAGATTTATAAACAAAGATGGTAGCTACAATTACAGTTCAAATGTTGCATTAAATTCTAAAGTGGCAATCAAATTGGGTGTTTATCCTAACCCGGTTGTTTCAACTGCCATCATTTATCACCCTCAAGCTGTTGCAAATGCAAGCTTGAAAGTAATAGCTATCAATGGCAAAACAATAGCAACTTACCCTGTACAAATAGGTGCTACAGAAACTACTATTAATGTAAGCAGTTTAGTTAAAGGAAGCTACATTGTTTCTTTTGAGAACAACAGCACAAGAGTGACTACTCAATTTGTGAAATAGTCCTTTTTAATATTTTAGTAAAGGGTGTTACCAATTGGTAACACCCTTTTTTATTGCTACAGCTTTAAGCAATGTAGATTATCAGGGTTTTGCTAAGTATAATCCATTTAAACACGGCCTGTTATATACATACCACCCTGCGGAATATTTGCAGAAGTGTAATTCGAGAACCCTATTAATTGTAAGTTAGCTTTTATAGATGATCTAAAATAAAGGCTAGATATCAATCTGCTTATAGTTGTTGTAATAATAAAGGCTATCACAATTGAATGTGGTAGCCTTTTAGTTTACTTATTCGTACAGTAACGAAAAATATTAAGGGATGGTAACATTTAGCAACTTTGTCCAAGGGCCAAAATGACCATTCTTGGTTACCCAACGGGCAAAATAATACATTTTCTTTCCCTGCTGTGTACCCAAAAAAGTCATTGTATCACCCGAATTGGAAATATTTTTTTTCAGGTTGGTATCCGTTACCTCCACAGGCACTGGTGAATCCACCGTGTACCAAATCTCACAAAAACCAACCCCGGCAGGCTTGCCAATCCTGTTTGTTGCGGCATTGCGCATTGTTACTACAAGCAGTAAGTCTTCGCCATTGCCTGCTATTTTCATTACAGGAGAAGTGTCTGGGTCTGGTTTTGGGGTACGGTTTGTATTTGGCTCGTGTATGCCCATAGCCAGTTTGTCTGCCGCAGAAATGGCTGGATTGTTAATCAGGTATTTTGTGAAAAGTGTTTCTAGGGCTGGATAAAAAAAGTCTGTTACATAAGCATCCCTATTGGTGGTATTGCCAACACTTTTGGTTGTTTTGCCCGTACTCAGCGAATAAAGTGGAGTAAAGGTGGCCTGATTTTCAACAATGTTTGTGACTGCCAGGGGAAGCACTCCCCAATCTGCGGCATTGGCTACTACTAAGGTTATAACAGCTTTTTGTAAGGTGTTGAACTTTGACGGAATTTTTGAAATGCTGAACTCTTCCATGATAAATTTTCTGAACCAGTTTTGTAATCAGGTTCAATATGTAAAGTTGAGTGCTTATAGAGGATATTAAATACAATAATAAAAATAGTTTCTTGCCATAATGTGTAATTTATACACATTATGATTGATAATCAACAGATTGCCAAATTATGGTTTTGAAACATTAACAGTCCCAACGCAATTATGGGTAGTAGCCAGCTGATTTTTAAGAAAAAGACAATGGCTGGAGAGATATTTACGTCTCATGTAAGATCTTACAAGAGCCGTGAAAGATCTTTCAAGAGCCTTGTAAGATGTTACAAGAGACTTAAAAGATGTTATAAGAGACGTATAAGATGTTTCAGGAGACAAATAAGATGATTCACGAGACATATAAGATGTTTCAGGAGCAATGTAAGATGATTCAGGGGTCGTGAAAGATGATGTGAACCCAACTACATATCATAAATAATAAAGGGTCAAAAGTTAAAGGTTGAAAGCCGGAAGACTTTTGACCTTTTTATTTATCAGCAGCCATGCTAACAACTCTTCCACATTACCAATTTTACTTCACTTAGTTTCGTTTCAGAATGCTTCTTTAATGAAAATGATTGCACCATATTCTTCCGTTTATAAATACCTGCTGGATTTACTTTTTCTGGCATCATCCATCCATTGACCACCAATGTTTTTTGGGGAGAATATGCTACTTGGGAATTATTGCGTACTACTTGGAAATAACTCAATCTTACATTGGGTTTATTGCGTCTGACATTGACTTTATTGCATCTGACAGTCACTTTATTGCGTCTGACAGTGAACTTATTGCATCTTACATTGGGTTTATTGCGTCTGACAATGGATTTATTGGGTTTGACATAGGCTTTTGCGCATCTCTCAGTAGAAAAAGCCTCCCTGACACTAAAAAATGCTTTTTACATGTAATATTGGGTTTTAAAACAACCTTTTCATCAAATATTGACCATATTAACTCATTTTCTAAAAGAAAAGGGCAAGGAGGGAGGGTAAGCCATTAGGAGAAAAAGGTTATGAAACCGATGACTTTTGACCTTTTTTTGTTTAGGCATCGTCTGAACTGGGATTTGAAGGATTTAGAGGATTAAAAGGATTGAGTACTTACAAATCCTTTTAATCCCTAAAATCACTATAATCTTGGTTCAGACAGCTTTCTTTTACCCTCTGCCATCGTTTGGCAGAGTGGGTGTGTTGCTTTGTGGGCTAAACAAAAAGAAAGGAAATGGAACAGTTTTCGGAGGAGCAAATAAACCAAATAAAACGCCTTAATGACCTTTTGAAAAGAGAAGAAGAAAGGGTATTGCTGTTTTCAAAGAAATTACTAGCCTCACTTGATGAAATGATAGAACAAAAGCAAATAGACGATTACAATTTCGATTGTAGGCTTTCTTTATTTAGTGACAACGCTGATTGTAATAAAAGAAACAATGTGGAGGAGGGCAACCCCATTTATGAAGACTATTTGACCATATTTGGTAAGAACAAAGACGATTGTTTTTTTACGGACGACTGGAATGAGTTATATGCTGAGCATCCTTTGCGGCACATACCTTTTTGTTATTCTATGCACTGCATCTATTCTCATTCGCACCTTACTTGGGAGGATATTCTACAGATAGACGATGTATGGATTGATTTAAAAGTGGATTATCAGTTTATGATTAATACTAAATCCAATAAAAGCGAAATATCAGAGCTTGAGCTTATACAGAAGGTTACAGAAATTATACATGTCCCAAAGCTATCTGAAACAGTTCAGGAAATAATAATACGCAAGTGGCATAAAGAAATTGGGGACAACATAGAAAAAGGTGATGTTTTGGCGGAGTTGGAAACCAAAGATGCAATATTCGATTTGGAAAGTTATTCGAAAGGAGTCCTTTTATATAAGGGGATTGAAGATGGTGGTACGATGAAAGTGGATGATGTAATGGCTGTAATTGGGATTTATAAAACAAATTAAAAACAAGAAAGTATGGAAAAGAAAAAGATAATTGGTTCATTTATTATAAGGTATGAAGGTGATAGTGAATTCTTTTTTCGTTTTCGAACAAATATCACACCTTGGATGGAGATTGCTAGTTGTTCGCATACAAGCGAGAATATTGAACCTGAAAACTTGAACTTTGAGGGGGAATACACTTATGTTTGGCTACTTAAAGAATATGAATACAATCATGGGTTCTTAACAATTACAAGAACAAATGAAAATTTGTACGACCTTGTGTGGCATGATGAAGCTAAAACCACTATCCGCTATTATGGGCAAGGGTTTCAATTGCGTAGAACGTTAGTTGGTAGTTTTTGGAATAATGAATTGAATAAGGATATGCCTGAGATCTTTAATGAAGTGGAGGGTGATTAGAATCAGGTAATTTGATTGGGATTGACTTGTTACATTTACAACTTAAAAAATATAAATAAATTAAAATGGAAAGAAAAATTGAAGGGTTGACCTTCCAACCTTGGGTGCCAGATGCGTATTTTGAAAGCAATAATCCTTATGGTAAGCTTTTGATTTTAGGTGAATCCCATTATACAAACCCAGATTGGACAAGAGAGAAATTAAGTACATTCACAATTGATGTAATTGAAGATTTTATTGATGAAAGTAACAATCTAGTATTTTACAGAAATTTTGGAAAATCATTTAACCAAGATGACCCAACAGAAATTTGGAATTATGTTGCATTTTCAAACGCAATACAGGTTGGATTAGCTAATTCCCATGCACAGCCAACTTCGAAGCAAATAGCAACTATTGAACCTGCATTGTGGTTACTAATTGAAAACTTAAAACCTCAAAAAATGATTGTATGTTCAAAACGAATGTGGGGTAATTGGCTTCCTGATGATGATGGCAGATGTACCTATGTTAAAGAAATCAAGTATGGAAATAAAAAATCTAATGTTTGGAAATATGAACACAGTGATGGCTTTTGTTATGCAATTGGCATTAACCACCCTTCAAGGGGAGTAGCAAAGGATACAAAGGGGTTGATAGATGATTTTTTGGCAACTGATTTTAAATAAGCATTGACTCAAGTGATATTTTTGAAATACACTTAAATTGAACATTAAAAAAAGTAATTAAATTTAATTATCAAAAAAATTGAATACTATGCAACAAAGTCTTTTAATTGAAATTAAACCTTGCTATTCTGAAATGGCAAGAAGTTTAGGGTACGATACAGAAGGTGTAGAGATAAATGATGACCACGTTTTAGTCGAACAAGGTTCTAATACCGATTTTATTGAAATCAAACCTGGAGAAAGATTTAAAATTGATACAGACAAGGTTGAAGCAGTTATACTAACTAATGGAAAAAAATACAAGCCACTACGTAATTCAGAGTATCAAGCTTTTTTTGAAAGCTTCTATGATTCAGATGATATTGTTACTCTTAAATCGGGAGAGTACCTATTTCATGAAGATGGAACAACAATAGAATTTCTAAATTTCTTACAATACGAGGAAGAAGAAGATAGTTCTTTTTAGCTTGTTAAAAAGGACAAATGCCTGCTTTTCTTGCAACGAGAAGCAGGCATTTATAGTTTCTATAAAAAAGATTTTTACTATGACATCCTTTGGCAGAGTGCCCTTTTAGCTTTGTGCCATTAATGACAATAAAACATTTAATTATGGCACTTTTCAGGGCAACAGTAAGAACATCGAAAACCACAAATGGTATCAGAATTGAGAAAGGGATGAGTGTAGATTTTGCGTCTGTCAATCCGAGTCCCCTATATAATAGCAGCAGCAAAGAAGTAGTAGATGCCTTTCAACGCAAGTATGGCATTGACCTACATAAAGTTGGGGCAGCTAATTCAACGCATATTCTAGTAGTGAAAATAGGGTAACCAACAATAAAACTACGATGCAAATAACAGTAATTTCAGATACACATGGACTGCATGACAGGATAAAAAGTTTGAATAAAACTATTGGCTTTCATTTATCTTAAATACTTCCTTTTAGGATTCTGCTTATTGTGGAAAATGTAAGTAATCAAAATAGTCTGGTCGTTTTCAAAAACTTGGTACACGATGATAAAAGGAAAAATATCTATTCCTACTTCCCTGTAATCCTTATGTTTAATTGGGTATCTATTGGGATAATTCGCTATTTCGAGAACTCGTTTATTCACTGCTGCAAAGAATCGATTGCCCAATCCTTCAGAGCGTTTTTCGTACCATAAGGCTGAATCTTCTAAATCTTTTGTTGCTTTCGGGTGGATTTTTAGGGTATAACTCACCCTCTTTGGTTTTGGATACTGCCCAATACCTGCGCTTTGGCTTCATCCCAAGATTGGGCTTTTATGGTTCCATTCTTATACTCAGCGGTGCGTTTGTCTAGTTCCTGAATAAATTGTTTATCATTCCAATTTATGGTATTGGCTTCTACCTCTTCTTCCAATATTGAGTAGATGGCTTCCACCTTTTTATCATCTGCCACTTGTAGGTAATCAACTAATTTCTGCCTGATAGATGATGTATTCATTGTTATCTGTTTTTACAAATTTAGCCACGATTGACCTTATTATTGACAATAATGTTTTTTTCTTGTTCACCATGCCGTAGTTTGGCAGGGTTGGTTTTTAGTTTTGTATCATAAATAGCAATCATATTATGCAAATAACAGTAATATCGGATACCCACGGGCTGCACGATAGGATTAAAAGTTTGAATAAACCATTTATTAATGAGGTGGATGGAGCGGGTAAAATGATTATCCACGCAGGTGACATTACCGAAGATGGCACAGAAGCCGAAGTGTGGGATTTCCTAAGGTGGTTTGCCAAACTGCCGCATCAATACAAAATATTCATTGGGGGCAACCACGATTTGTTTCTTGAACAAAACTCACAGGTAGTCATCGGCAGAATGATACCTAAAGGGGTTTATTACCTTAACAATAGCGGGTTGATTGTAGAGGGCATCAGGATTTGGGGTTCGCCAGTAACACCTTATTTTTTGGGTATGGCTTTCAACAAAAAACGTGGGGCAGAGATAAAGAAAGTGTGGGATAGCATAGCAACTTGGACTAATATATTGATTACACACGGCGCACCTGCAGGCATTATGGATGGTGGTTTTGGTTGTGAAGATTTGTTGGAAAGGGTAAAGGAAATAAAACCACAATATCATTTGTATGGTCATTCACACGGTTGTTCAGGTGTCAATAAAGTAGAAGAAACAACATTTATCAATGCAGCAATGGTGGATAGTCCCGGCCCATTAGAGATTATCAATTATAAAATAATAACCAATCCAGTAGTGTTTGAGTACCAACCTAAGAAGAAAGAAGAAGGGCGGGGAGAGAAAATAGTAATGGAGCTGGATAGTGTGTCAGGGGAGGTTAGGGTAAAGCAAAGTAAAAAGAACTGAGTAATGAAATAGCCTGTTACTTTGCTTACACCGAAAATAAAATGACCTTAAATGAGTAGTGAAATGAACAACGCATTACCCTTGTTGGCAGACATCAAACTGCTCATTGAGGAGAGTAGGCAGCGAGTTGCGGTAACTGTGAATGCAACTATGAGTATGTTGTATTGGGAAATTGGGAAAAAAATAAATGAAGAAGTCCTATTGAATAAAAGGGCTGATTATGGTGGCAACGTCGTTTCTAGTATTGCAAAACAACTAACCATAACTTATGGCGATTCGTTTTCCGAAAAGAACCTTAGGAGAATGATGCAGTTTGCGGCTGTGTTTGATGATAAAGCAATTGTCGTATCGGTGATACGACAATTGAGTTGGACTCATATTTTGGCTCTAATACCAATTGATGACCCACTGAAAAGATTGTTCTACACGCAATTGTGTGTACACGAGAAATGGAGCGTTAGGGTTTTTAGGGAAAGAATACAGTCTATGCTGTACGAGCGAACAGCCATCAGCAAGAAACCTGAAGAAACGATTGTCAATGACCTTGAGCAATTGAGACGTGAACAAACAATTAGTGCCGACCTTGTTTTTCGGGATCCTTATTTTCTCGATTTCCTTGGATTATCGGATGCGTATTCGGAAAAAGATTTGGAAACATCCATCATAGTGGAACTGGAAGGATTCATCAGGGAAATGGGTAGTGACTTTGCATTTATGGCAAGGCAAAAAAGAATCACAATCGACAACAGGGATTATTACATTGACCTCCTTTTCTTTCACAGAAGATTGAAGTGTATGATAGCTATTGACTTGAAATTGGGGGAATTTGAAGCTGGCTTCAAAGGACAAATGGAGCTATACCTCCGCTACCTTGAGAAATATGAAATGGTAGAAGGGGAAACAACGCCAATAGGACTGATACTTTGCACTGGTAAAAGAGAAGAGCATATAGAATTGTTGCAGTTGGATAAAAGTAACATCAGGGTGGCTGATTATCTTACCATATTGCCATCGCAACAACTGCTGCAAGAGAAATTGCACAAAGCAGTAGAGATTGCACAACAAAAAATAGCGAGTAGGGCTAATAGACCTCTTCGGAAATTTATTTAGTCATACGAAAAGGTTTGATAATTCCGTTAATAGTTCTAAAAACGTTTATGTTTTGGAAAGTGTTATCTAAATATTCGCCATCAAGTTTCAAAAGAG
>Ga0164296_1001003_pt1 | contig 31597 bp, 27 predicted proteins | sample GEODES057metaG_FD_113533 | JGI IMG/M metagenome (GOLD analysis project Ga0164296, IMG submission 113533) | Dystrophic lake water microbial communities from Trout Bog Lake, Wisconsin, USA - GEODES057 metaG | ecosystem: Environmental > Aquatic > Freshwater > Lake | place: USA: Trout Bog Lake...
CTTGGCTGACCCTGACCGAGAAGCATACTTTGAACAAAAGCGAGGAGAGCAAGAAATTGCTGCTAACCGTGCTCGTCGCGAAGCAGCAAGTAAGCTTTTCAAATACGATGATGCAGAGTCTCGCGACTATCATGGCAGATGGACGAAAGAAGATAGCGACGGTGGACACATTGGTTCTGAAGGCACAGACTTTAGACCAATTACTCCTGAAATAAGTGGTTGGCGTTTACGTACACCAAGTTATGGCGATTCTTCTACTGGAGAGCTTTCAGCTTATGCTAAGTTAAGTGGAAAAGAGAAGCAAGAGTACGAGCAAAGACTTGAAAGAATTCAAGAAGAAGTCAAAAGAAATCAAAAAGAATATGCTCAACAGCAGCAAATCAAAGAATTCAATGAGATGTACACAAATGGAACACTCAATGAAAAGACTGGCAGTAATTTAACAAATGAACAATGGACGCAACTTCGCGATGAAACTCGAAGCGGTGCGCCAATTTCTCCAGAACTTCTTTCTTTAGCAGAAAAAGAAGTCGCGCAAGAATTTGCTAGAGGTAAAGCGCCAGAAGGTGTTGACTTGTCCACATATGAGTACAGGGACAAAATGTTACTTCTTGGCCAAGCGCTAGTTCGAAATGGCATGTTGCCGAGTGACTATCCAAATGGAACTCTTCCACCAAACTTTACTCAAGACGTACTTGGAGCTCGCAGTCCAAGCAATCCTTATTCAGCAGGTAATGAATTTTCTGACTTCAGAATGGGTCTTTCTTCAAAGCAACTTTCATCTTTTCGTGCAGGACTTGCTTCAGAGATGCAAGATTCAACTCCTAAAATTCGCATTGCATCTTCTGGCCTTGCACGAGTACTAACTGACGGTGAATTTAAGTCTGGAAGTGAAGTTCAAAAGACCGGCGCTCCAACTTCTGCTAACGGCAGAACTGTTGCGGACTACATTAGTACTCGAGAACAATACGAAAATTATAGATTGAATCTACCTCAAGATGCCAGTCCTTCTCAACGACCAGTCTACGGCTTTATGGAGAAAAATGGAGAGTCTGATGCGATTACTCCTTCTGATATTCAAAGCGGTTCGCAACTTATAAATGAGCTTTTAGCTGGTCTTACTAGCGGTACTTCTTTAAGCTATCTACAAGAACAAGCGCAGCAAGAAAATAAGATGCAAGACTATTACACAAGACAAGTTGCTAAATATGAAGATGCTGTAAAGAACCCTCAAAATTATTTAATTATCGATGGCTCATATCGTGAAGACGGCCATAAAGTTAGTTCATACGGCTTGGTTTCAAAAGAAGAGTTCGGGCAAAGAGTAGCAAAAGCGCAAGAAATTATTGCAAATGGAAAGCCTCGCTACGGAAGCGCAACAGCAAAAGCAGAGTATAAAAGAGCTGAAATAACGATGAAAAATCCAGTTTATGCGCTTGCAGATGCGAGTGGAAAAATAAACTCCGATTTGCTTTCTATTCTTGCTCAGCAAGAATATTCCGCTACTGCTTATTATGGAGACGCAAAAGTAACGCTTAACTCAAGTATTTTAAGCAGCGCAACAGTCACAAATGGAGACTCAGCAGACAGTTGGTGGACGCACGCGATACCAGCATCAATGGCGCAATCTGGCGACTCACGTCTTGGAGGAGCTGGTATGTTTCTTGGAATTTCTGGACGAAGAGAAGATGGGATAACCGGACCGTACTTAGAGCTTCAAATGTACCAGCACCCTGCTGTGAAAGATATCGCATCAGTCGAGTTCACTGGTAAGACTCCATCATCAAGTTTGACTAAGCAACTTGATGCTCTTGGCATTCCATACACGGTGAATGCGCCAAAGATGTCGCTCGGCAAAATGAAGATGTCCGCTTCGGACTTCTTGCCAGCCACGACAACTAAGTCTTTTGTCGCTAAGTACGATGAAAGCGAAGAACGAGATAACCACGGTCGCTGGACAAAAGAAGGCGATGGCGAGTCATCATCAGAGCGATTCACTATTGGCTCTTTGAACTATGACAATATTGCTCCAGGTCTTGAGAAAATGTACGCTGATGCCGGATTGCAACGAGCCACAGATGCGCAATGGAAATCAGTTGCCGATGCGGTTAACAATGGAAAAGTGGTTGACCCTAAAGCTTGGGAAGCGGTACGCAACGAAATGCAAACGCTGCAAAAAGCGTCTGAAAGAGTTGGAGCTGAATACAAATTTGAACAAAAATGGGTTGACAGAAAATACGATGAAAACGATAAGTACATTCCAGGGCATTTTGAAGTTATAAGTGACTCATTAACACCACGTTTGTACGAAGAACAACGAGTCCCAGCGTCAAGCAACGGCGTTAAAGATTTGCTTTATGTTCTTGAAAGAACTAGACCAGAAGAAGAGGGAGGAGGAATAGGTACAAAACTAACTCAAGACCAAATTGACAACGTAAAAGAATTTGGAGCTAGACTTAATTTAGCTTCTTATTACGCACTCTTTGGTTCAATGGCGCCTTCAGATTACCCATCTGGCAATTTACCGTATTTAAGTGCGTATAACCCAGATGGAACCAAAACTGAACAAGCAGACGTGTATGAAAAGTTTAAGACTTTTTTTGGCGCTACGTCTTACGGCTATCACAGTGACGCTACAGGTATATTGCAAAGTTCTTCTATGCAAATAACTTCTGAACAAGCGCAGCAAATTCGTGATGCGTATGCTGAAATTCTTAAGAATTCAACTCCAGTTGTGATGGTTGACTCTAGCATTATTGAAAAAATGCTAAAAGGTGCCGCACTCGGTAACATGTTCACAACAAATAAGACTGGCTCTGGCTCAGGCGCTACAGAAACTTACATGTTTGCAAGAAAAAATAGCGAAGCGTTGATTATGGGATATTCTCCTAAATCAACCGGTGAACAACGCCCAGTGTACGGTGTAATGACGCCAAATAAAGAAGTTGGTGGATACACAAAAACAAATGAAAACGGTATAGACATGGCTCTTGCAAGTTCAGTAGGCATTAGTTCTTTGTATCGCGTCTATGATGAAAACGGACAATTCGAATTTGCAACAGCATCGACTTTTCAAGAAATGATTGACGCCGAAAAAGAAAGTGACTTACGCTATGCGCAAGAAATAAAAGACATACTTGCTAATAACCCAGAAAGAGCAGCAAACTATCCAGAGCAATACAATGAAGCTAGAATAGCACGACTTCTTAATCATGATGGGCTAAATAAAAAACTTGCAGAAATACAAGATATCAAAGACAATCCGCAAAACTACATTGCAGTTGCGGGAAGAACATTAAACTGGGACCGAAACAAATGGAGCGACAAGTATGAGATTAGAAGTAAGCAAAGTATTGAGGATGAAATCGCAAAAGCAAAAGAGTATATTGAAAGTCATCCGTATGCAAGAGGCGACGCAAAAACTTCAATAAGAGACTACATCGGCACACTTAAAAGCTATAAAATGTACGAACTCGCTCAACCTGACGGTAGTCTAAACAAAGACATTGTTGCTTGGGTTCACACGCAAAGTAACGGAGATACAGCACAATACGGTGACTCATCAATTATTCTCAAAGACTCAATGCTACAAAATGCTACATTGACAATTGGCGACTCGCTTGACTCAAAACCAGTAATTGCGATACCGTACACACTTGCGGCAAGTGCCGACCCGCGAGCTCCAATTCCACTAAGTTCAGACTACAGTTCTCCGGGAATGCCAGTACTTGAAGGAAAACCACCTTCAACTGGAATGTACTACGAAATGCAAGTCGGCGGCCACAATCCAACTCTTGATGACGTCGCGAAAATTATCTTTACAAACGGTCAGCCAGCGCCAGCGGTACAGAAAAAACTTGACGCGGCTGGCGTTGCGTACGAAGTTGCATACCCTAACTTCAATCCAAAGAACTTTACAAAAGTCGATATGAGCAGAGTACCAGAACCGCGCAAGTAAGTTTACAAATAGAATAAATAGATGATAGGATACAAATATGGCAAAAAATGACCAATACGAGATTATCGCCAAGCAAGGGGATGACCGCTGGTTAGTACGAGTGGGCCCTGAGGGCAGCGATAAGGCCCAGATTTATGATTCAGATATGGATACATTATTTCCAGAATTCAATATCCACTCGATTCTTGCTCGAGGTTATTGGGACGCTGTCGATAAAGTCCCAGAAGATGTGCAAAAAGCTATTGACGCTCTATTCTCTGAATAGGAGTTTCTGAGCCAAAGTCTCGACAAACAAAAAAGTAAAGAGATTGGCGCTTCTCTTTTCTTAAATTACAAGTCTATTCGCTCTTTATCAAAGAGTGTTTCTCAAGAGACTTTTGACCCTGACGAAGTTAGCCCGTTCTGGTCTACACCAGAAGGTCAAGCGGTCAAGAAAAAGATAAACAAGTACTCCGCTGACCAACCACGTGATAGTCACGGTCGCTTTGCGACTTCTGATGATTCAAGCAGTGCCGACAAAGAAACAGAAGAACGCATTTCTAAAGGTGCGACTAGAATTGCTAATGCGTATAAAGCATTTATAGATGCTGGCGGTACAATTTCATTTTTTCCATTGCCATCAAACGGCGATGCAAAGTGGCAACAAGACATGCAACGTTTAGAGAATCTTTCATTAGCGATTGACCAGCAAAGACTTGACGCTTTTTATAGTGGTACTCCTTGGGAAAGACCAGAACGTCTACAAAACGGTATTGACGCTACTAATAAAGCAATAAGTGGAACTGGTCTGCCTTACGGTGATAACTGGATAAAGATGGCTCGTGTTGCTCGTGACGCAGATGGAAATATTGTTGGCGCCGTAAGTTACGCAATCAACTATGACGAACGCTCGCCATACCAAGTTGTAAAAGTCGGCGCTCTTGGCTCGACGCAAGAAATGCCAGGTGTCGGTTCCGCATTACAATATAGTTTGTTAAGCGCCGCTTCTTCAGCAAATGACGGTAATGGCGCTAAAGTAGATAGTGAAATTGGCTATTCGTCACAAGATTTTCACATTGCAATTGGCCGCACAGTCGCTGAATACGATAAAGAATCACATTCGCAAAGTTCTTCGTGGTCTCCAGAAGACGCCGTATCAATGTTTAGTAAAGTTAAGCAAATTGTCAATGGCGTAATAAAAATGGCAAAAGATGTACCTTACGACCCAGATGCGGTATCGCCATTCTGGGACACGCCAGAAGGCCAAGAAATCTGGACAAACGAGCCTGTACAAAAGTATTCTCCGGACCAGCCACGCGATTCTCACGGTCGCTTTGGCTCAAATGATGAAGCAAATTCAAGTGAGCGCTATCCTGCTCACATTGAATTTATCGCTCGACAACTAAAAATCTTTTTAGCCGCTGGAGGAACGGTAGGCATTTGTACAAGTCCGATTGAAGTTCGAGACACAAGAGATGAGTCGCAGCGAATTCGCAAAAGTCTTTCAGAACAACTTCGTAGCATAACCGATGAGTCATTTCCTTCAACTGATGAAGAAAGAAATGGACTGTCAAAAGAATATCAACAAATTGGACGACTTACTTCTGGCGCCACCATGCTTACTAGTGCTTGTGACCAAGCAATCAATTATCCAGGTTCAACGGACCTTCTTGTTGCAAGAGATTCTACTGGAAAAATTGTCGCTGGAATAAGCGTTATAGGCGAAAAAAATATACTTCAAACTGAACAAATAGTTAGCGTTGGCTATTTAGGTTCGTATCAACGTGTTCCTGGCGCAGCGACTGCTCTTCAATACGCACTTACACTTTTAGTTGAACAAGCTTCTTCAGCATTAGGAGAAAAACTTTCTTTATACAGTAGTTGCACATCAGACTCTAGAGCATATCATGAACTAATTGGCAGACAAGTTAACTTTATTGACTCAAAATGGAAGCCAAATCAAATCTCAGAAATCGCTTCATCAGTTGAAAAAATACTTGGCTCACAGATTCACAACTCAATTAGTGTAGCATATTCACGAGTTATTGAGAATGCGCGCGAAGTTACCCCTATTACAAAATCTCTTTCGCCAGATGAGGCATCTGAGTATGACCCCGATGCCGTATCTCCGTTTTGGTCAACTCCTGAAGGCGAAGCAATTTGGCGCGGCAAAACTTTGCAAAAGTATAGTCCAGGACAACCTCGCGATGCTCACGGTAGATTCGGGTCAAATGCGTATGAAAAAGAAATTGAGCAATATTCGCCTCACATTCAATTCATTGCTAATCATGTAAAAAGTTTTCTTGCTGCCGGCGGGACAGTTAGTTTTATTGACGGAGCTGAGCGCAACGATGCAATTGAAAAAGGTAAAGCATTGCACGAAGAAGTTAAGGGCAAGCGGAACTTCGCACTTGAAAGCGGAGTACGAATGGCTGTCTGGGCTTTAGATGGCCGCGATGAATGCCTTGTTGCAAAAGACTCAGAAGGAAACGTAGTTGCGGCAATTGGCTTAGCTCCAAGTGAATTCTCGTTTGAAGAAGGAAAAGAAGGAATCACTGAGATTGAAATTAGTTATCTAGGTTCTTATCAACGTGTTCCAGGAGCAGCAACGGCGTTGCAATATGCTGTAGCGTGTTTAGCTCGAAATGAAGGCGCTAGTATAAATAGTGAGTACACAGTTGAGTCTCGAGCATATCATGACAAAATTGGTCGAGAGCTTGGTGAACGCGGCTGGAGCAGTTCTTCAAGTTGGAGTAATAAAGATGCCACCGAGATTGCAAATTCTGTTGAGCAAATACTTGGCTCACAAATTCGTAACTCCGTTGATTTAACCTCTTCAGTGTTTTCTCGTGCGCAAAAGTTTTCTTTGGCGTCGCTCTTAAAGTACTCGGAAGACCAGCCTCGCGACTACCACGGACGTTTCGCTTCAGAAAACAGTTCAGAAGAACAAGCAACAAAACCAGGTCGAGAGATTCAACCTGGCGACACAATCACGTGGGGTCGACATGGCGTAGTGACGGTGGACTCGATTGTTGTTCACCCGAGAAGTTCGACTTATTATGTTGTTCGTGGCACAAAACCAGACGGAACAAAAGTAAAGTTTGATGTCAGTGCAAGTAAGGCGTACCCTGTCGTTTCTCCATCAGGGTCTACAAAGCCCGTAGAGGCTGTCAAACCAGAAACTAATAAGCCAACCGTTGTGGTCACGGAAAAAGAAATGGAAGAGCTTAAAAGTGCTCGACCAGACCTTGCGCAAAAAGTTAACGACATGTTGACTAGTCGTCTTCCTGATGCTAAGTTTAGCGCGCTAGATATCGCAAAAGAATACGGCGCAAAGATTGATGCAAAAATTCAAGAAGTGTACCAACGAGAACTTGCAAAAGCTGGTCTTGGAGATTTCACTGACGAACGAATCAAAGCATTGACATATGAGTTGCTCGGTGAAAAACGCGAAGAAGATAGACAAAACGACGACGAGCGTTCTGAAGCATTCAACAATGTGATACAAGAATACACACGTAATTTCAATAATGGCGTTGTGTCTGCATTTGCAAATGCTCTTGAAAAAATTGGAGCAGGCGAGTACAAAAGTACCATGATTAATGGTAATTACGAACCAGATACGACTGGCACAATTTTGCAAAGTGACATTGACGCATTTAAGAATGGATTGGTTGACAACGCCGGTAACTATATTGGACTTTTGTTTAGACCAAGTTCATTGCCATTTAGATTTAGAGATGGCGAAGATTTTTATCTTAATAACGGTGCTGGCGGCACCGCTACAGCTTCAATCGCCATGCAATCCGTATCAAACTTTGGTCTTGAACAACTAGTAGGCGGAGGAAGTAAATACTACTATGACGGTAGAATGCAAACACTTACTTTGCCAAGCGGTGCGCAAGTGCACGCATACGATTTGTATCAAGCAAATAAAAAAGAATTTGCATCTCTTGGAATTAAGTATAGCAGCAGTGAGCGTTCTGGTTTTCGTTTTCCTAATGGTACAGAAGTAAAGGCGATGGTGAAAGAAGGAGACACAAGCAAGCTAGGAAAAAATCTAATTAGCCAAGAAACTATGCAAACGTATAGAGATGCTTCGCAAAGCAAAGCGCAACAAAAAATAGATGAGTTAAATCAAAAAGTTGACCAAGTACGTCAAATCAAAATTGACTCAATTTTTGCGGTGCTTTCTGGCATTCGACCATATGGGCTTGCTTCTGGAGAAGAAATCAATCTTAAAGAAGTTAAAGGAACAAAAACTTTAACAAATCTTGGCAAGCAACTTCTTTCAACGGCTCAAAAATACTATCCAAGCCAATGGCTTGAACGGTCGCAACAAAATGGCTTCACATTAAAAGTGTCAAACACAAGAGGCAGTGCTCACTATGAAATCTACAGTTCAACAATGTACATTCCAACAAAAAGTTTTGGCGGTACAACGTTTAATCGCGACAACATCTCAGTAGTCACGCATGAACTTTTTCATCGAATGGAAGCTCTTAATTGGAGAGTTGGACAAATTGAAGAAGCATTCTGGAAAACTCGTGTTCCTAGCCAGAAAATAGAAACTTTACGAGAATACGGCAAAGTACCTGGTAATAAAGATAATTTTGCTCGCTCTTATTGCGGTCGAATTTACTCACGTTCTTTGACAGGTTCGCACTGGGAAGTCGGTTCAAGTGGTATTCAAGGACTTGTAGGAGAAACTGGATACGAAGTAAATAAAGACCCAGATTATAGAGCATTTCTTCTAGGTATGCTAAGCTTAGTGGACGCAAAAACATGATTTGGACTATAACGGCAAAACTCGATAACGGCTCAACAATTGTTGGTAGTTATAGCGATGATTCTGCTTTTTCGTGCACAGACAACGAAGTTGCAAAAGAGATTTCAAATAAAGAAATCATGAGAGAAAAAGTACCGCCACTTGGAATTCTTCCTTTTATGGAAACTCTTAAGGTGTCGTATTACAATCCTGCTTCAATTGCAGCAGCGTTTTGCGAAGTAGTTGCAGAAAAGTATAGAAATGTACTACAAGAATTTACTTTTGAAGGCGAAGACTACCTGCTGCCTGATATTGAAGACGACATTGACGGTGGCTTCGCGCTAGACTCTTATTCTGACGCAGATGAGCCTGTTGAGAAGCTCTGGCGACCTGCTAAAAAACTTAGCAAATAAATGTAGTAATATGATTTACAAGTGTATGATACTTAGTATCAATTTAGATTACATGGAGATTTCTGGCACACATTCTTGATGAAGCAGTAATTGAAGCTGGCGGCGACGTTGTCGTCGGTATTCCTATTACAAAGGCTGAAGTACAAGACGACGGTAGCGTTATCGTCTCTGGTCTTTGCACCAGCGACACAGTAGACCTTGATGACCAAATCATCGACCTAGACTTTTCTCGTAAGGGTCTAGCAGAGTGGGGCGCTACTTTTGGTAATGTTCGCCAAATGCACTCGACTAACCTTCCACCTGCTGGCAAGGCAATTTCTGTAGACACAACTCGCCCAGAAGGAGTTTACCTTACTGCACGAATTGTGGAACCAGGCGCTGTTAAACTCGTCAAAGAAGGCGTGTACAGTGCTTTTAGTGTTGGCATTTCGAAGCCGCGAATTGTTCGCGACAAAGTTGCTAAGCAAGGACGCGTAACGGACGGTATCTTTTCAGAAGTCTCGATTGTAGACTTCCCCGCTTTGCCTACTGCAAAGTTTAGTATCGTTAAGCGTTCTAAGACGGAAATTAAGAAACTAGAAAAAACTTTGACTCCAATTGGTACAATTGTTAAGAGTCAATCTGATGAGAAGGGACAAGAGTCCGTGGAACTAGAGAAAAGCAAGGCTGACAACGTCGGCGGCGAATGCGATGTATGCAAGGGCGCTGGTTGTGAGAAGTGCATGGGCAAGGCTGCTGAGCCTGAAGTTGAGAAGGGCAAAGTCCCTGAGGTTGACGAAAAAGTAACTGAAGACCTCGAGACCGCTGATGAAGCGATTCACGACGCTCAAGAGGCGCAGTCTGAAGACAACGCAATGCACGTAGCTGGAGATGGCGATGACGATGATGACGATGACGATGACGACACGGTTGAGAAGTCAGCCGTCGAAGGCGTCGCATATGGAATTCGTCGCGCTCACGATGCAATTTGTGAGGCGTACTCCGCCACAACTATTGCTACCGCTCACCCATCAGTTGAGAAGAACGGCTACAAGGCTGTTCTTGAGCCTGGCGTTATTCGTTCACTTCTTAGTTCAATTGCTGAGAACGGCGAGCCCGAGCAGATTGCTGCTTTGGCGAAGGCAGTTGGTGCTGCTACCACTCTTTCAACTATGTCAGACGACGAGATTGTTCGTGCTCACAACGAGATTAACAAAGCATTCTCGGACGCTTACCCAACCGCGCACCCAACTCCTGGTAGCATCACACCTGGACAATTCCAGCGCACCTTCATTGGAACTGGTCGCGCTCCACTAAGTTCAACTGGCGCTGCTCCTCGAATTCCTGTATCAAACAGCGAGATTGACGGTGACGACTTTACTCGTGGTCCTCTTACTGCTGGTCGCGAAAGCGCATCGCCTGAGAACACTGGTAGTCAAGTTCCTACTAACGCTACTGCTGCTGACCGTATTGCCGAAGCAACTGCTGACGTTGCGATGAACGCAATCACTGCTCTTCACGACCACATCGCTTCTGCTTACCCAACCATTTGTTCACTCGACAACGGTGCTGGCTTCTCTGGTGCTGGAGTTCAAACTTTGAACAACGACGGAAGCATTCAGCACATCGCTGCTGGTGCAGTACCAAGTCTCACCAAGGCTGAGAAGAAACTTCTCAAGCAAGCTAAGAAGCTTAAGAAAGCTCAGAAGCTTGTTGCCAAGGCAGAAAAGAACGCAAACATCGTTGAAGACCAGCCAATTGTTAAGGCAGTCACCACCACTGAAGGTGATGTACTTCTTGACACTGACCGTCTCAGCGAGATTGTAAAGTCGCTTATTGAACAGCACGTGCAGGACAAGTTCTCTGCAATCGATGATGTTCTAAGCGTTGTCAAAGCGGATGTCGAAAAGCTCGGCAGTCAGCCCGACCCAGCCAAGGCCCCTGTCCGGGGTACGGTAGTACTCGAGCGAGCTGTTGAAAAGTCGGCAACGCAGGCGGATGTACTCCGCAAGACAGCCGAGGACAGTCTTAAGGAGCAAGTAACATATCTCCGTGAGCTTACTAAGTCTGGTAACCCAGAACTACGTATGCGCGCTGAGAGCCAACTTGCTTCGCTACTCGAAAAAGTCTCTTTTGAGACCGAAGAGTAGTAACCCCTACTACACAAAACCTTTGGAGTTTTCTGGCTTTTAACACAGACACCGCATCTGACGCCACCCGTTACTCGGGCGCATCAGACATGATTTCGGGTCGTATGCCTAACCTCGTTAAGGGTGCTGGTTTCGCTAAGGTCGGTGGCAACAAGCCACTCGACGACGATGGCGAAATCTTTAAGCGTTCGTTCGAGGCTGAGCGCGCATTGCGCACTTCAGTTAAGAACTCAATCGCTAGCCCTGACACGGTTCGAAAGAGCATCAACCCGGCATTCACTTCTCAGTTTGGATTGTTCCTTACTGAGGGCAACAACCCTGGATACGGCGCCCTTGTAGGTGAGCTTAACAGCGTTCTTTCTGCCGAACTCGGTAAGAACATTACGCTTTCTTCGCCACTTTCATCTGGCTTCGTACCATTCGACCTCGTCGCTCCGTCGCGACTCATCTACCCAGTGTACTCACCACTGCGCAACAAGGTTCCCCGCGTTGCTGGTCAGGGTACTTCACACCGTGCCAAGCTCGTAACCGCAATTAGCGGTTCGCAGACTGGTCTTGGTAACCAGCGTATTTCCATCTCGGAAATTCCTACTGGTCAGACCATCGGTGGAAACTGGCCTTTGAACCTGCCTGCCTCTGGCTCGCAGACCGCAACGGACATGAACATTCCTTACAAGTTCTTCGGTCTCAGCGAATCGCTTTCATGGCTCGCTCAGTTCGCCGGTCAGGGCTTCGAGGACATTTCTGCTCTCGCCAACTTGGTGTTGTTGCAGGAGTTCATGCTCGGTGAAGAGTACACCTTGCTTTCAGGCACCAGCTCCGCTTTGGCTGCTCCCGCTGCTCCGACTGTCACAGTCCGCAACGCGACTTCGTCAGAGACTGCTTTGTCTGGCTTGAGCACGAACAACTTGTACGTTCTCGTTACTGCGAAGAACTACTTCGGTGAGACCACCACAATCGCTGCTGCTTCAGGCGCTGTTGCTGCTTCAGCAAACGGTAAGGTTGTGGACGTTAAGATTTCACCAGTTCGCGGTGCTTACCAGTACAACATCTACGTTGCTATTGGAGCTTCTGCTCCTTCAGCGCTTTCGAGCTACTGGCTCATGGCTTCAAACGTAGGTGCTACTGTATTCACCCTCGGCGGTGTAGTCCCCACCAGCGGCACTAACCCACCTGCATCGGACACGGGTACTTACTCGTCGAACGACTACGAAGGTTGGTTGTCCATCATCGACGGCCACGCAAGCACTGACGCTGGAGTTTACCCCAACGGCTTTACTGGTTCGTACATCAACAAGTCGGTTAACACGACCTTGACGCACGAAGTCCTCTTCACTGCTCTTGAAGCAATGTGGAACGGCTCAACCAATGCCAACGGTAACTTGTCCACCACCGGTGGTTTCCGCGCTGACCCTGCTGAATTGGTAGCAGAAGGCTCGGACATCTCACGCTTGGCTGACGAAGTCATCGCTTCAGGTGCTAACACGAACTACCGCCTCTTCCTCTCGCAGGACGAAGTCGGTGGCGTTCGCACTGGTGCTGCGGTTTCTGAAATCCAGAACCCCATCACTCGTAGCATCTTGCGCTGCGTGGTTCACCCTTACCTCGCTCAGGGTACCGCATTCTTGAACTCGTACACCCTCCCAATGTCTTGGAGCAACGTCTCCAACGTTTGGGAAAACGTCATGGTTCAGGACTACCTCAGCATCAACTGGCCAGTAATCGACGCTTCGTTCCGCTACAGCATTTACATGTACGGTGCGCTCGTCAACTACGCGCCTCAGTACAACGGTGTTATCCAGGGTCTTCAGCAGTCAGTTGCTGGAACCTCAGGAACCAACTCCTAGTACAAATCAGCATTTCCTTACTAGGGCGGAGAGCAATCTCCGCCCTAGTTTGGTTTTAGAGAAAGAAAACAAATGTCAATTACCACTAATCTTTACAATTACAATCACGTCACTGGAGCAGGAACAACTGTAATTCACGCTTCAAACAATCTTGTTCTTCAAACAATTGTCGTTAACACCGCTGGCGGCGCTGGTTCAAAAGTTACAATTTACGATAACAGTGCAGCAAGTGGAAACATTATTGCTGTAATCGACTCTTCAACTTACCTTGGCACTTACAAGTATCAAAGCACAGTTCGTAAGGGAATCACTGTTGTGACCACTGGTGCTTCTTTGGACATCACCGTCGTAAGTGGCCCAGCAAATTACTCAGCGGCATAATTCACATTTCTTATTTGATAAAATTATTCTCATAAAGAAGAATAGGAAATCGGATGTCCACTCTTTCAGTACCACCAGGATGCACAGGCATTGAACTTCCAAACGGAAAGAAAATCGATGCGAACAAAAACGGCAAAGTTACTTTTGATAACCCAGCCGAAGAACGCTATGCATTGAAAACAACGGTGGCTCAGCAAGGTGTTTTATCTAGGACGACAATGGGCTTCGGCCACGTAAAGGGCAACACTGCTGAATGCACTGGCTGTTTCTTTACTGGCTGGGGCTGGCAAACTACCTGCCCGAAGTGTGGCAGTGATATGAAGATTCAGGAGACAGAATGACAGTCTACGGACAAAGCGATATTGACTCAATCACCGTTAGTGGTTCAGGCCACTCGCACGTGCGAAGCAAGGGAGAGCAAAACATGAGTGTAACTTGTGCTGCTTGCGAACCAGAGCTTATCAAAATGGGTTGGGTCACCGACCCACGCAATGTACCTCTTACTTTTGACGAACTTCGAGACGCAGAACTTGCTCAGCAAGACATCGCACGTTTCGAGCAAATCAAAGTAGCAGAGGCTGCACGAGAAGCAGCATCGGCCGTGCGAGCCGCTGGAACACGACCAGCAACAACTCGCCGTGGGCCAGCCCGCTAGGAAGTGCGTCGGCTGTTCTAAGCCCGGTCGATTTGTAGTTGGTTGGTGTAGTGATTGCAACGGTTCGTGTTGTGAAAAACACATTTACTGGTCGACGGAACTGGGCTCTTGGCTTTGTTCGAAGTGCAAAAGAAATAGAGACGCGCAACTTAAACAAGCATCAAGTCCGGAGTAAGAGTGGCCACGCCATACATCACGCCTAACATCCTAATTAACGCGCCTACCGGTATCTCGTGGGAAACTATTCCTGACTTTGACTCGGACCCAGACGCGCAACTCGCTGAACAAACTAATATTTGTTGGCGTGCGTCACACTGGATTGATGCCTATTGTAACCAACCACTTCGCTCTACCGTTGACACAGAAGAGTTTCTAGGGCCCGATTACCGTATGATTGTGGACAACCAGGGCATGACTCGAGTCTTGACGTCGCGTTGGCCAGTCACAGAAATCATTGGCGCGCAATATACTTCCGCAATTGTTGCCGGGCCGACATGGAACCCGATTCCGTTGAACGGATTGTTTATTGAAAATGCGCTTACTATTCAGAGTGGAGTTTCAATTGAATCAGCCGCGGGTCCAAGCGCAATTCGAATTGTTCCTGGCTATGCAAACTGGTTACAAGGTAGAAACTACTATCGACTTCAAATTACTTATGTTAATGGTTGGGCGCATGCTGGAATTATTTCAAGTGTCAGTCTTGGCGCAACTGAAGTGGCTGTAGACGATTGCACTGGCATGACTGATGGAACAATTGGTCGTGGAATGTGGATATATGACGGTGCTGCAACTGAGTACGTCCAAATCGCGTCAACAAGTGTTTCTTCTGGTCCTGGAATTGCGACGCTAAAAACTCCTCTTCTTTACTCGCACAACGCAAGTACTCAGCAACCTGTCATTATTTCTGCTTTGCCAGAGTCAGTTCAAGAAGCCGCAATTCTTCACGCAACGTACCAAGCACTAACTCGTGGAGCAACTGCAACCACGGTGCAAAACATGCCTGGAAGTGTTGTAAGTCAAAGTGCAAGTAACGCGACAATTCTTGACAGTGTAAAAGATATTCTAAAGCCATACCGTCGAGTTATCTAATGGGCATTAACGTCGTCCAAACACACGCAAAAAGTATTACAAATGGCATCTCTTCTCCTTTGTACAAAAGACCACTTGTGGCGTACATTACTCCGCCTAACCCAGGAAAATTAACTGGCCCGGCCGCATATGTCTGGGTGACTCAAGGAAACAACAAACGTCAAACTGCTCATCGTGGTGCTGGTTTTCGTAGCACAATTTGGACGGTATCAGTATGGTTGATGAGCCCAGACAATTCTACAAACCCAAATGCTGACTCGGCGTTTGCAAGTCTAATTGACGCTGTTGTTGAAGCATGGGTGACTACTCCAATGCCTATTTCTATTGAGGACCCTCAAACTGGTAGAACTTCTCAATTGGTCGCAATTGGTGAACAGTTCACGGTGCAGCAATCGCCAGCGCACACATTAGCAGACCAACGCTTATTTCTCTATGAAGCATTGATTGACTTTACAATTGAAGAGATGTCAATACCGTGACAAGCCCTTTTGTCTTTAAAGCAAGAGGCGTTAGCAAAATGTACTTTGATTGGCAAGCCACTCAAAGAAAAGTTGGCGCTAGAATTATTCCAATTATCTTAGCGGATTTGCGACGCCACGCTCCCATAAGCAATTCAAAGCCAGATGCTGGTCGTTTTCAAAAGTCAATCGGTTATCGTATTGAGTCTACTACTGGCGTTTTTCGTGTTAAATTCGTGTCCACGGCTCCATATGCAAGATGGGTGCTTGAACCAACTGCGGCAGCGCTTGCACCAAGTATTTTTCCAGTAAATGCTATGGCATTGCGCTTCAAAAATGGTTTCGGAGATTACGTATTCGCAAGTTCAGTGACTCGTGGCTCGACAAAAGGCAATGACTTTAATGTTAAAGTTGCGATACGGATGGCGCCATTCATTAAAGTGGCATTTGCTGACTCAATCACTATTATCACTACCAAAGATTAGGATATTATTTACCTATGGCAAACTTACGTTACATTGGACACGTAGAAAAAACTCTCGTTGACATCGCTCCTCTAGTGAACGGTACTGTCATCTCTGTTGATGACGAGACCAGCGCTAGACTTTTAGCGGCGTTTCCAAATGAGTATGAAGTTGTTGCTGATGCAACTGCACCAGCACCTGTTGAAGCAACCGCTACACTTTCTGCTGACGCGACGACTACAACTGACGCCACAACTTCTCAGGACTCAACAACTCAAAGCACCACACAGACTTCTTCAAAGAAGTCAAGTGGTACAACTACTAACTAATTAAGCGAGGTTTCTGGCTACTCCAATCGTAGAAAAGTACGGTTCACTATCCGCAGTAGGTGTTGCAAAGGAAGCAACTTTCGGTACTCCCGTAACTCCTACTTCGTTTATTCCATTCACTGATGTTTCTCTTGAATCAGACCCTGGTCTATTTTTTCCTCAGTTGGTTATGGGTATTCGTGATGTTAACGTGTTTGCTCTCTACGGTGAGCGTAAGAACACTGGAGACATCAGCGCCCCATTCTTCCCAACTAATGGTACGCAACTTTTTGTTGCAAGTATTGGTTATGACGGTGGCTCTGCTAGCCCAGCGCTTTCTGGATACGGAATTACTTTTGCTTCTGGAACCACTGCAACCAACTCAACGACAATTGCAACTGGAAGCCCAGTAACTGCTGGCCAGACCACAATTACTTTGACTAGCGCTTCTGGTTATGTTGTTGGTGGATACATGCAAGTTGATGTTAACAACACCACTACTCCAACTACGGCTGAAGTACGCAAGGTTGTTAGCGTTGCTTCAAACGTCGTAACTGTTGACACTGCATTTACTTTCTCACACCTTGCTGGCGCAACCGTAACGTTTGCTTCAGTTGTCGGGCAGACTCCTTTATTTAGCCACCAAATTCTACCTGGCAACACTTTGCCTTCAATGACGGTAGAAAAGAACATCGGTGGTTATCAGTCACTTCAATTTACTGGCTCACGAGTTGGTAAGTATGGTCTAAAAGTCGGTGCCGGAGACAGCTCTGCGGACTTTACTGCTTCTCTAATTTCAAAGGGTGTTAATGTTCTTAACACTCCTTCAAGCCCAATTTCAGTTGTTAACGAATCACCTTTTGTTTTCGCTGAAGCAACTTTGACTGCTTTTGGAGATACTATTTCTCAGGTATCAAACATTGGTCTTGACGTAGAAAACGGTCTAAAGCCTACTTACACATTTAACGGTAACCACGACCTTCAGTTCCTTACTCCTCTTACTCGTAAGATTACTGGTCAGATGGCGGTTGTATTTGACAGCCTTAACGATGCTGACTGGGGTTACTACTCTAAGATGCAGAACCAAATTCAAGGTTCGCTTACTCTTTCTTTGGTTCACCCTACCACTCCTGGTGCGGGTATTACGATTTCGTTGAACCAAATCAATATCGCAAAGTACGCCGATGACATCAAACTAGAAGACGTTATTATGTCGACTCTAGACTTTGAAGCTTCGTACGCACTCGGCGCTAACCCACCTGCCTCAATTAGTGCTGTAGTCACTAACGGTACGTGGTTGCCTTACTAGGACATACCGACTTAAAGACAAAGGATTTCATATGGCAGGTTTTCTATCACTATTCAATGAGCCCGAGCGCATTAATGTTGCTAAGGGTTATTGGATTGACATCAAGAAGTCGTTGACGGCTGAAGATTACGAAGCAGCACAACGCGCTCTTCTTGGCAAAATGGTAATGAATGGCACTAACCTCACGGCTGAGCCAGACACTATTTTGTACCAGCACGAACTTGTATTTCGTTCAATCATCGACTGGAACTTGACCGACGAGAACGGCGAACCATTGCCACTTACTCCGGCTCAAGCAAAGCACGACTCAATTCGTCGACTTCCGCAAGTTGTATTTGTTGACATCTACGAAAAGATTAACGAAGCATCTACGCCTCGAGGTGGCGAAGACGAATTGCGATTTCGTGACGGCAGTTCAGACAGCGATTCAAACGGGTAAAGTATCTGAAGAGTATCCTTCGCTACAGAAATTCGTAATTGAAAGTGCTCTTTACGAGCACGTTGGTTTGAATTTTGATAGCTTAAGAAGTCGACCGTTGAATGAAGTAAAAGACTATATGACAATCTTAAATGTGATTGGCATAGAAAAAAGACGGCAACAAGCTAAGCAGGACGCGGAGAATAGCAAAGGCAAGCAGAGGTACTAGAAATGACTAAAGACCTTACACTTCTGCTAGGCGTTGAAGCCCGTGAAAAGGGCATGGCGATATTTGAAAAGTTCAACAATGAACTTGAAAAAATTCGCAATCACTTTAATGAAGCCGGCGATGCGGCAACTCGTTCCGGCGCAATTATGACAGAAGCGCTTGGCGACCCCACTACTGCTGGCGCAATTTATGAAACTAGATTGCAAGAACTATCTGTTGCGCAAGATAGACTTGCAATTTCAACAAAAGCTTTTAAAGACGCCACGGCTGCTGCTGCTGTTGCTGTTGGTGATGACGGCGCTGCTGCTAAAGCAGCGTCAGTCGCAATGCGTGAGTTTGAAACTTCTCTTGCTCTTGCAAACAAGGCAGAACTTGCGGCAACAGACGCTGCTCACATGCATTCAAAAGCGCTTAATAGCGAAGCCGAAGCGCAAGCAAAAGCTAACGGTCTAACTCAAAGAAGTGAAAAAAATCTTTCTTCAATCGGTCCAAAAGCATTTATTGTCGCGGCGGCAGTTGCTGGCATTGGATACGAATCTGCCAAAGCAGCGGCTGAGTACAACATGTCAGTAGTTAAAATCGCAAACAGTGGCGACATTTCAATGAAAAAAGCTGGCGATATTGGCCAAGCATTTCTTACAATGTCTACTCAATCAATGTACAGCGCGTCTGAACTTGCAAATGCTTACGGTGGAGTTGCCGGTCAGTTAAGCACACTTAATGGTAAAGCGCTAACAACAAAGCAAGCCATGCAATTTATGGATATTGCAAGTCAAGGTGCCGCTGCTTCTGGTCAAAGTCTATCGGCAGTGGCATCAAGTCTTTCAAAACTTATGCAACAAACGCATGAACCATTGTCGCAAGCGGCAAAAGACCAAGCAGCGTTATACAACGAATCTCGATTGACGGGGCAAACTCTAAATCAAGTTACGCAACAAGTTAGTCGTGCTATTGGTACTTTAGGTATTCTTGCTCCAAACGTCCAGCAAACTGCTGCTCTTATGCTTGACTTTACCGAACACGGTATGAATGCTCGTCGAGCTTCTATGGTTCTTAACGTTGCAATGAACCAATTACTTAAGACTGGTCGTGCGACGGTCCCGACAATGGGAGAAGTTAACAACGCAATTAAGTCGTTGCCAAAGAGTTTGCAAGGATTAGCAAACGCGTACGTTCACGGTAAAATTAGCGCAACGACTTACGGGCAAGAAATGAAAAAACTTTCTGCGCAAACTCCTGAATATGGAAACTACTTAAAGTCTATTCAAACGCTTGTTACGCAAAGTCACGAGTCTGTGAAAACACTAAATGCGTTAAAACTTACTCCAGTTCAAAATGAATTGGCAACACTTGGAGTTAATGTATTTAACTCTAAGGGTCAATTTGTTGGAATGGGTAGTGTTATTGACCAACTCGGCCCAAAGTTTAGAGCAATGCACGGAGCTCAAGAACAACTACGAGTCGCAACAATTTTGTTCGGTAGCCAAGGAAAAGCGATGATTAAGACTATTCTCGCTAGTAAAGACGGCTACGATAAAGCATCTAGGTCTATCAACAACCAAAGAGCAGTACAAGAAGCAGCGATGAGAGCGCAAGAAACTTATGAAGCTTCGATGAAGAAACTTCACAATACATTTTCTGCGCTTCGTATTGAAATTGGTCAAGCATTCTTGCCTGTGATTGAAAAAGTTGTTGGTGTTTTTGCTAAGATTGTTGGTCCAATTGTTGGTTTCATCGGGCACAATAAGAAGCTAGCCGCAATTCTTCTTACCGTCGTTGGCGCTGTGAGTGGAGTCATTGGTATGTTCTGGGCGTTCCACAAAGTCTCAACAGTTGTAAAAGACGCATGGACTGGAATGAAGACTGCGATGAATTTGTTTATGTCTCCAATGAAAAAACTTGGAACGCTAATTGGCGAACAAATTGGAATGCTTGGGACTTGGGCTACTGAAACTTACGCTGCTGCTGCGGCTGAAGGCGGATTGGCCGCTGGAGTTTGGGCAGTCACTTGGCCAATTCTTGCGGTTATTGCCGCAATTGCTCTTATTGTTCTTGCAATCTACGAACTCTACAAACACTGGCACACGGTCTGGAACACAATTAAGACCGTTGTTAAAGATGTTGTGCATTTTATTTCTAGCGCGTGGGATACTTTGTGGAAAGACATAATTAAGCCAGTTATTACTTTTGAGTCGAAAGTTCTTCATGTTCTTGGTGGAATCATCACTTGGTTCTCAAAACTTGGCGGAAAAATTCTTGGCTTTGTTGTCGGCATCGGCAAAGACTTATTCCATGCTGGTGCAAAAATAGTTGATTGGTTAATCAAAGGTATTGAAAGTGTTGCTGGTAAAATTGGTGGCGCAATTTTAGGCGGCATTAAAAAAATTCCAGTTGTTGGTGGTCTAATTTCTGGCGCAATGAGTGTGATGAAGGGCGTGTTTAGTATTTTCCACGAAGGTGGAGTCGTACCTGGTCAACCAGGAGAAAACGTACCAGCAATTCTTCAAGCAGGTGAGACAGTATTTACTGCCGAACAAATGAAGAAATTAAACGCTTCAAGAATGGTCCCAACTGCTGGACTAAAAGGCGCGTCTTCGTACTCTCACAATGTTATTGTAAATGTCACGGTGAATGGTGCTGTGTACGGCTCACTCAAGGACTTCTCAAATGCACTTGGTCGCCAACTCACAACGACAATTCTTCCTCAGGCAGGCGTAATACTGCCTCACTAATATGACGATACTTGCTCCGCAAATCTCTTGCTACATTACTCCGCCAAATCAACCAACAGTAGATTATGGCCAGTATCTTGCATACACGGGTGGTCGCGGTTCAATCTCAATTTCGCAAAACTTTGGTCGACAAGGAGACACGGCATCGTTCAACTTGATTGACCCTAATTATTCTGTTGGCGTTCCACCTTATTTAACGGTGACTCCAAGTTTTATTTTTCCTGCGTTTTCTCAAATAAAACTCTTTGACAATACTGCTTACGCATATTTTCTTAGCCAAGGCTATTCTCTTTCTGACGCTGATGACGCTGCAACTTTATTTGCTGGCTATATTCAAAGTCCTACTCTTTACATCAACTCTCCAAATGAAGCCGAGTGGGCTCTGTCTTGTGTTGACTATTCTGGATACGCAAATGCGTCAATTGTTCAGTCAACTTTTGAGGGCATTCCAATGGGTGATGCGGTAGTAGACTTAGTAAAGAAAGCTAATTGCGGACTAGAGGCTGCATTGATTTCTCAAGGTGGATACGTTCAACCAGGGCCTGTAATTCCTCGAACAATTATTCACTATACAAATCTTACAAGTGGACTCCAGAAAATCTCTAAAATGGCTTCTGGCCAAAGCGCATACGGCTGGTATGTGGATGGCAACTTAAACTTACACTTCTATGACCAGCAGCAAGCTCCTCCATCTGGTGTGGTAGTTACCGATATGCCAACAACTTCCGGGTCTCTCTCGTACACTGAGTGCCATATAGACCAAAGCCAGGGCCTTGAATACGACTTTGACGGTACAACTTTGTACAATCGTGCTCTTGTTGTAGGTGCTTCAAAAACTCTTTCAACTAAGTTGTCTGGGCCAGCAACAAATACCTGGACTACAAATGGTAAGCAAACTCAATGGCAACTTACGCACGTACCAGACATCGCTGCTCGAATTACCGCGACTGCTTCGGCGACTTCAACTGAGCTTCCAGTAGTTCAAGTCAATGGCGTCCAGCAAACTGTCAGTGTCTACGACGGGTCGTCTATAGTGACTACGCAATGGACTATTGCCCAGCACCCAGACGGCTCTTGGTGGCTAGAAGTAACTCCTGGCCAAGGAAAAGTTCCAGCGTCTGGAGCGACATTAGCAATATGGTATCGACGTCGAACAACTATCACTGCTCAAGCAGACTTAAAAAATTCGCAAAAAGCTATTGGCGGACCAAACAAAGGTATTTTTGCCACAGTTGTCAACCAGTCTTCTATTAGTACGACAACTGCGGCGTATCAACGAGCAACTCGAGAATTGGCCGAATACGGTCACCCGCAAGAGAAAATTATATTTACCACGACTCCTGAGTTTATTGGAACTTGGCGAGCTGGCCAGACGTTTATTCTTGATAGTCAATTACTTCTTGATTCGCAAAACAACTTTGCTCCCGGTCTAGCTGCAAAGTTTATGATTACGCAGCAGACTATGAATGTTATTCAAGGTGGTTTTCGTCAATGGCAAGTCACAGCGGTTAGAGTTAGATAATGGCTACTGTAAATATCTCCGCCCAACTTACTGTTGCAATCTCAACTAGTGGATTGACGGTGCTTCAACCTACTTCTCCAGTACAACTCTTTACTCCAGCAACTGGTCAGCGAGCTTACACTCTTGCAGACACATTAATGTCACTTAATGACCAAATCAATTCAAATACTGACCCTACTTCTACTGGAGCAGATTCTCCAGATATTCTTTATAACTTCCAGACCTCTTCTGATGGTACAATACTTATTGACACTATATCTGCTTCAATAATTTCTACTAAATCAGTCTGGAATGGAAGCAGTACATATATCCAAGGAACATGGCAATGAAGGCAGGACTAGATTTTCATGGAAAGCTTATCATCGAAACTTTTGACGGTGAGACGCTAACAAATCGATGTGAAGCAGAAAATACAATTTGTATAGCAGGTCTTACTGACGTTGCTGCTGCAATCTCATATCTTGGAGTTCAAGATATTGCAACCGATATTGGCACTTCTTCAGCCATCATTGCTCCAATTTACGGAGCAATTGGTACAGGTACAACCCAGCCTTCAGTTGCCGACACGCAATTGACAAATGAAATCGCAAGAACTACGGCTTCTGCTTCAGGATATGTGCCAGCACTTGGTTCAAATCCAGGACAATCTGTATGGCAATTTCAATTTCCAATCAACACTACTGGAACTTCATACACGATTTCAGAGGCTGGCATTTTTGTTCTTGCGCAAAACGTAACCAACTTTGGAGACTTGTTTGACCATGCATTATTCAACCCGACGGTGCAATGGCCAAATGGTCAGTTCCTTATTCTTTCTCTTCAACTTTCACTTTACGCGACAGGCTTCTAAATGGCAAACCCGAACTGGACAGCAGCAACTCCTGGACAAGCAACTTTAGCTGGTCAAATTAACCAGTTTCTTGTGCCGCACTCATCAACATTTATTTATACCGGTAGTGCTGTTAATGTGAATGTCCCGATTGGCACAACACAAGATAGTCTTGTTACTAATAACGCTTTAGCATACCGTTTTTTTAGTTCTTCTTCTCAAACTATAAGCCGTGTGGTGCTTGGTCTTGTGATTACAAACTCGGGTTCAGATGTGCTACTTACTTTACAAGGTGACAGCGGAGCAGGCCCTAACGGTACTGTGTTGGCATCGTGCTATATCCCTGCCGAATGGCTAAGCACTTCAAATGCGGCAATTTATCCAAATACTGGGTTTCCACTTTCTTACACACTTAGTGGTTCAACTTACTACAATATTGTATTGCAAACAGTAAATCAAAACTCTACATCTTCAAACGCAACGTCATGGATTAGAGCAAACTCAGTAGTTTTAACTGGAGCGTACACTCAAAATGCTTCTGGTACTTGGACTCCTCAAACTTATGGATATACAGTTGGTCTTTACGGTGGAACTTCTGGCGCTCTTCAACTTGTTTCAGATGATTCGCAAAGTAAAATGACTGGCTACACGTACAACGGTTCTTCTCAAATTACAATGATTAAAGAATGGGTCGCTAAAACTGGACCTGTGAATTTGCTTTCTCGTGACGACGCAGGTTTCACTGCGTCAATTGGCTCATGGACTGGAACAAATGCTACTCTTGCATTATCAAACGGAACTACAGACCCAACGTATGACGGTACATATTCGCTAAAAATGACTGCTGGCACAACGCCATCATCAATATCAGCATCAACCGCGGCTCTTGCTCCAACTACTAACTCATTAGTTACTTACGTACCAGTCACGTCGTCAACAATTTATTCAGCGTCTGCTCAAGTAGCTCCAAATGGAACTACAATGCGAAATGCAAAACTCTCAATCAACTGGTACACGTCAACAGGAACACTAATTAGTTCTTCCGCCGGCCCAATTGTTGCAGAAACAGCGCAAAAGACTTTTGTATTTGTCACTGCGTCAGGAATTGCGCCAAGTAATGCGGCTATTGCTTCGCTTACCGTGACAATCACTCCAACAACTGGAAACTTAACAACTGGTGAAGTGCACTTTGTTGACGTTGTTGGATTGTTTGCAGGTTCAAACACAATCTGGTCTTACCCAGGACTTGGCCTTAGTTCTAGTAAAAATCTTTCATACTCAGGTACTAACTTAACGTCAATGGCATAATGGATACTACAAACTGGCATTCAATTAACCAACTTGACATTACAAACTCTGGTGACATCAACCAAGAACATGTGATTCACACTTCTAAGCTTATCTACGGTGGCGCAAACTTTTCTCAGCCTCAAACAACCGGAGCATTTCTTGGCTGGGTTCCGTTAAGTGCAACTGGAACTACTTCTGTGTCTCAGGTGATTGGAAATGTATCTGGCTTTTCGACTAATGGAATTGTATTAAGAATACCTATTTCATACTCTGCTTTGCCTTCTACTTTTGCCGCCACTCCTACTGATTTTTCTACATCGGCAGATGTTTATGTTAGCTATGGTACAAGTACAACAGAAGTACCGGGAGAATTTGTCAATGCTCTTGCGTCAGATGCTTTTCAAGAAGCGCAAGGTGTACTGATTGGAAACTTAACTCCAAGCGCAAACCCAAGTCTTCCAGTAACTTTGTCGACAACATTGACTCAATCGTTCACAATGTACTTACTTTCAAGTGGCACAATGAATGTTACAAGCACGGCAGGGTTCCCTAATTCTAGTGGCATTCTTACACTTAGTGCGGTAAGTCAACAAGGTCAAACAACATCTTATGTTCAATACACTGGAAAGACCGCGACTTCATTTACTGGATGCAATATTTACTCGCTTTCGCCTTACGGAAGCGCGAATCAAGAAGGTACGTACAATCCAGGAACATCTGTTTCTCTAACGCCTCCCGCAAGTCTTAGCTACATTAGTGCTAACGGCTGGTTATTTGCTACAAATACTCTTCCATCAACCGCTGCAACTACAAATGCAACGTATGCTGCACCTTGCTATCAAACCGGCCTTGGACAATGGATTAGAGGTGACGATTTACCAGAATTTGATTGCTCATGCGTGTACGCACCGTCGTCTCAATCGATATTTGCATATGGAGAAAGCGGTACACTTTACTCAACATCTTTTGACTCAACTACTGGCGCGATGGGTGCGTGGGCTACAGTACAAACAACAATCAACAATGTTAGTTACGTATTTCCTTTTTCTGGTACAAATCAGCCATCTCTTTGCGTAGCAACAATCGACTCAACCGACTATTTATTTATTATTGGCGGTTCCACGAACTCTTACGTGTGGATGGCAATTGATTCCGCTACAGGTCAAATTGATACAGTAAATCAAGTCACAAATGGACTTGCTGACCAGTATGGAAACTTATTTAACGTTTATCAAGGAGGAATCTACGGTCCGCCGCAAACTCCTGGAAATAAAAGTTATACAGATAATTCATATATTTATGCCGTGTGTAGCGACTTAACAATTAGAAGTCTTCCTATTTGGATTGATATCAATAGTAACTTTAACGTTGGCTCTTTCTGGACCACTGTTTCAACTACAAACACTGCTGGCGTTCCGTTAGGCTTGTTTTCAGATACTTTAGTCACTTCATACTTTACATATCCATTATCACCGTCAGGCGCTGGAAGTAGCAGTTTTTATACATCTAATTCAAATCAACTTACAATACCTTGGTACGGTAGTCGCACATCTGCTACTTTTTATCCTTTTCAATGGGGTGCGATAAATCAAAACAATGATGGCACTGCAACTCTCTTTGGAGCGCTTGGATATTACGCAATTCTTTATCCAGTGACTTGGTTGAATGTTCCGTTGCCTGCTGGCACGACATCTTCTCCATACAACGTCACAATTGCAATTGACTCAGACGGCCAGACAAACTACGGTGTTAATGTTGGAGTTTCTTACTTAGCATTGACTTCAGCAGGAACTGGCGGTCTAGACCAAGGAATTATATCTACTCAAGGAACGTACTCAAACTCTTTAGTTACCTCTAGTCCATTACTAGTAACTAAGCCAACTGTATTTTCTGTACAATCTCTTGCTCAAACATACAATTACTATCATTCAGTACTTGCAATGACTGCAACGACTACCGGCATAACTGATTTTGTACCTGGTCAGACAATTACTTTATCTGACTTTACTCCTTCAGCGTACAACGGCACTTACAAAATTCTATACATGCAAAATAATAATGTTATTTACATTCAAGGTCTTGCAAATCACGGTCAAGTAACTGTGCTTGGTCAAATCTCATCAACTCAATACCCTGCTTGCATCAACTTAGGATATGACACCGTGGCTACTGGCTCATATCCAACGGCTATCTTTGACGATAGCGGAAAGAAATATACGTATCTTTGGTGGGAGCAACCAAATAATCTTTTATCAACAATTGGCACTTGGGTAGAAGACCCAAATGAAGTATTTGACTCATCTTCCATTATTGCTTTGAATTATGATGGTATTGGTGGACAAAATGCGACGTCGCCTACTTTAACTTACACAACGGAGATTGCATAATGGACTCAGAACTCGCTTATTTACTTGCTAATAACGCGCAACAATTGTACAATTTGAAACAAGTTCCGACCGGTCGTATTTATGCGACAGCAACCACATCAGTTGCGACAAGCGCAACATTGATAACACTTGGTAGTACTACGGGTACTGGCTATTACCTCAATGGAGGCATGACAACAGGAAGTAATGGTCTTATTGTACCTGTGACTGGATATTACCAAGTCAACGGTGGAATGCAGATTAACCCTGCCGTGTCTGGTGCCCAAGTCCAACTTTATATTTACACTGGTACAGGTACAACATCTGGAACCGCAAACGCTTACTCTGGAGCAATTGCGCACACAGGTGCTACTACATCAATTGCGGTGCAGGTTAGTGACGTGATTTACGTAACTTCTGGAACATATATTAGTTTGTGGGCGGCGTCAACAACTGCGCACGCTAACACTGCTTCTGCTGTTCTTACGTATCTTTCTGCTGCTCTTATTTCTCAGTAATTTGAGATAAAATAACTTACAACTTACTACTTCGATAGGAATTCTAAATGTCAATTGATGTACGCTCGACAATTGTACAGTGGGCCGAATGGGGCGTTGCAAACAAGCAGCACTTTAATTACTCTGAAGGTGCGGACCGTATGGCCGCAATTGGAGTCTGGCCTCTTAAGTTTCCAATTAACACCGATTGCTCAGGCTCAGTGACGCTTTGGTATTGGTTGGCTGGCGCGCAAGACCCTAACGGTCTTGGCTTCGACCACGAAGGCTACACAGGCACGTTGCTTTCACACGATAAGCACATTGCTGAGTTTATTAAGAACGCACAAGGCGTGACTGTAGACGAGCTTCTACCTGGCGACCTTGTGGTCTACGGTGGCGGAACTGGCGAGCACGTCGCATTGATTGTAAGCGTTAACAATGGCGATGTTCTTACTGTTTCTCACGGTGAGCAAGGCGACCCAAGCTTTGTCTGGGTCAACCCTCCTAAGCACTCTCCTGCTGCTGGTCACGCAGTTGACGGTCGCCACCCTCAAACTTTCTTGCGTTGCAACACTCTTCAAAATCACACAACGCACGCAGTTCCTACGACAAAGTAAGACACAACAATTACATCGTCGAGGTTTTCTGTCAGCAAATGCACTAAGTTTTTGGTTTAATCTAGTATCTTCAATTTTCCTTGTTATTGGAGGAATATGGGGAGTCGCTAAAGGCTATCATAAGCTCATCATCAAAGCGGTGACCACAAAAGTTAATGGAGACGAAGGACTAAAAGACGACGTCAAAAAATTAGCGGAAGAATTAGCGAAAGTTAGCAAAGAAATTACACCCAACGGAAAGAACACTACTCGACTTGGAGACACTGCGGCACGCACTGAAGCAAAAGTTGACATGCTTACCGACATTATTAAGAATTACACTCAAAAAGTTGACGACGTTGCTATGAAACTTGAACGCCACTTAGGCTTTCACGAAGGTGAGTCTGAATGAAACAAGTGGTAACTCCAAAAGCAGAAATTAGCTACTATTACAGTGGACAACACTGTACTAATGCAGTTGCAGGCGATTTGATTCTTGTACAACATCAAGGTTTTCTTCCAGCAACTATTCGTTTCGGTCAACATCTTCGCTACTGGTTTCGCCGTGTTGTTTTGCGTGACACTCATTTTGACAAAGCATATTGCAGTGTCAATCACGCAATGATTGTGATTGCTGGCGGTCCTCAAGCGATGGTGTCGCAAATGGAAGCTAAGGGCGGCACTGCTGCAAGTCTTATTGACTACGTCGATAAAAAATACGCGGTAATTCATCCTGTAGACGCGACAGAAGAACAAAGAAAAAGCGCTGTTGAATTTGCTGAGTGGTGCATTGGAATTGCATACGGTTGGTTTTCAATCTTTGGTATGGCGCTTGACTCATTGATTCCAGTCATCCAACTATCACTTGGCACTGGGCAACGAATAGTGTGCTCAACAGCATCTTCACTCGCTCACCGTTGTGTAGGATTGATACCAGACCAGATAGATTCCGCAGTATTTCCAGCAGATTTAGCTCGGTACTACGACGTAAAACTTTAACAAGGAACTAAGATGCCATTGACATATTACGGAGAGACTTCAGTTGCTTACCCGGCAATTTTTGGAGGAACAGCAGCGCCAGCAGCGTATTACTTTGGATTGCAAACTGCTGTGTCATATCCTGGTTCAGGCGGAATAGTTGCCGTCACATCAGGTGTATTTATTATCCCGACTACTTACGGAACTTCAACACCTGGCACTGGAACAAGTCGAATATTTATCGCTACTTCAAGCGGTAACACTTCTGGGACAGAGCCAACATGGGTTAATGTAGCAGCAGGCGGAACTGTTCTTGACGGTGCAGTAACGTGGCAAGACATCGCTTCTACTACTTCTCCATATTGGCTAAGCACTACTCCAGTGTTTAATGAAGTTGTAAGTGGAAGCAACGGATATACAAGAGTTGCTTATACAAACAACACAACTAATTTTCCTTCGCCAAGTGGTAGTAACCCGACTCAAGGTTCAAACTCACAAATTATTACGTTCCCAACGTCAACTGCGGCGTGGGGGACTATTGCTGCACTTACTCTTCACACCGCATCTACTGGCGGCAGCGTTGTTGCATTTGCGTATCTATCTTCTTCACTTACAATTAGCGCTTCGGGAACAACTCCAAGTATTCCTAGCGGTAGTTTGACCTTAAGTTTGACGTAGTTGCTCAAATTGAGTCTCATTTAAGTGTTAAAATAAGAAACAAGCACTACCTAACTTAAAGGAACACAATGGCACGCTTACCTGCAGCTCAAGAAAACGCTGGCTTGAACGCTATGTTCGTCCCTTCGACGACTTACTACCTAGCCTTGTTCACCACCGACCCAGGTACAACTGGTGCTTCTGGTGAGGTTACTGGTGGTTCATACGCTCGTCAGGCTATTGCTTTTGGCTCGGCTTCTGCTGGCTCACAAGCTTCAACTAACGCGCAAAACTTTACAGGAATGCCTGTTGAATCTGGCGGAGTACCTTATTTTGGTATTTTCTCTGCATCAACCAGCGGTACTTATCTTGGTGGCGGAACTACTTCAGGTCTTTCAGGCGCAATTTCTGCTGGTTCAACGATTGCTTTCGCAATTGGTGCAGTTACTACTTCACTTTCGTAATGGGTAATCAACAGGAATTTTCGGCTTCGGCAGTCGGAACAGTTATTCCGCCTGAAGTAGTGACTGCAACAGCAACGACGGTAGAAACGTCTGACAAGGATACGCAAACTAAGTCAGACAACTAGAGAAAGAGTAAGCGATGGACGCATTAAAGAACTTTGCTTATTCACTAGTTGCTACAGCACCTTCTCCAGCTACTAGTGGTACTTCACTTACCGTTACTGCTGGACAAGGTTCGTATTTTCCTACAACGCCTTTCGACGCGACCATTTGGCCCGCTGGCGTTCAACCCACGAACTCCAATGCTGAGATAGTTCGCGTCACCGCAGTAGCAACTGACACATTCACGATTACCCGCGCACAATACGGAACCACCGCGCAGAGCATCACCGCTGGCTACCAAATAGCCCAGACCGTTGACGCGAACTTGCTCAACCAGTTGGCCCCACTCTCTGGCGCAACCTTTACCGGCGAAGTAGTCGCACCTGACTTTAAAGCATCTGGTCTAACCGGAGCCACAACCGCTACTCGCTTTGTCGGCGGAACCACATCAGGTTCTCCAACGTCAGGAACCTTTGCTGTAGGCGATTTGGTAGTCGACCAAACCGCAACCATTTGGGTCTGCACCATTGCTGGTACTCCCGGCACTTGGTCCCCAACCGAAAGTCAGAACGTCACCCTGCGCTCGGCTACTGCAACTGCGGCTCTAGGTGAAATAACTATTTTTGGTGGGTCTACGGCCTCGCAGACCATTACCCTGCCGGTACACCCAGTGAGCGGTTCGACCTACTCAATCGTCAATAACGCCTCGGTCACGGTCAATGTCAAGGGTGGAACCAACAGCCTTTCGCTAGAGGGAACCAACTACGGAGCCACCACGCCATACACAATTCCCGTGGGCTCTGGATACAACTTTGTCTTCGACGGCACTGGCGTTTGGTATAACGTATTTACCACCGACATCAGCAACCTAGTCGGCGTCCTTGGCACATCCAACGGTGGAACTGGCCTGACCGGATTCACCGCAGCCAACAACGCAATCTACTCAACCTCGGCATCGGCCCTTACCGCTGGAACTTTGCCAGTCTTGGCGGGTGGAACCGGCGTCACCACCTCCACAGGTTCGGGCAACAACGTTCTCAGCACATCCCCCAGCCTGACCACGCCGAACTTCTCAAGCATCGTCAACTCGGGAACGCTCACCCTGCCGACCTCCACAGACACCCTGGTCGCTCGAGCTACAACCGACACCCTGACCAAC
>Ga0164296_1001004_pt1 | contig 31570 bp, 41 predicted proteins | sample GEODES057metaG_FD_113533 | JGI IMG/M metagenome (GOLD analysis project Ga0164296, IMG submission 113533) | Dystrophic lake water microbial communities from Trout Bog Lake, Wisconsin, USA - GEODES057 metaG | ecosystem: Environmental > Aquatic > Freshwater > Lake | place: USA: Trout Bog Lake...
GGCTTCGTCCCGCCCCCGGGATTGATCCGCAACAGTTTGCCACCGCCTGCTGGGAATCGGGGCTCGATGTGATTGCCGTCACCTCAGCACATGGGGTGTCGGTGGCCAATAGCATCGCCGCTCACGCACCGAATGGGTTATCGGTCATCTGCGGACAGGAAATTGTGAGCGCCGATGGCGTCATTGCCGCGCTCTTTGTGTCACGCGATGTGGCGCACGGCCTGTCATTTGCCGCAACGGCCCACCAGATACATGCCCAAGGTGGGCTGGTGGTGATTCCTCACCCTGCCGGGGTGGAGATTCCGTCCTCCAACATCCTGCGCCAACATGCCGCGCTGATTGATTGTTACGAGCTCATCGGGCCTGCAAGCGGTCCGGGGCAACGGCATACCCTGCGTACGACACGGCGATTGGGCATGACCGTCAGCGCGGGATCTGGCGCCAGCGATGGCGAAGGACTCGGGCACATTGGGATTGCAATGCGCCCATTCCGCGACCGAATGGACTTCCTCGATGCGCTCCACGATGGGGAAATCGTACGTCCACATCGTCGCCGGACGCGCCGCACTCGCGCTCCCCGTGCAACATCCTGAAACACGGACGCGCAGGAGTCCGGCTAAGAGCGGTAAATATCAGGCTCGCAGATGAGTTCAGATCCTCCCCAAAAACGTACGAGTAGCCGCGTGCGGGCATTGCGCCCGCAGGACCCAATTGATCCGCCGATGCCTCCTGAAGATATTCACGACGCATATCTCAAACGGGCGATTGCAGAACTCGGGGCGCTCAACGATGAAATTGCCGCATGGGCTCAACACCACAGCGCCACAACGCTGCCGGTGCTCAGCTCGGGGGCTCCGCAGGCAGAGATCGTCATGGTCAAATGGTCCGCGGGGCTCGCAGAGCGTCAAGAAGGGGTTGCATATTTCGGTCGCGCGGGTTCGGCGATTCTCAAGAGCGTGCAGCGTCTTGGAGTGGAGCCGCTCAGTCTGTACGGCACACTGTGTGTCAAGTTGCATGAAGCGGGGTTTCGCCCGCAGTGGCTGGCACGTGAACTCCAGATCGTTATGCCAAAGCTGATCATGCCGATGGGCGAACAGGCCCTCGAGGCGATCAACTCACTCAAATTTCCCGGCAGCCAACCGTTGGAGAACACGCCCGGGGTACTCCAAGAGTGGACGCCGACGATTGAAGCGATCGTGGTTCCCGATATCGATGAATCGCTCGATGAGCAGTCAGCCAAGCGCGCATTCTGGGCGGCATTTCGCACCTTGGGCGAATGGCACCTCGCCCAGCCGCCGTACTAGGCACAAAAACGATCGAGATCAGGCGGGCGGTGCTGTCGTTGCTCGCTCCGCGTCCTCTTTCGCCTCGCGCGCACGCGCGACAGCGGCCTCATCGCGTGTGAAGCGGGCGACCGCCTCCACATGCGGGGTGTTCGGAAACATGTCTACCGGTTGGACATATTCAAGGACATAGCCCGCATTGACAAAGCGTGCGGCATTGTCGGCAAATGTCGCCGGATGGCATGAGACGTAGACGAGTACCTCAGGGGCAAGATCGAGTACGCGGCGGATTGCACGGCCCGAGAGCCCTCCGCGAGGCGGATCGATAATGGCAACATCGGCCTTCGGGAGATGTGCGAGTTCCTCTTTGACGACGCGCCCGACGTCACCGGTCAGTACCCGATATCCGCGCACCCCGTTCTCGCGGGCATTGCGCTCGGCATCAGCGGCGGCCTCGGGGACGATCTCCACCCCAATCACCTGGCGCGCGTGACGGGCAATCGTGATGCCAATACTGCCGACGCCACAAAACAGGTCATAGACCACCTGAGTGCCGTCGAGCCCGGCAGCCTCTGCAACGCGTGTGTAGAGGTGGCCGGTCATCTGCGTGTTGGTCTGAAAGAAACTTGGCGCCGAGAGAGCAAGCCGTACGCCGAGCACCTGTTCATAGAAGTAGTCTCGCCCCCAAAGACACCGGGTCGGCAACCCTTGCGTGACCTCGGCGACGCCGTCATTGACTGCATGCAACAGGCCCACCAAACCGCCAAGCCCTTCGCGCATCGGCTGCACGAGGTGCTCAATCACGTCGTCAGCACCCGGAGCGGTCACCACCGTCACCAAGAGTTCGCCAGTGGCAATCCCCTCCCGCACCACGACATGCCGCAGCATCCCGACTTGAGCACGTTGGTCATAGGGAGCCACATCATGTGCCACCGCCCAGGCGCGCACGATGTCGCGGGCAGCATTGCCCTGGGCAGTCGCAAGCAGGCACGGGTCGACATTGACGACCTCATCCCAACGCCCCCGCCGATGAAAGCCCAACCGCAGCTCCCCATCGGGCCCTGGGGCAGCGGAATACTCCATTTTGTTGCGATAACCGAATTGTGCCACCGCGGGATCAACCGTCCGGACATCGATTCCCTCCAAATGTCCAATGCGCTCAAGATGATCGATGATGTGTTGTTGCTTGGCACGCAATGTCACGGCGTAGTCGATGTGTTGCAGACGACATCCCCCGCATGCGGGCACATATGCACATGGCGGAGTAATTCGATCCGGACTGGGAGTGAGCACCTCCACCAGCTCGGCTTCTGCGAAGCGACGGCGCGACTTGCGAATGCGAACCCGAACCCGATCGCCGGGAACGGTATCGGTCGAGAAAATCACAAACCCGTCGTGCCGGCTCACACCGAGGCCACCGAACGCAAGCGCGTCGACAGCGACCTCGATTTCATCATCACGTTTCGGTCTCTCCACGGGGGCGCATGATAGCGGGCCCGCCTCAGGATGCAGGATGCGAAGGCCCCTGGTGCAACGAGGATGCAGGATCTTCTCCATCCCACCCGATGCGCCGATGCGTCAATGCGGGGAATATGGCGCGAATATCTTCCAGGTGCGACATATCCAGTGTGGCGATCGCAATCCCTGGTCCATCAGGGGCGCGCGCAACAACATCGCCCCACGGATCCACGATCATGCTGTGTCCGTACGACTCACTTCCATCGGCGTGGCGACCCACCTGATTGGCCGCACAGACGTAGGCGAGGTTCTCGATCGCACGGGCGCGCACCAGGATCTCCCAGTGGGCCTGACCGGTTCGTGCAGTAAATGCAGACGGGATCGCGAAGACCTGTGCCCCACGATCGATCATTGCACGGTAGATCTCTGGGAATCTCAGGTCGTAACACACGGAAACTCCCACATTGCATGCGCCGATATCGACCACGCACAACGCATCCCCGGCCTCGACATACTCCGATTCGCGGTACTGGTGCCCCGCGACCTGGGCATCAAAGAGATGCTGCTTGCGGTAGCTCCCCCGCAGATCACCATCGGGACCTATCACGACGCTCGTATTCGCGATTCGAGGGGATCCTGGTATCCGCTCGGCGATGCTGCCCGCAATGATCCAGATGCCATGAGCGGTGGCCCACCCACGGGCACATTCAATCGTGGAACCATCAAGCGATTCGGCATCGGCATGTGCTGCGGAGATACCCGCCATGCGATTCCAGGTCTCGGGGAGAACCACCAGCTGGGCCCCATCGATGACCGCCTGTGTGACGAGCTCGGTGGCGTGGGCGATATTTGCATCGCGATCGGCCCCCGAGGTCATTTGGATGACCGCGGCACGCATGGTGTGTGGCGCGCTACCATCCATGACGAATGACTTTCCAATGAGGGGAATGCATGTCCACCCAAATTCTGTCGCAGATCGAGGACGTTCTCGACAACATCCGGCCCGCCTTGCACGCAGATGGTGGCGATGTTGAGCTGGTCGAGTTCGATAACGAAGGTTTCGTCCACCTGCAAATGCATGGCGCCTGCGGTGGCTGCCCGATGTCAACCGCAACGCTCACCCTTGGAATTGAGGCGGAATTGCGCCGTCAGATCCCCGAGGTTGAAGGCGTCATCACCGTCTAGCTCGACAGGAACTGGCCCGCGCGCTGGCGCGGACCGTCCTGTGAAATGCACCTTCTATCGGGGTGCCCGGATTTGAACCGGGGACCTCTCCGTCCCGAACGGAGCGCGCTACCAAGCTGCGCCACACCCCGATAAACCGCCCCGGGATGCTAGCCGATCTCACTGGCAAGGTGCTAGGGGTGGGTTGATTCACCGATGGGGAGCATTGCATGCCCAGATTCAGCAGCGTTACCTCCCGACAGACGGGCTACAGTATGCACACGAAGAATCCACTCTCACTCGTGATCTGTGTCGACTGAATCCACCACACCACTTGGGCAGATGCCACTCACGGCCTCGCGAGGCTCTGGATGGATCCCGCGCACCCTGCGTCGGCATCCCTGGCTGAATGAATGGCTGATTTTCTTGGCCGCGCTCGTGGTCTATCAGGGAAGTCGTGCGATTGTGATTGGCAATACCACGCTTGCCTTCACCAACGCCGACGGCATCATCAACTGGGAAAAAACCTCAGGACTCTTTGTCGAGCTCTCAATTCAGCAGTGGCTGCTGAACCACCTCGTGCTCACCAAGCTGCTCAACGACTTTTATATGACGGGCCATTGGGTCGTCACCCCGCTGTTTTTCATCTGGCTCTATCGCCGACGGCGCACGCTGTACCCCTACATTCGCAATGCATTCCTGGTGGCAAACGCAATTGCGCTGACGATCTACATCGTGTTTCCCGTTGCCCCACCGCGGATGCTGACGTCAAATGGCTTTGTGGATACCCTCGGCGGGGTGTCGCAAATCAACCTGCATGGAGGGATGTTTTCACGCTGGTTCAATGCCGAAGCCGCAATTCCATCGATGCATTTTGGGTACTCCTTCATGATTGGGGTGGTCGGTGCACTCCTGGTGCGCCACTGGGCTCTGCGACTTCTCGCACTCTCCTACCCGGTGCTCGTGTTCATCACGATTACCGGAACCGCAAACCATTACGTCGCCGATAGTTTGGCGGGTGCCCTCGTGATGGCCGCGGGGTTTGTCGGCGTGCAGCTGTGGATGGTGGTGTGGCCCCGTATCCAACCCTCCCTGCGGGCCCGATTCTCACGAGATCCAGTACCGCTCGATCGCAGCGCATAACTGAGAATCCGGGACCTCACGGATATGCTCCGTCAGGGCGGGGCAGTATCGTGGATCTAGGTTCGTCGCACACTCCCCGTCATCACCTTTGCGTGACGGGATCGACGGGTGGATGACGGGCAGTACGACACGCGGCGCCGAGCTATCGGTTCGACGACTCGGTGCACACCCACGTCGAGGAGGTCCCACATGGCCAATCACCTCACCCCTGATGAGTTGTCGAATGCACTCGGCATCTCGCGCAAGACGCTGATGAAGCTCTGCGCGCAAGAGGGCGTACCTGTCTTTCACGGACGCATCGATAAGACGCTCTTTCTGGCATCGATGGATGCCGCAGGCCACCGATTGCCCGGTGGACTTCAAGAGCTCGATGCAGCGGTGCTCGCACCAGGCTAGACCTCTCGCCGAGTGGCCCTGCGCACGCGGCGCGGGGCCCACTCTGGGCCGATCACGCCTCGGTTAGATCTCAGGCGCTGGCATACCCTCAGAGGGCACTGGTCGGCGACCATCGAGAATCTCGAGAAATGCCTCCTCATCGACGACGGCGACACCGAGCCGTTCTGCGGTCGCGAGCTTGGATCCCGCTCCGGGTCCAGCGACAACGAAGGTCGTTTTACGCGACACGCTGTCGGTCGCGGTCCCGCCTGCACGCAGGATTCGCGCGCGGGCGTCATCACGCGTCATTGTCGCAAGCGTCCCGGTCGCGACCACGACACAACCGATCAGCGGCCCATCAACCGGCAGACGCGGCCCCTCTTGGGTCATCGTAAGTCCTGCAGCCTGCAAGCGCTCAAGCATGCGGACATTCGCCTCTGACGACAGGAACTCTACGACCGACCCGGCCACGATTGGTCCGACGCCATCGGCATCGGCGAGCTGCGCGGCAGATGCGTTTCGTAGCGCCTCAAAGGATCCCACCACATCGGCCAGCGCCTGGGCGGTGACCTCCCCGACGTGCCGAATCCCGACCGCGTGGAGGACGCGCGCCCATGGGCGGGCCTTGGATTGCTCGATTGCCGTCAACAGATTCTGCACCGAGGTCTCCTTGAAGCCCTCGAGGGCAAGAAGCGCCTCTGTGCGTTCATGGAGCCAATAGATATCGGCGACATCGCTGATCAAACCGGTGGTAAATAAGCGCAGCACGGTCTTCTCTCCAAGCCCTTCAATGTCCATGGCGCCGCGCGAGGCGAAGTGTTCAATGCTCTGGACAATTTGCTCCGGGCACGATCGATTCGGACAGCGCATCTGCACCTCGCCCTCGGGCTGCACGATGGCGGTCGCACACACCGGGCAATGATCAGGCATCACAAAGGGCACTTCATCACCGGTACGGCGTTGCACAAGTGGCGCCACAATTTGGGGAATTACCTCACCGGCCCGTTGCACCACAACAACGTCGCCCACACGGAGATCTTTTCGTGCAATGTCCTCTTGGTTATGGAGCGTTGCGCGTGTCACCGTGACACCCCCCACATCCACCGGGTCCATCACCGCGTAGGGCACCAATGCGCCGGTGCGTCCCACATTCACATGGATCTCACGAAGCACCGTTGTCGCGGTCGTGGGGGCAAATTTGAATGCCACCGCCCATCGTGGTGCGCGCGCCACCGCACCCGCAGCTTCCTGGGCGGCAATATCGTTGAGTTTGACGACGGCTCCGTCAATGTCGAAATCGACCGAGGCGCGGTCAGATTCCCAATCCGCACAGGCCTGGGCGGCCGCATCGATTCCATCGAGCAGAGCGATGCGATCATTGACCGGGAAGCCCGCGCCAGCGAGCCATTCAAGAAGCTCCATCTGAGAGCCAAGCGCGAGCCCCTCGCGTGCGCCGATACCGTAGGTCCACAACGCAAGTGGGCGTTCGGCGGTAATACGCGGATCCATTTGGCGCAGGCTTCCCGCCGCGGCATTGCGCGGGTTTGCAAATGTGGGCAACCCGTCATGCGCGCGGAGCGCATTGAACTCAGCAAACGCGCCCAACGGCAAATACACCTCACCCCGCACCTCGATGCGCGAAGGAGGACGACCTGGACAGCGCAGCAGCTGCGGGATGGCCGCAATGGTGCGTAGGTTTGCGGTGACATCCTCGCCGACCCGTCCGTCGCCTCGAGTTGCCCCACGCACAAAGCGTCCCTGTTCGTATGTCAGCGAAATTGCCAGGCCATCGATTTTCGGTTCGACGACGTAGCGATCAGGGGTTGCGCCGTACCCGTGGCTTCCAAGGACGTCTCGCAACCGGCGATGCCATTCACGAAGCTCATCAGCACCGCGCGCATTCGCCAAACTCAGCATGATCTCCCCATGCACAACCGGCGAAAACTGCGCAGCAATCGGCGCCCCAACCTGCTGGGTGGGTGAATCGGCGCGCACGAGATCTGGGTGCGCCGCCTCAAGTGCGAGCAACTCGCGCATCCACTGGTCATACACGGCATCGTCAACCAAAGGTTGATCGTGGACGTAGTAGGCCTCACTCGCACCGCGTATGAGCTCAGCGAGCTCCATGGCGCGCTGGCGGGGGTCGGTCATCCCGCCCCGAGCAACACCCTGCCAAGCTCGGCGGGCGTCGTGCACATGATCTCGGGCCGTACTGCATCCAAATCGGCGCGCGAGAAGAATCCCCACGTCACACCAATCGCGGGGATGCCGGCGCCCTGTCCTGCCTGAATATCGAATGGCGAATCGCCGATATAACAGGCATTCGCACCCTCACGGCCGAGGCGCGACAGCGCCAGATAGATCGGTTCCGGGTCCGGTTTGTGACGTGAGGAGTCATCTGCAGTAATCACCACATCGAAAAAATCAGCAATCGGCAAACTTGCAAAGGCAAGATCGACGGCGTCGCGCGTCTTTGATGTCACCAAGCCCAAGATGTGCCCGGCGTCAACCAATTGCGCGAGCATCGCATCGACGCCGTCATATGACGCGATGAGCTCCGCGGTGTGGGCGTGATTCCACTCGCGATAGACCCGATAGAGCTCCTCGGCATGCTCGTGTGAGAACACCCGCATTTGTTCCAGCAGCGGACGGCCCACATTGGCAACAAGCTCCGCATCCGAGAGCTCTTTCTGGAGCACCGTACGGACCGCGTGCCGGTGGGACTCGCGGATGAGCGACACAGTGTCAACGACGGTGCCATCAAGATCGAACAAAATGGGATCAAAGGGACCCGGTGCCATCAGCTCATCGTCTCCTCATGGGCAAGCCCCGCGTCATCCAGCAACGTGCGCAACGCATCGATTCCCTGCTCGTCGGTGAGTTCAAAGTGAAGTGGCGACACGGAGATATGGCCGTCCTCAATCGCGGCAAAATCGGTCCCCTCCTCGGGGTGATGTCCCGGACGGTCACCATAGATCGCATAGCGACGTCGCGGACCATCCTCACCCTCGAGCACCAGTGAGTCGTTGTAAATCCTGCGACCGAGTCGCGTCACCCGCGCCCGGGGCGGCGTATGGGTGGTAATCGCCGGCGCATTGACGTTCAACAGCACCTGCCGTGGAAACTGAGCGGTGAGTGCCAATGCAACCAACCCGGGAAGAATCGAGCAGACACCATCAAAGTTGTAGTGGCGACCATCCCAGCGATCGGTTGGATTACCTTGATGTTGTTGCGAGACCGCGATCGCAGGCCACCCCAACAGCACTCCCTCAAGCGCCGCTGCGACCGTGCCCGAATAGGTCACATCATCACCCATATTCATCCCCATATTGATGCCACTCACCACCACGTCGGGAACCTCACCGAGGAGCCCGAGGACCGCAAACCGCACGCAATCGACAGGGGTCCCATCGGTCATATAGGCAGGTGTCCCATCGGCGAGCGCGACCTCTTCCACATGCAGGGGTGTGTGGATCGTAATGCCGCGCGCAATGGCACTGCGATTGCGATCGGGCGCAATCACGCTCACACGCCCAACCGACCGGAGTGCGCGTGTCAGCGCAAGTAAACCGGGCGAATGAACGCCATCGTCATTGGTTACAAGGATGTGCGTCATTCGGCAGTCTCAAGTATAGGACGCACACTCGTCGGCACCGGATATCGCACATCAACCAAGGTGAGCGCATGTGGAGGGGCAGTCTTGCCTGCGCGCTCGCGTGGCGCCCCTGCCAGAAGGTCTTCCATATCGCTCAACGGGCGATGACCACGAGCAATCTCCAGCATCGTCCCCACCATAACTCTGACCATATTGCGCAGGAACGCATTCGCCTCGATCCGCAGCACCAATTCATCTCCACGGGTCTGCCAGGCGCACGCATACACCGTGCGATGGAAAAAAATGTGCTCGGTCTTTGTGGGAGTGAAGGCGGTGAAATCATGTTGGCCGCAGCATGCCGCAGCTGCCGCATCCAAGAGCTCACGATCAAGCGGTTGCGGATGTGCGAGCACCACGTTGCGCCGTAACGCGGTGCGTTGCCCCACTCGGACGCGATATTCATAGACCCGACTCAATGCACTCGTACGCGCATTGAAATCATCCGGGGCGATCGCGGTGCTCACCACCGCGAGATCGACCGGCAACAGCCCCGCCAGCCCCTTGGTCAATCGCGCCGGATCAATCGACTGCCGAGTCACAAACGATACGACCTGCGCCGCGGCATGCACCCCGGCATCCGTGCGCCCGGCAACCTCAAGCGCAACGTCTTCCTGCAAGATGATGCGGAGAGCATGTGCAAGTACGGCATCCACGGTCCGCGCATCGGGCTGAGGCGACCATCCGGAAAAGCGGGCACCGTCGTACTCGATATCCAGGCGAATTACCGGCACCTACACCCTCTCAAAGACCGCAATCGCGCCTTCCAAAGGATCCCAGGTGTCACGCGTGCGCTCCAGCTCTGCGATGGGATCATCTGCCCGGTCAAGTGCGATCGCAATGATGGCGGCATCGCAGGCATCCTGATTCTCGATACACAGCTCTGCCCACTCCCCAAAGGTTTCAGCGAAGTGTGCACACAATGCGATGCGCAGATGTCGACCCGTCAGCGAGGTTCCGCCTGGCAACAGATCGTGGGCATACATGCGCGGATAGGCCTCGACCACGCATGGCAGGCGCGGCGGGTCAAAGGGCCAAATACTCAGCCCCGCATCACACAAACTCAGCAACCCTGACATTCCATAGAGCGACTGGGCGCCGACACTCCCTGGTCCAGAGAGTTGGAAAAACGAGGACGGACGCACGCCAGGTCGGGCAATCTGTCGCTCGGTCGCGCGCAATGGGTCGCCATCGAGCTCGGGCCGAGAACGAATCCCCGGCCCCCAAAATGGTGGATCGAGCGAGCGTGGAAAATGTGGATCTGATTGCAAAGAACGTTCGGCCCATCGCCAAAGTTCCCCCGCAGAACGAAATCCCATCTGGACAACAAACCACGCAGGCGCCGAGAACGAGAAATCAAGCCCGATGAGCGTTTCGGGTTCACTACAGGTCAACTCGATCAGGTGGGAAACGATCTGGGCGCGATCACGCCCTGATTCGAGCGAGAGGAGCCGACCATCTTCAACCACCGCACACCAGATGGCGCGGGAGGCGGCCGACGATGCGGCCGCCCCGCTCCAATCCACCCCGACCGTGCGCCGGGGTCGCACGAAACTAGACCGCTGCAGGCACCGGCTCGCGCGTCAACTCAAGCAACACCATCTCGGCTGCATCACCCTGACGGGGGCCGAGCTTGAGGGTGCGGGTGTATCCACCGTTGACGTCCGCAAATGCCGGAGCGATCTCGTTGAACAGGCGGTAGGTGATCTGCTTGTTGCGCAACAACGCAATCGCCTGACGACGTGCATGCAAGGTGTCGGCCTTGCCAAGGGTGATCGCCTTCTCAGCGATACCACGGGCAAGACGCGCCTTTGGTGCGGTTGTCTGAATGCGACCGTGCGTCAAGAGTGCCGTCGCAAGGTTTGCGCCAAGGGCTCCACGATGGGCACTTGAGCGGTTGAGCTTTGGTCCTGAGCGCTGATGACGCACGGTACTTCTCCTTTTACAAAAGACGGGTACTACTCAGCTCGCAGAGACAATCCATGCGTCGCGAGGTTCTCTTTGACTTCTTCAATGGACTTCTTACCGAAGTTCGGGATCGCTGACAACTCATCCTCGGTCTTTGAGACAAGATCGCCGATCGTTTCCACGCCGACACGCTTCAGGCAGTTGTAAGAACGAACGCCGAGCTCAAGCTCTTCGATCATGATGTCATGCAGGTTGCCACCTGGGCGCTCTTCCTCGGGCTCGGGCTGACCCAAGGTCTTGACCACGTCGGGATCTGCAAAGAGGGCCAGACGCAAAATCAGGGTCTCGGCTGCTTCTGCAACTGCACTACGGGGGTCAATGCTCCCGTTGGTCTCCACCTCAAGGATGAGCTTGTCGTAATCGGTCCGCTGACCGACACGTGCGGAACCCACCTCGTACCGGACCCGCGCGACAGGCGAGAAGTTCGAGTCAACCGGAATCACACCAATGACGGTGTTCGGACCCTTGTTGCCCTCGGCCTGCACATAGCCACGACCACGAGAGATCGTCAGCACCATCTCGAGCCGTCCGCCACCCTCAAGGTTGGCAATCTCAAGCTCGGGGTTCAGGATCTCAAGGTCAGCGGGGCAGCTGATGTCGCCCGCAAGCACGGGACCTGCCTGCGACTTGGAAAGCTCGACCTCGATCTCGTCGACCTCACCGTGCAGGCGGCATACCAGGCCACGCAGCGCGAGGATGATGTCGGTGACATCTTCACGCACGCCAGAAATGGCAGTGAACTCGTGCTGAACTCCTTCGATCCGCACCGATGTGACTGCGGCGCCCTCAAGCGAGGACAACAGCACGCGGCGCAGGGAGTTACCAAAGGTGTGGCCAAAGCCACGGTCCAGCGGTTCAACCTCGAAAATGCCGAGCGTGTCAGAGACAGGCTCATAGGTCATGCGAGGTGTCTGCTCGTCGTTCACGAATCCATCCTTGTTATCCGGCGTCGGCCGGAGGTACTACCGACGCAAATTGTCCCAACAGCATCGGCTTCCGGGACGCGTCGAGGCCCGGAAACCATCGCCGATGAGCATGCTTACTTCGAGTACAACTCCACGATCAACTGCTCGCGCACAGGCGTGTCGATCTCGCTGCGCTCGGGAAAGCGCAGAATCTTGCCTGTCAACGCATCGTGGTCGGCCTGCAACCACGGTGCCAGGGAGGACACCATCTCGGTGTTCTGGCGAATTTGCGGCTCCGAAGCAGAGGCAGGCTTCACGCTGATGATGTCATCAGGCTTGACCTGGTAGCTCGGAATGTCGACCTTGCGGCCATTGACCAAAAAGTGACCGTGCCGAACGAGTTGGCGCGCTTCGCGACGGGATGACGCAAACGCCAAGCGAGTCACCACATTGTCCAAGCGCATTTCCAACAGGCGCAACAAGTTCTCACCGGTGATCCCGGGCTGACGGCTGGCCTTCTCGTAGTAGAGACGGAATTGCTTCTCAAGAATTTGGTAGTAGCGGCGCATCTTTTGCTTTTCACGAAGCTGAAGAAGATATTCGCTCTGACGAATACGCCCCCGACCATGCTCTCCCGGCGGGTACGGACGTACCGTCACTCCACACTTCGGGGTATAGCAACGGGCGCCCTTCAAAAAGAGCTGCTCTCCCTCGCGCCGACAAAGCTTGCAAACTGAACCTGTATCACGTGCCATCTCGTACGTCCTCTAGACCCGGCGCCGCTTGCGAGGACGGCATCCGTTGTGGGGAACTGGACTCACGTCGGTCACCGAGGTCACCTCGAGGCCAGCGGCTTGGAGTGACCGGATCGCGGTTTCCCGGCCGGAGCCCGGACCCTTGACGTAGACATCAACCTTCTGGAGCCCATGCTCCATACCCTTCTTGGCTGCCGCATCAGCAGTCACCTGCGCCGCAAACGGGGTGCTCTTACGCGAGCCCTTGAACCCGGCAGATCCGGCCGTCTCCCACGCGATCACGTTGCCCTGCTTATCGGTCAGGGTAACGATCGTGTTATTAAAGGACGTCTTGATATGCGCCTGGCCGACGGCGATGTTTTTGCGCACACGCCGACGAGAGCGGCCGCGCGTGACCTTCTGACGAGACATGGACCCCTTAGCTCTTCTTGCGCTGTTTGCCGACGGTCTTCTTCGGACCTTTTCGGGTACGCGCGTTGGTCTTGGTGCGCTGCCCACGAACCGGGAGTGAACGCCGGTGGCGTAATCCGCGGTAGCACGCGATTTCCATCAGTCGCTTAATGTCGTTGGCACGCTCACGGCGAAGGTCACCTTCGACGGTCAAGTGCTTCTCGATCACATCACGCAACTGCCCAACTTCGTCCTCGGTCAAATCACGCACGTAGGTGTCGCGATTGATGCCGGTTTCTGCAAGCACCTTGTTCGCCGTCGGGCGACCGATGCCGTAGATGTAGGTAAGACCGATTTCGACCCGCTTTTCACGGGGAATGTTTACTCCAGCGATGCGTGCCATGGCTAGCCCTGCACCTGCTTGTGGCGGGCGTTCTGACAAATCACCATAACCTTGCGGTGACGACGAATCACACGGCACTTTTCACAAATTGGCTTCACCGATGGGCGAACCTTCACAGCAATCCCCCGTACAGAGAACATTCAGCAATTACCGAATGCAGGGTCAAAGAAACGCCCGCGATAGATTGTCCGCGAGCGGCCGCGCATACTAGCACGTCCGAGGGCCCCGTCACGAATTGCCGTCCTGACTCGACGTCAAAATGCGTGGTCCTCGAGACGTAATTGCCACGGTGTGCTCCCAATGTGCGGAAAGTGAGCCATCTTTCGTGGTCACCGTCCACCCATCAGGGCCCAACATGACATCAGGGCCACCAATATTTACCATCGGCTCGATGGCGATCACCAGCCCTTCAACCAACTGCTCACCACTCCCCGGCACGCCGAGATTTGGAACATTCGGTGGCTCGTGCATCGCACGCCCCACCCCGTGGCCGACAAGACTCTCGACACACGAAAAACCGTCTGCTTCAACGACGCGCTGAACCGCATGGCCGATATCACCGATATACCGGCCAACCTGGGCAGCAGCAATACCGGCGGCCAATGCCCGCTCAGTCGTGTCAGATAATTTGCGCGCAGCGGCATTGCCGTCCCCGACCACGTAGGTCCGAGCCGCATCTGAGACCCAGCCATCGAGGACTGCCCCGCAGTCAATGGAAATCAAATCGCCCTCGACGAGGGCATAGTCTCCAGGGATCGCATGGACCACCTCATCGTTGACCGACGGGCAGATTGTCGCGGGGAAGCCGTGGTATCCCAAAAAGGCCGGTTCCGCACCCGCATCCCGAATCACCTGTTCGGCAATCGCATCGAGCTGTGCGGTGGTCACACCAACCGCAACGGCACGCGCCATTGCCGCGTGGGCCCGCGCCAACACCGCACCTGATGCCGCCATCGCATCAATCTCACCCGGGGTCTTTAGGATTCCGGATGAACCACGTGTCGAGGTCGCGCCCAGCGCCTTAATTGCCCGTGACGGCCGACGTGATCTGGCCATAGACCTGCTCTTGTGATTGCTCACCGTTGATCGCTCGCAACAACCCGCGCTCGGTGTAGTACGCGATCAGGGGCTCAGTGCTGTCAGCGTAGACCGTCAGGCGATTCTCGACCGCATCTGCACGATCATCAGGGCGCTGATAGAGGTCGCATTCGCCAACCGCGGCACATGCGTCATCGCGTACGTGCGGGGCAAACACTTCATGCCATGAGCGGCTGCAGGTCCGGCAAATCCAGCGACCCGCCAGGCGTCGTACGAGTTCGTCCCGTGACACATCCAACGACAAGACCGCATCGAGAGGCGCCGCAAGTTCAGCGAGCATCTGATCGAGTGCTTCGGCTTGCGCAATCGTGCGCGGAAAACCATCGAGCAAGAAATTGTCTGCACCAGGTGAAAGTCGCTCACGAATCATCCCGATCACGACTGCGTCGGGAACCAGATCACCTGCGTCCATGTAGCGCTTGGCCTCGCGACCAAGATCTGTGCCCTGGGCAACCGCTTCACGCAACAGGTCACCTGTGGCGAGATGCGTCAATGACAATTCAGCTTTGAGGCGATCCGCCTGGGTGCCCTTGCCGGCGCCGGGAGGACCAAGAAAGACAAGACGTGTTATCGGAGGAATCCTTCGTACGAGCGCATCATCAGCTGGGCTTCCATCTGGCGGATGGTGTCAAGTGCAACACCAACCACAATCAGGATGGATGTGCCGCCGAGCACGCCAAAGAACACATTTGACTGCGGGAGGTACTTAAAAACGATGCTTGGCAGGGCCGCGATCAGTGCCAGGTAGACGGCACCCGGCAGGGTCAACCGCGTCAACACACGATCGAGATAGACCGCGGTGGGCCGTCCTGGACGCACGCCCGGGATAAACCCGCCATTCTTTTTCAAGTTCTCAGATTGCTCAACAGGGTTGAAGACGATGGCGGTATAAAAGTAGGTGAACACCACGATCAAGAGCGCTTCGAAAATAATGTAGTACCACGATCCCGGGGCCAGGAAGGTGGAAATCGATTGGAAGATCGAACCACGACCAGCAAACTCGGTAATGGTTGCCGGCAAGATCACGACCGATGAGGCAAAGATGACTGGCATCACGCCCGCCATGTTGACCCGTAGCGGCAGATAGGTCTGCCCTCCAGTGGTCATACGACGCCCGACCATCCGTTTTGCGTACTGAATTGGGATTCGGCGCTGGCCCTCATTGATGAAGACGACACCGACAACCACACCGAGCGCAATCGCCAAAATCACGATTTGGATGATCGGAGTGAGGTTCAACCAGGCGCTCACACCTGCGGGCAACGACGAGACAATATTGGCGAAAATAATGAGCGAGATACCGTTCCCGATACCGCGCTGTGTGATCAATTCGCCCAGCCACATCACCAAGGTTGTTCCCGCCGTCAATGAGATAGCGATGATGTAGACCTTGCCAAGAGTGATGCCGGGAAGGCCGCCTTGGGACTTGAAATACAAGACGTAGGCCACCGACTGCACCGCAGCGAGCGCCACGGTGAAGTAACGGGTGTACTGGGTGACCTTGGCCTGGCCCGCTTCACCCTCTTTTTGCAATTCCTCGAGGCGTGGAATCACCACGGTCAAGAGCTGTAAGACGATGCTGGCGGTGATGTAGGGCATGATTCCGAGCGCGAAGACCGCGAAACGGGTCAGCGCACCACCGGCAAAAAGGTTCAACAGCCCGACGAGGCTCGATCCCCGATTATTAATCGCATTCTGGATCGCGGCGGAGTTGACGCCCGGCACGGGCACATAGGACCCGAGCCGGTAGACCAACAAGATGAACGCGGTGAAGCCGATCTTTTTGCGAAGTTCTGGTGAACTGAGCGCGGTCAGCATCGACTTCAACACGGCGAACTACTCCTCGGTCCCGATGACCTCAGCGGTACCACCTGCGGCCTCAATCTTGGCCTTGGCGGATGCGGAAAACGCGTGCGCGCGAACGGTCAATGCGCGATCAATCTCGCCCTCGGCAAGGATCTTGATGGGCCATTGGCGATGCAAATTGTTCTTGACAATTCCGCGGCCCTCGAGCGCAGCCACATCAACGACAGAGCCGGCGTCAAAGACGTCGAGCTGGCCAACATTCACCGGAACGGTATGCGTACGGAATGGGCCAAACGGCATGGACTTCTTGTGGTTCGGACCACGCATTTTGGCTTGTTGCATGTAGACAGGCACCTGACCACCGGCGTATCCAGGGCGCACAGTGCCGCCCGAACGAGCGCCAAGGCCCTTCTGCCCACGACCAGAGGTCTTTCCCGTGCCCGAACCCGGGCCACGGCCAATACGCTTGCGACGATGCCGGGAACCCGGACGCGGCGCCAACGACTCAAGCCGAACCTCATTGGGGTCGACAGGCGTCAATTCGTCAGTCGCCATCGCGGATCTCCTCAACATTCACCATCGAGGACACGATCCGTAGCATGCCACGCAGCTGCGGAGAGTCCTGGTGTTCAACTGTCTGACCAATGCGTCGCAACCCCAACGCCCGCAGAGTGCCACGGTGGCGCTGTGTACGACCAATCGTCGAACGGGTCTGTGTCACGCGGAACTGGCTCATGCAACTTCCTCCGCAACCGGCGCGGCCTTGGGTGTCGAACCAAGCATCTCGCCGATGCGCTTGCCGCGCAACGTTGCGACCTCTTCAGGCGTACGAAGCTGCTTGAGCCCGTCGACCGCCGCGGTCACAAGGTTCTGCGGGTTGTTTGAACCCAGCGACTTACTCAAGATGTCATGAATTCCTGCGAGCTCGAGCACTGCGCGCACTCCACCACCGGCGATCACACCAGTTCCCTCAGAGGCAGGCTTCAGGAGCACGCGACCCGCACCGTGACGACCGGTTACCTGGTGGGTAATCGTCGTGCGGTACTTGGGCACGCGGAATAAGTTTTTCTTGGCGTCGTCGACGGCCTTTTGAATGGCAACCGGGACCTCATTGGCCTTTCCGTGACCAACGCCCACGGTGTCCACCTCGTTGCCAACGACAACAAGTGCGGAGAACGAAAAACGCCGACCACCCTTGACCACCTTGGCCACGCGGTTGACCTGCACGACGCGCTCATTGAGTTCGAGCCCATCAGAATTGACTTTCGGCTTACGTCGCCGCTCTGCCACGAACCCCGCCCCTTCCTAGAAGACCAAGCCCGCTGCGCGAGCTGCATCCGCGAGCGATTTGACACGCCCGTGGTACTTATAGCCGCCACGATCAAATACAACCGTTTCGACCCCTGCCGCGCGAGCGCGCTCTGCGAGCAACCGACCAACTTCGGCCGCAGCGTCGCCCTTCTTCAAACCACGCAACTCGGCTTCGGTTGAGCCTGCTGCTGCAAGTGTGTGACCCTGCGTATCGTCGATGATCTGCGCGTAAATGCGCAGGTTCGACCGGGTGACACACAGCCGCGGGCGACCTGCCGTGCCGTTGACCTTGCCGCGGATACGACGATGACGCCGTGCGCGCTTTTCTTGTGACGTGAGCTGACCCATGGTTATGCCCTCTTACCGACCTTGCGCCTGACGTGTTCGCCGGCGTACCGAATACCCTTGCCCTTGTATGGCTCAGGACGACGGACATCGCGAACCTGGGCAGCGATCTGCCCCACGGCCTGCTTGTCAATACCGCGCACCACGATTTGCGTGGGAGCGGGAACTTCGAATGTGATCCCATCCGGGGGATCCATTGAGACGGGGTGAGAGTATCCCACGGCCAGCTCAAGTGCACTTCCCTTGAGCGCGGCACGATACCCCACACCAACGAGCTCAAGCTCTTTGGTGAATCCGTCGGTCACACCCTCCACCATGTTGGCGACCAAGGTACGGGTCAGACCATGCAGAGAGCGGTGCGGGCCACGATCGGTCGGACGCGTCACACGAAGTTCGCCTTCGTGCTGCTCGACAGAAATCGGCACAACAACGTCGTGCTCAAGGGTCCCTTTGGGACCCGTGACGACAATGTGCTGCCCAGAAATTTGAATGTTGACCCCATCAGGGACAGGGATCGGTGCGCGACCGATACGACTCATGCTTGTCCTTGCCTCGTCCTCGTCCTTACCACACAGTGCAGATCAACTCGCCACCGATTCCTCGGCGACGCGCTTCCTGCCCAGATATCACCCCTTGCGAGGTGGACACCACTGCAACGCCCATCCCACCGAGTACACGCGGGATATCCTCGCTGGCGAGGTACACGCGACGACCAGGCTTGGACATACGACGGATTCCTGAAAGGACCCGACGACGTTCCTTGTCGTACTTCAAGCGCACAGTAAGTGTGCGACCGTCGACCTCGTAGCCGGCGATGTAGCCCTCGTCTTGGAGCAGCTGTGCGACAGACTGCTTCATCTTGCTTGATGGCATCACGACCGAATCGTGCAAGGCGAGGTTCGCATTGCGCATACGGGTGAGCATGTCGGCAATTGGATCGGTCAGCATGGCTACCAGCTCGCCTTCGTCATTCCAGGAATCACGCCAGCATGTGCCTGCTCACGCAGACAGATGCGGCAGAGCCCGAACTTGCGGAAGACCGCGCGTGACCGACCACACCGCATGCAGCGGGCGTATTGCCGGGTCGAATACTTCTGTGGACGCGCCGACTTGACGCGCAGGCTGGTCTTCGCCAACTCTAGGCTCCTTGAGACTCTCTAGCGCTTCTTGCCCCGCACAGCCCCACGCTTGCGCTGCTTGCGCCGGCGTCGGATGGCGAGCTCTTCTGCTGAATACCCTTCCGTGCGGAACGGCATACCCAAGGCACGCAACAACTCGCGTGCTTCGGCATCCGTGTTGGCTGACGTCGTAATCGTGACGTTCAGGCCCCGCGCAGCGTCGATACGATCGTAGTCGACTTCCGGGAAAATGGTCTGCTCACGCAGGCCAAGATTGTAGTTCCCACGGCCATCAAACCCATCGGGGTTGATGCCGCGAAAGTCACGGATACGCGGAAGCGCAATCGCGGTCAAGCGATCGTAGAACTCCCACATCCGTGCACCACGCAAGGTCACCTTGCAGCCAATCGGCATGCCCTCGCGCAACTTAAATTGCGCAATCGACTTGCGTGCATGGGTGATGACGGGCCGCTGGCCGGCGATGATCGCCAGCTGCGCAACTGCCTCATCGAGCGCCTTCGAGTTTTGCTTTGCTTCGCCGACGCCCATTGAAAGAGTGATCTTTTCGATGCGTGGAAGCTCCATCGACGAGCTGTATCCGAACTGCTCCTGAAGGAGTGGCCGGACATCATTCTCGTAATAATCTTTGAGCCGCGGACGGACCGCGGTGGAGGTGTTCTGCTCGTCACTCATCGCGATTAATCGATCCGCTTTCCACTCCGCACAGCGACGCGCACGCGCTCGCCATTGTTGTCCTCAATCCGCACCCGGGTCGCCTTCTTGGTCTCTGGATCAACCAGGGCCAAGTTGGACAGATGAATCGGGGCGGGCTTCTCGATGATGCCGCCAGGGTTGTCTGGTGGTTGCGGCTTGGTGTGACGCTTGATGATGTTCAAGCCTTCGACAACCGCACGTTCATCAGTCGGCCGCACCTCGAGCACGGTACCGGTCTTGCCCTTGTCTTTGCCGGAAATGGCAATGACGGTGTCGCCCTTCTTAATACGGGCAGGCACTAGAGCACCTCCGGGGCAAGGCTAATAATCTTCATAAAATCTTTCTCGCGAAGCTCACGAGCAACCGGGCCAAAAATACGCGTACCCCGAGGGTTCTGCGCAGCGTCAATGATCACTGCGGCATTCTCGTCAAACGCGATGAAGGTGCCATCGTTGCGGCCGTGTGCCTTCTTGGTGCGCACAACAACTGCCTTGACTACATCGCCCTTCTTGATCGCGCCATTTGGCGTCGCTGCCTTGACCGTGGCGACGATGACGTCACCCACAGTTGCGTAACGACGCCGTGAACCACCCAACACACGGATACACAGGATTTCCCGGGCACCGGTGTTGTCTGCAACGCGCAGTCGGCTTTCATTCTGGATCATCTTCGCCCCTTACTTCGCGCGCTCGATGATCTCGGCCAGCCGCCAACGCTTTTGCTTGGAGAGCGGACGAGTTTCAATAATGCGGACCAAATCGCCGACGCCGGCTTCGTTGCTTTCGTCATGGACATGCAACTTCGTCGTGCGACGCATGGTCTTCTTGTACATCGGGTGTGAGGTTTGCCCGGCGATTTGAACGGTAACCGTCTTATCGCGCGCAGCACTCACCACGATGCCCTGACGCACCTTACGGCGCGCGACAAGCTCTTGCGGTGTCTCAGGCACCTGCGGCCTCCTGCTCGCGGGCAATTTCACGTGCACGTGCTGCCGTCAGCAGACGGGCGATATCACGCTTACGCGCGCGAATCTCAGCGGTACGCTCCAATGCGCCCTGGGCATTCTGAAAACGCAAATTGAACAACGCGTCGCGCGTGTCGCGCATCGTCGCCGCCAATTGCTCATCGGTGAGCCCGTTGACTTCGGTCCCCTTCACGACAGCCTCACTGATCCTCACGAGTGACAAACTTGCAACGAATTGGCAGCTTCATGGCCGCCAGGCGCATTGCTTCACGCGCCAACGGCTCCGTCACACCAGACATTTCAAACATGATGCGTCCAGGCTTGACCACTGCAACCCAGGTCTCCGGCGAGCCCTTACCAGAACCCATGCGGGTTTCCGCAGGCTTCTTGGTCACGGGCAAGTGCGGGAAAATGTTGATCCAGATCTTTCCACCACGACGGATGCGACGGTTCATCGCGATACGCGCGGCTTCGATCTGACGATTCGTAATCCAGGCGGGCTCAAGCGCCTTGAGGCCGTACTCACCGAAGTGCAACTCGGTGTGCCCCTTCGACAATCCCTCACGACGTCCGCGATGGGCCTTGCGGTGCTTTGTGCGCTTCGGCATCAACATGACTTAACGACCTCCGCCCTGTTGCCCGGCATTCGCGGAACCGCCACCTTGGCCACCCTGACCACCGCGCCCACCACGACCACCGCGGTCACCACCCTCAGGGCGACGATCACGACGGGGACGGCGAGGCGGCGGAGTGCCCTGATCCAAATCGACACGGCCACGGGAGTCGGCAACACCCTCGGGAAGCACTTCCCCACGGTTGATCCAGACCTTGACGCCAATACGACCGAAGGTGGTCTTGGCTTCGTGGAATCCGTAATCAATATCTGCGCGCAGTGTGTGCAATGGCACACGACCGTCCGAGTAGTGCTCCTTGCGCGACATCTCGGCACCACCGAGACGGCCGGCACACTGCACCTTGACGCCCTGGGCGCCGGAGCGCATCGCAGAGGTCAATGCGCGCTTCATGGCACGACGGAAACTCACACGGCTCTCGAGTTGCTCGGCGATCGACTGGGCGACCAGCTTCGCATCGAGCTCGGGACGCTTGATTTCGTTGATGTTGACCTGGATGGCCTTGCCGGTCATCTTGTTCAACTCTTTGCGCAACAACTCGACCTCGGAACCGCTCTTCCCAATGACGATGCCGGGGCGTGCGGTAAAGATGTCAACCGTCAACTTCTGCGCGTCTTTGCGCAAATTGATGGATGACAAGCCTGCGTGGTTCAGGCGACGTGTGATGTATTCGCGCACACGGCGATCTTCATCCAAGTAGGCAGCGAATTCACGTTCAGAGAACCAATTCGACCGCCAACCGGTAAGAATGCCAATGCGGAAACCGCCGGGATGTACCTTCTGACCCACTGTGCCTACTCTCCTCGCGAACCGGCGGAACGGGCACCCGAGGGAGCGAGTCCGATTGTGATGTGACAGGTGCGCTTGCGAATCGGTGTGGCACGTCCCTGAGCACGGGGCCGAAAACGCTGAATGGTCGGGCCCTCATCCACGGTCACGCGGGCCAGCACCAAGTCCTGGACGGAAAGGCCAGCGTTGTGATCGGCATTCGCCATCGCGGACTGCAACACCTTGCGCACGTGCTCTGCAGCGGCGTGGGTGTCGTACGCCAAAATCGCTTGTGCCTCGATCACCGACTTGCCGCGAACGATGTCCGCAACCAGACGGGCCTTACGTGCAGAGGTCCGCACATACTTGGCCGTCGCAGTGACGTGTGTTTTTTCCGTTGCCGTCGCCATCAACGCATCTTCGACGTGCGGTCGGAACCCACGTGGCCACGATAGGTACGGGTGGGTGCAAACTCACCGAGCTTGTGGCCGACCATGCTCTCCGAGACAAAGACCGGCACGTGACGACGGCCGTCATGCACGGCGATCGTATGTCCGACCATTTCGGGAAAGATTGTCGACGAACGCGACCAGGTGCGAATCATCTTCTTCTCACCGGCGACATTCATTGTGTCAATCCGTTGCATAAGCCGATCTTCAACGAACGGCCCCTTCTTGAGGCTACGCCCCATTTAGCGACCCTCCGTGTGCTTGCCGCGCTTGCGTCCGCGGACGATGAACTGCTGACTCGCCTTGCGCTTGTTGCGCGTGCGATAGCCATGGGTGGGCTTCCCCCATGGGGTCACTGGGTGACGACCCGAGTTGGACTTGCCCTCACCACCACCATGTGGGTGATCGACCGGGTTCATGGCAGAACCACGAACCGTCGGACGCACGCCACGCCAACGGGACCGGCCAGCTTTACCGCCGGTCAGGTTCTCATGGGTGACATTTCCGACCTGGCCAATGGTGGCCCGGCACTCAAGGTGGATTTGACGCATTTCCGAGGAGGGCAACCGCACTGTTGCGTAGTCGCCATCCTTCGCCATCAACTGGGCGCCGGTGCCGGCCGAACGGACCAACTGGCCGCCGCGACCGATCTGCAGCTCGATGTTATGCACGATCGTACCCGTCGGGATATCGCGCAATGCGAGGCTGTTGCCCGGCTTGATATCTGCACCCGGGCCACTCGAAACGGTATCGCCAACCTGCAGACGCAGCGGGGCGAGGATGTAGCGCTTCTCGCCATCCGCGTAATGCAAGAGTGCAATGCGCGCGCTCCGGTTGGGGTCGTACTCAATTGAGTGCACCTTGGCGGGAATGCCATCCTTGCGACGCTTGAAGTCGATGATGCGATAGCGACGCTTGTGTCCGCCACCGATGTGCCGCGTCGTAATCCGACCGTTGTTGTTACGCCCACCAGTCTTCTTGACAGGCTCGAGCAACGAACGCTCAGGGGTGGTCTTCGTAATTTCTTCGAAGTCCGACGTCGTGATAAAACGACGCCCTGGCGAGGTCGGCTTATAGGTCTTGATCCCCATGCCTATGCACCCTCAAACAGATTGATGCGGTCGCCTGGCTGCAACTCGACGATCGCCTTCTTCCAGCCCGGCCGACGCCCACGGGTCGCCCCGCGACGCTTCGGCTTGCTGCGGACATTCACGATCCGGACATCGGTCACCGTCACATCAAACTGCTCTTCGACGGCTTGGCGGATCATGGTCTTGTGAGCGTGGTCCAGGACACGGAAGGTGTACTGATTGTGTGCTTCCACCAGACCGAAACTCTTCTCCGACACAACCGGTGCGATGAGCACGCGGCGGATGTCGTCACGAATGTTCGTGCTCATTACGAGGCCTCCACTACTGCGGCGCGGGGTTCGCCCACCGCAACCATGCGATCCCAGGCGGCGCGCTCGGCCAACAGGCTGCGCGCGGCCATGACATCAACGGTTTCCAATTCCCAGGCTTCGAGAATGTAGACATCGCGAAGATTCCGGAAGGAACGAGCGACGACCGAATCGAGCTCGTCAACGACGACGAGCAACGGCCGCGCCTGCAAAGCCTCTGGGGCGTTCGATAAGAATGCTGCGGCAGCCTTCGTGGACGGAATCTCCCAATCCAGGCTGTCGATGACTGCAACGGTGCCGCGTTCTGCGTGGGCCTTCAAGGCACCCCGCCACGCTTGCAACTGCACCTTGCGATTCACCTTGCCGCCAAACGTACGCGGATGCGGACCGAAGACCACACCACCACCAATCCACTGCGGCGAACGGATCGATCCTTGACGCGCACGACCCGTGCCCTTTTGCTTCCACGGCTTGGCGCCACCACCGCGCACGTCGGCACGCGTCTTGGTGTTTGCTGATCCGCTTCGACGAGCAGCGAGCTCTTGGGTCACAACTTCGTGAATCAAGTGTGGCTTGATGACCTGATCTGCCAAGGCGGCAGTGAGATCCAGGTTGCCGGTTGCGGCACCTTGCGCACCGAGAATCTGCAATGGGCTCATGCGGGCCTCACAATCACAATGCCGTTCCGCGCACCAGGCACAGGGCCCTTGATGAGCAACAGGTTGCGCTCTGGATCACTTCCGACAACTTGCAAGCCGCGCTGCGTGACCTGACGGGCACCCATGTGGCCGGCCATACGCACGCCCTTGAACACGTGGGAGGGATAGGCGGATGCGCCAATCGACCCTGGACCGCGGACATTGTGCGAACCATGCGACTTCGGGCCGCTGGCAAAGTTGTGGCGCTTGATCGTACCTGCGAAGCCCTTGCCCTTGCTGGTGCCCGTCACCTTGACGATCTCACCAGGGATGAAGTTTGCGACGGTCACCACATCACCGACATTGAGACCCTCGCCAACTTCATTGGGCGAAAACTCATGCAAGTGACGGACCGGTGGGGCAGATGCCTTGCGCAGGTGTCCAAGCTCGGGCTTGTTGAGCAGCTTCGGGCGAACGTCACCAAATCCAAGCTGTACAGCCTCATACCCATCGGTCTCGTGGGTCTTGACCTGGGTCACCGGGCACGGGCCAGCCTCAACCACGGTCAGCGTCACGCGGGCGCCGTCCTCAGCGAAGATCTGGGTCATCCCCAATTTGCGTCCAATAATTGCCGGCATGCGCTGCGATTACGCCTTAATTTCGATGTCAACACCGGCGGGAAGATCGAGTCGCATCAGCGAGTCAACGGTCTTCGGGGTCGGTGAATAAATGTCAATGAGTCGCTTATGGGTACGGATCTCGAAGTGCTCGCGAGAGTCCTTGTCCTTAAACGGACCCTTGATCACGCAGTAGCGATTGCATTCGGTCGGCAGTGGCACTGGACCCGAAATAGTCGCACCGGAACGTTGCGCCGTCTCAACGATAGACGCTGCGCTGCGGTCGATCTGCTCGTGATCGTAGGCCTTAAGCCGAATCCTGATTTTGTTCTGCTGCACGCTCTGCCCTTCTCAAAGGATAGAAAACCCCGCCGCGCCCGAAATGGGGCACGGCGGGGCATGACCTACTCGCGGTACTACTGAATGATCTTGCCGACGACGCCAGCGCCCACGGTACGTCCACCCTCACGGATGGCGAAACGCAGACCCTCTTCCATGGCGATGGGCTGAATCAGCTCGATCGTCATTTCAGCGTTGTCGCCCGGCATGACCATCTCCACACCCTCTTGCAATGTGCAGACGCCGGTCACGTCGGTCGTACGGAAGTAGAACTGCGGACGGTAGCCATCAAAGAATGGCGTGTGACGTCCACCTTCGTCCTTGCTCAACACGTACACGCTTGCCATGTACTTGGTGTGCGGCGTAATCGACTTCGGAGCAGCCAAGACCTGGCCGCGCTCAATGTCTTCACGCTTGACACCACGAAGCAGACAGCCAACGTTGTCTCCCGCGCGGCCCTCATCAAGCAGCTTGCGGAACATCTCCACACCTGTGACCACGGTGCTCTCGGTCGTCTCTTTGATGCCGACGATCTCGATGGTGTCACCGACGTGGACGATACCGCGCTCGACACGACCCGTTGCCACGGTTCCACGACCGGTGATCGAGAACACATCTTCAACCGGCATCAAGAACGGAAGATCGGTCTGACGTACTGGCTCTTCGATGTAGGCGTCGACTGCATCCATCAACTCGAGGATCTTCGCAGCCGCATCCGGGTCACCGTTGAGTGCATTCAGCGCAGAGCCAGCAATGACAGGGACATCGTCGCCGGGGAATTCGTACGCGGACAGCAACTCACGAACCTCGAGCTCGACGAGCTCAAGCAACTCTGGGTCATCGACCATATCGGCCTTGTTCAAGAACACGACGATCGACGGGACACCGACCTGGCGGGCAAGCAGAATGTGCTCACGCGTCTGGGGCATTGGGCCGTCAGCAGCCGATACCACCAGGATTGCGCCGTCCATCTGCGCAGCACCAGTGATCATGTTCTTAATGTAGTCAGCGTGACCAGGACAGTCGACGTGTGCGTAGTGTCGGTTGTCGGTCTCGTACTCGACGTGCGCAGTCGCGATGGTAATACCGCGCTCACGCTCTTCGGGGGCCTTGTCGATCTCGTCATATGCCACAAAGGAGCCAGTACCACTGCGCTCATTGAGCACCTTGGTGATGGCCGCAGTAAGTGTGGTCTTACCATGATCGACGTGGCCAATTGTGCCCACATTCACGTGGGGCTTAGACCTATCGAACTTCTCTTTGGCCATCAAACACTCCTGTCAGGCACTCGTGCCAAGCGGACCATCCGCAAGGCGTAGCTTCCGGACCACAGATTGAAAGCCCTGGCAGAGATCGCGCGCCCAAGAGCGCGCAGGTGAAACCAGGGGTGCTCATTAGAGCCTGAGAAGAGTAGCGAGGCGCGCGCGCAGCCGCAAGGCCCAAAGAGACCTTGGTGCGAAGCCCGTGAGAGATTGGTCGCGCAACATCGCTACGATCGCAGAATGAGCGTAGATGATCTGGTCGGACGTCTGACACCCGAAATAGCGGGTGTTCTGCGCAATGACACGGCAACTCGTGAGGTCTACTCGAGCGATGCAAGCCTGTTTCGACGCCGTCCGGCTGCGGTACTGCAGGCACAAATAAGTGACGATCTGCACGCCGCAATGGCCATTGCAGGCCAATGTGGAGTGCCGATTACCATCAGAGGGGCGGGGACGAGTCTTGCTGGACAGTCGGTCGGCACCGGATTGGTCATTGATTCCTCTGCGCTACGAACCTGTGAAATCGATCCGGAATCACACACAGCGCTCATCGGACCGGGTGTGGTGCTCGACGATCTCAACCGCCGCGCCGCAGTACATGGGTTGATGTTTGGTCCCGATGTCGCAACGGCAAACCGGGCGACACTCGGCGGAATGATCGGCAACAACTCTGCGGGCGCCAGATCGATTATCTATGGGCTCACCGCAGACCACGTCCTTGAACTCGATCTGGTCTTGGCCGACGGCACCCGGACGACGCTCCGGCGAGGGGGTGCGGTACCCGCGCAGTTGGCAGCATGCCGACCATTCGGTGCTGCCTGGTCAGGACCAACGCTTCTTCGGCGCGTCTCGGGATACAACCTCGATGCACTCACCGGCGAGTCGCCAGATTGGCCACGACTGTTCTGCGGATCCGAAGGCACCCTGGGATTGATGTGCCGAGCGCGTGTTGGACTGGTGCCGATCCCCGAGACACGTGGGCTCGCGCTCGTGGGGTTTGCCGACGTGGCATCGGCACTCGGCGCGGTCACCGACATTCTCCCCTCACACCCATCAGCGATCGAGCTCATGGACGCCGCGATGCTCGATCCGGCAAACCGGGCACCGATTACCGCGGGGCTCACCGACTTTGGCCGTGGCCTTGGGGCCCTCCTCGTTGTCGAGTACAGCGGATCTGAGGATGAGGTCCATCAAGCACTCACGCAGATGCCCGATGCACATGTCGTGCGCGACCTGCGAGCCCAACAGGCCATTTGGGCGGTGCGGCGTGCGGGAATCGCACGCGCGCTACGTGGCGAAGGACTCGTCGGTCAGCCCTCCCCGTCCCCCGATGCCAAACCGCTCCCGGTTATCGAAGACCCTGCGGTTCCGCCGGTACATCTGGCGGCATTCGCGCACGATGTGCGTGCACTCCTTGCGGAGGAGGGGCTCCCGGCAGTCTGGTACGGGCATGCCAGTGTCGGCTGCCTGCATATTCGCCCCCTCATTGACCTACGGGCGCCGGGTGCCGTCGCGCAGTTGCGCCGCCTCGCAGAATCGGTTGCCGACCTGGTCGTCAGCTACGAGGGGTCGCTCTCGGGTGAGCATGGCGATGGGCGTCTGCGCGGCGAACTCTTGCATCGGATGTATCCGGCAACCACCATGCGCGCCTTCGAGGAGCTCAAACGCACACTCGATCCCAATGGACTCCTGAATCCGGGAGTGCTCATCAATCCAGAACCGCTTGACTCTGGACTGCGCATTTTCGAGGCACCCGTCCGTCGAGAGATCCTGAGTTCGGTGTCATTCGCCGACAGCGGCGGTCTGACGCGGGCAGTGGAGGCATGCAACGGGAATGGAGCGTGTCGGAGCCACCAGGGCGCGATGTGTCCGAGCTTTCAGGCACTGGGAGATGAACGTCATTCCACGCGCGGACGCGCCAATCTGCTCCGGAGTGCCATCGAGGGACGCCTCGAGGGTGGGCTTGCCGATGATGGGCTTCACGAGGCCTTGCACCTGTGTTTGGGCTGTAAAGCATGTGCGTCAGAGTGTCCGGCATCGGTCGATATGTCGCGAATGAAGGTCGAGGCGCTGCATGCCCGGCACGCCGAACGCGGCATTCCGTTGCGCACACGCGCATTCGCCGCCACCCACCAGCTCTTGCGCATCGGGGCCATGACTCCCCGGATCGCGGGTCAGGGAGCGCGGATTGCGAGTCGTGTGCTCGGGCGCCCCGTACCCGCGCCCGTCGCACCATGGACATTCCTACCCGCGACTCCTGCGACCGTTGATGTTGTGATCATGGCCGACACATTTACGCGCTATCTCCACCCGGAGGTCGGTGACGCCGCACTCCGAGTCCTCGCCGCCACGGGAGCACGTGTTGGGGTGGTCGATCCAGGATGCTGCGGACGCCCTCAGCTCTCACAGGGACGCGTCGAGCGGGCGCGCGAGCAACTCCTGCATGCGTGCGACCGGCTCGCGCCCTTCGCGCGTCAGGGAGTACCGATCGTCACCCTCGAGCCATCGTGTTGGTCAATGCTGACCGATGACGCCATCACCCTGTCCGACGATCCGCGACTCAAGGAGATCCGTGATGCGATCCTCCCATTTGAGCAAATTGTGATCGATCGGGGGCTTCCAGACCTACGCCCTCGCCCAGAGGTTGCCGTGGTGCACAGCCATTGTCACACTCGTGCCAATGGCAGCGGCGACGCACTCCGTGAACTTGTCGAGATGATTCCCGAACTCACTGTTCGACCCTCTGGCGCGGGGTGCTGCGGCATGGCGGGCGCATTCGGGTATGAACACCCTGAGCTCTCACGACAGATCGCCGAGATACAACTTCTCCCCGCCGCGCGCACTGCGGATTTCGTTGTCGCGCATGGGGCATCATGCCGGCAGCAAATCGCGGATCTCGCAGACCGGCCGACACTGCATCCGGCCGTACTTATCGCCGCACAACTTCCCCACACGGACGGCTCCACAACGCATTCGGCCTGAGCGCGCGCGCCCAGGCCGAAACACACAACATCGATGGCGGTCACCCGCCGATCGCATGAACTACGAGCGAGAACCTGCCTTCGACTGCACCTCTGCGGCAACATGTGCCGGCACATCAGCGTAGTTCTCAAACTGCATCGTGAAGGTTGCGCGTCCCTGTGTGGCGGAACGCACCGAGGTCGCGTATCCGAACATCTCAGAGAGCGGCACCGTCGCATTGACGACTTCAAGGCCGCCCATGCGTGGCTCTGTGCCACCGATACGTCCACGACGACGGTTGAGGTCACCCACAACCGTTCCCACAAATTCCTTCGGAGACACGACCTCCACCGCCATCATTGGCTCAAGCAATGTCGGAGACGCACGCTTGACGGCTTCCTTGAGCGCCATTGAACCGGCGATCTTAAAGGCCATTTCCGACGAGTCAACGTCGTGGTAGGAACCATCGATCAGTTGCACCTTCACGTCGACAATTGGGTACCCGGCAACCACACCACCCTCGAGGGCCTCGCGGATACCTGCATCGACAGCTGGCACATATTCCTTCGGGATCGAACCACCGACAATCTTGCTTTCGAACTCGTAGCCCTTTCCGGACTCATTGGGTTCAATGGCAATGTAGACGTGACCAAACTGACCACGACCACCGGTCTGGCGGACGAACTTGCCCTCCACCTTCTCGACCCGCTTGCGGACGGTCTCACGGTAGGCCACCTGTGGGGCCCCCACGTTCGCGTCCACGCTGAACTCGCGCATCAAACGGTCGACGATGATTTCCAGGTGCAACTCACCCATTCCGGAAATCACGGTCTGGCCAGTTTCTTCATCGGTGCGTACGCGGAAGGTGGGATCCTCATCCGAGAGACGACCGAGCGCCACGGAAAGCTTTTCTTGATCCTGCTTGGTCTTTGGCTCGATCGCCAAACCAATCACAGGCTCAGGGAAGACCATCTGCTCGAGAATGATCTGTGCATTGGGATCACACAACGTGTCACCGGTCGTGGTGCTCTTGAGCCCCACAGCGGCAACGATGTCGCCGGCCATGACCGATTCGACGTCTTCTCGGTGATTTGCGTGCATCATCAGCAGGCGACCGACGCGCTCCTTGCGGTCCTTGGTCGCATTGACGACTCCGGCACCCGTCTGCAGCGATCCGGAGTAGACGCGAAGGTAGGTCAAGCGACCGACGTATGGATCGCTCATCACCTTGAACGCAAGCGCGGCGAATGGAACCGTCTCGCTGGACTCACGGAACACCGGGTCGTCCTCATACCCTGGAACGACGCCCTCCGCTGGAGGGACATCGAGCGGTGACGGAAGGTAGGCCACAACTGCGTCAAGCAGTGGTTGTACACCCTTGTTCTTAAACGACGATCCGCACAAAACCGGCGTGACCGTCGCGTTCAAGACCGCCAAGCGCAGCGCGGCTGCCAAACGTTCTGGGCTGATCTCTTCGCCCTCGAGGTAGGCCTCGGCGAGGGTATCGTCACTGTCGGCGACCGCCTCGATGAGCGTGACGCGGGCCGCGGCGGCTGCGTCGGCGTATTCGGCCGGCACACTCGACTTTTCCTGCACCGTGCCAAGGTCGTCGGTGTAGATGATGGCTTCCATCTTCACGAGGTCGATCAACCC
>Ga0164296_1001005_pt1 | contig 31565 bp, 27 predicted proteins | sample GEODES057metaG_FD_113533 | JGI IMG/M metagenome (GOLD analysis project Ga0164296, IMG submission 113533) | Dystrophic lake water microbial communities from Trout Bog Lake, Wisconsin, USA - GEODES057 metaG | ecosystem: Environmental > Aquatic > Freshwater > Lake | place: USA: Trout Bog Lake...
CGCGTGCTGCGTCGACGTCGACGCCACTAGCGAAGAGTTGTGAGGTGAGTTTGTAAAGGAGGCCAATCTCATCTGCGGCCCGAACTTCAACGACGGTGCATTCTAGAGAGGCGTCATTGTCAATCGCCACTGAGGTAATGACGGGATGGGCGGACCAAGTTCGTCGCCCCCCAGCGTACGTTGCTGATCGTTCAGCGAGTCGTTGCTGGAGATTGATTTCGCCACGTAACACTGCCAAGAGGTCGCGTGTGAGAACGTCCACCGAGGGCCAGCGGCCGGTGGCCGGTTGGACGCTGAATGAGTCGAGTGCAACGGAACCAACGCCACCAGCATTGGCGGCGTAGATGTCGAGACCGTTCAATGCAAGAGTGCCGGCGACATCTGCGAGGAGTCCAGGGCGGTCAGGTGCGGCGACGATCACAGTGGGCGCGTCGATCACCAGTTCAGGCGTGCCGGTCCGGGTAACTCGTGCGATGAGTTCATCTTCGAGCGTGGTGGGAACTGGTGTCTCGACGTTGACTGACGCACCGGCGAGGTATTGATCGGTCCGTTCGACGAGGTCGGTAACAAGTTGCTCCTTCCATCCCCCCCATGCTGATGACCCCGTAGCCAGACTGTCAGCCTTGGTGAGCGCAGCGAGGAGGTGAAGAGTCGTGCGATCACCCACTTCCTGTGCTGTTCGCTCAATAGTGACCGGATCAGAGAGATCTCGCCGAGTCGCTGTATCGGCAAGGAGGAGATGAAGTCGGATGAGTGCCTGCAACACGGCGACGTCGTGTGGGGGGTAGCCCAGTCGAGGACCGATGGCTTGCATGAGCGCAATGCCAACGTCGGTGTGATCTCCGGGCAGCCCCTTTCCTATGTCGTGGAATAACGCACCAAGCAGTAAGAGGTCAGGGCGATCGACGCTATCGACGAGTTCACTGGCATTTGCTGCGGTCTCGAGAAGATGTCGATCGACGGTGAAGCGGTGATAGGCATTTCGCTGGTGGTGGTGGCGAACGTGTTCCCACTCTGGAATTGCACGAGCAACGAGGCCGACGTGGTCCAGACTTTCAAAAGCCGGTATCCCTCGACGTCCCGTGCCTAGAAGTCGCAAGAGCGCCTCCGTGCTCGTCGTTGGCCACGGTTCTAGGGGTGTTGGCATTTGATCGGCGAGTCGGTGAATGGCTCCGAGGCTTAAGGGGAGATCGCGTTCAGCTGCGACTGCGGCAAGACGCCAGAGAAGTGAAGAGTCGTTGGCGACGTCCGCAGCCGTGGTTAAGGCCACCTCATCATTGACGATGACAATTCCTTCTTCTATTTCTTCGCGGGTCGCAGGTCGTGTCTCACTCGAAGTCGATCCTGGCGCCCAAAGTCGTCGCCGACGCCATGTTTCGTCACTTAAGCGGGCAATTGATCGTCCTGCCTCAGAAACAGCGCTGCAAAGCGCATCTGCATCCGAGTACCCAAGTGCAGTCGCCACTCCGTCTTGCTCTTGAAGGAGCATCTTGTCGAGTGCTCGCCCCGAACTCCGGTGTAACTCCACTCGAACGCCCGTCAATGTTGCCGCCGCGGCATCGATCACGCTGAGGTCGACGAGATCGCTCAAATGTGGTGCGCACGCTGGCAGGGCTCGGAGGACAGAGACATCGCGAAGCCCTCCATGCGACTCTTTCAAGTTGGGCTCAAGGAGAAAGGCGACGTCTCCTTCGGCAACATGTCGTTGTTGCATTTGCGCTTCGAGCTCAGGCAGAAACTCGCCGGCTAACGAGGTACGCCAGAGTTGGCGCACCTTGGCCAACAGAGGCTCAGCTACTTTGCTGTCGCCCCAAATCACTCGAGCATCAAGGAGCCCCAGCGCCACGCGCAAATCGCTCGAAGCTGCACGGAGGACCTCTTTTGGTCGACGAACCGCATGGTCGACGTGGACGCCCTGATCCCAGACTGGATACCACAAGGCGTCGGCAACCGATTTAATGTCCTTGCGTCCGTCGTGAATCAGCAAAAGGTCTAAATCTGAATAGGGACAGAGCTCTTGGCGGCCGTAGCCACCTATCGCGACGAGTGCCAGACGGCGTGAACTCCCATTCGATGCGGCCTCTGCGACGCTCGCCAGCCACACGTCCGTGGCGTCTGAGAGGGCTCGACAGAATTCCTCGCCTTGAAGGGCTCTGTCGCTCATTAATCGAGTGCGAGCACTCCGAAGTCCTTGAACCTCCATTCTGGGAACGTAGCATTGGTGGACAAAGGGTTCTGCCGATGAGGAGGTGACGCCATGAGTAAGGGCGGAAACGGTTCCGTTGGAATTCTGGAAGTCGCCGCAGTCGTCATTGTGGTGGCGTTTGCCGTAACGGTGCTCTTCGTGTTCTTAAGTGCTATCGCCGGGGCAATCTGGTGGACCATCAAGTTGCTGCTTCTCGTGGCGGTGCTGTACCTCGTTCTCAGATGGGCATTCAACCGGTCGAAGGACTGATCGACGAGACCTTCTTGCGAGGCAGACTAGGGTTGCACTCCACGGCGACGTGGCCGAGTGGTTTAGGCAGGGGCCTGCAAAGCCCCGTACCCGGGTTCGAATCCCGGCGTCGCCTCCAGTTTTTCTGGGGACTCTGATCGAAGACAAGGCCATTGGCCGGAAAACAGTCCCCTGGGGTCGTCCGAGGTGCCATGACGACGAGGCAAAGTCGAGCCTCATCCCATTGCAGTTACGTCATGTTGTGACTGGCGTCGGCTTTTGCCAAGACGGTACCTAGTTCAAGTTCACCTTCTGCAGTGAGGTGAATCATGCCGCCTGCTCTTGCGAACCCAACTGCGTCTACGGTCGACACGTGGGGGAGTTTTGCGGCGACATCATCATCTGCGGCCCGAACTTCGTTGTTTGCTTCTCGCATGATTTCGCACTCGATGGGCGAGCACCCATTGTGATTTTCGAGATAACTAATGTGCGCACTCATTGAATTTTTGACCAGCACAATTGGCGTGGCGCTGTTGGTCGGCAGATCGCGTCGCATGGCACCTAAGAGCTGTGTCAGGTTGGCTTCATACTGTGACGCAAGAATCTGCGTTGAGTCGCTTTCGCCTTGGTACCAATTAATTGCGGCTATCGTCGCCGAAATTCCTCGATCGGCCTCTAATGACAAGAGCTGATGGGTCGAATCGACAAGGTCTTTGTAGAGATAGCCAGTTTGAGGATTCCACGGCCCGTTGCCACCTAAGGCCGTGCCTCCTTGTGCAACTTTCAAAATGGTGATGTTGTGGTGACCGAGCGCGTAGAGACCACGAGCAACGTTGATTTCTGGACCGAATGCAATATGACCGCCAAGGTTGGCGAAGACATTCGTCAGCGTCTGGGGCGTCAGGAGAGGGACGGGCGGCGGATCCCCAAGGCCATTCGGTGACGGTTCCACATCTCCCGGGAGATTCCAGGAAAGAGGGACGACATTATCGGCGGGCGTCGCAGTCTCTTGAAGGATGTTCCGTCCGGTGTCCGGATTCACGGCAAAGGACTCCCAGCCGAGAGCATTTGATTGGCCAGCCACAATCACCACGTCGAGATGCGGCACGACAGCGGAGTAGGCGGACCACTTCGTCCACTTGCCGGCAATGTCTTCTCTCACCGAAAACGTCCACGGCGTCGCGTCGGTCACGCCCTTGAGGGTGCAGGAATAGGTCCCCGTCATTGCACACGTTGTCGTTTTAGGAAGCGAACGAACCTGACTCTGCTGAGCCCCAGGGCTATTGAGTGGTGGTGCCCACGACACGAGAAGTTCGCTGGCCGCTGGAGTCACTCGTGGGGTTTCTGGAGGGGCTGTCCATTTCGAACTTCGATTCAGTCCGAAGAGCACGCCGACGACGATGGCAAGAAGAACGAGCAGACCTACAAAGGCCAGCAAATGGTTTCGACGGTGATGGTCGTGCGTCTGAGGTGCAGTGGAAGAAGTCATGGTCAAAATGGATCCCACCGGCGAGAGCAAACGCTGACGAGATGGCTAGAGTTTGCCACTTTCAGGAGCAATAAGTGAGTCAGAAGCGTCTCAGATCACTACGACAAAGGTTGGAAGTCTGCACCTGCGCATGGCAGGCTCAATCGCATGAGTCCAGCACACCGTCGACAGCGTCAAGTTCGTCACCGACCGAGCCGTGCCGTGTATCGCCGGCGACAGCTTCTGTCGGTGGCGAGCATCTTTACGGTTCTCGCACTCGTCTACTTGTTGCTCAGTTCCGGTACGTCGAAACCTGCTGCGACGACGACCAGCACTTCTCGCACCACCACAACCACGACGACAGCGCCAACCACCACAACCACCGACCCAGGGCTATTGCCCCAGACGAGCACCGAGCCTCCCAGCGACGATGCGTCGCTTCTTGTCCGGTTCGCCCCACTGTTTTCTGCAATTCAAAGTGATAGTCAAACGTTGGCACAGACAGTGTTTTTCCCAGAGTCTGCCTACCTGCAGATGAAAACTGGGGTGCTGCCAAATCCAACGTCTGATTACCAAGGTCGTCTTGTAGCGTTCTATAACCTCGATCTCGCCGCGTATCAACGACAGCTCGGGACGATGCCAAATTCTGCGCAATTAACTGCAATGAATGCGGACCCGAATTACGCGACGTGGATTCCACCGGGGACGTGCGAGAACAAGATTGGTTACTGGCACCTCCCGGGTGTGCGCATGGTGTACTCACTCAACGGAACAGTGAACTCCTTTGCAATCGCGTCGCTGATTTCGTGGCGCGGGGTGTGGTACGTCGTGCATCTGGGACCTAATCCTCGACCATCAAATAATGGTACCGTCGATCAACCCGCTACGGGTCCCGGCGTACCGGGTCCACCCGGAGGCTGTTAAGACGTCCTTAGGGCGCAGCTGGGGGAGGGGTGATGTCGCCGTTCGGCTCGATGATTGCTGCGGCAGAACCAAAATCCTCTTGCGAGAGTTGGTTGACCAGAGTGGCAGACGCGCCGGAACTCGACAGTGTTGGTTGGCCGGCAGCAGTCGCCACGAGGGAAGTGAAGTGGCCGCTCTCAAATGCTCCATTTCCAGAGAGCGTCACGCGCAAAATGGCGCTGAGGTCCATGATGCTGGCGGTCGAGAAATTGTTGTAGCCGGCGAAGTTTCCAAGGCTGTAGTCAATCAGGACTCCGTTGTAGTACTCCATGCCTCGAAGCACGTGGGGGCCGCTCGCGACGACAAGGTTGGCACCCGCATCGACCGCTGCGTGAGCGAAGACTTTCGCATTGCCTCGATCTTCTCCGTAATAGACCTCTTCTTGTCCAGTCACGTGAGTCGCCGCGGTTCCTTCGGCGCCCGCATGCATGTACACGACGACAACGTTGGCCAGAGTTTTGGCCTGCGCGATGAGTGCCTTCGCCGTTGGAATATCAAGCAAGTTGTTGGTGTCTGAATACGGGGCAAAGTCAACAAAAGCGATTTTGGTTTGGCCTTGCTGGGTGATCCCGATCTGACCAGGTAGCCCCGCCTGCACGAGTCCAGCTGCCTGCAAGGCGGCGGTGGTGTCGGCTGCGCCCTGTGCCCCAAAGTCGTGGCTGTGGTTATTGGCACTGTTGACCACAGTGATGCCTTGTGATTTGAACAAGGCAGCGTAGGAAGTGGGCGTGCGGAAGGCGTAACACGATGAAGTGTTTGTCGCACCGCATTTCGATGTCGTTGCGGTATCTGTCAGTGTTCCTTCGAGGTTCATGAACACCGTAGGTGCGGCCAGCGCAGAACTCACCGCCGAGAAATATGTCCCGGGATTAGGAGGCAGATCTGGTGTGTCGCCGAGCATGGTGTCGCCGACAAAGGTCATGGTGACCGGGTTTGACGGCTTTGTGGTGGTGGTGTGAGGTTTCGAGGCGCTCGTGGTACTCGTTGCCGCACCATGGGACGCGGACGAAGATCCGAAAACGCTGCTGACTCCGAGAACGACGAGAGCAAGAACGGTCACGACGATGGCGCCTGCCACAATTTGGCGGCGGCGGTAGGTCTGACGAGAGACGTGGCGCCCTCGGGCGGCATGGCTCGCCATTAGCGAAACGTGAGGTTGGCGGTCACGTCTCTAGTCTGTCGCATCATCACCAAGGTTGCTGCACAACCCCGGGAGAGCGCAGGAACAGAGCGAAAAAATCTTTCGTTGACGAAAAGAGGAAGCGATTCGCCGTCTGCTGTGGATTTGGCACGTTCAAGAAAGGGTCGGCAGCGCCAGATCCGCCATAGGTGACATAGATGGGCCACGCAGGATTGATGTCAAGCTGCATCCCCTGCACCGCGCCTGCCTGGACGAGCACTTGAGCCAATGATGCTGCGGTGAGGTCTGATGCAGCGACGTAAATCAGATTGCCGTGGGCATCAATACCCAGCCCAGTTCGCCACACAGCGGGTACGCCCCCCAGAGTGATGCCCCACGCGGAACCAGTTGTTGACAGCGCCGTGGGCTGAGAGTTTTCAACGAGCATCGACAGATTTTGACGCGCCATCAAGATGTTTGGACCAGGTGTCGTTCCCCCTGTCCACGCTTCGATAGCCACGGTGCCATTGGTGTACTGCACGACTGTGGCGGCTCCCTCTCGCATTGGGTAGTACAACGTTCCGTTGGTGTAGAAGCCCGCAGCCGTGTCGGCTTCGTAGAAGCCTGAATTGAACGTTGCAAGCAAAGTGGAGCGGCCTGAGGTTGGTACTTCTTCTGGGCCTCGATCAAGACTGGTGGGTCCGGGACCCTTGTAGCCGGGGAAGAGACCGAGAAGTGTTGAAGACGCTCGCATCCATGAGCCATAGGCCGTGATCGAGGGATTCGAAGGAAAGGGGCGCCATGTGGTCGTCATGACCGAAGGAGCTCCTGGAGCCCACGTATCCTTCGCCGTCCATTGCCCCTCTCCTGACAACGCGGGTGAGATCTTTGGCGAAATGGTTGGTGGCACATAAGGCGGAGCCGTTGTCGTTGTCACCGGCGCGAGTGTGGTGGTGGTCGAAGCACTTTTGGAGGAGTGGGCGCTCGCCAGCCATATGCCAATGACGACCACGGTCACGATAAACGCGGCAAGTGGAAGCAGGCGTTGGCGTCGTCGACGTTTACGTTCTTGGCGGAGAGCGAGTGCAGTGGCTCGCTGATCCCTTCGTGTGGCGGCAGGTAATGGAGATGTCTCTCCGGGGTTAGGCACGGCACAGATCGTATGGAATAGAACAGCGCGACTCAAGGATGGGTCTCTTTGTCATGCGTGCGTGCCAAACTCGAGGTCGTGAGTGAGCAGTGGATAAATGGCGAACTGTTGGCGTTTGATCTGGAGACAACGGGCGTCGACAAGCTGTCCGACCTACCCGTTTCCTTTGCACTCGTCACGTTTGAAGCCCAACAAGTTCGATCTGCTCGGTACAGCTTGGTGAATCCAGGACGCGAAATCCCTTCCGGAGCAGTCGCAGTTCATGGGATATCTACCGAACGTGCTCAAGCGGAAGGTATGGGGTTGGAGGACGCTATCGAGGAAATAGCAGATGCGCTGGTTGACGCGTCGCACCGCAACGTTCCGGTAGTCGGATTTAACCTCAGTTACGACCTCACCATGATGGATGCTCGTTGTCGAGCGGTCGATCGGAGAGGACTGGTTGAACGGGGTTGGAAGGGGCCAGTCCTTGACCCCCTCGTCATCGACCGAGGCCTCGATCGTTATCGAAAGGGACCCCGGACCTTGGGCGCGCTTTGTGATCGCTACGAGGTCATCAACGCCGCTGCACACGATGCACAAGGTGACGCCATTGCTTCGTGCGAACTTCTCCTTGCCATGGTGAATTCACTTCCTGAACTTCAAACGATGGACCTCAGTGCTCTGTATGCGCAACAAGCGGCATGGCACAAATCGTGGGCGGGTGGATTTAGCGATTTCTTGATGAGCAAGGGTGGCAAGGGATTCGCAGACGAAGAGTTTCTCTGGCCGCTGCAACTGCTTTCCGACTCTCTTTTCTAGACCGTCAGATCAGGCGAGACGGGGCTCGGTGCTAGTGTGAATGCCGTTAGGGGCCGTTGGCGCAGTCTGGTAGCGCACTTGCATGACACGCAAGGGGTCACAGGTTCAAGTCCTGTACGGCCCACCACTACGCAGGGAGATTCTGTCGGCCTGTGCCGAACGCTCGGAAGAGTTGTTCGAAGTCAGGATCTCGACCCTCTTGTCACGATTCGGTCACTCTTGCGAACTGAAGACGAGTCCATAGAACGGGAATGAAGTTCCAGAGTCAAGAACCGTTCCGTCAAAAGTGACGTATGAGCCCGATGAACTTTGTGAGAGCGTAAAGACGCCACCAGAAAGCAGAGTTGTTGTGTTGTTCCCGACGTTTGAAGTCATCTGCGTTGGCGAAGCCGGCGTCACGACGCCATTCCAATACGTCATTCCGTTAATCAAGAAATAGAGGACGACTGCAGAACCACTACTCGTAGCAACAATGCTCGAATTCGGTGTGATTTGAGTTGATTGATTTCCTGATGCGTCAATCATCAAGGATGCGCCAGTGAAGGTCTTCGGAGTGGGAATCCTCTGTGTGCTCAAGGCAAGAGATCCTGGAAGGTTCTCCATTTGTTTGAGAATGCGGGCAGCGTGAAAGGTCCACGTGGAGGTCTGTGGATTCCAACGTGGCTTCGAAAGCGTAAGGACAATGTTGAGCGGATGAGGACTTGCAGGCGTCGAAAACGCCAAAACGGCGTTGGGGGCAGAGGATGAGAAATAACTCGGCCAGCGACTGACAAAACTCCGATTCGCCACGACGAACGCCTGTCGGAGTGGTCTATCGGTAAAGCGCGTCATAAATCGGGGAGCACCACTAATCGTGAGCGTCAGATTCTCATCACTTGGGCCAACGAGTGATCCGTGGGAGCCCGTTAACGACCAGAGATAGGAAGCTGCGGGGTCTGACTCAAGGCTCGACGTTGCAGCTTGTGCGCGTTGAGTCATCGCGGGGCCCAAAGGCGACGCAAGCGAAAAAAAGACAACGAACCCGACGCTCAGCAACTTTTGGATGTGTTTCACTCGCCGAACGCTAGTGCGACGTTGCTTTGGAGGAGGTGAAGCGGCTTCGCAGCGGCTTGACGGCACCATGTCACGCATCTTGAGAGCGTTGCCTCGCGTGATGGTGAACACACGTGCTTGCTCCAGCCCGCTGGTGAGCTTTTTAAAGGAGGACTTGGCAGATGGCCACGTTGTGTCCAGGGTCCCAAGTCCCGAGTAAGGAACATCCAAGTGTGGATGGTTGTCCAGAGATTTAGACCAGTGCCGCAATGGTCAGGATGATCAAAAGCGTGAGATAGCTCGTCACGGCGACCACAAGCTTTGTGGAAATTTCTGCAAACTCGTTGCGCCCCAGGGCGGCATGTGACGAGCGTTCTCGCAACGTTCCACCGATGATGAAGATCAACGCAAGGACGCCGTAGCCGAGAGCGAGGCCGACGAGCCGTTCTCGTGGCACGGAGCTGACCTTTGGGAGGAGGCCTCCGAGGGCTATTGCAATTGCTGCAGTGGCAAGCCCCGTTCTCCACCATGCAAGGAGGGTCCGTTCCTGAGCGAAATACGTCCGGCGAGATGCTTCAGGCCAGCGTCGCTTCGTGGAAAATGAAGGAGCCTCAGGTTCCGACTCTCGTTCGGGGTGCTCTGACGCATCCATAGATCACATGTCCAGCGTGATGCTGACGGGGCAGTGGTCGCTTCCGAGAATGTCGGGGTGAATTTCGGCGGCAACTACGTGGGGGGCCAAATCGTCAGAGACGAGGAAATAGTCAATGCGCCAACCGACGTTGCGCTCACGTGCTCCGCCTCGGAACGACCACCAGGTGTAGTGACCGTTGCCTTGGGTGAAGAGACGAAACGTGTCGACAAAACCGGCATTCAAGAGATTTTCTAATCCCTCTCGTTCTTCATCCGTAAATCCAGCCTTCCCTTTGTTTTCTTTGGGTCGAGCAAGATCATCTTCAGTGTGTGCCACATTGAGATCTCCACAAATGGCAACAGGCTTCTTCTTTTTGAGTGACGTGACGTGCGCCAAAAATGCTGGATCCCATTGCTGGTGCCGCACCTGCAGGCGGCTGAGGTCATCTTTCACATTGGGCGTGTAGCAAGTGACGAGGTAAAAGTCGTCAAACTCAGTCGTGATGACTCGCCCCTCGGTGTTGGTATTGCCGAAGGGGTCTTCTGCCAACCGATGCTTGTTCTCAATTCGACTCGGCAGCCCTGTCGAAACGGCCGCCGCAGGGATCTTCGAAAAAATGGCGGTACCTGAGTACCCCTTTTTATCCGCAGAGTGCCAATGTTGCTCAAACCCCTCAAGGTCAAGTTCTACTTGGCTTCGTTCGGCCTTGATCTCTTGAAGGCAGATCACGTCGGGGTCAAGGGCCTCTACAAAAGGCTCGAAGAGACCTTTCGTCGCATGCACGGCGCGAATGCCGTTGATATTCCAAGAGACAAGTCGAGTGGTCACTGCTCCACCTTAGAGAATTTGCCCTGACCCTTGTCGCGATCAGACGTCACGACGACTGAGAATCAATCCGGAGCTTTTGCCACGCTAACGGCGTAGGTCGAATTCGCCTCAAATGGATCGCGACCCCAGGTTGAGAAGCGCTCTGAGAGAACAAGACCACTCGCAGCAATCGTGTCGTCGAACTCAGCGAGCTCGTAGCCACGGCCCAATTCAAAACCTGCGACCAAGACTCCACCCGGCTGCACGTGATTGCTGCACGTTCGTATGAGTGCTGTTCTGTCTGCCACTGGGCAAAAGATTGGCACATTGCCGGCCAAAAGGACGACATCAAAGGTCTGTCCAAGCTCCAAGGTTGCGAGGTCGTGGTGAATCCACGGAATGGTGGGGCCGAGTCGGCGAGCCTCTTGAATCATGGATGAATCGACATCGACGCCGAGGACCTCGATGCCGTGACGCGAGAGTTCACGAGCAACTCGCCCCGTGCCACAGCCCGCATCAAGGACGGTTTTTGGTGAATATCCGAGAACAAAATTCGCTTCTCCATGGACGTCGACGCCTGATGCAGCAAGCGCATCAAAGCGTTCTTGGTAGCGCCGGCCATCGAAGGAACTCACCTTCCCAGCCTGTCAGAGAGCGAAGTGGATGTGGTGCTGGCCTGCAAATTGCCCTATTTTCTGCATGATCCTTGCTACAGGCCGATTGACTGGTAACCTAGAAGTTCAAGTTCCCGCCGAACCTCTCGGCGGATCGTCGTGCAGATGACACGGCGAGGGCTTTGCTCTGCTCCCCCGCACGAGTTGGCCCACAACTCGTTTGGAGTGACATGCCCAAGACCTTTGCCGAACTCGGGGTTGACCCCGCCCTTGCTCGATCTCTGAAAGATCGTGGTATTGAGACGGCGTTTCCCATCCAAGAAGCTGCGATTCCAGATTCTCTGAAGGGGAGAGACATTCTCGCTAAGGCGCCCACTGGATCTGGAAAGACGATCGCTTTTGGCGTTGCCGCTGCAGCTCGTTGCGTTGATGCGGCGCCGAGAAAGCCGAAGGGTCTCGTTCTGGAGCCGACTCGTGAACTCGCCGGACAGGTGCGAGACGAGTTGCAAATGCTCATGCCAGGTCGCGAACGGCGCGTGCTCGCCGTATACGGCGGTACTCGTTATGGCCCGGCGCACACGGCACTGAACAAGGGCATTGACATTTTGGTTGCGTGCCCGGGTCGTTTGGAAGATTTGTTGGAACAAGGCATGGTCGACCTCTCTGAGGTTGAAGTCGTTGTAGTCGACGAGGCAGACCGGATGGCTGACATGGGATTTTTGCCATCCGTCCGACGACTCGTCGAACAGACGAAACAGGAGCGTCAAGTGCTGTTGTTCTCGGCGACCATGGGTCGGGAAATTGAGTCGCTTGTTAAGCAGTTTCAGCATGATCCAGCTCGACACGACGTCTCTGAAGACACCGACGCCGCTGGTGACGTGACGCATTATTTCTGGAAAATCGATCGCGATGAGCGGATGGACGTCTTGGTGACGTTGATTGGGCAACTGGGTCGAGCAATCGTCTTCTGTCGGACTCGTCATGGTTCCGATCGGGTGGCACGTCAGCTCACCGCTGCCGGCGTGGAGGCCGTGGCGATTCATGGAGACCGAACGCAAGCACAGCGCGAACGTGCCCTCCGTACGTTTGAGGACGGAAAAGCTGTCGCACTTGTCGCCACCGACGTGGCGGCACGAGGTATTCACCTTGATGCACTACCCGGCGTCATCCATTTTGATCCCGTTCAAGACCCAACGGATTACACCCACCGTTCAGGACGCACCGGTCGAGCCGGACTCGATGGAGTCGTGGTCTCACTGGTCTTGAATGATCAAAAGCGCAAAGTGCTGCAGATGCAGCGCACCTTGGATTTGCCGGAAGGCTTCACAGAGGTCTGCGAAATTATCGCTCCTGACGTCCCTGCACCGACGCCTCGCGCTCAGCGCACGACCTACACCGACGAACGTCCACAGAAGCGTTCGGCTAATCGATCCGAAGGTCGAGGAGATCGACGGTCAGGTAATCGTCGGCCGACGGAACGTTCTTCAGATCGTTCGGAACGTCGACCTGAACATCGAGGCGATCGACGCTCATCCCCGCGAGGAGAGCGTCGAGCAGACCAACGCGGTGAGCATCGCGGTGAACACCGAGCCGAACATCGCACTGGCCCGAAGCGGGATCATGACGGATCTGGATATCGTGCAGGTTCCACCGGACCTGGTCAACGGCGCCATGCCGGTAGTGACCGTGGTCCAGTTGGAACTGTCAAGTTCTACGACGCCGAGCGCGGCTATGGCTTTGTCGAGCGAGAGGGCAAAGACGACCTCTTTGTGCATGCGTCGGGCATTGATGGGGGGCCGAGCGTTCTTCTCGAAGTAGGCCAGTCGGTCACCTTCGAAGTTGGAAAAGGGCGGCGTGGGGCTGAAGCCCGCAACGTCAGAGTGGTCGGAGGCGGTTCCCGGGGACCCAAGCGACCCAAGCGCCGTGAAAAGCGTTCATAGGAGAGGAATTGAGAGATGGCAAAGTCTCGATCAACATTCGGAAAAATGCAGCGCGAGCAAGACAAGCGTACGAAAGCACGTGAAAAGGCCGAGAAGCGCGAACAGCGAAAGTCTGATGAGCCCGACACGGAAGCAACGCCGGGTGCGCCCGTAGACGAGTCCAAAGTGCTGCTCGAACTGGCAAAGATCCACGAGGACTTGGCGGAAGGCCGACTCTCGCTTGAGGACTTTGAGATCCGCCAAGAAGAGTTGCGCGAATTGTTGATGGGCTAGACCCACAGTCGCTCTTTTGAACTCCAAGACCTAGACTTGCTCTCAGAGGTCCGTTTCGTGGCGGCTCAAGGGGGAGTGATGACGGCAGTTCAAGCTCGTGAAATTTCGACGCAGCACATCGACGAAATGCTCGATGAGTTCCTTGCTGCATTCCCGCCTGAAACCACTGACCTGACGGTCTTTCTTGGCGAGATGTTTGATAGAGGGCTTGCATGGCCACACTTCCCCGAAGGCTGTGGAGGTCTTGGGGCGAGCCCCTCGCTCACGGGACATTTGGCTCGAAGCGTCGCAGCCCGACACGTCCCCACGATGGGACACATCAACGTCATTGGCTACGGCATGGTGGCGCCCACCATTGTGGTTCATGGCACCGAGGAACAAAAGGCTCGGTATCTCCGCAAGATCTACACCGGTGAAGAGATCTGGTGTCAATTGTTCTCAGAACCTGGTGCCGGCTCCGACGTCGCTGGCTTGGCGACACGGGCGGAACGAGACGGTGATGAATGGCGCGTCAATGGTCAAAAAGTGTGGACCTCGTTGGCCCACATTGCGCATCGTGGACTCCTGTTGGCACGCACCGATCCCGAACAGGTGAAGCACAAGGGACTGACCGCATTCCTCGTGGACATGCACGCGCCCCAAGTGGAGGTTCGACCTCTCTATCAAGCGACGGGAGAGGCAGAGTTCAACGAGATCTTTTTCACTGACCTCCTTCTCTCTGATGAGGTCCGACTTGGCGGTGTGGGTGAGGGATGGAATGTCGCGATCACAACGTTGATGAATGAACGCGTGTCCATTGGATCCAATATCCCCCCGCGTGGATCTGGGGCGATTGCACAAGCGGTTGCACTCTACGAAGAGCGGTACGGTGATGATTCCTCAGCTCTAGCTCAGGTGGCTCGGGATCGACTCATGTCGTTGTGGGTCGACGCCGAATGCGGGCGTTTAACAAATCTGCGCGCGTCTCAGAGTCGAACGAAGTCGACACCTGGTCCCGAGGGATCAGTCGCGAAGCTGGCGTTTGCTGAATTGAATCAAAAAATCTTTGATTTCTGCGTCGATCTCTCAGGCCTTGAGGGGCAGTTGTATTTCAGCGACTTTCCTCAAATTCGCCCCGAACGTTCAGCCATGCTTGAGGTGGGCGATGTTCGGCGCTCATTCATACGCTCACAGGCGAATTCCATCGAAGGTGGCACGAGCATCATCATGCGAAATATCCTGGCTGAACGTGTCCTTGGACTTCCTGGAGATATCAGGGCGGATAAAGACCTTCCTTGGTCTCAGGTCCCTCGAAGCTAGCGATTGAGCGAAGAGAAAATGGTTGTTCTCTAGGAGTGAGGGCGAAGCGTGTTCGAAAAGAACGAAATGGTTCGCTCCCATGCCTGCGCTGCAGCTTCGGCGTTGTAGACGCTTGGTCGATCATTGCAATTGAATCCATGATCAGCGTTTTCGTAGCGATACACGGTGGCGGAGTGGCCTGAGTTTCCTACTCCGACGCGCAGGGCTTCGACTTCATCTACAGGAATCCCCTTGTCAAGGTCGCCAAAGTGGCCGATCCAATCGCAATTCAAATGAGCTCCAAGCTCAACGCCGGAAGGCAGTCCAAAACGCCCTGTGGCAAGCCCGCCGCCGTAGTACGTGGCGCCTGCGGCGAGACCAGGACGAGTGCACGCGAACAGCGTGACTGATCCACCCATGCAGAAACCCACCATGGCGATCTGCGATTCGCCAAAGCCCTCGCTGGCGAGAAAGGCGAGTGTTGCGTCCACGTCCATTGCGATGGATTCTGCGCTCAAGGCTTCCATTAAGGGGTAGACGGATGGAATGTCGTCGTACGAAGCGACAGGCGAGCCCCCGGCACGGTGAAACAGAGCTGGCGCGACCGCTCGAAAGCCTTCGGCCGCAAAGCGCTCGGTGACGACACCGATGTGGTCAGTCAGTCCGAATGCCTCCTGAATGACAATGACGGCGCCTCGCACGTCTCCTGCGGGCAGGGCCGAAAAGGCCGGCATGGGTCCGTCTGGCGTCGTGATTTCTATCGTTGCAGTCATGTCAGTCAAAGATAGGCCCTACGGTGCGGGTGCGCTTGAGTTCATAGAACCCAGGCGTCCCTGCCACGAGGAGAAGCCCGTCAAAGAGTTTGCCGGCAGCTTCTCCCTTCGGGGCAGGGGTGACGACAGGGCCGAAGAATGCGACATCGCCCACGTGGATCACAGGCGTGCCGACATCCATGCCTACCGGATCCATTCCGGCGTGGTGTGAGGTCCTGAGCAAGTCGTCGTACTCGGTTGACTGGGCGGCATCCGCGAGTTTCGGGTCGAGTCCTACTTCCGCCAGTGACTCAGCGATGATGGCGTCATAATCGGTCCGGCCTTCCGGGTGGAGCCGAGTGCCGAGGGCAGTGTAGAGCGGTCCGAGAATGTCATTTCCTGCACTCTGTTCGGCGGCGATTGCTACTCGCACCGGCCCCCACGCCTTCTGCATGAGTTCGACATATTGCTCGGGCAACTCTCGACCCTCGTTGAGAACGGCGAGGGACATCACGTGAAAACGTGGCGTAATGTCGCGGACTTCTGCGACATTCAGAAGCCAGCGCGACGACATCCAAGCCCAGGGGCAGACGGGGTCGAACCAAAAATCGACGATTTGCGCATTCTCTGACATGTGAACGTCCTTACTGAGTTGTGGGTTCGTGAACCCTCGAGGAGTGTTGTCGCAGTTGAGAGTACCGGCACCTGCGAGAGCAATCGTGCGTTTAGGCCGAGAGTTCCTTGCTGAGTGCGGCAAGAACTGAAGCGATGGAGTTTGTGACGCCGATTGCGGCGGGGAGGTGGAGCGATTCGTCAGGCCCATGCGCGTTTGAATTCGGTCCGAGGACGCCGGTGACAACGAAGTGCGCTGCAGGAAATCTTGAGCCGAGTTCAGCGAGGAATGGAATTGATCCCCCTTCGCCCAAGAATCCCGGCGCGTGTCCAAAGCTCTCCTTCGATGCAGCATCAAGCGCATCGGAGAGCCAGCGTGCAGGTTCAGGCGCTTGCCAACCTTGTGCCGGAGTCTCCTCAAGGACACGGACGTGTGCGCCAGAAGGGGGATCTGTGCGGAGAGCGGCAACAACTGCTCGGTGCGCTTGCACGACGTCCACCGAAGGGGGCGTTCGAATTGAAAGTTTGACCGTTGTTGAAGGTCGCAGGACGTTCCCGGCGTCTTCAGGTTCTGGAGCTCCCGACATGCCGATCACTGAAAGGGTTGCTGCCCACGATTGTCGGATGAGGCGTTCAGCGCCGTCTCTTCCCATGAGCTCGAGACCGGCGACGGTAGGGAAGTGGTGTGCGAGTGGGTCGTTGAGCTCGCGAGACAAACTCGCTGCGGCTGCGAGGTGGTGCGCAGGGACTTGGACTTGGAGTTCGGGGATCATGATCGCCCCTGTCTGGGCATCCTCGATTCGGTCAAGGAGTTGGCGGACGATCCGGAACGAAGAGGGAACGACGCCACTGGCCTCTCCTGAATGAACGCCGTGGTCCAGCACGTCCACCGATAGCGTGAGAACGATGTTTCCACGCAGCGAGGTGGTCACCCACAGGCGTTCGTAATCCAAAGCGCCCGAGTCGAGGCAAACCACTAAATCAATTGCGGGAAATTTTGGGGTGAGCGCATCGAGGTGTGCGGTGAGATCAGGACTCCCACTCTCTTCAGATGCCTCAATCAAGACAATGCAACGGCCGTGCGGCGTGCCTTCCGCTTCAAGGGCTTCAAGAGCTAGGAGCGAGGAAAACAGCGCGTAGCCGTCGTCTGCAGTGCCACGACCGAAGAGCAGGTCTCCTTTGCGCTCTGCGCGAAAGGGGTCGAGTCCTTCGCTCCAGTCACCGAGTGGTGGCTGTTTGTCGAGGTGGCCATAGAGCAGTGTTGTACCGGCGCCGCCTCGGAAGGCAGCAACGTCAACGACGAGACATGGGGTTCTGCTCTCAAGTCGAGAAACCTGGACAGTGTGAGAGGCAAGCCGCCGCTTTTTGGCCCAGGACGCAAAGGTAGTGACCGCCTCGTCGATGGCGCCGGTCTCTTCCCAGAGGGGATCAAACGCCGGAGAAAGACATGGTATCGCCACGTAGGCAGAGAGTTCTGGGACGGCGTCTGTTAGGAAGCGCGATTCGATGAGATCTCGGGTCATACTCACGGCCTTGAACCTACTTGGGAAGTGTGCCGCCGTTTGCTCGGGCGAGGTCAACTGCTTGCCAGCAATACCAAGCGACTGAACTTCTCCATGGTCGTAAATGGTCTGCGGCAGTCAGCAACTGACGCGGTGGAGCGATGCGGTCGCCATTCACGGCAGCCCAGCCGGCACGCACCCCGAGATCGCCCACGGGCCAGATGTCATGACGACCCAAGGGGCCCATCAGAAACATCTCAGCAGTCCACTGTCCAATGCCGCGTACAGCCGTGAGTTGTTGAATGACCTCATCATCTTTTTGTCGCCCAAGCGAGGACAAGGTGAGATCGCCGGCTTCCACTCGCGTTGCAAGGTCTTTGAGAGCGGCAGCTTTGGCCCCGGACACACCACATGAGCGCAGTGTGGTCTCGTCGAGGGCGAGCAGCGCGGCCGGTTCAAATGCGCCGCCAAGAGCAACCCTCGTGCGCTCGGTGATGGTTGCCGCAGCTCGCCCTGCGAGTTGCTGGTGCAAGATCGCGGTAGCCAAGCGTTCAAATCGTTTGTGCGACGCCAGCGGCCGACGTTGTGGGGGAGGGCCAGCGAGTTGTACGACGCCAGCAAAGCGAGGTTCGGCTGCAACAATTTCGTCGGCGATTGCAGACGGTGTGATCTTCATCGGGGACTCGCAGTCAAGAGTTTGTCAACATGGATACCTTCGCGCTGACCCGTCGAGGCGCTCAGGATGTCGAGGAGCGTCTCGCGCACTGCTCTCATGGGGGCAGATGGAAGGCCGTGACGCCGAGCAACAATACCGACGTGTCGTCGGGGCTGCCCTTCGAGCCGAAGGAGGCGGAATTGGGCGCGCATGGAGTCGGGAACTGCAGTAGCCGGCAGGATGGCTGGTCCGTATCCATCAAAGACCAGTGACGCCAACGTACGCAGACCGTCGAGTTCGATGGTTGCAGTCGGCGTCACGCCGGCGGCACCAAGGAGGTGGTCGATCTCATCTCGAAGCGCAGTGCCGCTGAGAGGAAGGAGCATGTCGAGACCTTCAAGGTTCTTGAGCGAAAGGGTTCCCGAGCCGCGAGAGTGGCCGAGAGCCAAGGGGTGTTCAGTGGGCAGCACCAGGACGAGGTCCTCGTCGAAGATGTGCTGGACTGCCAATTCGGGTGTTGAGAGTGGCGTGGTCATGATGGCAAAGTCCAATTGTCCCTGCAGCAACTGGGGTTCGAGCGTCGCCGATGTGCCCTCGGTAATGAGCAATCGAATGCGAGGGTGTCGCTCTTGAAGCGATTCAAAGAGGCGGGGGAGGAGCCATCGACCCGTCGTGCCGATCATTCCCACTCGAACGGTGCCCGAGAGCTCAGATCGAGTCGCAATGACGTCAGCCATGATGGCGTCGAGTTCACCGAGAACATGTCGAGCCCGTGAGGCGACCAACGACCCTTCTTCTGTCAACTGTCCGGTTGCACGATCAATGAGAGTGGAGTCGAGTTCCTTTTCAAGACGGGCAATCCGACCTGAGACATTTGATTGCACGGTGCCGAGCGCTGCGGCCGCCGCAGAAAAGCTTCCATGATCGGCAATGCCGACAACCGCCTCGAGTTGTTTGAGGTCCATTTCTTCACCCTATCTCAGAAATAGATAGCAAGTATCACACAGAACCGCTTGCAAGATGAGTCAAACACCCGCATACTTGTCTCATACCGTTCGTCGATAGGAACCCCCCCTCCTAGACAGCGGATCTAAGAAAAGGGATCGCCAACCCCCCCGGCGGTCCCTTTTCTGCTTTCTGAGTTGAAGACCATAACGGACCAAGGTGTCAGGCGCCGGTAGCGTAAAGGTCAATGTGTGACCACCGCTGCATGAAGGCTCTCAGCTGCAGGAAGATCTTGTGAGCAAGCTGCGTCAACGATTTGCTCTGGCTTCGCTCAAAATCGTGAATGGACTTTCGCGGCGCCTTGGAAAGGGGCACGGCACAGTTGCAGGGGGCCGAGTGGGCCTTCGTCTTGATCCTCATCTGCTTGAGAGTCTTGGGGCACAACGACCCAGCGTGATCGTGAGTGGGACGAACGGGAAGACCACTACAACGGCACTTCTCGCAGCCGCTCTCGCTGATGGCGGCGGCAGAGTTGTCACGAATCAAACAGGCTCCAATATGCCCGCTGGACATGTGGCGGCGCTCGCAGGAGCCTCAACAGAGACTCGTGCAGTCCTTGAGGTCGATGAGGCCTATGTGCCACAGCTCCTTGCCCAGATCCAACCTCGTGCCTGTGTGCTGTTGAATCTGTCACGGGATCAACTCGATCGAATGAGTGAAGTCCGCATGATCGCAGAACGCTGGAAACGGGCACTCGCCCTCAGTCCGAACACCACAGTGGTTGCCAATGCGGACGATCCACTGATCACGTTCGCTGCCAGTGGAGGCTCGCACGTGGTGTGGGTCGCTGCAGGTCTGGCATGGAAGGAAGACGCGACTGGCTGCCCTTGCTGTGGAGGGCGCATTGCCTTTGCTCTAGGAGGAGCTTGGGCCTGCACCTCATGTGAATTTGCGAGACCGGAATCTTCATGGCGACGACACGATTCACTCTTTGTCACTCCGAATGGTGAATTTCGAGCAGTGCTCGCCCTCCCGGGCGATTTCAACAAAGACAATGCCCTCATGGCGCTCTGTGCTGCCAGTGTGATGGGCGTAGACGAGGCGTCGTCGATGCACGCCTTCGCTCAGGTGGCAGACGTGGCTGGACGCTTTGTCTCAGCAACCCTTGACGACACCAACGTTCGTTTGCTCCTCGCCAAGAACCCAGCTGGCTGGTCGGCCTTACTAGCCCTCGCAGAAGATGATCCTGATCCGGTAGTTGTCGCAATCAACTCGCGCGTCGCTGATGGACTGGATCCATCGTGGCTTTGGGACGTGAATTTTGCGCCGCTCCGAGGGCGACGAGTTGTGGCTTCTGGTGAACGGTGGCGAGATCTCTCTGTCAGACTGCGCTACGCGGAGATCGAGCACGAGACTGCTGCCGACGGGAGAGACGCAGTGCGGCTCGCCAGCCAAGGTGGAAAGTCCGTTGATGTCATCGGCAACTACACCGCATTTAATGACTTGGTGAAATTGCTATGAGTGCGCTTCGAGTCTGCACGGTGTATCCCGATTTGCTCGGCACCTATGGCGATGGTGGCAACGGCGAAATAGTGACCAAGCGAGCTCTCTGGCGGGGCAGTGAGGCTGAACTTTTACTTGCTCGATCTGACGAATCCCTTCCCGAGGCGGAGATCTACTGCATTGGAGGAGGAGAGGATGGCCCCCAGGTCTTGGCAGCACAGCGGCTTATCGACGACGGAGAATTGACGCGTGCGGTGAAAAGAGGTGCAGTAATTCTCGCGGTGTGCGCAGGCTTTCAAATTCTTGGAACGACGTTCCCCGATGCGTCAGGCGCAGCTCGCGAGGGCCTAGGCCTTCTCGATATGACGACGAGGAAGGGAGAGGGGCCGAGGGCTGTCGGCGAGCTTGTGGCCGAATGCACCTCGCGTGACGAGGGAGGCTTGGGTCTGGGACTCTTGTCTGGCTTCGAGAATCACGGTGGCGTCAGCCTGCTCGAATCTGGGGTCACTCCTCTGGCGAGAGTGCTCCCCGGCCGAGGGGTCGGAAATCGACCAGGAGATGGGGTGGAGGGGGCGATCAGCGGTCGCATCATCGGCACCTACCTCCATGGACCACTCCTCGCGAGGAACCCTGAACTTGCAGATCAGCTTTTGCGCTGGGCAATGGGACAAGAAGAGCTTTCACCGCTGGATGACACCGTGGCGGTCGCGCTTCGTGAGGAGCGGATCGCCTCATTTCGAACTCGTTAGGAGAGAGCCGGTGTTTTCTTTCGTACTTGGCCTGCGCTAGCGGGGCCAAGAATCTCTTGGAAGTCGCTCAGTAATTTCGATTGGACGTGGCCGTGCCCATTGGCGGCGCCACGGGGCAGCGTCGGGTCCGTAGGTCAAAGGACGATCATCGTGACGTCGAGCGCTGTAGTAGTCCGAACCCACCTCTCGTCCCAAGAGGGCTACGGCCTCTTCGATGCGTGGGCCCATACGGCGAGCATCCTCGCCCTCTTGAGGACGGAGTGGTCGTCCAAACGTCACAGAGACAGGATGACGTCGAAGGGTCGCCGTACGGGCAGACTCCGATCCTGACCCTCCTGGAGCTTGTCCCTTCTCGGTGGGACTCTTTGGAAGAATTCGGCCCGTCCCCTCCAGCCAAAGCGGGATGACCGGGGCTCCAGTTCGCACGGAGAGGTAGGCAGCGCCACCTTTGAACTCGTGGAGCCAGCCGTCGGGGCTTCGTCCACCTTCTGGATAGATCAAGACGCTCCACCCCTCGTCGAGGAGATCAAGCGCTGTCTGAGCGCTGCGGCGAGAGACTTTGGAACGCTCAATTGGAATAGCGCCGAGCACAAGAGAGACCACGGTTGCCTTCACCGTTGAGTCGAAGAAATAGTCCGATGCGGCGGCAACGATCATTTTGTGACGAAATTTTGCCGGAATGGCGGCAAGCAAGACCGCGGTGTCGAAATGGCTGTTGTGATTGGCAGCAAAGATGACGGGTCCGTCAAGGCGCTCGAGAGCCGTGTCGCCAGTAATGGTGGCAGGCGCTATCAAATTGGTAATCGGCGATGAGACAAAGTCTGTGAGCGCAGCTCGAGCAAGACGAGCCGGGTAACGGCGCGCCCACGCCGTGTCGTAATCAAGTCCCACACGCCGCTTCTTTGGTGGCCGCGGTACTGACGACGGCCAGGTTGGCTTCGTCAAGGGAAACGGCGCAGACAGCGCCTTGCGGACGATCTTCTTATTCATTGAACGTCAGCCAACAGCAGTGGTGGTGTGTGAAGATGCGTGATGCTCGGCTTGGGGCCGACCACATCTTGGGCAATCTCCAAGGCGTCATCAAGGGTTGATGCTGGGTGGAAACCCATGCGTCGAACGGTCGCAGGGTCCCCGCCAACAATGATGACCTTGCCGAGATGTTGCATGGCATGACTGCACCAGTACCACATGTAGAAGGGGTGGACGCCGTGATAGGCGTGTCCCGTTCTGTACAAGTGGACATACCAAGGGTCGGTCGCAAAGGCTTCTTCAAATTGTTGCGACATGACGGCTGGGTCTGTGGTTTGCGTCAGCACCTGTTCGAAGAAGTCGATGTAGCTGGGGTGATGACCGGGGTGGAATTCAGGCTTCGTCGGATGGAACAAGATGGCGACGCCGCCTTCGCGAACCACAGGCTTTCCTCGGTAGAGGTTGAAGAAATAGCCCAGTCCCAAGCACGCCACCAAGATTGGGTTCAAAATCGAATTGACGTTGTAGGGGCTGATGTAGGGGAGTCCCATGGTCACGACGTCAGTTTGACCTTCAACTTTGACACCCTGCTGGGCCCAAACATCAGCGAGGATCTTCTCGTGAACTGCTTCAACCTCTCCGGCATAGACACTGCGTAGCGCATGGGGCGCCTTGATTGACTGGAGAATATTGCGCCGCATTTTGGATGGGGCGGCAGCGAGACCCTTTGACGCTGCAGCAAAGGTAAGGCGATCCTTTGGGGTCCATTCCCACTCACGCTTTTGCAGAAATTGGAAATTCCCGGGAAAGGTGTCTGTATTCAGAGTTGTCTCGATCTGGAAGATCTTGACGCCGGCGTCTTTAATTAGACGTCCCATGCGCCAGTTCGCACTGTGGAGCTCCGATGACGGCGCATGCATGAAAGATTTTGAGTGTTGCATCGTCTCGGGATTGTGGTGATGGCGAAGACTCTTGTAGCTCGAGAGTCCTGTTGCGACGGACTTGTGTCCGCCGTCCATCGCCACAAGATTGATGTTGACGTAGACGATGAGATCACTTTCTGCGGCTCGCTTATTAATCTCGACGTCTTCGCCGTGTGCGGTCTGCCCGAGGTGGAGCAGGTTGTCCGGATCTTCCGCATCATGTTGCATGAGCGCACCAGACGGGGCGAATGCGTCGTACACGCGATTGCCCAGTGCGTGGCGTAACTCCGGTTCCGTCATCCGACGATGCAGCGCGAGTGCTGCGATGAGAACGACGTCGTCGACTCCTGCTGCAGCGGCGAGATCAAGGACGGCTTCAATCACCATTTGGCGGATATCAGGAGCAGCCATTGGAGGCAGTGGCAGCGAGATGTCGTCAAAACAAATCGTCAGCGACATGCCGGGTCGCAGGAGCGCCGACAAGGGTTCGGACTCGCCCGTGGGGTTTTCCAAGGCGTGTCGAATAGCACCCTCTGGATCTTTGAGTGCATCGAATGGTTCAGGAGCGTAGATAACCCTGCTACCGGTCGGAAGCTTCTGGAGGCCGAAGGTCTCACCATTCCACATCAAGGTGGGTGGAGTATTGCGATCTACTTCAAGGACAAATCCTGGACGAGGGCTCACCTCTAGTCCTCCCTCTTTACGCTGGTCCGTCGAGGACCAGAGTCGAACACGATTTTGATTGCTCCTCGGGGACCGGCCGTGCCTGCATGAGCCAAGGCCTCCTCGAAGCGATCGAGCGGATAATGGGCCGAAACCAGTCGACCAGTTCGAGCTGCACCCACAAATTGAATCGCCAGGTCAAAGGTGCGAACAGGTCCAGTGGGCAACTGCTCCATCCCGTAGGCATAGGCACCAACCATGGAAACTTCCCGATGCCAGAGCGGTGCCAAATCAAGACTCACCTTGCCAGGCATGCCAACGACCACGATGCGGCCACCTGGTGCAGCGATGCTGAGCGCTTCTCGGAGTGATTGCTCTGAACCGACGCAGTCGATCACGATGTCGGCACCACCAACTAACTGCCCCGTTTGCCCAGAAGACGGGCCGACCACACCAGATCGAGTGCGGGCCCGAACGGCGCGCGCCAGCTGTTCTGACGGAACGACGTCGTCAGCGCCAAAGGCCGTGGCCATCGCTCGCTGAAAGGCATAGCGAGCGCCAACAATGAGGCGCTGAGGACGCGCCATGGCATTGGTTTCACTGAGGTAACGAAGAGCGGCGACCACGCCTAGACCGAGCGTTCCGGCGCCAAGAACGGCGACGGTGTCGGATTCCGTGACGCCAGCTGAGAGTGCTGCATGCACTGCACACGCCATGGGTTCAATCGTCACGGCATCTTCGTCACTTAATGCATCTGGCACCGCGAAGATCTGACTTTGGTGCGCGAAGAGCGGCCCTTCTGACCAGCCTCCTCCGGTATCGGCACAAAAGCCAGTCTGGAGTCCAGGCCGGAGGTGGCCATGACTGAGATGCTGACAGCGTCCCACGTGACCTTGTGCGCAGGCGTCACAGAGGGGGAGATTCCGAGCGGCACAACCGAGCACAGGTTGGAGGACAACTCGTGTTCCCTTACTGAGTTTCGTTCCATCTGCGGCGACAGCGTCAGCTGCGAGAAGACCAACGATCTCATGCCCCAAGACAAAGGGGAAACTCACGATGTCTTCGAAATAGTGACTTGAACGGCCGTCAACGGTGGCGAGGTCAGAGCCACAGATTCCAGACAGTAGAGGAGTGACCGGATACCAATCTTGTCCAAGGGAGCGAGGAGCATCCACGTCGGCGAGTCGAACAGGGCCAACCCCAGCGCCGCGTCCCGATCCAAAACTCGAGGCAATGCGAGCCGCGACAAATTTGGTGAGTTTGCGTTCTACGAGCAGTGCCTTCATCGCTGCACTCCTTGCTGACGCCATGCTGCACCTGGACGCACGGAATCGAATCGACCAAGCGGCAAGGTGCGAGATGCGCCGCCCTTGGCACGTTCCCAATCTTCGATGAGCCATCCACGACGTCGGGCGATGGAAGCCAATTTTGCCTCCGGGTTCACCGCAACGGGAAAACCCACAGCTTCAAGGAGGGCGAGGTCGGAGGTCGAATCGGCATATGCCACTGCCTCTGACAATTTGAGCCCGTGTTCTTCAACGTAATCTTCGAGCACATTTGCACGAGCCTCACCGATCGGTGGAAGTTCCTCCATACGACCCGTGAAACGCCCGTCTTCCACGCCAAGACGGGCGCAGATGACGTCATCAAAAAGGGGAGCGAGCGGTTCAATGACGAAATCAAGGGCTCCGGTGATCAAGAGTGTTCGGTGGCCGAGTCGGCGGTGTTCGCGCACTCGAGCGAATCCCTCTGGATAAGAACGGAGCAGCAATTGCTCTGAGAACAGCTCCCAAGAATCGGCTCGCAACTGTTCGACGCTGGCGCCCTCATAGCGCATGTAAAAGGTTCGCAAGAAGTCACCACGATCGCGTCGGTCAAGCGTCAACAAACTCGGCGCATCGCGAACCAACTCGGCCACGAATGCTGCCCGGGTTGCTGGCGGCAAGTGACGTGAGGCAAACCACGCGTAGGTGTCGACGACATTCGACGCCATCAAGGTGTTCTCGAGGTCAAAGACCGCCAGCTGCCGATCTGGCGACAACACATTGCGCCGACCGCGCTCTGAGCGATCAGCCATCACAGCACTTCCGGGGGATGTCCGAACACGCGCATGCTTGACGACCGATGGCAAATGCACTTCAGAGACGTATTGTTCCCAGTCCAAAGTGATGGGGTCGCATGCAAAGGTCGTCTTGTCGCCTTCGTCGAGTGCCTCAAACAGTGACAGCGTGCGATCGATCCGATAGCGAGCTTCAGTTTCCGTGTAGGAGCCGTAGAGTTCCACGTAGCCAAGTGCGCGTTTGGCGAGCGCACTCTTCTCCTCGAGACCAGCACCAATTTGTGCTTTTTTGCCCCGGAGCGGCAGCGCGCTGAGGATCTTTTCGAGCGCATCTGTCGTCGCCGTGGCTCGTTTGAGTTGGCGCTGCACTCGACCTCTGCCAGGGAAGGACCAAGCGGGGACTGAGATGGGCTGTCCCTGGTCGTCGTAAAGGGGTCGTGCGGTAAACCACGACTGGACGAGATCCACCAGTTTTCCGTAGCGGAGGGGATTTCGAACACCTGAAGCGATCTGATAAACCGCTACTTCATTGGCCTCGGGACCATGTGCGGCGACTACGAGGATGTCGGCAACGACCATGTCGACCGGTATGACGTCGACGATGCCCTCGGGAACCCCTGGGAATTCTTTGAGCAGGCCCCGGGCATAGGAAACGATGATGGGCTCTGCCATTCTGAAGCCACGAATCCAGCCAGGTACCGGTTCCGCCACTGCCGACTCAATGATCGAAGGACGCACAATGGAAATCGGAAGCGGGGAAGGTGAGGTCGGCCCGTGAGCTTCCACGAGTGCTCGCTCGCCGAGTGCCTTCGTGTAGGGATAGGCATCAGGCCAGCCAAGAGCTCGTGAGCGCGTCGTTCCTGCGTCGACGAGCTGCTGACGAACCCATTCGTCTCGCAACTTTTCGGCCCGAATGGCGACGACATGACTGCCTGCGCCACCGAGCTCATGACGTGCTCGCTTTGTGAATTCATCTTGTGCGGGCGAGCGTCGAGATTCAGCTTCGAGGTCTTGACGGATCCGAGTGGCTGCGGTGACTTCGTCTCGCCAATCGACTTCAACGTCAAATCTGTGATCTCCGAGCAAATGTTCTTTGGCTTCGCCTTGAAAGGTGCTTGCCACGTAACACGTTGACACTGCAATTAAGTGAGTCGGCCCAGTTGAACCCCGAGCCGCCACTACTTCTTTGGCGGCGGCCATTGCGTCACCGACGCGAGAAGGCCCCAAGAGGTTGATCTGGACAGCTTGATCGAGAGGAGAGTCGAAGGAAACAGCAGCCGCCGAGTGGATGACCGTCGTGCACGTGGACAGCGCTTCTATTCCAGCGGCGTCAAGCCCGAGCAGATCTCGAGAGACGTCTCCAGCGACTGCTGAGATGCGGGCTTTCATCTGAGCATCGAACTCGTCGCCGAGCTCATCGCGCAGACGATCGAAACAGTCATTGCGGACAATTTCTTTCATCGCCCGATCAAGAGGCGTCGCACGTCTGCCGGGGCGGATCAGGAGCGTGACTTCGGAATCAGGAATCGTTCGAAGTATGCGCTCGATCAGGGCCGTGCCTAAAAAGCCAGTCCCACCCGTGATGAAAAACTTGCTTCCTCGAAGTGTCTCAGCAACTCCCACAAACAAGGTTCTAGCACCTTCGAGCAAAATTGTCTACCATTTGGTAAGTGAGTACCTCAACAGCCGACAAAATTCTGGAAGCGGCGCTTGAATCGTTTGGTTCAAGAGGTTCTGACGCAACTTCCCTTGACGCGCTTGCGACGCAATTGAATATTTCGAAACAGACGATTCTCTATTGGTTTCCCTCGAAAGAGGCACTCCTTGAAGCAGTGATCGCGAGAGCTGCCAGTGAGATCACGCGAACCCTCGAAAATGCCTTGCATGACGCCGGCACCGGGTGGGTGAGGGTTGAAGCCGTGGTGAGAGCAGCGTTTCGCTTAGGGGCTTCCCAACCGGCAGTTCTCGGCATGCTCCGAGAAGTCAGTCGTCTTGGTGCCCCCTGGGCGACGCAAATGTCCGAAGCGCTGCAACCTCTCGTTGAGCGGGCAACAGGATTTTTGGAAGACGAGATGGATGCGGGCCGGATGCGGCGCAGTGATCCGAATCTCCTTCTTCTCGCGATCTATTCGACGGTGGTCGGAATGGTCACTGAAGTCGAGGTTTCTCGAGCCTTGGGCGAAGAACTGACCGCACGCTCGTTGGTTCGCCGACGTTCAGATGCGCTTGGCTTGCTGAAAGCCGCACTTTTACTTGACGATCCCACAAGTCGGGATCCTCGCACAGCGTGACTTAGGAGTCTGTGTCCTCGCTCGTTCCTTCGAGGCGTGCACGCCATTTTGAAGGCTTCTCCACTGGCGGCGGCACCGGCTTCTTCTTTTTAGGTGCCGGTGGCGTGTATCGCTTGGTCACGTTGGCGCGAGGCGAGGTCGTCGGAGCATCTTTCTGAGTTTTTGCTGAACGCTCAGCTCGAGTAGGCCGAGGAGATGCCGGAGCGCCTGAACGCCTTGCTGCGCGCTCCTCTCCGGCGAGTGCTGCGACGTCCTTGGCATCGGTTGTTCCATATTTCTGAATGCGACGAGCGCGAAGGAAGAGCCATCCGCCATAGATCAAGAAGGGCGCTGCGATGGCAATGCCGAAATTCTTGTTACCGAAAAACGCCACACCGGTGATCAGGGCGGAGAAGGTTGTCAGGACGCGCTTGCGGAGTTTGACCGAGATGGCGATTGCGGCGGCAAATATCAAAGTGACGATGGCAAGCAAGACGAGATTGTTGGAGGCAAGGGCCCAGCACGTGGTGTGCTCACCAGCTCGCAAGGCGTACGGAGCGACACAGTGGCCATTGACTGCTTTGACGCTGACGTAGCTGTTCTTCGGGAAGAGAACGGTTGCGAGCCCAGCAATAAACGCGGCATAGGCCGCAGCGATGTAACCAACACGTATTTCCGTCAAGGTCAGGGTTTGCATCGCCCGCTTGCGATCTTCGACCGGGATGATTCCTTGGGTGAAGAGTGGGTTCTCTTTGCGTTGATTCTTCGGCTTTAAGAATCGTTCTGAGATGCTTTTCGACTTTTCGTTGGGATCAATGGTCTCGTCGGTCACATCTTTGAGGCTACCGGAGTCGGAGAGGACTTCTGAAGGGGCGAGGAGTACCGACTAACCTTGGGGAGTCCTCGCTGGTTCTTCGAGCGGCGTACGGGCGCTTAGCTCAGTTGGTTAGAGCGCTGCCTTCACACGGCAGAGGTCGTGGGTTCGAGTCCCGCAGCGCCCACCACTGGTGCGAGTCATGAAGAGTTGACGTTGATGACTCTGCATTAGTTCCGTACTTTTCGAAAATCGATCTTCGGTTCAATCGCCGTTGATTGTCGGCAGGGCGCCGTAACATACAAGTTGCATCATGTTCCCGGCCTCTCAAACTGTTTCGACAGCCATGGTTGCGAATTTGTGACAGGTCAAATTTTGGGAAGAAGAAGGCAAACATGAACGTGAGATCTCGACTGTTCGCCGTACTCAGCGTGGCGACGATGGCTTTTGTCTGCTGTTTGGCGTCAGTTGATGGCTCGACTGCGGGTGCTACGACAACTGGACCGACGTGGGTGGCAGTTCCAGACCCTCGAGTGCCGAAGTTGCGAAACTACGATTCAAAGTGATGAAGGAGTTGGCTAACGTGCCACAGCAACACGGGAGGGTCAAAGAGTCTGTTTCGGTTCTCAAGTTGATCGCTCAACGTATTGCTCGCACCATTCGGCCTCAGGTCGAGGTCCTTTCGGTCCCGAGTGGTATTCGAATCTCTTGGAATGAGCCAGTCGTGGCGCGTGACGGAACGGTCTTGCGGGTCAACATTTTTCTTCCTGAGGGCGAGGGCCCCTTTCCCGTCATCATGTCGGCGCACCCCTACAACAAAGATCTCATTCCGGCGAAGACTCGAAGCGGTCGCGCTCCATCGTTTCAAAACAGAATCTTCTTGCAACCAGAAACTGTTCGCTATTCGGCACTGACGTCGTGGGAAGCGCCCGACCCTGTGACGTGGGTTAAGCGAGGTTATTGCGTCATTAACGCAGATCTCCGAGGTGGAGGATCTTCTCAAGGTCGCGACACCTTGTTCTCGCAGCAAGAAGCTGAAGACTATTTCGACCTGATTGAGTGGGCGGGGACGCAGGAGTGGTCAACGGGCAAAGTCGGCCTTCTTGGTGTCTCGTATTTGGCGATCAGTCAGTACCGCGTGGCGTCACTTCGGCCGCCGCATTTGGCAGCAATCTGCCCCTGGGAGGGATTTTCTGATCTCTATAGAGACTTTGTTCGTCCTGGGGGCATTCTGGAGAATGGATTCTCAATTATTTGGTCGAAGGCAACGGCACGTACCGCTCGGGTTACCGGCAAGCTCCGGAACGACATCAAATCTCGAGAAACGAGAGACGATTGGTATGACGAACGCACGCCACGGCTCGAAGATATTGAAGTGCCAATGCTGGTGTGCGGAAGTTTCTCGGATCAGAATCTTCATTCACGAGGTTCGTTTGAAGCCTTTCGCCGAAGTGGCAGCCAACAGAAATGGCTCTACACACATCGAGGTGGAAAGTGGTCAACCTTTTACAGCGAAGAGGCATCGAAGACCCAGGAAAAGTTTTTCGATTGGGCCCTGAAAGGCGCTCGCAATGGCTGGGAGCAGACTCCGGCAGCACGGATTGCAGTTTTTGACAAGGGGCCAGATCCCGCCTCTGTGTTCAATGCAGATCACTGGCCGCCACGATCGAGCACGGTGCGCACGTTGTACGGGTCATTTCAACGTCAAGAGCTCAAGACGACGCCCCCTGTGCTGCAGTCGACGACAAAGTTCGATCTCCGAGGTAAGGGGCTGCGTCTCAATTACGTTTTTGAGGAGGATGTCGACACGGTAGGACCGCTCCGCGTAAGCCTCCATCTCAGTCTCGAAGGGACCGATGATGCCAGCTTGTTTGTTGGAGTCCGCAAATTTCGCGAAGGGAAAGAACAGTTCTTTGAAGGTTCGTATGGATTCAGTGGCGACATGGTGTCACATGGTTGGCAGCGGGTTGGATTTGATGAACTCGACAAAGAGCTCTCCACGCCTCTTCAGCCTGTCCACACCTATCGACGCCTCACGGCATTGCGTCCAGGAGAAATTCGACCAGTTCACATCGCCCTTCTGCCGCAGGCGACGAGGTGGCGTCGGGGAGACGTGTTGCAGTTGCATATTCGTGGGACGTGGTTCTATGGCCGAAACCCCATAACGGGTCAATTCCCAAGTGGCTATCAAAAGAGCTCCCGGGGAACCGCGGTGATTCACTCTTCGCCACAACAGCTAGCAACGCTGACATTTGCCACCTTGTTACACGAAGTGGGCATGCCTAATCACTCGTAAGCCGACAGCGTCTATCAACTCGCACCTACGTAGTGCATCATGGACGGCAAAAGGGCCGCCAGCGAGATCGACATTCCGAAGTCCCAGATCAGGATCAGGGTGTTGTTCGGGGCGAAGTTCTTTTTCCTGACCATCTCGACGACGTGGTTCACGCCGGCCAAGAACAAGAAGACGATGATGGCGATCGAGATGGCAATCCACGCATTCTTGCCATGCCCGTTGGCGTAGAAGCAGGCGATGCCCGAACCCAAGGCCGAGAAGGCGAGCTCGTACTGGAACCCGTTGGTCTCCCAGCCGATCGACTTGGCCGTGGACTTGGCGAAGACCGAGTGCATGAAG
>Ga0164296_1001006_pt1 | contig 31559 bp, 28 predicted proteins | sample GEODES057metaG_FD_113533 | JGI IMG/M metagenome (GOLD analysis project Ga0164296, IMG submission 113533) | Dystrophic lake water microbial communities from Trout Bog Lake, Wisconsin, USA - GEODES057 metaG | ecosystem: Environmental > Aquatic > Freshwater > Lake | place: USA: Trout Bog Lake...
ATCTATGCCTCCATCTATGCCTCCATCTATGCCTCCATCTATGCCTCCATCTATGCCTCCATCTATGCCTCCATCTATGCCTCCATCTATGCCTCCATCTATGCCTCCATCTATGCCTCCATCAACATCTTCTTCAACCGGTTCATTCGTAGATACATTGCTAACAAGAATCCAAGAACTAGAGAAACAATCAAACGTATCTACAAAACGCATTGAAGAATTAGAGTTAATTAATAAGATGCTTCAACAACAGACGAAATCATCGACACTACAACCTACAGGACAACCTATAACTGAAGTGAAAATACCTATAATTAAACCTAAATCAAAATCTATGCCGGAAGTTCATGTTTCTATCTAAACTGTAGATGTTTTTTTTCCAAACAAACTAGACATTTTCGACATGCTTGGTAAAGATGCTTTCATATTCTGGGTATGATACTCGAAATTTGCTTTTACGACATCACTCATTTTGGACTGTTGTGTAGAGTCTTTTGAACCAAAAGAAAAATTTGTTCTAAATTCGTTGGCCTTTGACATCATCGAATTTACTCCAGCATTCAATTTATCACTATATTCACCCATTTTAGAAATGAATCCAGAAACCATTGATGGAGCAGTCATTCCAGCCGTTTTTTCCTTGAATTCTTGGATATGGTTTTTATTTAAAGCATCACTTCTGGTAAGTGTTTTCCATACACTATTTTGACTTTGTTCTTCGTATGCATCAGGAGTATTATCAAAAACAAATGTTTTATTAATGGAATCATCGGCACTCGGCTTGTATCCCCTTATTTCATCAGGCATTTTGTAATTGAATTTATAAACCGACCATAATCCTACAATACTAATCAGTATACTATACACGATAATCATGAAGGATTTAATAGCCAAATTATTGGATTCGATTGAATGATTGGTCTTTTGTGATAAATTAGGTTTGACTGGAATATTTGGCTTGGGCATATCTTTGAATTCTTTCATACCCTTTAATAAGTTGTGAATAATAATACCTTCTATCAAAAAGTAAATACAAAAGAAGAATATAGATTTTACGGCATATTTAAAAAGACTATCTTTTTCGTTGTCACAAAGTTTGGTATACATGACCCTATTTATTAAGTCAATTTTATCACCCATAGTCTGGTTAGGAGTAGTATAACTAGATGCTCCAAAAATGAAAACCCAGGCGAAATATAAAACAGCAATAAACATTGAGAATGTGGTTAGTCCTACAGATATAATATACTTGAAAACCCAGTAAAGAATCGCACTAATCCACTTTATGACAGTCATAAGAGCACCTGCTGGAATGAATAACCATTTTATCCACGTTTTATCTTCTGAAAAAGCGGTGAATTTGTTTTTCATATTCCCGAATTTTTCTTTTAGACCACTAAAATCTATAGCTTTTCCACCTCTTATATTTTTTTCTTCTTTACTTCTTTCTTCTTGACCTTCGTTTTGTGTGCCTCCTTCTTCTTGACCTTCATTTTGGGGATTTTCTTCTTCTTCATTTGATGTGCCTCTTTCTTCTGGTGGGCTTTCTTGACTACCATCTCCTCCTTTTTCTTGCAGTGTTTCTTCTTCGTCACTAAATATTCGAATACCCGCAAATTTGTTCAAAAAAGAAAATACAAAGCAAATAATAATAACGCCTTCAGCAATACGTTTGAGTGTAACTTCCTTCGAAAATTTGAAATCAGGAGTCTTCAGTTTCATCAAATCATAAAGAACCTTCAAAATGCCACCTCCATTTTTCTGTATAAATCTGTAAATAAAATAAAATGTCATTAAAAAGAACACATACGGAACTTGGTCTTTTATTGCTGCACCTTCAATTGTTTTTCTGAAAAACGCTTTTATAGCATTAAACAAAGTATAAAAAAATTTCACGGGTTTAAAAATAAATTCGAATATAAAATCCGTTTTGTGATTTTCTAGGGAATGAAATACCGTCTCCCAATCAGGAAAAATAGGAGTAAAAGTTCCGCCCCCGCCATTCGGTTCTTTTTCACAAGAATGTCGATATTTATTCTTTCCATTCTTATCAGTTTCTTTCGGGATACTCAAACAGTCTTTGAAGAAAAACAGATAATAGGTATTGTAGACAATATACAAAATAATTGGAATAGTAAATAGTCGATATAATTCGTTTTTTATTTTTTTTGCATAATGGTTACATTCCTTTTGTATATTTTTATTTGCTTCATCGCATTCTGCCAATCCAGGAGGAATATAATAGGATACTATTGCTGGAGGCAAATCGACAGCAGGGATTTCTACATCTTCTTCGGAAACTCCCAAAATGTATTCTGGTAAAAGTAACCCGTCCATCGAATCCGAGTCCGGTAATATTAGAGTTCCATCCATAGGTAGAGGTTGATAATTCTTTGTTACAATCTGTCCAGATAAATACGGAAGGCGACTATTTATTTGCGTCGTAAACATTGATATCAACTGATAAACCGATTGTGGAAACAAGTTAATATATGGGCTCGGGATACCTCCTGTTAGCATTGCTTCAGCATCGCCAATCGGCGAAATACCGATGTTATAAACATTCGTGATAGAATGGGATTGATTCAAACAAATAAAAAACAAATGATTGAACATGGCCACTTCGTAGGGTGTCAAGTAGGTGCTATATACACGGTATTTCTCAAATTCGACTGCGTTTAAATATGTAGTGTAAATATAAAACATATTTGCCTGGACTGTCGGGTATGAAATGGTTCCGCTGGTTCCAGAATGTTGATTTTTGAAAACAATAAAAGAAAAGAATTGAGTAATATAATCCAAATATGAAATAAGGGGGGATTTCTGGGTTGCTGTTAAATTCACCGAAAAAGCATAATTTGCATCTATGGCTCCTGGAGGTTGATTCGGAGGAGGCGTAGGCGGAGCCGACGGTGTATTAAGAACCAATAAAACCGAATTCAATTCGGCTATAAAATTAGAGTCATCGATTTTATTAAAAATGTCTTCGAATCCTGTTAAATTCGTAGGGTAGGGGAAGTATTCAATATTCAGTGGAAAGAACGTATATTCATGGGCCGTTAATGTGTCAAATTTAAACCTCGCTTTTTCTTTCAAGAAGAGATGAAATCCGGCATCAGTATTAGGATATGACGGCTTAGGGAGTGCCGACGCGATAGTTTGAATTTGGTTGAGCGTGTCATCATTATTCAATTGGTTATCGAAATCGTTATTGAAAATGAAAAGCTGGTCTGTAGTAGGGTTAGCGCCGATAGACGCCTCGTATTTGTTCAATTGTGTTATATAAAGCGTTGCTAGAGCGGTCATATTTGTTATTTTCGGGTGTGTTGTCATGAAGGATTGTATTGTCATTTTCAATTGGGGGTCTTCATTTATTGAGAATCCTTCTTTCACACCCTTCTTCATGACATCATAAGCATATCTTGTTTTGGCTTTCGCTTTATTATATTGTTTGTATCCGTAATCTATTCCTGGGTTAACTACATCGGCATTCAATAACCCTATTTGACCAGTCGCCCATGTGAAACTTTTTTGGGTTTTATCCAAAAAAGATGTATTCGAAAGAGCACCAGTATTACAATTTACTTGACCTATCATCATGACTAATATTCGTTGGATAAATGCTTCGAGTCCCTTGTCTGCGTTTGATATTGGATTCCCGAATTGTTTGAAATATTTCTCGATTTCCTTTATGACATTCCCTATACCGGTTAATTTTAAATGTCGTGGAACATTTTGAAAATAATCGGAACTGAACATATCGAAACCTTCGATTACCTTTTCATTTGTATCTTTTTGATTTACCCATTTAGTTCCCATAGTATATATTATAATATATAATACGGAGTTATTATCTGGCGTATAGCATACCGCAGTTACCACCAACGAATGAAAGAATATTGTATCTTTCTTCGAATACTTTCATATTGTAGTTGTATTCATAGAGCTGCCAATTGTTTTTGGTAATCACAATAGGATTCCCATTAGAGTCAGGAAGAATATTATACTCTGAATTCTGTATGTCAAAAGGGGGAACATATGTCGTTACTTCTAATTCAATCGTTCTAAATTTGCTTAAATTGATGGCACCGGATGGTTGGTATTCTAAGGGGTCCGTATTCAAACAGAAATTATATACATAGAGGCCGTCTTTGGCCGACCCCTTAGTTCTCACATATTTTTCTACAAGATTATAGATACCCGATTCTAAAACATTCTCGCGATAATCGCCATTGAGAACAATACCCAGTGTTTCTAGAATTTCTTTTTGATTTTGAACGGCTAAATCTCCGGTGATAAAAATACCTGTGCTTAATTGGGGTGCTCCTGGTAGATTATCTCCTGGACCCGTTACTATATTACCATTCGGGTCTGTAATGGTGGGTTCTGCTAATTGGAGGTCTTTCGGCAAATTATGATAAGGCCAATTCGTATAATTCGACCATTCATTACGCATATTCACGTCATTGCGCTGTAGATACATCATCCAATTCGCAATCATTCCGGAAGAAGTTAATTTGACTCTTTGAGAACCTGTTATATTATTGAAGGTGTATTCGAATACGTCTTTTACTAAATATATTTGGTCTTCAGCAGCAAATCTGCGTGATTCTTCACCAGTCAAGAAGCAATATGTAGAAAGGAGGTGAATATCCGCGTTCCATGTGTTGTTTGTTAGAGGCCATGGATATTCGGTAGGATTCGATAGGTCAAAAACGGGGGTTTGTAGATACTGATACATATTAAATTGCGGTTGATTGAAATCGGGCTGAATATAGGGGAAGTTGTTCTTGACATCGAACACGTCGCGAACCTGGAAGAGTTCTTGGATGGGTCGCATTGTTACTGAAATATTGAGTTCATTGTATTGAAGGGAAATCATGGGAAAAGCGCATCGGCTATCGAGTGTGAACCATGTATTGATGGGAATATAGAGGGTCGAACCTCTTATAGAGGGTTCTGCTGACCTCGTGCTACTATAAAAAGCGGAGGGATATGCGTTTTGACGGCTGAACGCATTGGCGGGGTCGTTTATTTCGGGGGTGTTTCCAGTCATTTTGTCGAATAGGTCTTTTTTTTCAGCGGAAAAATCGCGTTCCACCATTGCGCGCAAATATTCTCCGGAGTATTTCTGGATGGTTTGAGAACCGCAGGTTATTAATATCTCCGAAATCATATTTGTTCCTAATTCGCGAATCCAACGGAAATCATAAGGAGCCCATTGGTTGCCGGTTGATTGACATGGGTTATATATAGGACTCCATATTGTAGGTAAATTGACGACCAAATAAGTATCCATTAATAATTCGGCATATCTAGGCATCTTAAAATTAAATGTAGATGGCTCTGTGAGTCGTAAATCCCTTAAACCGTCGTAATCTATGCGGAATTTTTGTAGGCCGAAATTTGTATATTTTGCATATGTGACACGGAAAAAAGTTTTCGTAGGATTTCCTGTAAGAATAATATTATTATTTCCTGTAGAAATCAAATTTAGTAGACCGCCTGCCATTCACTCTTGTATATTATTGGGATATTTTTATATTTCCATTTAGTATATGGATATTTATAGAAAAATAGCAATTCTAATCATTGTCATTTTATTTTCTTATATTTTATATCGGCTTTTTAAGAAGAGGGTGGAGATAATGAATGAATCAAAGGTCGAAGGATTTACTCCGAACGATTCTTATGTTCTCGCCATCCAAAAAGCGAATACGTTGAATGTCAATATTCAGAATATGCCTAAGAAATATTATACTAAGCCGTTGAATAAGTTTTATATTATGGGGGCTTATGGAGGCGGATTTGACGGAGCCAATGTAAGTGCCGATATGTTGTTGTATACATTGTCATTGGGATACCGGTATATGGCGATAAATGTCTTTTATGACGTCGTGAATAACTCTGCTGCTGAAAATCCATCGACAGTCCAGACGACTAGCCCTACAGCAATGGTCGGGTTCTCTTCATTGTATAATCCTATGGAGAATATAGCGGGGCATACAATCGCCTTGAGCGATTTCCTTGAATTGATCCAACAGAATGCGTTCTCGACAAATTCGCCGAATCCTGGTGATCCATTTTTTCTTCATATTTTACCGGGATATAAAACGGCGGCATCAGGAACTGGAGGTTCAGATGATAACACTTCCAAGATGGCTAGCAAAGGATATAATACACAGTTGAATTCGCAGATTGAACAGGCGCTTACTCTTATACGGGAAACAAATCGATCTTCAGGACAAATTACAGAGAACACGCCGATATCCAGCATTTTAGGTCAGATAGTAGTTGTCATGGATGGTGATTCGACGGCTGGAAATATCACGACGAATTTGCAAAATATGATAGGGCTTAATATTCCTTCTTCTAGTCTATTGATGGCGGCGTCTTTTCAAGAAGGTAAACCGAATGAACCCGGGTTCAATATAGTTCTCCCTTTTGGTGAAAATGGGTCTATACTAAATAGTATTCCTCCTTATACTACTCTTTATGACAAATATAAAATAAATGTTACGGCGGTTTGCCCGTGGGAAACGCGGTTTGTATTTACATCTTCCATTTTGGGACCATCCAATTTGGGTGATTATGAAAAGATGTTTTATAATGAAGGAAGCAGTGCCTTTCGTGTACTGCGCCTTATAGATGACCCCCATTAGATTCCTTTATGTTTTTTCAGTATTGTCAAGAAGATATCTGGGGGCTTTCCCTACGGGTCCCCTGGACAGGGTCCAAAGGACCCAGCTGTGCCCCCTCTCCGCGCCGAAGGCGCTCAGCGGGGCACTGGACCCCCCATTCTTAGTGAATTTATATATATATATATATATTTTTTTGATGGAGAACATAATTTTAATAGAGGAAAATAAATCCAGGAAAATAAATCCAGGAAAATAAATCCAGGAAAATAAATCCAGGAATATTTTCTACAGAATATTATTTTGTTTTATTTTGTTTTATTTTGTTTTTATTTTTCTAGATAGAAATCATAAAAACCTAGCTATATATATGTGCAAATGCGGTGTCAAGAAGTTACCATCTACTTGACCTTTCGTAATTATCGGATTCCGCCGCGGATTGCTCTATACGCCAAGCATTTGTTAACTTGTCTTCAACTCCGTCGTAGTCATCATAGTCATCGTATTGCTCTTCATCTGGTTCAGAATAAGATTCCCATTCTGGATTTCTGAGAATCGCCTCCCGTTTGTATTCCGATATCCAACCCTGTCCGGTTGGTTTCAAGTGCCTGTCTGGTAGACTATCACGAAGAACTTGGGTATTCCACGGGTCGTGGTTTTTAATGAAGTCCATTGCAGAAAGATCTAATGTATCACACGGATCGAAACAACAATTTTCTTTTTTTGGAGGGTCGGCAGCATTGTCTTCATCTGAAAACGGGCAACGAACGTAGGATGGTTGCCTAGAAAGCGGTAGACTTTCCACTGGTTCGTATTTTTCTTTAAGAAGCTGAAGCTCACATCCGTATTTATGGTTATCATCGATTAATTCGTTTATCATTTCATCCCGCTGAAGCACATCAGTTTTCATCTTCTTGACCTGGTCTTGTAGAAATTCAATCTGGGTTTTAAGCTCCGCAATCTCGGTGTCTTTATCAAGAGGCGTTGGACGCATATCGATGTAGCACTGTAATGTGCAATACGTAGGTCCGGCATATTTACCTTTACCGGAAAGCTTTTGAAAACGGACGGGAAATTCGTAAGGTTTCGGATATGCGTTTGCAATATTTTGGACCATTGGCTTGGGAACTGGCGACCATTCAGAGAAATGAATGAACATGTTTCTACCGTAGAATGAGTTCTCATTATCAAATTCGATTTTTGAAATGTTACCTAGAGAAGAGAAGTAATGACGAACAATAGTTTCATCCAATTCATCTGGAATTGACTTGACAAAGATACTACTACCTTTCCCTTTAGCCCAATTGGACCTTTGTGAATCATCACCGGCATTCAAAAGGGCGGGACTAAAAATGTTCGAAACAGAAGAATTCATGATTGAGTTGTTTTGGTTGCGTGTTATAAGGGGTGATCCTATTCGACTTCAAAAAAAGGATATCAATTTTATCCGGGGGTCTGCTATGCTTCGCTAACCCCTGGACGACCCCCGCTTGGCTCCGCCGTTCATTTTAAGATAACAAATCATGAAAAGAATCTAGGAATCGAGGAAGGATTTAATCCTACTTGACATCATGAAAAGAATCTAGGAATCGAGGAAGGATTTAATCCTACTTGACATCATGAAAAGAATCTAGGAATCGAGGAAGGAATTATTCTTACTTGACATCATGAAAAGAATATAGGAATCGAGGAAGGAATTATTCCTACTTGACATCATGAAAAGAATCTAGGAATTGAGGAAGGGTTTGTTCTCTTAAAATAAATGATGGCGGAGCCAAGCGGGGGTCGTCCAGGGGTTAGCGAAGCATAGCAGACCCCCGGATAAAATTGATTTTCTTTTTTCGAAGTCGTTCGGTAGTACCCCTTCCGCGAATCAACACGCAATCAAAACAACAATGACACAACATGAGATCCACGATTCAGTCTTTTATGCCATTGGATCAGCTATGGCAACCGAAGAGCCTAGAGATACCTACGTTTCATTAGTGGATTCCGCGGTTCATCAATTGGGTAGCGCACAAGACATCGCCTACACTAATAAAATCGAAACCGCCGAATACACTGAATGGAATCTAGCGATTTTCGATGGCCACGGAAGCGAACGCGGGAAAAATCCCTATACAGGTGTATATGAACCTCATAACTTAACCGTTTTAGCACTACAGGATATGATCGAAACGAAGCAGATGGACGAAATCTTGAGCCGAGAAATATTTGGCGAAGAAGATTCCGCGCGTGCGATGCAACGTGCTCTCAGCAAAATCCGTCTCGAAAAAAAGACGTCGATGCTTCATGTTGGCGCCACGATGGTCCATGTAAAAGTCCGCCGCATATTTGCAACAAAGAAAATCCTAGTTGATGTCCTTTCAGTCGGTGATTCAGTTGCTTTAATCCATCAAAATGACAAAAAAGTGCTTCAATCCGTAGAGCACACACCTTTTAATCCCGATGAAATAGCGCGCCTTATCGAAGAAAAACGTATTGTCAGCGAAGAAGCAGCCGTTTCTCCTGGTATGGGATTTGAGATGCTTGATGCCACTACTCTTTGCCATCGACCCGGTAAATACATTTCCGTCGGCGGCGTCCAGCTTGCGATGACTCAGTCGATTGGCCACATCCGTTATTCGCCTTTACACCAAGATGATGTCGGGGTTTTTGGTTTGACTCCTTACAAGGCGCATATGGAATTCACTGAATCCGACAAGCTCAATATCAAGCTTTTTAGTGACGGTGTTTCGGATATGATTGTCCCAGAGACATTGATTGATGACCGATACTTTATGATTCATTCGAATGCAACCAATACAGTGGAGTTTGCTAAAAATCGTTGGCAAAAAGAGTGGAGGGCTACTACCAAGACACGATGGAATGAACATCTTAGCAATAGTATGCCATTGGAATTTAACCTTACAAAAATCGGCGCCGATGATATTTCTTGCGTGTCTTTGATTTTGGAGCCTGGAACTCCCGCGTAGATAGATATTCTTGAGAAGTTATCAAAAAGGTATTCATAATCGTATTTAATAGCTAGATTATTCCCACACTATGGCACAAAATAAAAAATGAATTTGCCTATATAGTCACTGGGAATGACCTGGGCAAGGTCTTTTTTTGGTGGTCCCATCGAATATTATATCTTCATGACACTTCCTGATATATATTTTAGAAATAGATAATGTATATATATATATTATATATGCCAACTAGAAAATTGAAAAGAAAACAAAGAAAAACAAGTAAGAATAACAAAATGAAAAGAGGCGGTATGAAACGTTCACGATCTGCAGAAGAACTCTTATCAAACCCAGTTCGAAAAAGTAGAACATTACCATCATTAGACATACCTGCTGTGTCGCTTGGAAATGGTGACCCAACGACTAGCAGTTATGTGTCAAGAAAGTTTACAGATGCACAAATAAAAGATTTTGTTAATAAAGCCATAATAGATGGACTCCAAATAGTATCTTTACCTACGCCACCCCAATCACATTCTATAGTTGTAATTGTAAAAGATGATGTAATACAGATAGTTGATTTTAATTATGATACAGGACTCACAATTGGGGAAGAGGGACTTGACGAAGAAAAACGAACACTTAAATTATCGAAATTAAAAACAAAAGCAAAAAAAGAAGAACAACTAGCGCTTTATGAATCATGGCGTCAATATACCATAATGATAGAAGCAATAAAAACAAAATATATCGGTCGTCCAGTAAAATTCGTTCCAATAGATAAACATAGTGCCATTTATAAAAGAGCTGAAAATAAGTCAAAAAAATGTGGTATGGGCGGTTGTTCTGAATATGTTTATGGATGGTTAGACGAAACATATATTCATAATAAAATATTACCTATTGAAACAAAATATAAATTCCAAATAGAACCTTAACTATTACTATCAAAAATTACCATGACAAAAATCTATGTATATAATAAATATACATGGACAATAAAAAAATATGTAATGAAGAAATGACTGTTCCAGAATGTGAATTGGCTATTTTAAGACATTCCATAGATGAAACTGAATCGATTCAAAAATCCAAAATAGCAAATGCCGATGATGTGAAACACATGATAAATATTTTAGAAGGGTTTTTAAGAAAGAAAAAGAGTATTTGTTATGGAGGTTCGGCCATTAATAATATTCTTCCTGAAAATGCACAATTCTATGACCGTAGTATAGATATACCCGACTACGATTTTTTTTGTTTGCGTCCATCCATTGATGCCAAAGAATTGGCCGACCTTTATTTTAAAGCAGGATTTACAGAAGTAGAAGCCAAATCAGGAATCCACAAAGGAACTTTCAAAGTGTTTGTGAATTATATACCTATCGCGGATTTAACACAACTCAACCCTAAAATTTTCAAATCCATTCAAAAAGATGCCATCATTATCGATGGAATCTATTATGCTCCCCCAAATTATTTAAGAATGGGGATGTTTTTGGAGTTATCCAGACCCGCCGGAGATACATCTCGGTGGGAAAAAGTTTTTAAGCGTTTGAATTTATTAAACGAATATTATCCTTTGAAGGCGCCTTATAATTGTAATCAAAAAAAGGCAAATCCAAAAGATGGTCAAAAAGGATTCGATGAGGACAAAGTTTTCGTTATATTACGGGAATCATTAGCGGACCAAGGCGTCGTTTTTTTCGGCGGATATGCAGCATCGCTTTATACGAAGTATATGGGAAAAGCATATAATAGGCGTATTCCAGATTTCGATGTCATTTCAGATGACATCAATAAATCATCAAATATAATAAAAGAGCAATTGACTGAAGCTGGAATCCGTAATGTTCGGACCATATATCATAAAAATACAGACGACGTTATTCCTGAGCATATGGAGGTTCTCATAGGAAAACAGAGAGTCCTTTTTATTTTTAAACCACTGGCTTGTTATAATTATAATGAGATACAATTGGGCGGGCATTCTATAAAAGTAGCAACTATGGATACCATGTTGAGTTTTTATTTGGCTTTTGTTTATTCAGGAGAGGTCTATTTTGATTCTGACCGCATAATGTGTATGGCACAGATGCTTTTTGACCTAGAGCAGAAGAATCGCGTAAACCGCAAAGGACTCTTGAAGAGATTTTCCGCCAATTGTTATGGCGAACAACCGACATTAGCCACTATTAGAGCAGAGAAATCGGAGAAATTCAAAGAGTTCAAAGAAAAGGGTGTTAAACGAGGTTCTCCTGAGTGGAACGAATGGTTTTTCAAATATTCTCCGCAGGAAGTAGGGAATTTAAATAAATATGGAAACAACCTGCGCACTCAAAAACGTAGGCGTATACGAAGACGACGGACAACTATTCGAAGCCTGTTTTTTTAATCTAATAAAGATACCACCTTATGAATTGAATAATAAGAGAATGCAAACAATATACTCTTTATGACCAACCCTAGCAAGTTGAAATTGCCATCATCATTGTAAATCGACAAAAAAGAAAATCGTTTGAAAACCAATGTGTTCACAATGGGCAACTGATATACGAAATACAATAGGGCCAATAAAATAGGAATCTGGAATTCGTCTAGCCAGTGTTCTCTTTTTTTTTCACGCATTTTCTTTTCTTCGTATTCGCGAATCTTGCGGTCTTGTGTTTCTTGATATTCTTGGATATAGTCCGCGGTTACTTTCGGAGGAGGAATATAATTCGGCTGTATTTGTTCGTCTTGGGTATGATGGCCGATATTCATAGGAATATCTCTTTGTGGAAGACGCTGGTTTATTTCATCGAACCCGCCATTATATTGTCCCCCTTGATGAGGACCCCCTTGTTGAGGGGCCCTACCCTGAGTATGTTCAGGAGGCATTATTCCACCGGGAGGCGGAGGAGGCATCCCGTAGGGATTCGGATGGATATCCATGGGCATGTAGGTATTGCTAAAACCGCCATCTAGGCTCGGCCCCATTTGAGCAAGTCCTTGAGACATCTGCCGAACAGGCCCTTCTGGCAAATCGACGATTCTTGTCATAGAAATATTATCGGCTGCCATAATACAATATATTTGGGATATATTGTCTTCTATTTACCGCATTTTATTACCTAGTCGCCTCTCAATAGTTGCTGAAGGGGGTAACGATTTTCCCGAGCTTTGCACCATCAAGCGGGGGAGGATTTATTCTTGACCTAGAGTGAAATATCTATTACCGATTTTTTCAAGTTATTTATTTCTGCTAATCTGTCCAGAATATTGAAATTGCGAATAACTATAGACATCGAAATATGGAGCGATTGTTCAAATTCGAATATTTTCTTTTTTGACGGATTATAATAACAGTGTCGGTTGTCATGAAGGCATAATATATTAGTATCTTCTTGACCTTTTATGAAGTCTTCTATTTCGGTGTCTAATTCCGTCCAATCGACTATTATTTCACAGCCGGGTTTTATGGCGACTTCTATAAAACACCAAGAATTTTCTAGAAAGTATAATGGGATTTTCATTTTGGTTGAGTGTTTTTATCTAGTTTATATATCACTTGGTTTGTATATATTTTTTTTCAATTTTGTATAAAAAAATGAAAACTTTCCGAAGGTTGTCAAGAAGAATTAATTGACAACTGGTTTGGTCGAACCCAAATCGACGGTCTTTTTCGTTGGGTCGCATGTGGTAGGATGGAGTGTGTATTTATAACATTCTTCGCCGAATTTGAATGTCTTACCATCAATTTCGTCTATTAGGGGGCCGTTGAAGTTAATACATTGTTTTCCGTTGCATGTTTTATAAAAAAGTGTCGCTAAACCGATACCTAAAATAACGGAAATTAAAAAAACACCAATCGGTGTATTCAAAAGGCGTTTGAGATTCATTTTCTATATTGTGATATTTTTCTGGTCAGGAAATTTTTGATGCGGTTTTTTGTGGTTAATTTGTTGTGGGGTTTCTTTATATGTAGGGTTTTTCTGTTATTTGTTGTATGATATTTACGGGTATTACCGCCTCCAGGTTGAAATACGTTAAAGTTTCTGGGGTCAGGGTTATCGTTACCAGGTGTTGGTTGTCCTATAAGACGTTGTGCTTCTTTTTCTCTGGCTTCTTTTTTCTTTTTATAAATAGCTCTAGCTTGTTTTTTGTTTTGTTCTGCTTCTCTCGCTAGTTGAGTAGTCCACCCGACGTATGTATCGTCTGTATCGTATTCAGTGTCACTTTCTTGTGGGTATGGGAGTTCTAGATCAACTTGTTCAAGAACACGAGGGCCGTCTTTTCTACTAATAGTATCAGCTGCTGAAGACCTGCCACTCGTAATATTATCACTTTTATCAGAACTCTTAGTCCAATTACTACTTAATTTTGACATAAACCCACTTGACACAGAAGGAGGTAAAGGTGCTCTGGTATGAGACTCTTTAACGCGTTCTGAAGTCATAAGTTGTTCTTGTTGTCTTTTATCTATATCTGGACCAACTGAATAGGTTCTCGATAATTTTGGCGCAAAAAATGTTGACAACATATCTTTATCATTTAAAAAACGTTTAACGTCTATTGCTGCTGATGTTAATCCGCTATTTCTTGCATCTATACCTGAACCTTCGTCATCATCTTCTTTATAATATAAATCACGTGTTTCAGATTCTGGATTACTATTAGATAACATATTAATTGCTTTATTGAATATATCTTCCATTAATTCAATAGGTACATCAATGTCAAGGGATAAACTTACAAAGTGTTGTAATGTAGCATCAAACAAATCATTATAATATTCCAAATTTGAAGACTTTGGAAGTGTTGGTGGTAAAAATTCAAATCCACTTATTTTTACAGCAGATGGTCTTCCTTTTCCTTTAGGTAATGTAGTATCTTCTACTACTGAGTTTAAAAAAGTAATTAATGTTGTTTTTGAAAGTCTAGGTGGTAATGTTTTACTGTTTTGAATAAAAATTACTATGTTATATAATTTTCCTAATAAAATATTAAATGACTTACTACGTGGATTTGTAATTCTTTGTATGGCTAATTTTACTGATTTGTCTAATGTACTCATAAATGATGGTTCGCCAATATAAGCAAATAATGACCTCGTACGTGCACCAAGTAATTCGGCTACAGGTGTTTCACATGATGTAGTAATTGTAACAAAAGTACCTCGTGATAATTCAACTCTCATAATATCGTCTTTTAAACGTCCATCACTTCCTTGATTATAAATATCTGGAAACATTCCATTTGCAGCTCCATCCATTTCACTACTTGCATTTACAACAGATTGTAAAGAATTATTGCCTCTAAGAATTTGCGTTATTTTATCATTTATTTCTGCAATAAATCCATCTGGACTAGTTGTTGCATAAGGACGTGGAAGTTCAAATTTAAAATTGAAAAGTTCTTCTATTAAGCCTATAGTTATTTTTCCTTTTAAAAAATCTATAATAGCCATACGCGGATTACTTGATAAAGATTCGTGTATTAAGCTAGTTTCTGAACGAAATAATTTCTCCGGTTTACAATTTAAATAATTTGATGAACCGCCCAGACACACAACCCTTTGATTAACATCACTATATAATTTAGATATTGCCGTGCAGCAATCAGACATTTTTAAAATTTCTAACATAGCCTGGTCTTCATTTTGTATAGATTTTAATTTTCCTTTAAATGCTACTGCAGTCATTTTTAATACTTCAGTAAGAGTATCATCAATTACTCTATTATCAATTGCTTTTTCGATTAATGATTCCATACACGGAAGTTCTTTTTTTGGTAAATCATGACCATCCGGTAAATCAAACATAGCAATAATAAACCCGCATTTATCAATATCACTTTTAAAACTAGTATAATCTGCAGAAGCTTCGTGGGGAATATTATTAAGTCGTTTATTTTGAGCAAACCAAATTTGTTTTGTCAAAAAACATGCCATATCATAGAAAGCGATTTTAGATAGTTGACGATTGTTTTTGTTATATTGTTTAAATATATCTGTTATGGCTTTTAATTCAATAGAATAATTATCAAACAATTGTTTTAGTTTTATAACAATATACTTAAGAACATTTTTATGGTCTCTAATATCTCCTGCTTTTAATCTTGTTAATTTTATAGAAAACGTGGTTTCAATAGTAGTTACTAATGAATTAATTTTCATTGATATTAATCCAATTCTTTCGATTAAATCTGGTTTAAATATACTGATTAAACCAGTTGACATAATTGTGTTTAATCCTTCTGTATCTTTTTTTAAATTCCCTTTCATAAAACCTGAAAGTCCACATGTAATTAAAAGATTATAGGCAAGTTCTTCTAATAACATAATTTCAACCTGACATGTATTTGCATAATTCATTTTTCTTGGACCAAATGATGGTAATACAGCCATATACTTGTCATATAAATATCTTTTGATAATAGCTGTTTCAGCACAAGCAACTTTATCAGATGAAATAGCTTCACTATTATAACTAGAACTAATGAGGCTATCATATAATTCAAATTCAGACCACATTTTTTCATCTTCTATAAATAACGTTTTTTGTGTTTTTGCTCTAATGTCATTAATGTGTGCTTTGAAAGATAATGCGTCAATTGAGATTTGATCTATTTTGGAAGAATTTAATCTTTCAGTGGAACTTAATGTTAATGAATGAATATTTACAAGAGTAGAAACTACTGGTGCAATATCACCGAGGGCTTTCAAATATGCAGGCATCATAATTTCTAATAAATTAGCCTGGCAAGTCGACGAATTTTGTTTTTTACATGTTTTAATTCCCTCTGTTGCTGCTAAATTTACAATCTCATTTATTAGTTTTACATCTTTTATAGTTTGTGGGTCCGTCATTGTCCACCAACCTCTAGAAGTATCATCCTCAGTTTCACTTACCTCGCTACCAATAATCGGGTCTCGACGTGATATTAAATCTTGCCACTCTTTTATTTTATTTGGGATAGTTTTTTTTTCTGATATTAAATAATCAACAGCGGCTCTAAATGTTTTTATTAATACAGCTCCCGGAGTAACCTGTGCTTTTGTTGAAGCGACTATGCTATTAATTGGCCGAATGGCGCCTCCTCCAACTGTAATTTCAATAACTCTTCTGTTTATAGAGGTTGCTTCTGGAACTACGTGTGCTAATACTCCTACCTTTTGTTTTTTTGGTGGCATAATATATATATATACATATATTATTACGTTAATTCTGTGCAGGAATTTTCGTTATTTCGCTATCTGCAGGGCACTTAATCCCTTCTGGTTTTATATCGAAACATGTCCCAGTTGCGTCTTTATATTGTATATAATCTACATTATCTGGTTTCGGATAAACATAGACAACGCGTTTGTCGGCCTGATAAATATAAACGAAGAATAAACCAATCGCTAAACTAATAACAAACACCGGAATATTGATAAATTTTAATAAACCCATTATAATTTATCTTGTTATTTTTTATTTTAATATATTCTTCATCTACCTATTTCTTTCCCTTCTTTCCTCCCTTCTTTCCTCCCTTCTTAGACCCCTTATGGGTCGGTTCCGGTTCGGCTGATAACCAATCATCATTAATAGGAACAACCGGTGCCTTACTCTTTTCCTGAACACCGTCTTCATCCTTCAATTTAAAAACAAATTCATTCGGTGCTGTCGATTCCAAAATAACATTCGCTCTCTGTTGTGCCTCTAGAGCATCTTTATCTTGCTTTTCCTGTTGTCGTTGGGCCAATTTCGCCCTCATTTTGTCTTTATGACTCTGTTGGCTCATCATAGCATTCATTTTTGACATATTGATATTGGCTCCTCCCAATCCCATATTCTTCATCATCCCCTTCATCATGCTTTCGAATTCTTTTCCGTTCCCTGAACCCTTCATCTTCGTCATCATCTCGCTTACCTCCTTCATAATCTCTTCTTGAGAAATCGACCCATCCTTCATCTTATCATCCAATTTCGAACCAATCTTCTTGACCAAATCCATGATTTTTGTCGGGTTCCTCATCATCTTCTTCATTATATCTGCTGTATTTGTTGCGTCGCCGGAGCCATCATCGAACATGTGCATGACATCTCCGCTTAACTCTTCAGCTAGTTCCTTAGCTAATTTTCCGATTTTTCCGTCAAAAAGACCCTTGATATGGTTATGAAGGTCATCTGCTGATGGAATTTCTCCTTCGCCCATATTTTCTTCTTGACCATCTTGTCTGCCTTCTGCTGTGCCTTCAGCACCGCCTTCTTGAGAAAAACCATCGAACATCTCTTCGAATGTCTTTTCTATATCAGGCATTCCTTCTTTAGAAACGCCCTTAAAGAAATCCGTAAGACCCTTAATCGTTTCCGCCAATTTATTTTGTAATTCATCTTCACCTATACCTTCGAATAAACCTGCGGTGTCTCCAAAAGAAGCCGGTGATTTGATATTTCCCATAATAGTAACAAGAACCAACTGGAGGTACTTCCAGATGGCCTGTTTTGTGTTCTCACTTATCCCTTGAGCATTAAATAGCATTTTAAAATCCACATTGGGCAAGAAGAATGTATTAACGGTCGAATCAGCTAAGAAAATCTCTTCATTCTGATAAAGAATGTCGAAAAATCGTTCTGGGTAGGTTGTCAAACAGAATTGATATAGTGGGTTTATATTTGAGCCATCATCTTGATTTAGAGTTTCCCATAAATAAACATATTCCGGGAAAGTCGTCGTTAAATCTGCTAAAAAATCATGGATGACTTCAGGAAACTTTTCAGGGATGTCCATTTATACAAGGGTGTAATATATTTTTTAAGTTTTTTTATTCGGATATATAAATGTCGCAAAATCCCGCGCATTATACCGCGGATGAAACCTTTTCCGCCAAAATCTGGCGAATTAATTCAGCATCTACTTCTTCCGATAAATTATCGATAACCTCTTGCGTCATAGGTTCTCGATTATTCAAATTATAAAAAGTCTGACAGAAATTATGAACTATATCATGATTCTTCCTGTCTAATAATTTCTTCTTGACTTCCGCCTGAGCGGTCTGATTTACGGCTTCTAGTGATTTTTTCGCTAGGTTCTCATCTGTATACCAAGGATTTCTAAATTTCTCAGTGGAAATGAGAACATCGCAGATTTCGGGTTTAGAAATAATCGCAAATTCTGCTGATTCAGCAAAAGATTTCTTAAAAGCAGCAATTATTTTGTCGGGAATAACTGGACTCGTTTCCATAAGTCGGTCGAATTCTTCTTTCGACATTTTCAACATATGCGAAACGGCGATTCGTTCATTGGGGTGTTTCGTCAATTCTATTTTGATATTTCTGTAAAATTTGTCCCATGAAATACTGCTTACTCTATGAGCCTCATTCAATTGTGTTATTTTAAGAAACTGCTGGATAGTGCTTATTATCCCACCGACTATATTAATTGCTCCGACTCCCATAGTAAAAATGGCTTGATATTCTTGTGGAACACGTGTCTGAGCAAAATTGGCAGTTCCTGCTAGTGTCGAAATAATAATACATGGAATTGTATACCATGCGTTCAAACTCGAATATAGCACATTCGCTTTTGTATGAAGCCATCTATAACACATGGCTTTGTCGGCCCATTCCGCTAAAATACGTTCATGCTCTATAGACCATTCATATTTGTCAGGTATAGTAATCGTTTCTTCAATCTTTTCGTTTGTCGGTTTATCTTTCGTTTCTTCGGCCATTATATACAATAGAGATTTTTTATTGGCTTTCGAACGAATGACCCGATTCAAATCCTTTTCTTCAGATAAATAAATGGAGGAACGACTTTCTGTCTTAAAGAACACATTCGGCGAAATCATCGATTTAAAAGAAGGAAATATAACCGGATTGAAAACTTTGGATAATAGGATCCAACAGATAAAGACTTTATACAGTGATTTTATTCAAACTAACAAAGACCAGCTCTTCGTGTTCTCGCTAGATGCGTTCCATTTTCAAAGTAAATTGGTCGATTTGGAATACGAAGATATGAACAGGATGTTTCTTTCTATAACTAACCGGATGTATTGTGATTATTATAAGTTGTTCAAGATAATCATTTTGTATGTCAATGAGAACATCCCTGATAAAAAGTTAACAGAACTTATAAAAGTCCACGATAATTTCCCAGTGTATAAGGATTTAGAACCCTTTCGACAATATGACTTTCAGTATATCCAGAGTTTACACGAGATTATTTTAGTCATTCTTACTTATATTCATACGTTAATAACGAATAAAGAACACGATTTGAAGGTATATCAAATGAAAAACCAGATTGGACTTCATATTGATAGTTTTGTAAGCACGTTCTCGTTTAATACCGTAATGATGAACCAACGCGCGCTCCTTTTTATAAATTATATTGAATTCTTTCATAAAACCCACACAAAATATTTGAAACGATTTACTATGAAATTAAACCTAATGTTGAGTCAATTAAACCATGATATTAAACTGGATAATCCTACAGAGAAAAAAACGGCGAAAAAAGATATGTTAGAGGATTTGAAAGAAAATAACTTGGACAAAAAATTATTGAGAGAACTCAAGGTTTCTATTGCGGATGATGCATCGACATCTGGTTCAGGGGGTCTCCGTAGTAAATCCAATTCGGGGGATTCGATTGTGCAAGAACAATATGATATAAATAATACCGAAACCGTTTCTGATTTGAGTGATGACGCAAATCAATCAAATAAAATCAAGGCTAAATTCGTGATTAGTCCAGTAGACAATACATTGAATACAATTAATACAATTAATCCTTTTGATAATATTCTTACAAGCCCGATTACGAGTCCATTGGTAGAATCCAACGATAAATCTACAGAAGAACTTATAGAAAAACTCATAGGAGAACTTATAGAAGAAGGCTTTTCTAATGAATTTATTGAAAACCCAGAAGATACAATGAATCTTTTGGAAATAAATGAACACTTCATAACATAAATAAGATAAATAAAAGAATATAAAAATAATATAATATTGAAAACTATAATGGTAAATATTGTTATAGCAAAATATAATGAAGATATAGAATGGAGTAAAAAATTGACTCATAAAACAACTATATATGATAAAAGCGATAATCCAGTTGAAGGAAGTATTAAATTAAAAAATGTTGGCAGAGAAGGAGAGACCTTTTTATACCATATTATTAATAATTATAATAATTTAGATGATGTAACAGTTTTTTTACAAGGAAATCCTTTTGAACATTTACAAATATTAGTTGGTTGGAGAGCAAAATTAACAGATGAAGAAATTAATATGGTTATTAATAAAATGAATGTGGAAATAAATGATAGTAGTGATTTTACTACGTTTTATCAGGTTTTATATAATGACCCTAGCCAAATAAACGGAGTTAATACTCAAGAAGCATGTAAAACCTATTATGGTGAAATTCATGAAAATTTTACTGTATCACCTGGAGCACAATATATAGTTCCAAAAAAATATATTTTATCACGTCCTTTAGATTTTTGGAAAAAATTACATTTGGCTATGTATGATAATGAAAAATTAAATGGTTATTGTCAAGAACAATTATGGTATTTAGCTTATAAACATAAAATGAATAATACTGTTGGTGATCATGACCAAGAAAAAAATAGATGTATTTATTCTATTCCAAATTTTAACCATACACCATATAGTTATTTTACACAATGTAATATTACAATCTAGTGGAAATAAATGAAAACTTCATATCATAAATAACATATAAATATTTTAATATGTTATTATAAGATGTCCATTGTTCTCTTCGTTTTCTTATATTTCTTCTTGACATTCTCCGAAGGATTCATAAAGAAACCATTCATACAAGATTCGAGAACATTCATAAAATCTACGAACCCCCTTTTCAAAAAAATACGAGGATTCTACGGACTTATTGGACCCAATATAAATAAAACCAATATAGATAATCTGTATGACCTTTTTACTGGCGATGGAATAATACAGGGAGTTTTCTTTCAAGAAGAAAATATTACTTTTGTAAAACATTTGGTGAGAACCGAAAAATTAGTCCACGAATCTATCCATGGAAAGTTCTCCAAAAATATTCTTATGACTCCGTTCTATATTTTATTGAATAAACTGGGATTAATTCCCAATATTCTCGGTCTAGCAAATACAGCCATATCAAAATTCGGCGACAAAATATTTGCTCTTTTTGAAAGAGATTATCCGTATCAAATCGGAATAAATTTCGAAAATCAAACTATTTCGACTATCAAGAAGATTCATATTACGGGATTGGACCATTTCTGTGGTCATTCGAAACTTGTTTTCGATGAAAGTTCGAAACTTGTTTTCGATGAAAGTTCGAAACTTGTTTTCGATGAAAGTTCGAAACTTGTTTTCGATGAAAGTTCGAAACTTGTTTTCGATGAAAGTTCGAAGGAATATTCGGTTGGGCCTCCAGTTAGCCCCCAGGAAGTCCATTCAATCGATTACGAAGTCATCCATAAAACCGTCAATTATTATAGGTTCTCCCAAGAATTCGAACTCCTTAAAAAAATCCAAATAAAAACTGAATATATTCCTATTGTCCATGATTTCGTAGTGTTTAAAAACAAATTCATTTTCTTGGATGCGCCATTCAAATGGGATTGGAGACAAAAAATCCCCGTCATTTTCGACCGAAGCAAGCCTAATAATATATATCTTTATGACAACACGGAGAACATCCTTCGAAAAATCCCATCTAAATCCCCTGGATTTTATATTTTTCATTATGCTGATATCGAAGAAATAAATAAAAAAATAAACATATATGCGCCTGTTTATGACAATATAGATTTTTCTTCTATGGATATTTCTGGAAAATATAGAAAGATAACTATTCATGAAGATTCATTAATAACTTATAAAAATCCAGTGTTGGAGAACATGAATCTAGATTTCCCTCAAAAATGGCGTTCGTATGTTATTTTACGGGGTATAAAAGACGGAAAAATAACCGAATTCGTAGTTTGTAAGGGACTTACAATTATTACAAAAATCAAACTACCGGAAAACAGATTCTTTTGTGGAGAACATTCAATAGTAGAAATCGAAGGTCGACCATATTTAGTCGGGTTCTCCTATGATAGATTAGATAAAGGATATATATGTATTATCGGTGTATTTACAGAAGAATATGCCGAGATGATCTTGGACTATTCACTTACAATTGGGTTTCATTCTATTTTTCTTTCATCCGATTCTTCTACAATGTTCTCTTCTTCATCATTCGAACCTTCATCAGAATCATAAAGAGAAATATCTTCATTTATTTCATCGTCTTCATTTGAAAATCCGTCTAGGTTAGAGCCTTCTCTTTGAATGTTATTTTCATTTGGTAAAAAGGAATCAGTCGGCCCTTCATACGGTATCATTCTATCAAGGTCATCATATATTTCTGTAAAATTGAGTGGTGATTTAATGGACCAATATTGTTTTCCATTAAACATAAAAGAAATGGAGGAGAACTTCCGGGTTTCTACAATGTCATAAAGATGATCTATTTCTCCTGGATTATCAAATAAAAGAGTGGGGTTCTCTTCAATATCAACGAAACAAGCAAATCTTTTTATTTTTGGAATAATGGGGTCTATAGGAAGCGATGAAAAAAGGGGGAAATTTCCTATCTTATCGTGTTTAATAGAAGGAACTAATAAATCGACAGTTTCATCTGTGGTTTGTTCTACATTATCGAAATCAGCAGATAGTCCGAAGAATCCTGATGATGAAGGAGAACATAGGAACAAAACATAGGGGGACGGTAAAATAGAATTATCTGATGTTTTTTTTAATTGGTAAAAAGATTGGTCAATTCCTGTAGATTGAGAAGTTGCAACGGTCTTAAAGAATGATATGATTGAATCGTCAATATTAATATTTCTTAATTGGTAAAGAACGAGAACCTCATAAGGAGTTGCCCAAAAATATTCTTTGTCTTCTCCGGGTTTAACTCCTATTCTAGTTGCGTCGTAAGTTAGCCATAGGTTCTCTTCTGTCATGAAGAAGCCATTGAATAATTCCGGTGAATAAACGTCGGCAACCGATTCGGTTTCTATATCGAGGGGTTCTACAAGACTTGGAGGGAAGATGTCAAAAAGGGTTGATTTGAATGAGTCTACAACCAGGTTCTCAATATCGTCGTCTGATGATGCTTCTTCGATTTTTATTAGTTCGGGTGCTGATGGGAAAACGAGGCTTTTTTTGGATTTGTCATAAACAGTTAAATATAATAAAAAGGGGTATTGACCTTGGCGGATGCATTTGTATATACAGAAGTTCTCCGAATATTCACCGGGAGGAATATCGTAGGACTTTTGTAGGAATTTGAGATTGTCTACATAATATGATTCACCGAGATATTCATATGTTATTGGTTTTTCTAATGATTCTGGTTCTCTTGGTTGGTCGTTCTTTATTGATTCAGTTTCTACGGACTCATCGTCTGATATTTCTTCATGACCTTCTTCTTTAATCTCCTCGGGTTCCTCTTCTTTAATCTCCTCGGGTTCCTCTTCATGAACCTCCTCGGGTTCCTCTTCATGAACCTCCTCGGGTTCCTCTTCATGAACCTCCTCGGGTTCCTCTTCATGAACCTCCTCAGGGACCTTTTCACTCGATTTTGAAAATGGAAATTCAACCGGGTTCCAAATAGATTCAACCGGTTTTTTTGGAGATAAATTGTATCCCGAAAATGGCAATTCAATCGGTTTCCAAATAGATTCAACCGGTTTTTCTTCTTTATATATCATACTCGATTTTTCAATCGGGGGTTCCTGTAATTTTCGCCGACGTGGTCTCGAAAAAGAATCAGCCAATTTAGCCGGGGAATCCGGATATTCAATAAATCCTTTATGACCAACTCCTGAAAAAGCATTTTGAACATCTCTTTTAGACCTGCTTAATTGATACATATAGTTCTTTAATATATCATTCTATTTTATTTTTTGAAAACAATATAGAAAATATACTTGATATAATGTATCCACCCCCTCCAATCACATACACACAAACAAATGTACGCCGAAGAGTATTTACCCGATGATGCTAACCTCGATTTTGATAATACCGATGTTAGTATTGAATCGACTTCTAGTATGGACACGGTTGAACGTGACCAAAAGAAGCGAACGGAGTTGTATAAACGTTTAGACCCAGATTACTATTCCTTCAAGAGGGTCGAAATGGACCAAGACGGAAATATCCGTTTCCAAAAAGTACCAGTATATTCCACTCCCATGCAAGGAATCATTCGAAATGCCCCTACTGGAATCAAAGAGGAGCATCGAGCGGGAACTAAGGATGAAAATCTATATTTTACAGTGAAGGACACGGCTATCTTTACCAAGACAGATACAAACAAGGAACCACGCAAACTTTTCTATAGGACCCCCGAGGAATTCGAGAGACATTTCAAAATTGACCTTCCACAAGCAGTAAAGGAGAAGTGGCATAAGAAAAACTAAACCGGTTAATCATTCTAGACGAATGATTTAGAAAAACCACACTATTATATATAATGAATTTGTTATATATAATATTTACACTTGTTATTGATACATCTAATCCTACAGGACATCCTGCTTTGCCTCCTTTAAACCCCATCCCCGAACCAACAGAAATACCGAAGTTGTCTTATCTAAATCTTAAAAATGTTATTTTTCAAACGAGATTTATGGGAATAGACGAGAGGTTTCCTGTAGGAATATATGACTCTGATGAATTTATTCGAATAGCCAATCTAAATGATTCTTTTGAGAAACTCCAGAAGGTTCAACAAAGGGTCAAAAATAATGTATTTATAGAGGATGTCAAAAAGGATGAATTAATAAATGAAATTTTACAACTCGATGAAATCGACGGATTTAAAATAAAATCGGGCGGTTTGTTTGATGACTGGGAAATGAATATATAGAATATATATATGCCTACAAATAGTGATTATGATGGATTTTTTTCCGGTATAGACGGTATTCCTATGTTCACATATGGTATGATTGCGTCAACCATTATCGTATTATCCTACATGACCTTTATGGAAGAAAGCCTTCCTGAAGAAATCGAACCGGATTCTTCTGTATTATCTGCAGCAATTACATCTCCAATACCTCCGGCATCTTTAACTGAAGAAGAAGAACCGATTCCTTTTATTCCTCAAGAAGAACCTGCTGCTAATGAATTGGTTCCCGAAGAAAATGAACAACCTCCTTCGTCTCTTCAAGAAGAAGTTATTAATGATATCGATTCTCCTCCTCCTTCGGAACCCAAAGAATCAATCGGAGGAAAAAACAAAAAACGTCGTATTACTAAACGAAGAAAGCCTCAAGCATAACTCATACAAGTGTCAAAAAATGAATTTATTTGGGCAACATCAGCACCAACAACCACATTATCCGGAACAACTGTAAGATTTCCCTTTTTGTAGCACAAAATAACAGGAACTCCGTTGACAACCCTTTTGGATTTTAAAAGGGCGTAAATGTCGAAGTTGTCATCGATATCAATTACTGCTCCCTTAATCGTCTCTGGAAATTGTGCCATACGGGAATTAACTAATGAAGCAATTTGTTTACATGGCCCACACCATTCAGCGCCGAATTTAATGACTAATGCGCCTTGGTTATAAGCAAGTTGTTTTGCAAATTCTTCTTTAGACATTTCGGTTATAACGTTTTCGGGAATAGGAACATTCATAATAGGAAGTTTGTTAATAGTAGTAAATGCCATACTTCTAAACATTTTTACAATATAATATTTTTATTTTTATTATATTATAAACGAATAAATCCTGCGTATTATAAAACCTAAGTTATTCTACCGTTATATAAATGAAAAAGTGTTCGGCTAATAAACAATCCCATAACCTAAATATAAATATGTATTCCTTCAGAGAACTTCTAGAACTCTTCCAATTATCTTCTAAAATAACAGTTGAGGATTTAAAACGGGCTAAAATGATGGTTCTCAGAATGCATCCGGATAAATCGCGATTACCATCCGAATATTTCCTTTTTTACAAAAAAGCGTTTGAATTAGTGGTCAATTATTATAATGAAACCGCGAAAACCGAAACAGAAGTTCCTACGACTGAGCAGACTTATACACCTCTTTTGGACAATGACAAACGGGTAGTCAATATGGTCCAGAAGACAATGAACGATATGGGTCAAGAAAAATTCCAGGATAAATTCAACCAACTCTTCGAGACCATGGTGGAAAAACCGAAACAAAACGTCAATGACTGGTTCAAAAACAATGACCCCCTTTATCAATTCGATAATGTTAGTAATACTGGAGGTTTAGCACAGGCAATTGATACCATCAAACAGAAATCAAGTGCGGTCGTCCGATACAATGGGGTCGAGACAATGAGTTCAGGGGGCCCATCATATGGTAATCTTTATGACACTGAAGACGATGGTTCTTACGTATCGTGCGACCCTTTTGGTAAACTGAAATTCGATGATTTGCGAAAGGTTCATAAAGACCAAACCGTTTTGGCTGTGAGTGAACGCGATTTCGATAAAATGCAGAAATACGCTTCGATGGACCATCTTCAAAGAGAAAGAGGGTCTTTAAATGTCCAGCACGTAGATAGAAAGGAACACGAAAGATTCTTCGAAGAACAACAGCAGGTCCTGAAGGAACGAATGGCGGCAAAACAACATCAGGCCTCTTTGAAATCGATGGAATACGCTCAAAAAAATAATTCTGTTATGGCTCAATTTCTAAGACTCACATAGAATTGAATTTTATTTGAACCTCGTCATCCATACCCAAATATTATCATGTATATTATATACATGTTGAATAAAAAATCAATAAGTCATTTCGGGGATCTTGCTGCGCTACCCTTTTTCTTCCTTCTTATTTCGTATTTTTATTATATCGAGAACAAGTCCCCATTTGAATGGATTCTGTATTTGTTTTCTATAGGCGCGTTTTTAGCTGATATAGTATTCACTTATATATATTTTTTTGACCCATAAAATTGAATTTTATTTATAATTGTTTTATAATCATAAATAAAATGCCCGACGTTATTGAACTCCACGTTTTAGATAACCAGATAGTGACAAAAAAAATATATATTTATGACACACAAATAATGAAATTCAAAGAAAAAGTCCAGAAGAGAACATCTACCAAAGAAGCCCTAGATGAGTTCTATAGAATAACTGAAATAATTAGAGAACAACCACCGTTCTATATCACACACTAAAATTCATCGCCTTCTTCCTCTTCTTTTCCTGCTCTTTCATAAATCGTTCGATGAGCTCTTTTTTATCTAAATCCAACATGGCCGGTCTGTAATCCATAACTCTCTGTTCAATGTCGCTATAGTCGTAATATTGAATAACCGTCAATGGTAGCAATATAAACCATCTGTCGGCCATTTGAAGTTGTTTCCAATAAATATCTAGAGAGAACTCTTTTTTCCTTTCAGGTTCTCTCATTAATTTTTCAAGACCCGTCCGGAAGTTGTCCAAAAGAATATCATAATATTCCTTCTTGACAATATATCCGGTGGTCGTTTGAACATTCGTGACACGTGCACAAAAATCGGAAACTGGAACATAAGGAGGACAATTGTTTCCCCCGATTACAATGACATCCCACTCGATTCCTGATTGGGCGAATTGTTCTATACTATTTTTGAGAATCATCGGGTTTGTGAATGTAATATCGTCTTCACATATAAAAACGTGAGGCCAACCACGAGATTTTGCTAATTCTAAACAGCGAATATGACTAATTGTACATCCTACATTTCCTTTTAACATTTTTACAGCAGGGAATCTTTCGGCACCTGTAATACCCATCTTTACAAGTTCCATGAGAATATGTTCTAATCGGTCTGTTCTATGGTCTAAATTAATAAATAATGTATGTTTCAACAAATGTGTCATTATATGTCATAAAGAAATATTTTTATATTTGTTATGCGTCTTCATTTATTAGTTGTTTTAGAATAGAAATGTTATCTTCGGGTTGGTTATTAATTAGTGGCGTTTGACTGGTCCTGAAGAGTGATATAAGTTGGTCCATTTTATCTTCTAAACGGTCGATCCTTTTTGTTATTTCTTCTGTAAAAGAAATTGGTGGATTTTCCATTATTTTTTCAGATACGTCAAACTGAACACGGCGTTCTGATATTGGTTTGAGAACCTCTTTTGGAAGATCTTCTAAAATATTTATTTTTGTAGATGGAGTGGGCGGAGGCGGGGAATACTCCTGTAATTCACGTTCTCTCATTTTCTTTTGGTTCTCAATCAATTCTTCCATATTTGTTATTACATCATCATCCAATTTTTCTGAAAAATCAATTTTTTTTGGTTTTGGTGGGTCAAACATTGAGTTATATTGTGATTGTATTTGTTCTATATTGGGAGCATTATCTCTTTTAAGACTATTTGTTAGAATACTTATTTGGTTCCCCATTTGGTTCCCCATTTGGTTATTTACCGGAGGATTATTAACTACTGTATTAGCATACGCAACTCGTAATTGTTCTACCATCGATGAGAGAACCTTTCTATTTGTCATTAATAAAATCTCTCTCGTTATAACTTGGGGAAGTTGTTCATATTGTGATTCTATACTTCTTCTGAACCACTTATTTTTTTCATCTACCGAAGAAAATACTTTATTAATTTCCGGAGTTTTATTAATCATTTCATAAAGAAGATTCTGGTTCTCTTTTGAAATAAATAAAGACATATAATCTTATGGCTTTATTTTTCTATATTTATTCTTTATGGAATATTCTCCTTACCGAATTTCCAATGGAGATTTATTCTTGAAGTCATCAAATTCTATTTGCGGACCATGATTTATCGACCTTATAATTTGATGTTTAATCGGTTTGCGTTTGACATCCCCCGTCAAACAGAATGGCCCATTACAGGCATCCAATACATTTGTAAAATAATCCTCTACAGAACCCAACATATCGGATAAATAAGCAGTCGTGTCAGCATATTTTTCAGGCTCGACGTAAATCATAAAATCTCCCGTCCTAAAATCTTTTTTATCTGCTCCATTCGAATTACCACGTTTATAATGCCTACTTGACCTTGGAAACCATAGTAGTTGAATGACGTTCTCATTATATCTCTCTTTATTTGTTATAGGACCAGGAGTAAGAAACTCTCCGAAAGAGGTAGCACCCGTTTTCATTTTGTCAAAAACAGACGATGCTATCGATGACAATTTTCCAGGGGAAGTGCATAGGTCTTCATTGTTCAATACCTTTTCTAATTTGGCCAAATCTTGTTCCCCATATATCTTCTTACCTTCTGGTGAATTTATTTTTTCTTTAAGACTCTTAATAATTTCTTGTGCCAATTTTCTCTTTTTGACCCAATCGAGGAGAACCTGTGAGTCCGGTTCAGAACCATTCTTGAGGCTGTCATACACAGACTTCAATCCAGGTTGTTCAATCGATTTCAATAGGTCATCAGCAAGTTCTTGTCTATTATCATAAATATATGTATTCAGAGACTTGTCTTCGCCCGATTTCAGTTTTTGAAACATGTCGAGAACCTGCGATTTATCTATGGCTACACCACCACCACTACTTATAGAACCCTTCTGGATTTTCATAAAGGGAACTCTATAACAAACTACTAGATTCCCCTTTCGAAACATCCATACGCGTTTTTTTTGTGTTATTTTATTGGTTTTTCTTTTGTTTCCTTTGTTTTCTTTGTTTTCTTTGTTTCCTTTGATTCTGTTTTTCAAAGATTTCATATTTAAAATATCCTTAGAAATTGTTAGTCATTATAATAAACCTTTCTTAATTCAAAAACGTATTTGTCGGGAATTTTCTTTTCCAAAAACAAATCGATTCTTTGTTTTACAGAGAGAACATCTGTTTTCCCCGGAAGAACTCCTGTTAACATTGTTATAATAAAAAACAGAGAATACATACCGCATTCAGTATTCGTTTTTTGATGTCTGTGTCCGCGATTATTATAAAATTCGAATTTTATAGGCGTCGGTAATTGGAGTCCCTGTTCTAAAACTCTGTTTATAAAGGGCTTCTTTTCGCCATCGACTGATTCTTTTTTATCTTTCTTCCATATTTCAGGAGGAATTTCATTGTCCGCACTGTCAAAAAAGAAAACAAATTTGTTATCTATATCTATAAAAACGGAAACCCAATGACTTCCAGATTCATTATAATGGTCTAAATTAAAAACAATCCCTATTTTCGTCTTCTTGGCTTTTATAAATCGGGCTAAATCAAACCTACACAAATCTTCTAAAACGCATTTTCCACCCATTTCTGGCGGCTTACTATCAAAATCAATAGTGGTCGGCCCAATGAATTTGAACTCGGGATTGCTTACATGATATTGCTTCATGACATCTTCTATATCAAAATTCGAAAGCCATTCGTCGGGATTCGATTTCCATTCAGGAGGATGTTTTGGAGCAAAAATAAATTGTTTTATTTGTTCCTTCATCTTGGTGTCAAAAAGAGAATCTAACCAACAATCCTCTTTTTGACAATCCAGGCGATTTTTTAGAGCCCACCAGATTTTGGTCGGGTCTGTTTCTTTTATGGGTTCTTGTGGATTTTTATTATTAAAAGCTTCTTTAATAGACAATATGATTTCAGGTGTAAAACATGTTTCGCCATTCACACGTTTGTTTTTGACAATCGGGCTACAGTTCATCAATTTTACCCGCCTTTTAATATGGTTTTTCTTTTGAGTTCTCCTTCTTTTATATGTAAAAAATCTGCGTGTTCTCCTCATTTGTATTATAAACATATTTTGTTATCTATTACACCTTTTTACATTCTAAACGCCGACCGCAAGGGTCGGCGTATTTGAATGTAATTAGGTAACTGTTACTTTGTAACCGATAAAATACCTTTTATATATCAATAATTCTGCCGAAGGCAGAATTATCATATATAATCGGCATTTGAAAGGTTAAAA